>Ga0272441_10001758_pt1 | contig 45528 bp, 42 predicted proteins | sample SSMProp6N_FD_193582 | JGI IMG/M metagenome (GOLD analysis project Ga0272441, IMG submission 193582) | Marine sediment archaeal communities from Little Sippewissett salt marsh, Falmouth, MA, United States - SSM-Prop-6N | ecosystem: Environmental > Aquatic > Marine > Wetlands > Sediment ... | reverse complement strand
GTGGGGACTACATGGGGACAATATTAGGCTTTATAAAAGAATAGGCTGCAGTGAATATCTGTAACCCTTATTATACTTGGTACCCCCGGCCCGACTCGAACGGGCGACACACGGATTAGGAATCCGTTGCTCTATCCACCTGAGCTACGGGGGCACATGTGGTCGTAAATGAAAGCGAATTTCTAGCATTATTTGATGGGGGTGTCAATAGCGGAGCCTGCGGGTAACGGCGCTTTTATTGGTCTGCCGAGGTGTCCAGCCGGCTGCAGTGGGTTTCGATAATCCGGTCGCCGCAGAAATCACAGAGTTTGAGGTCTTCCGGTTTGATACCATCAAGGGCGGCTTCGGGGAGACAGCCGATCAGTTCGGATTCAAGGATGTCGACTCCCAGTTCCCCAGCCTTGTCTTGTACCGCGTTGAATACGGTGCGGAGCGATGTTTCTCTATAATCGGTGAGATTCATGGAAACCTGTGCGATGTCTCTACTGGCGAGGAGCACTCCCATCGCTTGAATGTGTTTGAGGCCGCCGCTGGACTGTCGGATCGACACGGCGATCTTTCGGGCGATTTTGACATCGTTTGTTGTGAGATTGATGTTGAAGGCAATGAGGGGGAGCCGTGCCCCGACTGCCGTTGCGCCGCTTCTGGGGTTGAAGAGGGTAGGTCCCGCATCGGGGGTCCACGACGGGGCGTGTACTTTATCTCTGAGAGCTTCGTAGCCGCCTTTTCTGAGAAAGGGGAGTGTCTTCCTCGAAGGATGCAGGGCGGCGGCACCGTAAAAGTACACCGGAACCCCGTTTTTCTCCGCGAAGGACCGGCCGAAACGATGGGCGATCTGTACCGCCTCAGCCATGGTCATTTCTGTGATGGGGATGAAGGGTACCACGTCGACAGCACCATTTCGCGGGTGTACCCCCCGGTGGTCTCTCATGTCGATGAGTTCAAGAGCTCTCTCGCATGCCGTCGCTGCGCCTCGTTCCACCGCCTCCGGCGATCCTACGAACGTCACAACACTGCGGTGATGATCTTCATCCATGCTGTAGTCCAGAACTTTCACGCCGCCGGCACGCTTCAACACGGTGACGATTGCTTCCAAGGTCTGCCTGTTTCTTCCCTCGCTGAAATTGGGGACACATTCAAGAATTTTCATTTCCTAGACCTGAATAATTTTGTTTTCCGGCAATACGATGCAGGTGAGGTATCCGCCATGCACCGCTCCGGTGTCGATACCGATCTTGTTAGATTCGAACAGTGGCTCCGGTAGCGGCGTATGTCCGAAAACGACGATCTTTCCGAAATCGTTGAAATACCGGATGAATTCGTGTCGGATCCACAGAAGATCGTCCGTTGTCTGCTTGTCCAGAGAAATGCCGGGGCGGATGCCTGCGTGGACGAATATGTATTCATCCGTTTCGTAGTAGGGAAGCAGAGAGGTGAAAAAGTGCAGATGCCTTTCGGGGACATTTATCTTTTTCCCCTTGGGTGTGTCTATGAATCCGTATGATGCAACGGTAGTTTCACCTCCGTTGAGATAGAAAAGATCGCCGTCCTTCTGATGGAGATAGTAGTTGAGAAACGTCTGCTCGTGATTTCCGAGAAGACAGATGACATTTTTCAATTGGTATTTCAGTGACAGGACGAACTCAACAACTGTCTTAGAGTCGGGGCCCCTGTCGATGTAATCACCGATAAAAACGACTGTATCCCTTTCAGGGTCTGGGGAGATCCGTTCAAAGAGTTTTTTGAGTTTGGTGAGGCACCCATGAATGTCACCGACAGCATATATCTTTGCCATGATGCTTCCTCATGCGTTTTGGAACCCCTTGTGCCGGTGCTCCATCGCACTGTGAAGAGGTGTCCCGAGCCGTTCAATCAAAAAGGGCCGTTACGAAATCTTTGCTTTTGAACACCCTGAGATCGTCAAGCTTCTCGCCAATACCGATATATCGGATAGGTATATTCATTTCCTTTGCGATTCTTACTATTATACCTCCTTTTGCCGTTCCATCAAGTTTTGTCAGGACGATACCCGTAATGCCGATTCCCTCGTGGAACATCTGTGCCTGCGAGACGGCATTCTGCCCCGTTGTGGCATCGAGGACAAGGAGGGTCTCGTGGGGAGCTCCCTCCAACTCTCTGCCCATGATACGTTTGATTTTCTTCAGTTCTTCCATGAGATTAATCTGAGTGTGCAGGCGTCCTGCCGTGTCGATGATGACCGCCTCCGTTTTCCGTGACTTTGCCGCATGGATGGCGTCGAAGACGACTGCCGTAGGATCGGCTCCCATCTTCTGTTTTATGAGCGGTGCCTGTACTCGTTGACTCCATACTTCGAGCTGTTCAATCGCCGCTGCTCTGAAGGTGTCGGCCGCCACAAGCATGGTGGATATGCCCGACTGGGTGAACCGCTGAGCCATTTTACCGATGGTGGTTGTCTTGCCGGTTCCGTTCACACCGACGACCATGATGGTGAAGGGGTCACCTCGCGGGATCTCAAGGGGTCTCTCGCACTCCTCCAGTATGGCGACAATGTTGTCTTTTAATACTTGTTTGAGCGCGTCCTGATCGCCGAGTTCCTTGCGCCTTGCCCGGTCTTTCATCGCTTCGATAATGTCGGCAGCAAAGACGGGACCCAAATCGGCCATAATAAGAATCTCCTCGAGATCTTCGAGAAGATCCCTGGTGACAACCTTTTCACCAAAGATCATTTCGTCGACATTCTTAACAAGGCCCTTTCGTGTTTTGGACAGGCCGTGCTTCAGCCGTGAAAAGAAGTTTCCCCCGTTATTTGTAGTATTGTTTGCCATAATTATGTATTCCGTGTGAGATATTTTGGTGTCCTATTATATGTTTTGTCGAGAGATGTAAAGGCGGAATATACTGGCGCTCCGCCTCCTTGGAAGATAGGTCGGTTAAAACGGTCGAGAGGCGGCGAGCGGAGAAAATCCGTGGTATGTGCGGCACAGATTACCGGGGAGAGATCCATAACCGCTATGCTCAATTCAGCGATACGGATACCGTAGAGGTGATGCCATTTTTTGCCATGGTCACGCCGAAGAGATTGTCGGCGATTTCCATGGATTTTTTATTGTGGGTAACGACAATAATTTGTGACTTTTCCGCAATTTCTCTCAGAAGATTTTTAAACAGCGTTACATTGGTGTCGTCAAGGGCGGCATCAACCTCGTCGAGTATAAGGAATGGTGACGGTTTGTGCATGAGGATGGCAAATATCAGTGACACCGCGGACATGGCTTTTTCCCCGCCTGAGAGGAGCGAGATATTCTGTCGTTTTTTTCCGGGGATCTGGAGATCGATGTCGACACCTGTTTCAAGCAGATCTGACTCGTCTGTCAGCCTGAGTTTTCCCTTGCCGCCGGGGAAAAGCCGTGGGAAAACATGTTCGAAACTCTGGTTAATCGCTTCGAACGTATCGGCAAATCGCTTTTTCGATATCCTGTTCATTCGAGTGATTGTCTTTTGCAGGGTATCGAGGGATGTGTTCAGGTCTTCGATCTGGTTCGATAGAAAATCGTATCGTTCCTTGAGCTCTTCATACTCGGTGAGGGCGAGCAGGTTTACCTCTCCGAATGTCTCGAAGACCTTTTTATTGTGGTTGAGTGTGTCGCGTAGAGATTCGATTTCATCGTCTTCGAGTTGGCTGAAGTGGGGTAAGTGGGATTCGAGATTTGCCTGGAATTTTTCGTATGCGTTCTTTTTAAGGGTGTCCTTGTGAACGATCAACTCCTGCATTTCCATCTGCAACTTATTCACGTTCTTGGTGAGCGTGTCGAGATTGACTCTGGTATCCCGGGCTAACGCCTCTTTCGACCGCAGGATATTCTCTTTTGTGCCGAGCAATTCTCGTTTTTGTTCGAGATCGTGTTGTGACGCTTCATGATCCGTGTAGAGATGTTCCAGATATGTCTTTTCTTTGTGTATCGATTCTTCGAGTTCAGACACCTCTTCGCCGGCCGTTTCTATCTCAGTGGCGGTCTCTTCGATCTCCCGCTCGATTTCCGACAGCGTGTCCATGACCCGTGCTTCCGCGTGTATATTCGCTTTTCTCTTTTCCTCCAGGGAGGTCAGGAGAATTTTCTCATCCGTCAGTGAGTTTTCGTGTTCTTGCACCGCGCGTTTTGCCGTTTCCCACTTCTCCTGAATGGACAAAAGCATCTCGTCCTTCTCTTTTTCTTCGATTCTCAGTGAGGTGAGCTCCGTTTCTATGGCCTGCCTTCTTTCATTTGCCTCTCTTTCTTCCGATTCAAGGCTTTCTTTGTTGAAAGCGAGCACATTCATTCGCTGCTCGATCCACGTGATTTCTCCATCGAGTCTTTCGATATCTTTTTTCCGGCTGTTAACGACGAGGTCGGCACCGTGGATGCTCGTTCGAATATCATCGAGTTCCTCAGTAAGTTCCACAATAAACGCCGACGTTTCCCTTTTCTTTTCCAGCAGGGTGGCAAGCCGAGCGGAGAGCCGTTTGACCTCTTCTTCCAGTTCGACCAACTCCCGTTTATTTCGAAGCAGACCGTGGTTGCCGTTTGTCTCGCTTCCGCCGGTCAACGTGCCGTGCGGTGTAATGACATCGCCCTCAGGGGTAACGAACGTGCCGAAGAACCCGTTTCGCTGCCAGAGCGAAATTCCCGTAGTGAGATCGGGGATCAGGAGGACATCGCCGAGGAGAAATTCCATGATCATCCTGAAATGTTCGGGAGCCTCGACACATGAACTCAACCGGGTCATTCCTTCAAGGTGTCCTATGGAATCTGCGGTGGCGGGACGGTACCTCACCTCGAGGGGAACAAAATGGCTCCTCCCCGAGGCGCATTTTTTCAGGTAATCGATTGCTTCAATGCCGTCTTCCTGGCTTTTCACGACCACGTACTGGAGTTTCTCACCGAGTACCGCTTCCACCGCAACTTCATATTCTTTCGGCACCTGGATGTGATCGGCTACCAGTCCATAAATGCCCTCTCTGTTAAAGTTTTCCTTACGTGTTGCCTGGAGGATGGATTTCGTTCCCGCATTACACCACTCGTATCCTTCGTGGAACTCTTTCAGCGAGGTAAGGCGCGACGATTTTTGACTGATTTCTCTGTCTGTTTTCTCCGCCTCTGCATGAACGGCGTCCAACTCTGCCCTGGTTTCGTCGATCTTCCTTTTCGTAATATCTTTTCTCTCCCGCAGGGATTCACACCGTTGCACTTCGTCACCGAGCTGTGTTTTCACGGAGGCGAGGGTCTGTTGTGTCGATGCGAGCTTTTCCGTCTGTTCTTCTAAGTCTTTCATTTCACGGGCCGTTTTTCTTTTCAGATCTTCCGCACCTTTGATGAGGGAGGCCATAAGATTTTTCAGGCGAGCGATTTCGGCAGCGATGTGGAAATGGCGGGATTTTTCCTGTTCCAGCTCCTCAGCGCAGTGTTTTTCTGCGCGTGTGAGGCGATCCGATTCTTCCTGCTTTCCGGTGATTGACTGCGTAAGGTCTTCAATTTTTCTGTGTAATGCAATGATAGTTGCTTTGAGATTTTCGGCCTCTGTTCTGGCATTTCCCCTGCGCTCTCGCAAGGCATCGATTTCTCGTATATTTTTTTCTTTCCACTCTTTCACATCGGCGATTTTACCGTCGTAAAATTCAATTTTCTGTTCCTTCACGCTGATAGTATTTTTTGCATCGTAGAAGGTTTCTTGCAGCTTGGTGATATGATTTTCGATGTCGACAAGTTCGGTTTTGATCTCTTCGATTTGCGCATCAAGGGTCTGCGAGGCTGTCGTAACGCGTATGGAGATTTCCTGTACCGTGGTGTGTTCTGTGCGAAGGTCCGATATGCGACAGGAGAGCTCGTGATAGGCCTGCATCGAAAGGGCAAGTTCGGCCTCTTTGATGTTTTTTCTTAGCTCTTTGAAGCGTTCGGCCCGTTTTGCCTGCCGCGAGAGGGAGATCATCTGTGACCGGACTTCCTTCGTGATATCCTTCAGCCGATCGATATTTTGTCGTGTCGATTCCATCTTCCGCACGGCAGAGTCTTTTCTCGATTTGTACTTTTTTATCCCTGCCGCTTCTTCAATAAATTCACGTATATCTTCAGGTTTGGCTTCAATGAGTTTTGATATGCTTTCCTGTTCAACGATCGAGTATGTTCTCGAACCCACGCCGGAATCCATAAAAAATTCCCTGACATCAAGGAGTCGACACGGGACCTTGTTGATGGAGTATTCGCTTTCGCCATCGCGGAAAAGGCGCCGCGAAATCATGATTTCTGAACATTCGGCATATTGACTGGGGAAGGTACGCCCGTTCTTCTCAAAGATGATAGAAACTTCAGCCATTCCGACGGCAGACGCCGTATCACTGCCGTTGAATATGACATCTCCCATTTTCTTTCCCCTGAGGGTCGATACCCTCTGCTCGCCCATTACCCATCGTATGGCATCGACAACGTTGCTTTTACCACAGCCGTTGGGACCAATGATGGCACTTATGCCTTCGGAGAAATTGAACTGGGTTTTATCCTTGAAAGATTTGAATCCCGCTATCTCCAGCTTCTTAAGTCTCATTGTCGAACATCCTCCAGTACTGCAGCCCCCGAGAATTATGGGCCCTGAATCCTGTCATTCTGTGAAGAAATATAGTAGATGTATGCGTGTTTGTAAAGAAAAAACACAATAGGCTGTGTTAAAAAAAAACGAACCACAATATGTTGTGTTTTTACAAAAAATCATGATTTCTCTAAACTGTGTGGTTTAGTTATATTTTTAGACGAGCCGATTCACGGACATGTCTTTCTTTTTCTGCTGAAGGCGTCGCGCTGTTACCACGGTACCGTTTCGTCCCGCCCCGGGGCAATCGCGGTGCCGTTTTTGTTGAAAGATTTCATGATTGGTAAAGGTTGCATCTTCTGCGCCGCTCTATGCCGCGGGGTTGGATGGTGAATTACGAACAACAAACGGTTTCCGGTTCGTTGTGGAGTATACAAGGCCCGCGTTGCAGGTCTTCCGCACACTACCAGTTTTTCCTGATAGTAGATGCCGCAGTCGAAAAGAGACGGAAGGGTACCTGGAAGATGCCACCGGAAGAGGCTGTTGCTGAGATGCGTGAATATGCTAATAATTCGATGGATTGTGGCTTTCCGGGCGGGTGAGAAGATAAATTTGCTTGACATTCTCGTTGATACCGACTAAATATCATGTCCACTTATGAGAATAGATTTTTAGTTTTTTAAGCTGTTCTAGGAAAATTAGAGAAAGGAGGGATGCCATTCATAGGGATAATACTGTCAAAACGTCTTTCACACAATAATCAAAAATTTAAAATCAGTTGTTAGAGCAAAAAGTCATTAATCTTAAGGAGGGAGATATGGCACAGAAGAATGTCGATAACAAAGGTAAAGTATGGATGCCGACACCTGTACAGCAGCAGTTGAGAGACAAGACAATCACTGCGAAACAGTGGGCGGATATGGTAAAACCGGGCGAATGGATCAATCGTGGTGGCCCCGGTGCGGATTCACTTCCGACTATGGAGGCCCTCTGTGCTCGCTTCGGTGATGGTCCCGGCGATCTGAACAACATCGAGATCTGGAATCAGGCCATTATGCTCGGACATAATTTCTTCTTTGATGCCGACTTGGAGGGTAAATATCATGTCAACCATGAGGCGTTTCTCTTGCCGACGCTTCGCGCTCTGCTGAAAAAGGGCTACAAGGGCTTTGATTGGAAGCACTGGGGATGGGCTATCGGAATGGATGCCGAATATGCCCGTTTCTACCGGAAGGCGAAAGCCCAACGTGCCATGGACTGGGGTGTTCAGGCAGTGGCAGTGCCCGAGGGCGGTTATGTTAATGCCAGTTACGGCGTGAATAATTTCATGATCGTTGCCAAGTCCTGCAAGAAACTTGTCTGTGAGATCCGCGAAGATTACGCCTGGTGCGAAGCCGGCCGTAACATGTTTCTCCCCGTCGACGAGGTTGATTACTTTGTCGAAGTCGATGTGACCGATGAGAAATACCAGTGGATGTACATACCGGAAAAGGACATCAAACCGGATGAAACACAGATGGCCATAGCGAATCACTGCCTCGAGATTATGCGAGACGGCGATTGTATCCAGGTGGGTATCGGTGCCCTTCCCACGGCGGTGGTTATCGCCCTGGCGGCCTCCGATCTGCGGCACATAGGTGTGCACAGTGAGATGATCGGCGAGTATGCCTTCACCCTGACGGAAGCTGGGGTCGTGGACAATTCGCGGAAGAACATCGATGTCGGCAGATGCGGCTGGGCCTATATCATGCCCGTTGATACGCCGAGGTACTACGAGTGGATGCATCGGAACCCCTTCTTCGCCGGGTTTGACATCGGGTATACGAACAATATCGCAACACTCTCCCAGATCGATAACATGGTGACCGTCAATAACTTTGCCGCCATGGATCTCCGGGGTCAGGATTGTGCCGGTAACGTTGGCGGGAAGGTTATTTCAAGTACCGGCGGCCAGTTCCAGTTCACCATTGGTTCCTCTATGGCCAAGGGCGGTAGAGCCATCATCGCTGCGACGTCGAGAGATGGGGCGGGCAGATCCCGTTTCTTCCCCAAACTGCCCGAGGGAAGTATTATTACCGTTCCCGACCAGCTGGTATCGTGGGTATGCACGGAATACGGTATTGTCAATATTATGGGCTGTACCGATGCCGAGAAGGCGCGGAAGATCATCAGCATCGCCCATCCGGATGACAGGGAAATGCTGGAGAAGGGTGCTCGCGAGATGGGCATAATGGCGGATCACTGGATGTTTGACAGTGCCCCCGACCGTCGCTTCCCCTCTTCAGACGATCTGAAGGAACATAAATATGGGTACGCACAGATGTCATATGGCCCTGGCGCCATTGCTAATCTGAATGACTAAGAGTCTGTAAAAGGTAACTAAAGGGAAAAGGGCAGGGTTTCATACCTTGCCTTTTTCCCCTTTACTCTTTTTTGGTATTTTTCATCGAAACGTATCCCATTGCTCCATGCGTGGTTTCTCGATATGGCAAAGAGAAAGAAAAAAAAGGCCGCTCCCAAGGGCGATATGCCCCCAAAGAACCCGGTTATTTCCGTTGAAGGTAAATCGAAATTTCTCAGTCGGGAAATGAAATATACCCTTTTTTTTGTTTTCTGGGTAATTGGTGCTATCGCCATCGTAGTGCTGAGCTGGCAGCCGTAATGTTCGATGAGGAATCTTTTCCTCCGGGGAATCCATTTCGGCAAATATTTCAATGCACTTATGAGAGGTTTCAGGTTGAGGAGGGGGTGTCGTCGGAGGCTGCAGGATACACGCGAATCCACGGGGCGTAAACGATTCTGGATAATGGGGGCCATTTTTTCTTGACAAGGTGAAGAAGAATCTGATAAGAAACCATACACTAGGAGGGGGTTCACTTTTGGCATATCTTGTCAAATTATTTCCAAGGGTAAAGCAGCATCTTTCGAGTAGCAATTGGAGTGCTATGAAAGCAGCATAATTTCATAGAGAGAGGAGGTGAGTAACCGGCAAGTGTTAAGAAAGGCAAATTATAGGGGATTCTTACAAGTTTGCTTTTTAAAGTATCTAAAAAAAAGTATAAGAAAAAAAGGAGGAGTTATCTATGGCACATGAACACTCATTTGCGAGTCCGGGGCCCTGTGGTTTGGGAGCCCTTGCAATGGCATGTTTCTGTTTTTTTGCACTGTTAACAGGTAGGATAAGCCACGCTGCCGCGCCAATCTTGGCATGCTGGATGGTAGGTGGTGGTATTTGTCAGATCGTTGCCGGCGTAATCGAATTGAAAGACCACAATATCACCGGTGGAAACGTCTTCACATTCTTTGCCGCGTTTTTCATGTTTGTGACGGCGCTCAGTCTTGCGACCAAATACGGTCTCGCTCAGGCTGGTCTTCCCATGGATACGAGAGTAGAAGGATGGGGATGGTTTGCAGGGCTCTGCTTCCTCGTCGCGATGACACCGAACTATCTGAAGAGCAGTAAAGCCATGTTCATTCTCGTCGTCTTGGTCGACGTCGCGCTGGCGTGCATCGTTGTCCTTGACCTGAAACTCCCGGTCGACAGGGCTATGTTCGCGCAAACGGCTGCATGGCTGCTGCTGTTCTGCGGGTTCATCGCAATTTATCTGGCCGGTGCTACTGCGATGATGGTTCAGTACGGAAAACAGATACTTCCGATACCCGGTCCATTTATCAAGTAACAACTCATCGATTTTTATACATATGGTTACAGGAGGCAGGTTGTTCAACCTGCCTCTTTTTTTATACGCGGAAGTCACTTGCTTCGGGGGGAAGGGTAGATCTATGAGTGTACAACCAGCAGGGGCCTGTTGACGCAGAGAGGCGTGACAATACAGGGGGGAGAGGGGGAATCCCGTAGGTAGCATCCATCGGTCCATCCGGGAGCATCTTATACACGAGGGTACTATCAGGAGCAGTGCCCGACGGCACCACTCCCGCCTATGGATTTAGGGCTATACGAAAACCGACGAGAAAAGCGGTGCTACGGTGTCCGATGTAGTGGCGTTTCGCACATCGAAGGTGTGTCGGGTTGTTCCCATAACATCCGCCGCGGACAATGCCTTGAGAACCAGAGGGCGGCCCCTTCGGGTTTTTAGATGGACTTTTGTGGTAATAACTGTTGTCGTACCAGTCGCTGACCCATTCCCACAGGTTCCCCGCCATGTCATAAAGCCCGTACCCGTTGGGCGGATATGAACCGACGGGAGCGCTGTATTCGTATCCGTCATTTTGCCACACGAAGTGATTGACCCCGGGACCGTAGTTGGCGCGATACGTGCCCCCCGCGTCAGGGGATTCGTTTCCCCACGGATACAGATTATCAACTAGTTTTCCCCTGGCGGCCTTTTCCCATTCCGCCTCGGTCGGGAGCCGGTAACTCTTTCCCGTTGCCGTGCTCAGCCACCTGCAGAACTTTACCGCATCGTCTCTGCCCACATTCATGACGGGCATAGTGGGTCCCAGCATCGAGCTGTCGGGCTGAAACCCGTAACGGGGATCGACGGGTATCTGTTGCCCGGTGGCCCTGCAGAATGTTTCGTATTCTTCAAACGTAACTTCGTATTTTCCAATACGGAAGGCGTCGAGGTATACCTTATGCCGCGGTGTTTCATCTTGTTCGCCGATTCCTCCCATGACAAATTCGCCTGCCGGAATGAGAACCATATTCCCCTCGATCTGCGAGAGAATCGCTTTGAGGTCCCTCTCGCTGCCGGCGTGTGAAGCGGAAACGGAAGTGCTGATAAATACAAGAATGAGAAAAAATATTCCAATCCAGTTCCGGTTCGTCATGGTGACCCTCCTTTTGAGACTGCACGTTTCGTAAAATATGCCTAGCAATATACTCTAAAGAGTAATAGGGAATTCATGGTAATTTATCAAGTGATTTTTGCCGTGTCTTGTTACTTTTTGTCTGATCGCATGGAACTCGTTCCCCGTTACGTGATAGTCCGTGGTACCATGGTGCGATACATTGATGATTCGGGCGCTTTGATGTAATGGGTGTAGGGGGGCGAAGCGGGCATTTTTTCAGTACACAAGATGTGGTACAGTGGAACAGACAAAATCAGAGCGGGAAGCCCTTTTTTAGCCATTCGGTATTTTTAAGATAAGGACATTCGTTTCGTCATGATTCCTATTCGCGATACAACGCCATCGAAGACATATCCGGTTGTCAACACGGCCCTTCTTATTATCTGCGTGGCGGTTTACTTGTGTGAACTTGCCAACTTCCAGACGCTTGACCGGCTCATCTTTCTGTATGGTCTCGTCCCTGCCCGCTTTACCGTGCCTGATATATCTGTTCACTTCAGTTTTTTCCAGCAGGCAATTTCATTTTTTTCCTTCATGTTTTTGCATGGAGGATTTTGGCACATTCTCGGTAATATGTGGTTTCTCTATATCTTTGGCGATAATGTGGAAGACCGGCTCGGTCACATCAGATATCTTGTGTTTTATGTGTTGTGTGGATGGGTTTCGGGGCTGACCCATTTTGCGTTCAACTGGTATTCGCAGATGCCGACAATCGGAGCGAGTGGAGCGATAGCCGGTGTTATGGGGGCCTATTTTATCCTCTATCCTCGTTCGAGGGTTCTCACGTTAATCCCGATTCTGTTTATTCCTTACTTTATTGAGATACCTGCGGCGTTCTTTCTTGGTATATGGTTCCTGTTTCAGTTTCTCAGTGCAGCGTTCACCGATGCCCACACCAGCGGTATCGCCTGGTGGGCGCATATCGGTGGGTTTGTCTTCGGTATAGTATTTCTAAAGCTGTTTGAAAAAATACCAGAATTCGGGCTTACGCGGGCATTGCGCAATACCACAAAAAGAAAGAAAACACCGCGTCTTCAGGTGTTGAAACTGTCGGGAGTTGCCGATGAGTACGATTTATACGGCGGACTTGCCGTGACGTCGCGTGAGGCGGCGATGGGTACCCGAAAACTTATCAACATCCAGAGTGGTTCACAGAAGAGATTGTTTTCTGTCACCGTACCACCCGGGGTAAAGGAAGGCACCACGCTCAGACTTGGCGGTCTCGGGAAGAAGAGCGACGAAAAACACAGGGGGGATGTCTATCTGAAAGTGAGGATACGGCACTGATACGGCATCTGTCGATTTTTCACACGACGCTGACCCATATGGCGGCTCAGTTTACGGACGAGACACGATGGCGTCTTAAAAGACGGTATGTGTCGTGGCTGAGAGTGCATTTCTATAGTGAATGACGGAGGCTGAAGGGAAAATCCTGTCCGAAAACAAGGCGGGCGAAAGAATCCACTGATCCATAGTGTGCCAGGATATTTTTGAGTTTTTCGGCGCCGAGCCTTGTAAAACCGTAATATTCGGCATCCAGATAGGGAAACATCTGGGGTACCAGTGCCGTCGTGCAGATATGTGGCCTCGTTGTAAAAAACAACAAGCCACATGTATTCCCGCCGCAGTCACTCCAGAGGCCCTGTGCCAGTAACGGGTCATTCATTTTCGACAGCACATACGAAACCGAGATGATGGTGCCCTCGCGATAGCCGAGTACGAGATCTCCCTCAGACAGCCGTTCCCATTCTGATTCTCCCTCATTTTTTTCTGTTTCTCCCCAGAGGTAACAGCGATTGTCGGGGTAGAGTTGCTGTAATTTGTCTCTTTGTACCTCATCGTCAATGAAGGGAAACAGATCGGCGAGATCATGTCCCGCTTCCATCGAAAGTCTGAAACGCTCCCGTGCACTTGTGTCGCCTACCGTGAAGATAAATATGTCTGCCATTACTCACCCCCCGCTCTTCCTCTCTTTTTCATCGATATCGAAGGAAGATGTCTGAATCAACCAAACACCCCGTCAAGGAGTGTTCCGCAGTGGGGACACGCCGCCCCGTCAAGATTAATGCTGTTGATATGAAATCCGTATCGGTCGATGAGAAGGTTGCCGCACTGTGAGCAGTAGGTGCTTTCTCTCTCGTCTCCCGGGACATTGCCGGTATAAATGTATTTGAGCCCCGCCTCTTGACCTTTTTGTACAGCTTTGTGGAGGGTTGAAACGGGGGTGGGGGGGAGATCGGTCATCCGGTACTGGGGGTAGAATCGACTGATGTGCCAGGGAGTTTCGGCCCCGAGGGAGAAGATAAATCGGGCAATGTTTTCCAGTTCTTCGTCACTGTCATTCAGCGTCGGAATGATGAGGGTGGTTACTTCAACCCAGATGCCGAGTTCCTTCATCTTTTTGAGGCTGTTCAGAACGGGTTGCAGCTGCGCTCCGCAATGTTTTTTATAAAATTCGTCGGTGAATGATTTGAGGTCAACGTTTGCCGCATCAAGATAGGGGACAATCTTCTCCAAGGCTTCCTCTGTCATGAAGCCGTTGGTGACGAATACGTTCTTGATGCCCCGTGCATGGGCTAACGCGCCGATATGATATGCGTATTCGAAGAATATTGTGGGTTCCGTATAGGTGTATGCAATTGTGGTTGATTGTGCCGCAACGGCATTCTCAATTATCTTTTCTGGGCTGGTGTCGCGACCCGCAATTCTACCTTGTTCCCGGGGCATCTGTGAAATATCATGGTTCTGGCAGAAGGTGCAGTGAAAATTACAGCCGCACGTGGCAATGGAGTATGATCGTGATCCGGGGTGAACATGGAAAAGCGGTTTTTTTTCAATAGGATCGACATTTTCGGCGATTACCGTACCATAGACCAACGTGTAAAGCATGCCATCCCGGTTTTCCCTCACACCGCATATCCCGCGTCGTGAGGGTGCAATCCTGCACCGGTGGGCACAGAGGTGACATCGAACGTCTCCCTCGTCCAACTTTTCGTAAAGCATCGCTTCCTTCATCATTTTTTTGTCTCCCTTGCCGTTCCCGGTATATGCTGTCTGCCGGCTGCCCTCACTTTGAGCGATTCTTTCAGGGGGTCTTGCACGGTCATGTGTGAATAGACGACAGGGAACGCGAATCCGAGGAAGGAGCCGAACGGATTTTTCATCGAAGGAATCCACTCTTCGATCCTTTCCGCGAATGGGTACCACCCCAGAGGGAAAAAAACGACGCTTCCCCATCGAAGTAATGTGTCTGAAAGAGTACGTTTGATCATAGTACGGATTTTCCAGAACCCGAAATCGGATATGGCTGAACTGAATATGCCGGTTGTTCTTCTCCCCTTCGTTGCCGTTGAATACCTGTTCAAAATACCGATAAAGACTCTCCCCCGGCTGACCCGTATCGCTTCATCAATTGCTCTCTCCGGATTGTCGCTGAACTCGAGGGCCGTCATCAAAGTGACGACGTCGAATTCGTTATCAGAAAATGGAAGGTCTTCGGCGCTGCCGAGATACAAGTCTGCTCGATCGCCGAGACGCAGCCTGGTACGTTCCAGCATTGCGGGAGACACCTCAATACCCGTCACGTCGCATCCCTGCCGTTTGAACAGTTGTAGCCGATTCCCCGTCTTGCAGCCGATATCGAGAAGCCGCTCGCCTTCCCGGGGGGCCAAGAGCTCACAGATGAGTTGTTTTTCTCTCTTGTCTATGTAGAATCCAAGAGATGATCTCAGCCACTCATCGTAGGATTGTGCCGCACTTTTGTCGAAAATCATGAGTAACCCCGCGCAGATGAGGTATGATGTGACGATAAATGATACACGAAACGTATTCATAATGCCATGTCATCTGTCGGAGAAACCGGGGCAGTCACTATCCTCCGATTGACGACATGTTTCTTACGCACTTTTTTCTCTGGGTTTCATGACAGTTTATATTTGCCCCTCTCGGTTTCTTGAGAATGGCCTCTTTGATCAAATCTTCGAGCGTGGCGTCGCTGCACCCTGCTCGAATAGGCTCTTTGAGGTCCACTTCTTCGTCTGAGAGGAGGCACGCCCTCAAATGCCCGTCCGCGGTGAGACGGAGCCTGTTGCATGAATCGCAGAAGTGGTGACTCATGGCGCTGATAAACCCGATTTTTCCTGCGGCTTCCTCCAGTGTGTACAAGCGTGCTGGGCCGTCGGCTTCTCCCCTGGGCCCGTCAGTTGGACGTAGCAACATGTAATCGCTGATAATTTCTTTTATCGTATCATTGGACAGATACTGAAACCCATTTTCCAGGTTGGCATCGCCTATTGGCATATATTCAATAAATCGAATCTGGTAGGGTTTTTCCTGTGTCAGTTTTGCGAAGTCGAGTATTTCATCGTCGTTGAATCCCTTGATAGCCACAACGTTGATTTTGATGGGGCTAAGTCCGACACTTTCGGCCTTTTTGATGCCCCGGATAACCTTGGCGAGATCACCAATTCTCGTAATGCTTCTGTATTTTTCGGGATCGAGAGAATCCAGACTGACGTTAATCCTCCGTATCCCTGCGCGAAAGAGGTCTTCGGCGTAGTGGTCCAGGAGAATGCCATTTGTGGTGAGTGTAATATCTTTCAGGCCGTCCACCTGTTTGAGGGTGGCAATAAAATCGACAATGCCACGCCGCACAAGCGGTTCGCCCCCCGTCAGCCGGACCTTGACGATGCCCGTCTGTACGGCAAGTTTTACAATGCGCAGGAGTTCTTCATAGCTTAAGATATCTTTATGTCCGAGGAGCGACACACCCTCCTTCGGCATGCAGTAGACACAACGAAGGTTGCATCGGTCAGTAATCGAAACGCGCAGGTAATTTATTTTTCTGTTGTGGTTATCGTACATCGTCCCTCACGTATCCTATGATAGGGCGTTACAGTCAAACATAATACCAGCATTTCTGCTTTTCTCAACATATTTATCATATTGCAGAAATGCGAAATTTTGCCGATTGGTGCGGGAGGAACATCAGGGCTGCGTGCAACATTCAATAAGATGAAAAAAGGAGCTTCAATAGAACGTGAAGAAAAGGGCATGGTTCACTGTGAATAGGAGTCCGGGGTATGAAGTAACACATGGCCTCCAGGATTACCTGCCTTTGTTCCTCGTAAGGGCTGTTCCTCCCAGGTAAGCCTCCTGAATTTTCTTGTTCGATTTTAACTCTTCTGCGGAACCGCTCATTGCTATACGTCCGTTTTCGAGTACGTAGCCATTCTGTGCGATGCCGAGGGCCTTGTGGGCATTCTGCTCCACCAGTAAAATGGAGGTGCCCTGTTGGTTTATTTCCCTGATTATGTCGAATATTTGGTTTACGAGAATAGGGGCGAGCCCAAGCGACGGCTCGTCGAGGAGCAGGACATGCGGGGTACTCATGAGTGCACGTCCAATGGCCAGCATCTGCTGTTCTCCGCCTGACAGCGTCCCGGCGAGCTGTTTCATTCTCTCTTTCATAATGGGAAAGAGAGAATAGACCCGATCTTTTGCCTCGGCGGTCTCATTTTTATACTTTTTTCTGGTGTATGCCCCCAGGTTCAGATTTTCTTCAACTGTAAGTGTGGAGAAAACCTTACGCCCTTCAGGTGACTGGGAGATTCCCATGCGGACGATGTCATATGCAGGGACACCGACTAAACTGTTGTTTCTGAAGGTGATCCTGCCACGGTTAATAGCTCGCAGACCGGATATTGCGGAAAGCAGCGTTGACTTCCCGGCTCCGTTAGCGCCGAGAACACAGGCGATCTCTCCCTCATCCATATAAATGGACACACCTTTCAGGGCCTCTATTGCGCCGTAATTGATGGAGAGATCTTCAACGATAAGCAGGGGTGCCATAAGCTGTTTCCTCAATGCGTCTCGGGATCTTCGCTTCCCAGGTAGGCTTCGATAACCTGGGGGTCGTTGTAAATGTCTTCCGGACATCCCTCGGCAATTTTTCGTCCTTCATCCATGACAATGACCCAGTCCGAAATACCCATTACCACATTCATGTCATGTTCTATGAGGAGGATGGTAATATCTTCCTTCTTGATCAGGTCCTGAAGAAAATTCATCAGATCTTCTGTCTCTCGTGGATTTAGTCCGCTGCTCGGTTCGTCCAGAACGAGCAGAGTGGGATGTGATGCGAGGGCACGGGCAATTTCAAGCATCCGCTGGCTTCCGTATGCAATGTTTTTTGCCAGTTCGTTACGAGATTTCCACAGACCGACCTGTTGTATGCGAGACTCAGCCACCTCGCGTATACGTTTTTCCTCTTTTTGTTGGTGTGACGTTCTGAAAACCGAGGACCACACACCGGATGAGACCCTGCAGTGCTGACCCGCCATGACATTTTCGAGGCAGGTCATGTTGGGAAAGAGGCGAATATTCTGAAAGGTGCGGGCAATGCCGTAAGAAACGATCTGATGTGGTTTTCGACCCGTTATGTTTTCATCGTGAAAGATGACCTGCCCTTCTTCCGGCTTGTATATTCCGGTGACAACATTAAAGACGGTCGTTTTTCCTGCCCCGTTGGGACCGATGAGGCTGCAGATTTCTCCCCTGAGGACCTCGGAGTCGAAAGAGCTCACAGCGGTCAGTCCGCCAAACATTTTGGTAAGTGTTCGGGTCTTTAAGACTATGTCATTTGTAGACCGCCGTGTTGTATCAGACACCTTTTTTACCTCTCCGTGCAAGCAGTGAAGTGAACTCTACGCCGCCTCTCTTACGGGGCCATGCACCCCCCGGGCGAAACATCATCATGAGTATCATGACTGTTCCGAAGATGAGCATACGGTACATGGCAAAAGGCCTGAATATCTCGGGAAAAAGACTGATGAATGCCGCCCCGATGAGGACTCCGGGAATCGATCCCATCCCACCAATGAGAACGATACAGAACATGAGACAGGATTCCCAGAAGGTGAAACTTTCCGGCGATACGCACATGAGTTTGCTTGCATAGATATTGCCGGCAACACCTGCAAGGGCAGCACCGATGATAAACGCCAGTAATTTATAATATCTCACATCGATGCCGTTGACTTCCGCCGCAATTTCATCCTCGCGGATACAGTTCCACGCCCGGCCGATGCGGGACTTTTGAAGCCGTATAAGTCCGAGGATGCTCAAGACAACTACGATCCATATCAGGAAGTAGTATTCGATGGGTGAGTCGACGACAAAGGGACCCCCGAATGTGGGAAAGTCTATCCCGTAGACCCCATTTGGTCCCCCCGTGAGATCGAAGGGGTTGTTGATGAGGGCGAGTCTCACAATTTCGCCTAGACCGATTGTTACGATGCAGAGATAATCACCTCTCAGGTGGATTATGGGCGAGCAGACTATCCAGGCAAAAAATCCGGCGGCAACAGCGCTGACCGGTAGCAGGACAAGAATAGGGATGCCGAATTTGGTATTCAGAATGGCGGTTGTATAGGCTCCGATCGCATAGAACCCCGCGTGACCCAGATCGAAAAGGCCGACTTCACCGAGAACGATATTGAGACTGAGGCCGAGAAGCGCGTATATGCCGAAGAAAAAGGCAATGTCGACATAATAATTACTGACAATAAACGGATATATTATAAATATGCCAAGTATCACAAAGGTGAGGCTCTGGTATGAGCCAAAAAACCGTTCGATTCTTATCGCTTTCGTTTCTTCCATACGGCTATACTTTTTCCGCTACCGTTTCTCCGAACAGTCCCGTTGGCCGGAAGATAAGCACCAGGATCAGGATCAGAAATACGAACACGTCTTTCCATGCGGCTGAGATGTAGGCTGCCCCGAGCATTTCCAGAACGCCCAGGATGAGTCCTCCGAACATTGCTCCCGGGAGATTGCCGATTCCGCCCAGGATCGTTGCCGTGAATGCCTTGAGTCCATAGTTCCACCCCATCGTAAAGCTGATCTGACGGTAGTACATGCCGACCATCACGCCCGTCAGGGCACCGAGGGCGGGGCCCATGGTAAATATAAAGAAGATAACTTTGTTGAAATTTATTCCCATGAGTGACGCAGTATCTTTGTCGAGAGCGGTGGCTCTGATGGCAGCACCGAACGTTGTTTTTTGAATGATCCAGTAGAGAAGGCCGAGGATAATAAAAGACATAACGAGGATCATAATCTGGAGAAAGGTAATGTGCAGCCCCCCTATCTGTAGGTGAATGTTTGGTATGAGATGTGCCGGATATGCCTGGTATCTCGGCCCCCAGATGACCATAATGGTGTTTTGAATAAATATTGAGGCCCCAAGGGCGGAAACGACTGCAGGGAGGCGGCCTGTAGGGTAAATCGGCCGGTATGCGGCGCGTTCGACCATAACACCGACAAAGGCAAGACAGATACCGGCAACAATCATGGCTGCAAATAACCCGCTCCAGATGCCGAAATGCGAGGTAATAAGGGCAGATCCGAAGACGAGAACCGTATAGCCAAGATATGACCCGAGGGCAAAGAAGTCACCGTGGGCAAAATTAATCAGTTTCAGTACCCCATACACCATGGAATAACCCAGTGCAATGAGGGCATAAAAAGAACCGATTGTAAGACCATTTATGATTTGTTCTATAAAAACTTCCATTCTTTCTCCGTCGGGAGAGTAATCAACCCGATACGGGCACGCACACTCTCCGTCCTACGTCACACGCCGCACAGGAGGAGCGTATATGTTGCCCTGTTCCACTACACTGATAAAGGTAATAAGGGATTCGGGAATTCCCGAATCCCTTATTTTTTTGTCATTTGCGTCTTACCCGAATCTATTGTGAGATAACGATATTTCCCTTATCGTCAACAACATACAGATAGAAAGGTACGCCCTCGCGATCACCCTGCTCGGTGAACCCGATTGGGCCCGTAATACCCGGAACGCCGTTTACTTTATCTCGTAGATACTCTGCAAGCACGGATGAATCCGCTGCAGCGGTCTTATCAACGGCATATGCAATGATATTCAGGGCGTCGGCAGCATAGATAGGCCAGGGACTCGAAGGAATTTCGCCGAACTTATCCTTGTAGGCCTTCAGAAATTCTTTTGCTTCCGGGTAGGGAAGGTCTTCCGGAAGCGGCTCGTTAGTCATGTAGCACCCTTTTGCCAGGTCGATACCGGCGATCTTGATAAATTCGTCATTGATCGCTGCATTTCCGCCTACAAAGGGACAGGTAATTCCAATTTCTCTGGCTTGAGTAACCAGCAGCGCTGCTTCGGCGTAATAGCCGGTGAAGTACCAGACGTCTGGTTTTCTCTCGCGCAGCTGTGTAAGAGGGACGTGGAAATCTCTTTCGCCGGGAGTGATTGCATCAGAGTAGACAATCTGTACCTTTCCGGCATCAACCAGCGGCTTCAGTGCGCGTTCAGTGTCTTCTGCAAGACCTTTACCGAATGCCGTGTTGTCATGCATGATAGCGATTCGCTTCGCGTTGAACTTGGCGGGAATAGCGTCAACAAAAAATTTGCCCTGTGAATCGTCGCGCCCGCAGGTCCGGAAGAAATACTTGTAATCCCTCTGTGTCAGACGAACCGCCGTCACGCCGTATCCGATATTTACCTTCTTGTATTTTTCGTAGATTGTCGATGCCGGCTCACAGATAGAAGATCCGTACGTCGAGATTGTTGCTACCACATCTTTCTGAACAACCAGCTTCTGGGCTGCAAGGGCACCTGTTTTCGGCTCTCCCGCATCGTCGACGACCTTTAATTCAATCATCCGCCCACCTAGAATTCCCCCTTTTTGGTTGATCAGTTCGGCAGCAATCTCGCATGACTGCTTGGCCATCTGGCCCTCATAAGCCCATGGCCCGGTGATAGGACCCTGAAGACCGATTACGACGGGTTTGGCGGCCATTACGGTAAATGGCATAAATACGCACGCCAGGATACCAATCACGATCAGGTACTTTGTGATTTTCATTGTTTACACTCCTTTTTTATCCGATAGTTAAGAAAAAACATGTAATAAAAAAGCTTTCGAACAACTCGTGATGAGTATAAAAAAGTAATGGTTGTGTCAAGAATAAAGTAATAATCTTAGTTTTTAACGTGCGGCTTTTGGCCTAAGGCAGTAGAAACGCGAAGGAGTCATTCATTACGACGGTCATGTCGTGTGTGAGAAAATGAGACCAGAAGGGATGTATTGATCTATAGCCTTATCGCTGAACGTTGTGAGCTTGTTGATTTTTTTTCAGACGGATCAGCTCTGGTGCCAGATCGTCGTGTTCGCGTTGCAGCTGTAACAGAACGATAGAAGTTATGACGGAAAGGCCCCCGAGAATTTGTAACAATTCAAACACCTCTCCGATGAGGAAAAATGCCATCACTGCTGCGGAAATCGGTTCGAGTGTTGCCGTGATCATGGTCCTTGTGGAACGGATGTAATTGACTCCCATAAAATACAGGCCGAAGGGAAGAATTGTCCCGATGATGACGATATAGAGAAGTATGAACCATTGGCTTACGGTATAGCCGGCGTTGAAGCAGCGAAACGGTGTATGAATAATGTTCAGTGTGAGAGACGCAAATACCAAGGCATAAAATATAACCGTCCAGGGAAGGTATCGGTGCATTCCTCTTTCTCCCAGCAAGGTATATGACCCGAACGATACGGCAGCAGTCAAACCCCACAGAATACCCAGACGATTCATCCTGAGGAGGTCGAAATCATACCCTCCTACCACCAGGTAACACCCCCCTATTGCCAAGGCAAGGGAGAGAAGCTTTATCGCCGTGACCCGTTCATGCCAGAAACACATTGAGTATATGGCGACGAGCACGGGGGCTAGGTATTCTAGCAAAATGGCAGCCGCTACGTGAATTTTACTGATCGCATAGAAATAGGCAAGCTGTACCAGTGCCATTGCCACCGCACCAAGGAGAAGAAAGTATCCCACGTCCCTCAGGCGAATCCGGAGTGACTGTTTTTTAAGGAAAATTAAGAAGATGAACAGCAGAATAGATGAAAACGTCACTCGTACCTGAACAAGGTCCATAGGGGTCATGCCTGTCTGGAAGAGTATCTTTCCCGCAGTTCCGCACGAAGCCCACATTACCGCAGCGGCCATTACGTAGAGATACCCTTTCGTGGAATGAGAATTCATGACATCAAAAATCCATCATAACAGCCGTATTTACCTGTTGCAGAAATCAATAACACGGCAATGGGGACCACGCAACATGAATTTCCTGCCATAGGACAAACTCTGATAGTTTTATAGGACAAAATCCGATGGTGTGCCGGTTGGTGTTTAGCATATATGCCCACAGGCGGGTAAGGGATATCCGGTTCTCTGTGCTGTCAGGTATCAAACTTGGGGTGGATGACGCATAGCAAATGTTTGAGAAACACGCATGTCGGCGATCAGCAGAGGGAAGAAAGTGTTGAAGGACTTGTGCTGAGAGGGAACCGGAAAGCCAACGCAGTGCTACACGCCAGGGTACAACACCCAAAGATATTACATAAAAGGAGGCGGGAGAAATTGCTCGAGAGCTTAGTGATACAGCGTCCGTGTTCTCGGGTGAATGAAGAATAGATAGCGAGAAGTACGGGGTTTGAAGCTTAGCTACCATCTATCCCACATCTTCGAAACGAAGACTGTTAAAACACTTTTTAGAACTGCATGAGCTTCCTGTTTCATGGCATTTCTTTAGGTGAAATTCGTTTACTCATCAATCGTTGGACAGATACTGGTAGAGCTCCATGTTACGGGAGGTGATTATTTTCTTCCCGTATTTCATAGAGAAGTAAAATGTCAAGGAGAGGAGAAAAGTATGGCAAAGTTTCAGAAGGTTTCACTCAAAGAAGCGGCTGGTTTGGTAAAAGATGGTGATTTTCTATCTTTCAGTGGCTTCACCGTCTGGCGACGTCCCATGGCCCTGGTGTATGAGCTCGTTCGTCAGGGGAAAAAAGATCTACACCTATTCGAGGTAAATGGCGGTACTCACACGGAAGTTCTGGCAGGGGCAGGTTGTGTGAAGATATGGGAATCGTGCTGGGTGGGGCATGAACTGTATGGGAAGCTTGGTGAGGGTATCGCCCGCGGACAGGTTGATGGTTCAATAATTGTTGAAGATTACAGTCATGCGCAAGTTGTTGCCCGGCAATTGGCAGGGGCGTATGGGCTCCCTTTTTTCCCGACTGCGGCATCCATGGGGACCGATATGTTGAATCCCAAGTACGACAATCTCAACAAGGCCGGTCTTCGTGACGGATCCAATCCGAAGATCCCTGTTAAGAAATACGAGGTAATTGCTGACCCGTTTTTTGAAATGGGAGAATTACTCCTTATGCCGGCAGCGAATCCCGATTGGGCTCTTGTGTACGCTTCGCAGCTCGGTGACGAGGGAACAATGAGGATCTTTTCCCAGTCGTATGTCGATCAGGAAGTGATTAAGGCTGCAGATAAAGTAATTGTTCTGGCCGAAGAAATTGTTCCGGAGAGCTATCTCAGGCAGGAACCAGAGAAGAATGTGGCAACGGGATACGCGATTGATTATGTAGTAGAAATTCCCTGGAGTGCGCACCCGACAGGGTCACAGTATTTTTACGATGTTGATGCCGAATTTATCAGGAATTTTTATCAGGCGTCAAAAACCACGGAGTCATATGAGAAATGGGCGGACGAGTGGATATTCGATGTCTCCGGGCATGAGGAATATCTGGAAAAGCTCGGGATAAACCGACTGCAGAGACTACGGGCCAATTCCGTATTGGGCTATTCAACATCAGTGAAAAGGGGGGCGAGATAAATGACGGGAGATAATGGTTTTGCAAAAAGCGGAGAATACAAACCGATTGATATGCTTGCATGTGCCGCCGCACGAGAAGTTCAGGATGGTGATATTGTCTTTGCCGGAACCGGATTGCCAATGCTGGCGATTGCGCTGGCGCAGTTAGAACATGCCCCGAGCGCCGTCTGTATATACGAAGCCGGAAGCGTGGACGGAAAACCGATTGATCTTCCCACATCCGTCGGTGATTCCCGGTGTGCGTTTCAGGCCTCGATTGCTGCAGGTCTGGCCGAGACTTTTTACGGTCAATTACACAATGGATATGTTGACCTTGCATTCCTCGGTGGGGCAGAGATCGATATGTACGGGAATGTCAACACCACTGTGGTGGGGGATTACGCGGCTCCCCAGAAACGATTCACGGGAAGTGGTGGCAATGCCGATATCAACGCACTGGCGCGAAAAACAGTCTTTATCATGCTCCAGGAAAAACGCCGTTTCAAGGAGCACGTTGACTACATCACCTCGCCGGGTTGGCGAATTAACAAGTGGCCGAGCGGGGAAGTCGTGCACAAGAAAGAAGTATACGGCAAGTTCTTCCGTGGCGGGCCAGTTTCGGTGATCACCAATATGGCGGTGTTCAGGTTTGATGATGAGGGAGTGATGTACCTGGATAGCGTGCATCCTGGCTACAGCGTTGACGATGTTAAGAATAACGTCGGTTTTGACCTGAATGTGTCAAAAGTGAATGGTGATACGCTGCCACCGACATACAAACAGTTGGAGCTGCTCTACAATAGTGTAGATCCGGAAGGAATCTTTCTCACGTAACATGAATACTCCCAGGGGGGAGTTGTTGCCGATAGATATTGCCGGAGTAATGGAGCGTCGGAAGACAAACACTGCCGCTCCTTTGCTTCGGTTTTCTATCGGGCGGTCTTTTATAACGCCTACAGCGGGACGCGTATGGCGCAGTAGTCTCCGAGTGTATGACGTTTCCGGAGAGGAACGTTATTCAGTCGTGAAATGTCAATACCGTATTCCCCTTCGGAAGGGGTACGACAAAAACAGGTATTTTTGCTCTATGGAGGACTTTCTCCGTTACGCTTCCGAGAAATGTATGACTGAGGACGCCTTTCCCGTGCGTTCCCATGACGATGACATCACAGCCGAACTCATCTGCCTTTTTGAGTATCTCTTCTGCAGGATAACCGCCATACACTTCTATCGAGACATCCTTTCCCAGTGCCTGATCTTCCCGTTTGAACTCTCTTTCATAGAATGACGTTAATCGTTCTTTTATTCTACTGACGGCCTCTTCTATGTCCGTTTCAACGATCTTGAGCAGTTTGTCTTTGCTGAGATAGATATCGAGTGCGTTGAGGGAGGCGGGAGAAATACCCTCCATGACATGAAGAATCACAATCTCGGCGTTGTGGTCTTCTGCGAGCACAACCGCATATCGAAAGGCGTGCGCCGAGTTTTCGGACAGATCCGTTGCATAGAGGATTTTTTGAATTACTGGAATCATGATAGTGTTCCTTTCTTCAGACCTTTCTATTGCTCGTGTATGACGCAACGCTATTATTGTGCAATGATATATACACTATTATAGAACATAATAGCAGTAATGTTAATGTATCTTTCGTGTGTTCATGAAAAGAGCGCCCTGTTGTCCTGAGAGCGAGTTTCACCGGTACTGATGACGTAAATGGCGGGTTTGCTCTTCACCGGACAGTGTGTTTCGCACGTGCCGCAGCCGATGCATCGATGTAAATCGACGTGTGGCTGTTTCATCACGATTGTATTCCCCTCACGATCCGTTGTTTTTACCCGTTCAAACCAGATCGCTTTTTCAGGGGTTGGACATACCTCCTCGCACACAATGCACGGTGTCGCGTATGCATAGGTGAGACATCTGCTCGTGTCGATGATGGCTACCCCGATCTTTGTTGTTTCCTTTTGCGGCAGAGTGAGTTTCTGTATGGCACCCGTTGGACATACCTGGCCGCACAGGGTGCAGTGGTATTCGCAGTACCCGATTGTGGGAACGAGTACGGGCGACCATACACCTTCGAGACCTGCCTCGAACAGTGTCGGTTGAAGGCCATTGGTGATGCACACCTTCATGCACTCGCCGCAGCGGATACATCGTGTGATAAATTCCCTCTCTTCCAGGGCTCCGGGGGGGCGAATCAATGTCGGGGTGAAGACGCCCGTGCGTGAAAGCGGTGGTATTCTCAACAGTGGAACGGCGAGGGCACCGGCAAAGACGGAGGCAATGAGATGTCGTCTTTCCAGGTTCATCGGTACTGCACCCATGTTTGTGGTGAATCCGAAACGTATTGCCCTGTGAGGACACAGATCGTCACAGTCCATGCAGTAGAGGCATTCAGAAATCTTCCAGGTCCCGCTTTCGTCGACGACGGCGCCTCCCGTGCAGATACGTTCACATACCCCGCATGACGTACATCCCTCGCTTACGGAACGTTTCAGGACAGCGAACCGAGACAGAATGCCTAAGAATGCGCCGAGGGGGCAGAGGTATTTGCACCAGAATCTCCTCTCGTAGAAATTGAGGCTCAGCAGGATGATGAACAGGAGGCCGATGCCTGCGGCCTGAACATAATAAGTCTGGTGGAACGAAAGAATACTCTTTTTTGCGAGGGTGAAGAAAAACTCGGAAACCTCAACGATTCCAGGGATACCGGTTGCATATACGGTATCGAAAAGAGCCCTCGTCAGATAGTTCACTGCGGGATAGATGCCGAGGGTGAGTGATCTGATGAGCAGCGATAGGGGATCAACGATGCCTGAGAGCTGGGCGGTAAACACAGATGAGGAAAGGACGAAAAAAAGTATGTAGTATTTGATTTTGTGCCAATTCGTATGGGATCTTTTCTTTGATGGTTTCTTCAGTGTACCGGTCATGGTGTGCAGTGTCCCGAAGGGGCAGATCCATCCGCAGAACACCCTTCCCAAAGCAATGGTAACCACGACGAGAATTACGGAAAGCAAAAATCCATTCGCGATACGGTGGGATGACAGAAAGGTTGAAAGGGCAAGCAGGGGATCACATTCGAGAAAAATCCTGACGGGGTATCCGAGTTCGTCCGCACCCTTGGATTCTGTTTGGATAAACAGGAACAGGAAGATAAGCAAAAATAGTCCCTGGGATGTTCTTCGAAGGTTCCGTATCATTGTGTCTTCATCGTATACGTGTGATGTCAGTTGGTGATCCTCAGACTGCTGCAGCCTTCAGATTTTGATCTTCTTTATCCGCAGTCTTGAAAGATCCATTGTGCCGAGACCTGTTTCGTGACCGATCCGGACATACCCCAGGTCGCGTCCCTCTATGCCGAAAAACGCGGCTCCGAGTGCGTCGATTGCTACCTGATCGGTTCCTGCAACAACGGTGTTCAGTCTTTTTACGTCTTGTAATCTTCCCCCCTGGGGGCCGTTTGCCGATAACACGCGAACGGCGTCCAGAACGACAAGCGTCGGTTTTACGGCAGTGGCAATATCGACGAGGCTCTCGTCCAACCTCTGGTGAATCCGTCCCCGCCAGCCTCCCATGATGCCCATCCAGTTTTTCATTCCCATGGTGAGGGTGGCAAGGCCGTGCGTTTTCGCAATGGGTGCATTGATGATCTTGTCCGCTTCAAGCGCTTCCGTGTAGAGGGGCCATTCCTTCAGGACGCGACCATCAATTTTTACCTTCTTGAATTTTCTTTTGTCGATATAGTGTACATTAGCCCCCGCCGCCTCTGCGGCCTCTGCAATGCCGCTTTGCGTGTAACACCTTCGAGGATCGTTGACAGTGTGGTCAAAGACCTTTACTTTTTTTGCCCCTGCTTCGTAGCAGAGCGTCACCAGAGTAGCGACAACCTCGGGATTTGTGTTTGCTGCATACTCCGGCCTTCTGTCCCATCCTATGTTCGGTTTGACAACGACAACATCGTTTTTCGAAATGAAATGTCCGATACCACCGAGGGCGTCAATTGCTGCGGCGGTTATCGTGGAAGGGGTCTTTCCCTGCGCAACTGCGATGTCGATGAGGTTGGATGCTGTGAGATTGTTTGCGAGAAAATCGAGAGTTCCCGTCATCAAGACGCCCAGTCCGGTAAAAAGAGATATCTTGAGAAAATCTCTGCGGTTCATAGGAATCCTCCTGGAATAAGGGTGCTGTGTGAGAAGGAGAAAAAGAGTTCTTTCAAGGGATTGTCAAAATATACTATGATATTTTATATCATACACGGGGGAAAGTGTCATGGCATAATTGACTCGTAATGGTAGGAACTCTCGGATAAAAGAGCAGAGGGAAAAGGGGTAAATTTGAGTACCATGGGGTGTCTCACGTTCTTGACACACGAGACCAGTGTGGGTACAATTTCAATTGACCGAACGGTCGGTCAAGGATGGGTTGTGTAATAAAAGATAGTCACGTAATATGTCAGGATACTGGCCGGTCAGTTTTACACGGTGGTGAGTGTCGTATGAAGGTAATAAAGGATACCAGAGAAGACAAAAAGATGCGTATTGTCGAGGCTGCTGCCAGGGTTTTTGCCCGCAATGGTTTTGCCCGGTCGTTGGTTTCTGATATCGCCCGCGAGGCGGATATCGGGAAAGGGACGGTTTACGAATACTTTGCAAGTAAAAACGAACTCTTTTTCGCCGTGTTCGAGTGGTTTGTCGAGAAAATGGCAACGGCCGCACAGGACGGTGCTGCCGATTTCAGCGGTTCGGCCTCGCGGCGACTTGAGGGTATGGTTGCGTCATCAATGAATGCCGGGGTTGATATGGAAAATTTCTTTTCCCTTTCCATGGAGTTCTGGGCGGCATCGGGTTCGTCACAGATGCGGGTACGATTTGCCGATGCCTTTCGCAGGGCGTATGAAAATTTTCGATGTACGGTGGTCGCACTCATTGAAGAGGGGAAGGTACGGGGTGAATTCAAGGTGGACGTGGATGCTTCAGCCGTTGCCGCGGGGCTGGTGGGAAGCCTGGATGGTGTGTTCCTGCAGGCGTGGTTCGACAGGTCCTTTGATCCCGTCGCGACAGCAAGAAGTTTCACGAAATGGCTCGTCAAGGGGATTAAGAGTGAAGAGAATGTCGAGGAGACTTCCATGGCGTGAAGCGGTGATCTGAACAACAAGCACATTCCACCGCAGCTTGCTGCAGTAGCGTTGATAAAAGTATGTGTGGTAGACCGGAGGGCACTGAAACGAAAGGTACACGCTGTGTCACATCGATTTAAGGGGAGAGAGCATCGGAGCTGAGGGTATGAAAAGATCTCTACGTTACTATGGTGTTGTTGCCGCATTTTTCTTTGTGGGGTCTGCGGTGCAGGGATACGCGCAAGATGCCAGGTCGATCGTTGAAAACAGTTTTACCTACGTGCGCGGGAAAACATCCATGGCCGTGGTTGATATGACGATTTATCGGCCGGAGTGGCAGCGAACCATGACGATTAAAGGCTGGACGAGAGGCCAGGAAGACAGCATTTTTCGGATTGTTGCCCCTGCGAAGGATGCAGGTAACGGCACATTGAAGAGAAAGCGAGAAATGTGGATGTACAATCCAAAAGTCAACCGCGTCATCAAACTTCCGCCGTCGATGATGTCTCAGGCGTGGATGGGGTCGGATTTCTCGAACAACGATCTTGCCAAAAGTGACAGCCTGGTCACGGATTACACCCATGAGATCATCGGAATCGAAACCCACGAGGGTAAAAAGGTGTACGTCATAAGGTCGACTCCCACACCGGATGCGCCGGTGGTCTGGGGCATGCAGAAGTTAAAGATCCGAGACGATGATATCTTTATCGAACAGGAATTTTACGATGAGGACCTGAAACCGGTCAAAAAGCTCACCACCACCCATATTCAGATGCTGGGAGGAAAATTGTTTCCCAAGACCTGGATAATGCAAAAAAGTGATGTGGAAGATGAGTACACCCTGGTCGAGTATCGGGAGATAGCCTTTGATATCACGCTGCCGAGTCGTCTCTTTACTACATCATCTTTACGGACACCGCCGAGGTAGGAGGATATGGGTGTTGATAGCAAAATGGCGTGGCGCAACCTCTGGCGTCATCCCCGGCGATCTCTTCTGACAATGGCGGCAATCGCGTTTGCCTGCCTGTTGCTGATCTTTATGCTGTCGTGGCAGTTTGGTTCGTATGACACCATGATCAATGCCGCCGTCAAGATCCATACCGGTCACCTTCAGGTGCAAGCGAAGGGATACCACAAAAAAAAGAATATTCGCATGGTGGTTGCAGATCCTGACGCTGTCGGCACTCTTTTACACAATATGCCGGGGGTCGCTGCCTATACGTTCCGCGCCAACGCGTTCTCCCTCGTTTCGTCCGCTGATCGGACCTACGGTGTCGTCGTGGTCGGGATAGACCCTGAGAGGGAGGCGCAGGTATCGACGCTGAAATCATTGATACGGGAGGGGGCATACCTTTCCGGCGGCGACACGAACCAGGCCCTTGTCGGCAGGCTTCTTGCGAAGAACCTGCAAGTTAGATTGGGAGATGAACTCGTCGCACTGGGGCAGGGACGGGACGGTTCCGTTGCCGCTACTGTTGTCAAGGTAAAGGGTATCTACGGCTCGGGACAGGACGACTTTGACAGATCTTCTATTCAGGTACCCCTGACGTTTTTCCAGGATATCTATGCAATGAAGGACTCGGTGCATGAAGTGGTCGTCCTCGGAAAGTCTCTCGATGATGTTTCGACGATAAAAAAGGCGATTACCACGGGGATCGATACGATTGGCCGGAGAGATCATCTGATCGTGTTCGACTGGATCGAACTCATGCCCGGCCTTATCGAGGCGATTCAGATGGATCTTTACAGTGGATTCATTTTCTACATCATTCTGATAATCGTCGTTGCCTTCAGCATACTGAACACGTTTCTTATGGCTGTTTTTGAGCGAACGAAAGAATTTGGTGTGCTCATGGCAATCGGTACGACGCCGGGGCGTCTCACCAATCTTCTTCTCCTCGAATCTATGACGATGACACTGCTGGGAATTGCAGGAGGAATAATTCTCGGAATAGCCCTCACGTGGTATTTCCAGGTTCACGGAATTGTTATTGCCGGAACGGCTGATCTGATGCGGCAGTATGGCATGCCCGAAAAGATGTTTCCGCAACTGTCGCTGAAGTCGGTCCTGATAGGTCCTGCAATCGTGTTTATAATCGCCTTTCTGACGGCCCTGTATCCGGCGGTGCGGGTCAGACGATTCAAGCCGGTGGAAGCGATAGGGACGGGGTGAATGAGGCGAGTGTGCAGCCGTCAGCAATCAGCTATCTGTGTGCGGATGGGGTGGGCGTGTCGTTACGGGAAAGTTTAAGACTTGTCATATCATCAGAACATTTGTCATGGTCACGTCCGGGTGAGAATGTGTCGGAGATAAAACGCATGGTACCGTTTTTTATCAAAGAGCGGCGTGGTGATCGCTCAACGCTGGGGGCATGAAGCAATGTACTTCCACCTTGGGTGGCGAAATATTTGGCGGAATCCACGACGAACTGCAGTAATACTGGTTGCCGTTGTTGTTGGGGTGTGGAGTATGATTGTTCTCGGTGCCCTCATGAGAGGGATCGCTGAGCAGATGGCGAGAAATGGAATTGCCACCCTTACCGGACATGTCCAGGTGCATCACAGAGGATACAGAAGTGATCCTGTTATTGAAAACAGCATATCTGCACCGAAAGAAGTGACAGAGGTGTTGAAAGATGTTCTTCCTGCACAGGCGGTGTGGTCGCCACGGGTGCGGGTCAATGCCGTGGTAAGCAATGCCAGGCATACAACAGGAATCACGATAGTCGGGATTGAACCCGTGCGGGAGGCGAAGGTTTCATTTATCGGCGGTGCACTTTCGGAAGGGCGTTATTTCAGTGAAGGTGAAACATCGGGAATTATAGTCGGTAAGGCTCTGGTGAACACGTTTGAAACGCGATTAGGTCGCAAGCTGGTGGTAATGTCGCAGGGAACTGATCGAGACATTGCGTCAAGGGCATTCCGTATCGTCGGTATATTTCGTGCCGAACTGGAGTCGACGGAAAAACAATTCGTGTTTATACCACTCGGGGCGGCGCAGCAGATGCTGAAACTGAACGATCATATCTCCGAAGTATCGATTGTTCTCGATGGAGACAAAAACGTCGATGAGGTTGCGGAGAATCTCAAAAAAGTCCTGTCAGCCGAACATTATGAAGTACACACATGGAGGGAATTGCTGCCGCTCGTTACCGCGTATCTCAAACTCAATGAGGTGTTTATCTATATTTGGTTTGTCGTGGTGTTTGTTGCCATGAGCTTTGGTGTCGTCAATACGACGCTTATGGCCGTATTTGAGAGGATCAGAGAATTCGGGCTTTTGAAGGCGCTGGGGATGAAACCGTGGTGGATTGTCAGGGGAGTCGTGACGGAAACGTTTTTTATCTTGGTGATCGGTCTCGTGATCGGAAATATTTTGAGTTTTTTCAGTGTTGCTGTCCTATCCGGAATAGGGATCGATCTTTCTGCCCTCGCGGCAGGATCGGAGTATTTCGGGATATCCCGTGTGATCTATCCTGTTTTGGATGTTCGTGATTTTGCCGGATCCAATTGTGTCGTACTTTTCCTGGGGCTATGTGTGAGTTTGTATCCCGCAATCAAAGCTGCCCGGTTTACGCCGGTGGAGGCGTTGGCGCATACGTGATAGATGCGGCAGCAATGAGTTTTTAGCGTGTAATATGAAAAGTACCAGTGCATGTCGATGGCAGTATCGTGGGAGTGTGAAATGAATATCGTCGAGTGTTCCGATGTCGTGAAAACGTATGAGCAGGGCAAGGTGAAAGTGGTGGCTCTCAACGGTGTGAGCCTTGCCATTGAAAAGGGGGGATTCATCGCTCTGGCGGGTCCGTCGGGGTCGGGCAAGACGACGATGCTCAACATCATGGGAGGCCTTGATTCGGCTGATTCAGGTATCGTAATAGTGAACGGTCGTTCACTGCGGGAAATGTCCCAGTCGCAGCTGGCGAATCTGCGCCTTCACAATGTTGGCTTTGTCTTCCAGGCCTACAATCTCATACCGGTCCTTTCCGCTCTGGAGAACGTGGAGTTTGTCATGCTTTTACAGGGGGTATCGCCGAAGGAGCGGCATGAACGAGCGAAGGCGGTTCTCGCTGATGTGGGACTGTCCGATATGTACAACAGACGTCCTGCGGAGATGTCCGGGGGGCAGCAGCAGCGCGTTGCCGTTGCCCGGGCGATTGTGTCAAATCCATCGATCGTTCTGGCGGATGAACCGACGGCGAATCTGGACTCAAAGACGGGCCAGGGGCTCCTTGAGATAATGAAGAAAATGAACGAGGAGAGAAAAGTGACGTTTATTTTTTCAACTCATGACCGTATGGTTATGAGGTATGCACGGCGTTTGATTTACCTGAGGGACGGTGTCGTCGCGGATGAAGAAATTCATGGGTCGTAGGCTATGAGATATGAACATGGGAGAATAAGGGTGCTGCGATAATGACGTCACATCGTATTTCCCCTATTTCAGCTTCGCCATTGCTGGGCACGCATTCGTTGCTGCAGTGCAGATCTTATGTAACGACGTTTCTTGTGATGGTCCTTTTCTGTGCCGTCGTGTTCCCTTTTCTGGACGCAGAAGCGACGTGGGCCGCATCACCACCCCCCTGTCGTGTTTTATCTGATCCTGGCACCAGTGGTGTGCAGGCTGATGGTTTCTGGGGTTGCCTGGCAGGCGGTGAATGGGGCGGCCACATGAAGGTGAGAGGATCCATTTCACGGCCGGATGGCGAGTCATATTTCAAACCTGTCGGTACCGGTTCGTATTATGATGGCAGTGCAGAAATACGTTTTAAGGGAAAACTGTATTTTGGCGAGTGGGGTGACTTTGTAAGCCATTATGAAATGGTGCTGTCGGGGGGTGATACACGGCGCGGCGTGAAAGAGGTAGAACAACTTTTCCCCGGTCTTTTCCCCGCCGGGCTATCACTCGTCGGTCCTCCCCGCGATAGGCGACGACTCATGGATTTAACCTCAACGATAGATGAGAGCGATGACTATAGTTTCTATCACCGTCTGGATCGGCTGTATTTCACGGTGATGCGGGAGTGGGGTGCCTTGCGCTTAGGGAGACAGGCGATTACCTGGGGCAATGGCCTCTTGTTCAACCCCATGGATCTCTTCAATCCCTTTTCACCGTCAGATATTGAGCGCGAGTACAAAAGTGGTGATGACATGGTGTCGTTGCAATGGTCACCCGGCGAGACCGTCAATGTGCAGTATCTCTTTGTTCCCCGGCGTGATCCGCTGACAGGCGATATCGAGTGGGATCAATCATCTCTTGCGGGGAAGGTTCATTTTGCACGAGGTGTCACGGAATGTGATGCGATGGTGGCCGCGCACTACGATGACACCATATTCGGCATCGGGAGTGCCGGGTACGTGAGTGATGCAGCGTGGCGCTGTGATGCCGTGTATACGTTTCTCGATCGACGCGATACGAGCGACGATTATCTTTCACTGGTAGCCAATATCGATTATTCGTGGGTGTGGTGGAAGAAGAATTTCTATGGGTACGTGGAATACTATTTCAATGGACTTTCCCACGACCGGTATCGTGACGCAAATGCGAATCGAAACATGTTCGAGCGGATCGACAGGGGTGAGCTGTTTGTCCTGGGTCGAAATTATGTAAGTGGGCACATCAGAGTCGAACTCCATCCGCTCTGTAATATGTACATGACAGTTATCACCAATTTGAACGATCATTCCGGGGCAGTGCAGCCTCGAGTGGTGTGGGATGTTGCGACGAATGTGCGTCTCACCGCGGGGGGAAATATTTTCTACGGCGGTGACGACACCGAGTATGGGGGATTCAGAATAGAAGGGATCGATTATCTCTGTGCACCGTCTGAAAGTGCGTATCTCTGGCTTGCCTGGTATTTCTAGCGTCGGTGTAACAGGCATCCGGTACCGTGTTTGCGCGTCTTCGCAAAAGGTTCGGTCTGACCGGTTTATCCCCTCACGACGGGCGATGCTTTCCGGTCAAACGGGTTGGTCCTCATGGCAAGTGAGAAAAGATAGGGGTAGTTATCTTTCAAGTGCCTCATGTAATCGATCCACTGGACTACGAGCAGCCGATACGCTCTTTCCATATCTCCGCAAAGATGCGCCCGATCAAGGTCCGGCAGTGTTTCAACGTCGTCCCGGAAATCCAATTCCTCGGTGAGATGAAACACGGCGTGAAGAAGTCCAGTGAATGTCTCGTGCTCCAACAGCGCCGGATTTTCCAGAAGCCGCAACAGAAAGTTCCTCTTGCTCACAAGGAAGTCGGATAACTCCTGTAATGTGACACGCTGAATATCGATTTCGTAATCGTAACTCGTCAGTTTTTTACTGACGGTTTTGAAGTCTTTGTCTGTCCATTCTCCTGTAATGATCAGATCCTGCCTGATCTGCTCAAGGTCCGGATCACAGTCGGAAAAGAGGGTCAAGAGGAGGGTGCCTACTTCACTGAAAAATATTCCGATCACCATTGCCAATTTTTCCAGCCTCGCCTTTTGTTCACGTTTGCTCAACATGAGTTCAGTGGCGTTTGCGATCACACCCAGGAAGGTGCCCACACCGGTGATGATGAGGAGTATGGCGAGTACTTTGCCGGGATTCGTTGCGGGGTGGATGTCACCATAGCCCACCGTTGCAATGGTGACGATGCTGAAATAGAAGGCGTCGGCAGGCGAGAGGCGCTCCACAATCATGAAACCGATAGTGCTGGATATCATGACGATGACGAGAAATAGCAGATACACTCTCAGTCGAACTCGTATCGGATCCATGCGCATGGTTCGTCATTCCTTTGGTGTCTAATTTTGCTGCGTGATAATCTCCGGATAATCGGTGAAGATGCCATCGACTTTTATATGCTTTAAAAGAGAGGCAACTCTCAGGCTGTTTACCGTATACACAAATATCTTCAGACCCCTCATGTGGGCCTCCTGGACGAAAATTTCATGTATTGCATCGGCACGGCAATGTATCGAGTATGCTCCCAGCTCCTCAACAACGCGTGTCCAGTCGTGGGGTAATGTTTTTACCAGCACCCCGATCCTGATGCGGGGTGCAACCTCCCTCACTCTCATGAGTTCGGTATGGTTGAATGACGAAACGAGCACTTTTTCGTGGCTCCATTCCGGGTGCATCATGTATCCGTTGATGAGGGGAACTGCCATGTCCGCAGCACCGTTTCCTTTGAGTTCGACGTTGATACCGGCTTTTCCATTTACTCTGTCGAAAATTTCGTGAAGATAGGGAACGTACTGTCCCTGTCCGGCATCGACTGACCGGATGTAGTCGATGGAACTTTCAAAGATCGATCCCGACCCGTTTGTGGTGCTCTCGAGTCTTTCGTCATGAATGACGATGAGTTTCCCCCTCACCGCATAGACATCAACTTCGATCCAGTCGGTCCCAAGTAAAAGGGCCCTTTCGACCGAAAGCAGTGTATTTTCAGGAGCATGACCCGATGCGCCCCGATGGGCAAAACAGAGAAGTTTTCTCATACCGAAACGCTTACCGCATGGTGCCGTGTATTTGTTCATGGCACAATCTCTTCATAGTCTGCCATGTTTACAATCGACTCACAAGTCTTAAATCGTGCAAGAGGCTCCAGCACATCATTCGCGCTTGTAGGCGGCGGGTACCGCAAAGTTTCATGAATGAATCTAGTTCTACCGATACGCCGCTGTTTATGTTACAGTTGGGCGGGTAAGGAGTAAGGGATACGACGATGGATAAGATACACGCGCAAGTTGAAGCGATACTGTCGCCTGTCTATTTGGTGGGAGGGTCTGTGAGAGACGAGCTGATGGGGGTGGAACCGAAGGACTATGATTTTATTACACCCCACAAACCCGATATGATCGAACATAAAATTCGTGAAGTCAAACGCAGACCGTTTCTCACAGGAAAAAGATTTGGGACAATCGGTGTGAAACTGGGTGGTCACATGATTGAGATCACGACATTCAGAACCGAACGGTACAGGACGGGGAACAGAAAACCCGAGGTCGAGTTTGTCAGTGATATTGCAGATGATTTGAGCAGACGTGATTTTACGATTAATGCTATTGCAAAGAGGGGAAATGAGCTCATAGATCCTTTTAACGGAAGAGGGGATATTACGGATCGCGTTATTAGGTGCGTGGGTGCTGCGGTGCTGCGGTTTGGAGAAGACCCGTTGAGGATGCTCCGGGCTGCCCGATTTTCTGCGCAACTCGGGTTCGCGATCGAGCGTGAAACGTATGAATCAGCAAAGAAGATGAGTGCCATGATCCTGTACGTCAGCAAAGAGCGGTGGGTGGCGGAACTCGATAGTCTTCTCGTTTCGCCGGATGTTCACGGGGGATTACGAAGCCTAATGGATATGGGCTTACTGCGGTTTATGATTCCCGAACTCGTGGTCCAGAGGGGTCAGAAAAGCGATGCTCATGTCGATACGCATGATATGTGGGAACATACCGTCGCCATTACCTCTCTTACACCGTGTGATGCAGTCGTTCGTTGGGCGGCTTTACTCCACGATATCGCGAAACACTTTGTTCGGACCGAACAAAACGGTCAAATAACGTACGGGGCATATGAAATGTTAGGGAGTGAAATGGTTCTTCGTCTGGGCAAATATTTGCGGTGGTCGAATAAAAGAATTGAAGAGGTGAGTGAATTGGTGCGATACCAGTCGGACGATGCCAATCCCATAAGGGATGCGCATCTGAGAATGCCCGGCAAGATAGAGGAATAGGAGGGTGTGCAAAAAGGCGGAAATCAGCGACGTTCACCCAGGAAAAACGCGTTCCATAGTAGTGGTATCATGAAAGAGATTCTGAAGTTCATTTTTATCATTTTCTCCATACTGTATGTCATCAGTCCGTACGATCTGATTTCTGATTTTGTGCCCGTTGGGGGGTGGCTTGACGATGCGCTCCTTTTGGGGGTATTGGTCTACTATCTGAAGAAGGGACGACTCCCCGGATTTTTGTACTGGCAACAGAAAGCCACCCGTCCCGGGCAAGGATACGGCGGACAGGGGAGAGAAAGGCCGACATCTGAGGGGCGGCACGAGGGGTATGAACCGGCTTCAGGCGTTCGGGGCGCTCCGCGGGACTCTTATGAAGTGCTGGGGGTAAAACCGGGAGCAAGTCGGGAGGAAATTCAAAACGCCTATCGAAAAGCTGCACAGCAGTACCATCCTGATAAGGTTTCACACCTCGGGCAGGAACTCCAGGAATTGGCGAAGGCAAAATTTATAGAGATACAGAAGGCGTATGACGAATTAATGCATAAGATGGTATGATACTTACGTAGGGGGAACTTTTCCGGTGCGGATTTTCATTGATGAAAAAGTGAACGCTTGGGAAATGATTTCCAAGCGTTCATGGGAGGTGTCATACGGCAAAACACGCCAAAGTGCATAACTAACGTTCGATACGAACAGGGATGCCGATAGTCGGAGAGAACCATGTGAGATCAGATCTTTTGTCCAGAATCCCGGCGTAGAAGTAACTTCCAGTGGTGTTTTCAGTATTGGCCAGAGCGACAGTGTGAGTGCTGTGTGCGTGAGCAAATCCGGATTACGGTATGTTGTTGTTGATCAGAGACTGTATGACCTTTGCTTCCAGATCTTTGTAGAAATTCTTGTCACGTTTTGCCTTGTTCTCTTTTGTCTTTGCCATGATAGTTGTTCCTCCTGTAAATTGTTGCTCATCTATGAAAGATATGACCGAAAACTGCACATGGCTGTCTTGCAATATCAGTCGAACAAGAACATGGTTCAGTTGCACTGACCGGAAGTATGGACCATGGTCGCATATGCCGTGTGCCTGACTTTTTGATACCTCCCGCTTTCTCCATGTGCGCCCGCAGTCATTCTCTCATTGTGAAGTGGTTGTTCGTGTAGGGGAATACCCTGACATTGAAAATTCTTTGAAAGAACTTTTTTATATACATACGTTACGACAGCAGTATGCAGCCGCGCATGCCTGTATGACTATAGGAAAGGTTTGCTCTTCCTGATGTAATGGGGGCGACTTCCCGGACCACCGATAATATGATCGGTGTTATCGCCCATGAGGTCCACCTCGGCAATAATGCCTGTTCTCTCCTTTCTCTTCTGTTCCATATACATTGAGTGTGCAAAACCCCTTTCAGTTTTTTATCTCTTGTATATACACATATCGAAGCGGGCATCTCGGCACAATCGGCGTGTGTCTGAATTTATCCTCGGACCCCGCAGAGTGATCCCGCTCAGACAAAAAAACGTTATTTCTCAGATGACGAGGTAAAAAAACCTCGGATATATTCCTGGATGGTTATCAGACATTGTCTGATGATGGTGAGGTGGGGAATGATCACATTTTCACTACACGAACACGATAAAATATTTGTTGATTCGTAGTAAGATGTTACCCAAGAGATAGAGCCATGAGGCAATTTGAGTGAGCATCCGCGTATTTTGCGTGCCAGGACATCGGTATGATGCCGAAGGAAATAGAACATATTTTTGAAAAAATTTACCGAGTAGATCCCAGCACTGCTCCTGCCAAAGGAACAGGCCTCGGCATGAGTACCGTAAACCATGTCGTTCAATTACACAGTGGAAGGGTCTGGGTGAGCAGTGAACCGGGTAGAGGAACAAAGGTGTCTGTCCATAGTCCAATCGAGACGAACCGTTTGCCATGAGTGCGTGCAATAATCTGTTCCGAGTATCCCTCTTTCAGGAGATGCATTCATGTTTGTTACTTCTTGCGTGTTCATCGTTCATGATATATCGCAAACGTCAGCAGCATTAAGCAGGGTATGAATTCCTCTAAAAAAATCAGGGTACCCAAAATAACGCATCATTATTTCATCGCCTTCCTTTTTCTTGATTGTGCAGCCGCGATTCGTATACCGGCATCGCGTGGTAATTGTCTTGGTCCTTCACAGGGTGAAAGTTCAGTATGTCACCGCCAGTGAGTTTCCGGTTGTGAAGTACTGATGCACGAAATGTTCTTGCCAGGTGGAAACGGGCCATCTCCATCAGTTTGCAAGCCTGAGCCACATTCATATGACTCGGAAACAAGGAAACCAGGCCGAGAGGCTTTGAAATTCTGTGGATTTCTTTCAGCAGTTCCCGTCTCGTGTTGGCAGTGAAATAATACGAATGGATGACATCGTACAGTAGCACCACATCGATGCTATTATCCTTCAGGGGGAGGCCCAACCCTCCTGACGTTTCAACTATGTGAACATTGACAAGTCCGTGGCGCAGGAGACGTTTCTTCAGCTCGTTGAGGGAGGAACTGTTTTTGTCCACCGCGAGGATCGTACCCCCCGCACCGACGATCCTGGCAGTGGGGATGGTATGGAAACCTGCCCCGCACCCGAAATCAAGGACCACCTGGTTTTTCGTGATACCCACGTCCCTGAATGTTTGCTCGCCTTGATGGTGGAGCCACATTGCTGTGTCTTCTTCCCGGTGCATTTGTGATCCGGAAGAGAAAGAAACAGTCATGGGAAGTCCTCTCTTATTTGTTCTGCGGGTGCGTTCACCCCTTAGAAGACCTGTTCTTCAGTCCTGAGATGCTCTGTTTCAGGTGCCACTCAGTCCGAAAAAGGTACGAATTCGAGTCACGTACGATTTTGCCGGCATCGTAGACGCAGCCTGTCTGCTTCTCGAATCAATGAAAACTTCCGTCATATGACGCCTGTCTGCCATCACGTGTGCCAGCTTATCGCTTAGTTCTGGTTTTGCCTGGAGTACCGGTTCAAGTGCCTCTTTCGGGACGCTGATTGCCTCAACAGAAGTGAGGGCTTTAATGGACGCGGATCGCGGCTCTCCTGTCAGTAAAGACATTTCACCGAAACAATCACTTGTTCCCAGGCGGGCGATTTCCATGAACCGACCCCAGTCGTCAGTCCCTAACACGGAGACGACTCCTGACGAGATGATGTAGAGAGAAGTATCGGTGTTGTTCCTCTGAATAATCATGTCTTCCGTGTTGAATGATTTCATTTCACAGGAGTCGGCGATTAACTCTATATCCTCATCGGTCAGGGGTCGGAAGATGTCGATCTCTTTGAGGTGTTCCACCACGCTGAGTTTCCGCATTTCTCCGGCGGGCGCTTCTCGTGTATCGATATCGTATTTCACCGCGGCCGGTGAGATGCCGGCCTTGGCAAGTCGTGATTCGATAGCGGCATACAGATCACTTCTGCCGGCCCAGTGTGACGGGTAATCCTGAAAATACACGTACACCATGTATTTGAAGGGTTGTGACGTTGCATCGCTGATTCTTACGGCCGGCGCGGAGGAGGTGAGAACACTCCTGCAGGTGAGGGCTGCTTCCGTGAGGAGTTGCAGCACGGTACTGGGAGGGATATCGCTGTCAACGGAAATATGGGTCCAGTATGCGTAGGGTTTTTCGGGCATATTGTAGTTGTGGAGAATACTGCTTGCCGCTACTCGGTTTGGTATCACGTAGATGCTGTTGTTCCAGGAGAGCACCCGGGTAGAGCGCCAGGTAATGTCGGTTACTCTTCCGATAATGCCGTTTTCCATCTCTATCCAATCTCCTACGTGGTAGGGGCTTTCGATAGTGATCGCCAGTCCCGAGAAAAGATCGGACAGGACGCTTTGCAGTGCGAGGCCGAGTACCGCAGCAATAATTCCCGTCGAGACAAGGATTCCGGTCACCTCTCGATCGAAGACCGAGGTCCATATGCCGTACAGGGCAACGGCATAGATTGCCGCTGCAACGAGACTTCGGATGAGAAGGGGACTTTCCGCGCCCGTTTGTTCCTTGAAGGTGGCAGTCCAGAGGAAGATCTTCAATCCCCGGGTGACCAACCATGCGCCGGCAAGCCATAGAATGCTGGCGGTTGCCAGTTCGATATTTTGTACAATTGCCTCATAGTCTGGACCGATAATCCGCTTTGTGATGTATCCGAGTGTGATGACTATTGAGGGGATGAGAATAATGTCGAGCCCCCATATGACTTTCTTGTGATTTTTAAACGGCGCGATCTGGACAATGAATCGGCCCGCGATAATGATGAAGAGTAATAAGCCTGCAACGGCCACGTATAACCACAGCCACGGATCTTTCAATTCTGAAACAAAGTTATTAAGAAACTCGGCGAGTGAAGTCATCATATAGAGGTACAATTCTCCTTTTGGGATTGTTTAAATACATAATATAAGGGAAGGATTCAGAAAGGTCAACTTTTTTCGTTATACGTATTACTGAAAAGGGTAGTAAAAATAATGGGTAAAGGAAACTCTTTCATGAGGGCCTCAGGAAATACCTGTGGGAAAAGAACACGCGATACTCTGCGTTGTGTCAAGTGATGCTATAGAGGTCACGAGAGGAAGTAATAATGGTTTCTCTACATTGACTGTTGATACTGGTGCTGTTTTTCATTATCATGAAGTCATTCTACGTTCGTGCAGGAGTGGAGTTACGAATGAATCAATGGAGGAGGGAACATGAAACCGGAGCATCGATTCGTTGTGGTGAATGATGTGCGCCTGCGCTATCTGGAATGGAAAGGCCCGAAATCGGCGACCATGGTGCTGCTCCACGGGATTGGTGACAATAGCCATATATGGGATCATTTTTCCCGTTCGATCAACGGGGCAGTGAGAATTATTGCCATTGATCAACGGGGTCACGGAGAGAGCGACTGGGCAGTGCCGCCGGCCTACCGTTTCGATGATTATGTGGCTGATCTTGCCGGTGTCGTGAAGATACTCATGCTTGAACATATTGTACTCATGGGACACTCGATGGGGGCGCTACATGCAACACGCTTTGCGGCGCACTACCCCGACAGAGTCGCCGGGTTGATTCATGCGGATATCGAACCATGTCCCCCCGCGTGGAACAAAAATTATCTGACAGGGCTCTATAACAATCTTCCCGTTTCTTACCCGACTGTTGATGCCTATGTTGATCAGATGCAGAACGACAGTCCGTACGCTGATCGAGAGCTGTTGCGGCGGTTTGCCTCTCACGCCCTTCGACAGGGTGACAATGGTACCTTCACGTGTCTCTGTGACCGAGAAGTGTTTGCCCACTTCGATCCCCGCTACGATTTACGACACTGCCTGAGGCAGATTAACTGTCCGACTCTTGTCGTCAGGGGTGAAGAGAGTGCTGTTATGCCACGGGAAGCGGCGGAGAATATGTGCCGTGAAATTCCGAAGGGAAGACTTACGGAGGTACCACGGGCAAAGCATCCGATGCATACGGACAATCCCTCTGCGTTTGAGGAAGCGGTCCGCACATTTCTTGAAGAAATTGGCTTTATCGGTGAGAGGTAGTGTTTACCGGCTGTTCGGGCCGACGATGAGCTTCTGCCCCGGCTGTATGGGATCTCTTGACGTCATATTATTCAAGCCGCAAAGCTCTTTCACCGTCAGGCCGTACTTTAATGAGATCCGGTAGAGATTTTCACCCCTACTGACCTCGTGAAATTGTTTTTTTACCACTGCTGGCGGTACCGGTGTCTTCGCGCTGACCTTGGGTTTTTCCGTTTTCGGAGTTTTTGTGAGGGACGCTATCCTCTTTGCGAGTGTAGCCATCTGTTGTTCCATGGATTTTACAGAGTTGTCGGTTTTCAGGGCGAGCTGCTGCAGTTGATGCCCTTCAACTTCGAGACGACTGACGAGATCTTTCGTGCCTTTCAGGGTATTTTCAAGCCGACTTATTTTTACCTTCAGCGCAACGAGATCTTGTGGTGATGAATCGTTGCCTCCCCTGGGCAGGGCAATGAAAACAGCCACAACGATTACCACAATCAGGGCTCCGAGAAAGAGAATCTTTCGTCCCGATCCTGGTGAGAATATTCTCTTACGTTCATGAACGTAAACGTCCTCTGAGGTAAATCCTGTGCCCTCATCGAGTTCATCCATGAGTTTCTTCATGTCTTTATCGATGTCGTCGGTCATCTCTTTCCTTCCTTTCGGTGATAGTTTGTCCTTTTTTACAATATTAGAGAGATCTATAAACTATCAGAGATAAATAGTCAATATGACTTGTCTCGTAATAAACATTACATGGAAAAAAACATTTTCACGATAAATCTTACATTAAATGTAAGATTACATCAATCCATTTATTTGTTATAGATAAATAATGGAAGATCATGTCTCTGTGTCGGAACAGAATGCCGGGGAGTACGCATGTTTGTCTTTTGTCGTACGAATCATATGAGGGTCTCTGTTTTGGGATGTAACGGCGGATATGTTATGTGATTTCGATATAATATCTCCTGAAGGAATGGCCTGATAATCCTTTTTTCATTGTCTGGTCAGAATATACATATACGCATTGATTATCACGCGCATAATATTACTTGACATGTAATGTTTTATAAACTAATAAAGTCATTAAAAGTTATAAAAGGAGTGGTGAGATGACTCCCGATGATTCGACTATGAGCTTATCTTTTATCAAGAATGTATATCCCGGCTGGGGGGCGCTCCTCGAGAAGATTGCTGAAAAAACGTTCAAATCAAGTGATGTACAGCGTATTCTCGGAATATCGTATCGTCAGTTGAGCGATTGGGAACGGCGGGGAATGCTCAGATCTCTGTTCGAAAGATCGTTTGGAAAGAGTGCGGAAGGATGGCGAGCATTTTCGGTTGCGGATCTCATATCGCTCGGTGTGTTAAAAGAGGCGAAAACGCGGGGCATGCCGATAACGCGGCTTCAACATGTTATGGGGAGCATATTCTTTACCCAAGAGCAGGTGAACGAAACATTTCCCTACATTGTATACGGTCTCGATGTTCTGTTCTACACGAATTTTGTCAGCATCACCTCGTATTACTGCGTCGATAAAGAAGATACGTCTATGGCGCTTTCCATCGAGAAATTACGGAAAAGCCGTATGGTAGTGGTCTTGCCGGTAAACGGAATTGCCGACAGTGTGTTAATGATGCTTAATCACCCCGACTTCCGAGTTGTGAAGAAACCAGAGGGAGGATATCATTTCATTATCAATAGGGTTCCGCTGGCCCTCGAAGCACTGCCAGGGTTCAAGGGTGGATAGGAAGCAATAACACAGTCAGATAGGGTGTCCGGAAGAAGTGTCGGGTGGAATGAATATAGGAGAGGGCCTCATCGCTCAAACGATGAGGCCCTTTGTTTTCTGGTGTCACTGTTTCGAATATTTCAGAGCAGCCTAGACAGCATCCGTAACCCAGGACTGGTAATGCCAGAGCACTCCCGTAAGAGTTGCTATTACCCGAAACTGGAAGAGTGTCTCAATCTTTCGTGCCGGTGATAGTACACCTCCGGCAGGGGAATCGGGACGATACATCCAACCATATTCATAATAACTATTCCTTGTGATAAGCCGCAGAAAACCCGTGGCGTTTTG
>Ga0272441_10001757_pt1 | contig 45531 bp, 35 predicted proteins | sample SSMProp6N_FD_193582 | JGI IMG/M metagenome (GOLD analysis project Ga0272441, IMG submission 193582) | Marine sediment archaeal communities from Little Sippewissett salt marsh, Falmouth, MA, United States - SSM-Prop-6N | ecosystem: Environmental > Aquatic > Marine > Wetlands > Sediment ... | reverse complement strand
TGGCGCGTCTCCACACAGCAGGCAGGCCCCATCGCCTGCGAGTGGAACTCCATATAATACCTGGAGTTGCATCGCGCAAGTCCTTTTGCGAAAAAAAGTTACACTACCTTTTTGGAAACGGCACTAGTCTACGAAGGAGCACGCCGTGGTCCGTTTCCTGCCGGGCGTTGTGGCGGTGATTGTGACGCTGGCGGCGCTGGCCGGTGGGGCCCACGCGGGTGAGGGCGAAACGCCCTGGCCGGCGGCCGTCGAGGGGTTCCAGGCGCCGGCGCCCGGGGGGCATCCGCGCCTCTTCTTCCGCGAGGGGGACCTCGACCGTCTGAAGGCCCGGGCCCGCACGCCCGAGGGCAAGGCCATCCTCCGCCGTCTCCGCCAGTGCCTGAACGGCGGCGACGGGCGGTCCATGCCGTCCGTCAAGAACCCGATGACGAGCGCCTACGGCAAGCAGGGCGGGCCGAAGCCGCAAGATTCCGAGTTGCCCGTGGGGGCCTACAGCCTCTCGCACGCCGCCGGCTTCGGGTTCCTGTATCACCTGACCGGCGAGAAGCGGTACGCGGACCTCGGGCGCGAGTGCTTCGAGTGGGCCTTCGACGGTGTCCGCGACCGCGACCGCGAGGCGCGGTACTCCTTCCGCCAGCCCGGCGGGGCGCTGCGGGCCGGGCCGTCGCTCGGATGGTACGCCGTCGGGTACGACCTCTGCTACGACGGGTGGGACGAGGCGTACCGCAAGAAGGTGGCCGGCGCTATCCAGAACTACGATGAGGGCCAGCATTGCAGCCTGGCGGAACTGGCTCGCGGGGCCCGGCACATGCCGGCCAGCAATCACTGGGGGATGCAGGTGGGCGGGGCGGCGCTGGCGCTGTTGGCGATCCGGGACGATCCCGGCGTCGACATGGCGAAGATCGAGCCGCTGTTGGAGCAGAGCCGGAAGGCGATGATCCGCAACATGACCGAGGGGTTCGGCGACGGCGGGTGGTTCCCGGAGGGCGACGGCACGGGGTCGATGTCGTCGCAGATCGCGTTCGTGCCGGCGCTGCAGGCGTGGCGGACGGCGGGCGGGCTGGATTACATCTCGCCGCGGCCCAACGCCCCGTGGATGACGCTCAAGTGGATCTTCCTCACCGTGCCGCGCCGGGGCAAGATGGACTTCCCGAGCCGCGGCGCCTACCCGCACAACGTGTGGGACCGCGACGGCATCAGCGGGGCGGGGTACTTCTGTGAGGGGTTCGGCGGCGTGTGGGACGTCCACCGGCCGGCGCTGCTCTGGTTTTACAACCACCACCTGAAGGCGCCGGATGAGAAGAACGGCACGCCGCTGGACACGCCGAGCCCGTATCCGCACCACGCGATCCTGTCGCTGGTGAACTGGCCGTTCGGCATGAAGGAGAAGAATCCCGCCGAGTGCCTTCCCCGCGCCACGGGCGATGCGAAGTACGGATTCTACATGTTTCGTAACCGTTGGCAGGACGAGAAGGACATCGTCATCTCCGTCCAGACGTACAGCACACGCGGGTGGCACAAGGCGAATTCCTCGGGGGCGGTCGAGGTGTGGGGCCTCGGCAAGAAGATGCGGTGGGGGAACCTGCGCAACGGCCTGACGTACTTCCGCCCCGCCGCCGACGGGTCGGCCAGCATGGTGAGCGGCGACGGGACGGCCATGGCGATCGACTTCTCCGGCGCCAGCGGCGCCCCCGCCATGCTCGTCATGACCGGGCGCGGCATGCCGCGGGGAGAGACAGTCGACGCCGGCGGCACGACGTTCGCCCTGAAGTTCCTGACCGAGGATAAGACGCCGGAGCCGCGCGTCGAGGACGGCAAAGTCGTCGTCGTCGACCAGACGGTGACGCTGGAGGATGGGCACATCGTCCTTTCGAAAATGGCCGGTCCGTGGGAAGGAGCGACGCGATGAACGTGAACCCGCGCCGAACGCTTGCCCTGCTCGTTGGCATCATGGTTTTGGGGACAGGGGCGCCCGCATCCGGGGCCGAGCCCCCGCCCACGGCCGCGCCGGGGGACGGCTGGGTCGAGCCGATGAAGAAGGTCCACGCCCGGTTCAAGGGCGAGGCGGGCACGTTCGCCCATTTCGGCGACTCGATCACGATCTCGATGGCGTTCTGGGCGTCGCTCCAGTGGGACCACAAACAGATGGACCCGGCCACGCAGGCGGCCTTCGACCTCGTCAAGCAGTACATGAAGGAGAAGTGTTGGCGGGGCTGGAAGGGGCCGCAGTTCGGCAACCAGGGGTCGATGACCATCCGCTGGGCGCATAAGCACATCGATACGTGGCTGCGGGATCTGAAGCCCGAGTGCGCGCTCATCATGTTCGGCACGAACGACCTGCACAGCCTGGAGGTGGAGGAGTACGAGGCGAAGACGCGCGAGGTGGTCGGCCGGTGCCTGGACGCCGGCACGGTGGTCATCCTGTCGACGATTCCGCCGCGGCACGGGCGCGGGGAGAAGGGCGAGCGGTTCGTCGAGGCCGTCCGCCGCATCGCCCGCGACAGGCACGTGCCGCTCTGCGATTACTACCAGGCGATCGTCACCCGCCGGCCGGACGACTGGGACGGGGCCGCGGAGGCGTTCAAGTCCGTGCCCGGCGGGACGTACGAGGTGCCGACGCTCCTTGCGCGCGACGGCGTCCATCCGTCGAACCCGAAGCGGTGGCAGGGCGACTATTCGGCGGAGGGTCTGCGGCACAACGGGTTCGTCCTGCGGAACTGGGTGGTCCTGCATGCCTACGCGCGGGTGGTGCGGCAGGTGTTCGGCGGCGGCGATTCTTGAACGGGCGGCGTCGGCGCGGTAGATTGGCGGCCGCGTAAACTGACGCGTTCCATCAACCGACAGGAGGCAGACATGGGCAAGAAGATCGCATTCATCGGCGCGGGCAGCGTGGTGTTCACGAAGACGCTGCTGTCGGACCTGATGGCGACGCCCGCCCTGGCCGGGGCGGAGTACGCCCTCATGAGCCGCACCATGCCGAAACTCGAGCGGATGACGAAGTTCGCCAAACGCATGATCGACACCAACCATGTCGATGCCACGGTCTGGGCGACGCTCGACCGGCGGGAGGCCATCGCCGATGCCGACTTCGTGGTCGTCATCTTCCAGATTGGCGGCCTGGACGCCTACAGCGTCGATTACGAGGTGCCGCTGAAGTACGGCGTGGACCAGTGCATCGGCGATTCGCTCGGGCCGGGCGGGCTGTTCCGGTGCCTGCGGGCCGTGCCGGAACTCGTGAAGGTCGCCCGCGACATGGAGGAGGTGGCCAGGCCCGGGGCCGTCATGCTCCAGTACGCGAACCCGATGGCGGCGAACTGCCTCGCGCTCGGCCGCGTGACCGACGTGCCCTTCGTCGGCCTCTGCCACGGCGTGCAGACGACGCTCCGCCTCATCGCCGGGTACACTGGCGTGCCGGTGGAGGAAATCACGTACACGTGCGGCGGGATCAACCACATGGACTGGTTCCTCCGCCTGGAGCACAAGGGCAAGGACCTGTATCCGCAACTGCGCGAAACGTTCGAGAAGCCTGAATACTATAAAAACGAGAAGGTGCGCGGCGAGGTGTTTCGGCACTTCGGGTACTTCATGACCGAGTCCACGGGGCACCTCTCGGAGTACCTGCCGTGGTTCCGCAAGAATCAGAAGGCGCTGAACCTGTACTGCGACGAGCCGTCCTTCGGCGGCGAGAGCGGGGCGTATTACAAGTACGCCAAGGCCCTGGCCGCCAAGTACGCCGAACACGATCCGCTGGAGTTCGAGGACCCGACGATCGCATCCCGCAGCGTGGAGTACTGCTCGTACATCGTCGAGGCCGTTATCACCGGCAAACCGTTCCGCCTGATGGGCAACGTGCCGAACCGCGGGTACATCACGAACCTGCCGGACGGGTGCTGCGTGGAGGTGCCGACGTTCGCCGACGACACAGGGCTTCACCCGACGCACATCGGGGCGCTGCCGTCGCAACTCGCCGCGTGCTGCATGAGCAACGTGCAGGAGCAGATTCTGACGGCCGAGGCCGCCCTGGATGGCGACCCGGAGAAGGTCGTGCAGGCGGCGGCGATGGACCCGCTGGCGGGGGCGGTCCTGACGCTCAAGGAAACCCGCGACATGTGCATCGAGATGATGGAGGCCCAGCGCCCCTGGCTGCCGCAGTTCGAGGGCAAGGCCATCACCCCGAAGCCGACGATCGCCATCCCGGAGGACTGCCAGCCGGTCGAGGTGCCGCTCGACCCCGCGCTGGCGATCAACAAGCGGTTCGGCGACCTGATCGACCGGGAGACGGGGGAGGGGTGATTTCGGATTTCAGATTTCGGATTTCGGATTGCCCCGGCGAAGCCGGGAGGCCCGCCGCGCGGCCATTTCCCCATGGCCACGCAAGCGTGGCCATGCCACCCGCCGTTTCGCCGTTGACGCAAGCGCCCCCGGCGGCTATCCTTGCGGGTCTAAACGGTGCGGCCGGGGCGAAGGGTTTTCCTGCGCGGCCCATCGACGAGCACGGAAGTGGAGACGACGTTCATGCCGATCAAAGCCATTGACGTACGGTCCGGGCAGGGGGTCATGTGGAAAGACGCCATCTGGATCGTCCAGGAAAACCAGAAGGTGGCCAAGGGCAAGGGCCGCTCGTACCAGTCCATCCGCCTGAAGAACCTGAAGACGGGGCAGGTGGTCGAGGACCGGTTCCGCACGGAGGAGGCGTTCGAGCAGGCCATCATCCAGCGCAAACCCGCCCAGTACCTCTACACGGACGCCGAAGGCCATAAGTTCATGGATATGGAGACGTTCGAGGAAGTCAACGTCCCCGACGAACTCGTCGGCGACCAGCGGGTGTACCTCGTGCCGAGCCTCGAGGTGACCGTCGGCTGGCTGGAGGGCAACCCCATTACCCTGGACCTCCCCTTTACGGTGGTGCTGGAGGTGGAGGATACGCCGCCGCAACTCAGAGGCGCCACGGCGACCAACCAGTTGAAGGACGCCGAGTGCAAGGGCGGGGCCAAGGTGCGGGTGCCGCCGTTCGTCGAGAAGGGCGAGAAGATCAAGGTCGATACCCGCACCGGGGAGTACATGGAGCGGGCGTAGGGCGATACACGCATTGCGCAAAAAGGTTCCAGGAGTCTTTTTCGCTGTTTGAAAAAGACTCCTGGAACCTTTTTGCTCACCCCGCCGCAATAGCCAGGTACACCACCCACGCCGCGGCGCCGAGGGCGACGGCCGCCAGGACCGTCGCGAGGGTCGCCAGCCGACCGAGCCGGCGGTGCGATTTCTCGAGCATCGCCTGGTAGCCGAAGAGCACCTCGCGATGCGACGCCTCGAGCGTGCCGATGGCCGTCAGGTGCCGCCGCGAACTTTCCTCCATCGTGCGCATGGAGGCGGCGAGGCCGCTCATCGTATCGAGCATGGACGAGAGGAGCATGTTCTGCCGCTCGAGCAGGCGGTTCGTCTGGACGATGTGGTCGGTCTGGTCGGAGGTGAGTTCGGGCAGTTGGCGGACGGTGCGGAGGAGGGCCTCGCCCGTTTCGCGATGGCCCTGGAGCGCCCGGCCGAGGGCGGGCAGCGCTTCCAGGCCCTCCATCCACGGCGGGTCGAGGGGGTCGATGCGCGGCGAGGGGCGTTTCTTCCCGTCCCCATTCCCGGGAGGCGTTGTTTCGCGGGCCGGCGGCGGTTCGGGCGCCGAGGCCGGGGCGGGAGAGGGCGGACGGTGCGTCGTCGGGGACGCGGACGCGGTCGCTTCCGCCGCTCGGGGCGCGTCGGCGACGGCCGTGCCGACCATCGCCATCGCGGGCGCGGGACCGGTCCAGGCCGCTTCCGTCGCGACGGCGGGGGCGGCATCGGGTTTCGAGCCGAAGAAGGCGCGGACCCGGGTCATCCAACTCAGCGTAGACATGCAGACCTCTCGCTTATCATGGGAACGGCCGAGAGTCGGGACGGACCCCGCCCGGCGTGTTCCCTCGCTCTGTGGGTTTATCGGACGTTCGGGGAAGGGGCTTTAAAAAAAGCGAAACGGGGGTGTGCCCACCGGCTCGGGGAACGCGCTCACACTTCCATGACCTCGTCGGTCTTGTGCTGGACGGCGTCGTCGACCTGTTTCTCGTAGGTGTGGACGAGTTCGGTGGCGTCGTCGCGGGCCTTGCGGGCGTCGTCTTCGCCGACGCTCTTGTCCTTCTCCTCGGCGTCGATGTGCTTGATGGCGTCGCGTCGGATGTTGCGGAGGGCGATCTTCGTTTCCTCGCCCTGTTCCTTGACCTGGGTCACGAGTTGCTGCCGGCGCTCCTCGGAGAGGGCGGGAATCTGGAGCCGGATCACCTTGCCGTCCACCGCCGGCGTGATGCCCAGGTCGGAGGCCTGGATGGCCTTGCTGATGTCGCCCACGCTGCCGGGATCGTACGGCTTGACGACGAGCATCAGGGGATCGGGCACGGTCACGCTGGCCAGTTGCCGCAGTTCGGTCGGGCTGCCGTAATAGTCGACCTTCAGGTGTTCGACGAGGCCGGCCGAGGCCCGGCCCGTGCGGACGGTCCGCAGGTTATGGCGGAGGTGCTCGGCGGCCTTCTGCATTTTGTCTTCGGCTTCGAGGAGAATGTCGTCCACGGGCACGATGTTATCCCCCAATGCGGGTTCCGATGGGCTCGCCGGCGACCACTTTCCGCACGTTCCCCTCGCGCCACAGGTTGAACACGACAATTGGGATGCCGTTGTCCTTGCAGAGCGAGGCGGCGGCCACGTCGATGATCTTCAGGTGCTGGCGGAGCACGTCGTCGTAGGTCAGGGAATCGTACCGCTCGGCGTCGGGATGCGTCTCGGGGTCGGCCGAGTACACGCCGTCCACCTTGGTGGCCTTGAGGAGGACGTCGGCCTGGAGTTCGCTGGCGCGGAGGGCGGCCGAGGTGTCGGTCGTGAAGAACGGGTTCCCCGTGCCGGCGCAGAGGATGACGATGCGGCCCTTTTCGAGGTGGCGGATGCACCGGCGTCGGATGAACGGCTCGGCCACGTCGTGCATCTCGATGGCCGACTGGACCCGGGTGTCCAGGCCGAGCGCCTCCAGGCTGTCCTGCAGCGCCAGGCCGTTCAGGACGGTGGCGATCATGCCCATGTAGTCGGCGGTGGCGCGGGTGATGCCCGCCTCTTTCGAGAACAGGGCGCCGCGGAGGAAGTTGCCGCCGCCCACGACGACGGCCAGTTGGCAACCGGCGGAGGCGGCTTCCTGGATCTGCCGGGCCACCGTGCCGACCGCTTCGGGGTCCAGGCCGAATTGGCCGCGCTGGCAAAACCCCTCGCCGCTGATCTTCAGCAGGACGCGTTGGTAGGCGCAGCCGGCCATGGATGGTTCCGCGCGGTGCGGGTTACTCGTCGGCGTCGGTCTCGCCGACCTCGAACCGGGCAAACCGCTTGATGACGAGGTTCTCGCCGATCATGGCGATGGCGTCGTTCAGGATGTCCTGCACCGTCCGGTCCTCGTCCTTGACGAACGGCTGTTCCAGGAGGACGGTCAGGCTGTACCACTTCTTGAGTTTGCCTTCCACGATTTTGTCGATGATGTGGTCGGGCTTGCCCTCGTCCTTCATCTGCTCGCGGGCGATGCGGCGTTCGGTTTCGACCAGGTCCTGCGGCACCTCGTCGCAGGTGACCGCCAGGGGCGCGGCCGCGCAGATGTGCAGGCACAGGTCGCCGAGGAGCGCCTGGAACTGCTCGTTCTTGGCGACGAAGTCCGTCTCGCAGTTCACCTCCAGGAGGACGCCCACCTTGCCGTTGTGATGGATGTAGGAATGGATGCGGCCCTCGGCGGTGGAGCGGGAGGCCTTTTTCTCGGCGGTCGCGAGGCCCTTCTTGCGGAGGATCTCGACGGCCGTGTCCACGTCGCCGCCGGCCTCCTCGAGGGCCTTCTTGCAGTCCATCATGCCCTGGCCGGTGCGTTCACGGAGTTTCTTGACTTCGCCTGCACTGATCGCCATCGATTCGGTTCTCCTGCCTCGGGTGACGGTGTTCGATTGTGGGGCCGGGCGCGCCGGTTGTGGGGTCGGCCCGGGGCCGGGCCCGCCGGCGCCGGCGGATGCGGTCGACGCGTCCGGCGCGGGGCGCCGGCCGGGAGGCGCGCTACGCCGTGCCGCCGGCGGAGGCGTCGTCGGTGCCGGAAGCCTCGCCCGCGTCGGGGCCGGAGCCCGCGTTCGCGTCGGCGGCGGGGGCCTTCGCGGCGTCGGAGGCCGGGGCGTCCTGGCCTTCGGGCTTCTGCCCGCCGGGCTGAAGGTCCGGGTGCGGCTCGGGGATCGGCATCTCGGGCTTCGGCCGTTCGCCGGCCTTTCGGCGAGCCCGCGGACGCTTCGGCGCGCGGGTCAGTGCCTTGCCCTCGCCTTCGGTCGCGGCGCGGGCGGCCCGGTTGGCCAGGCCCTCGACGCACGCATCGGCCAGTTGCTTGATCACCAGTTCGATCGACCGCATCGCGTCGTCGTTGCCGGGCACGACCACGGTCAGGTTGTCCGGGTCGGCTTCGGTGTCGGCGAGGGCGACGACGGGGATATCGAGTTTGTTGGCTTCGCGGACGGCGTTTTTCTCGCGGACCGGGTCCACGATGACCAGCGCCCCCGGCAGCCGCTCCATCTTCCGGATGCCGTCCAGGTTCCGCTTGATCTTCCTGAGTTCCCTCTGGAGCGAGGCGATCATCTTCTTGGAGTAGCGATTGATCTCGCCGGATTCGTCCAGCGCCTCCAGTTCCTCCAGGCGGGTGAGGCGAGACCGGATCGTCCGGAAATTCGTCAGCGTGCCCCCGAGCCAGCGGGAACTGACGTACGGCATGAGGGACCGCTGGGCCTCCGCCTCGATGGAGGCGCGGGCCTGGCGCTTCGTCCCGACGAACAGGACGTCCTTTCCCTCGGCCACGAGGCGCGACAGGAACTTCTGCGCCTGGACGATGCCGCGAACCGTCTCGCGCACGTCGATGATGTGGATGAAGTTCCGACGCCCGTAGATGTACGGTTCCATCTTCGGGTTCCAGCGGCTGGCGGGGTGCCCGAAGTGAATGCCGGCGTCAATCAGATCCCTGACCTGCAACTGTGCCAAAAGTGCCTCTCCTGTTCTATGCGCGCACACTTTCTCCGGACCTACAGTGAATGCGGCAGAATACGCCGCCTCGCGGCGCCTGTCAAGCCTTTTCCGGGGCCGGCAGGGGCGTGCCGCCCAGCGCCGCACGGACCGCGTCCAGGACACGGGCCTCGGCCTCGTCCATCGGACCGGCCGTCCGGGCGCCGGCAGCGCGGGTGTGGCCCCCGCCGCCGAACCGTTCCGCCACCTGGAGCACGTCCACGCCCGGCACACAGCGGAGCGAGACGCGGACCTCGCCGGTCTCGGTCTCCCGCAGCATCACGCCCACCTGCACGCCGCGCACCTGGAGCGTCGAGTTGATCAGCCCTTCGGTGTCGCCGCGCTCGGCGCCCGCGCGCATCATGGCGCGGGTCACGTGGAGGACGGCGACGCGGCCGTCGCAGGCGGGATGCAGGGTCTGGACGGCCCGGCCCCAGAGGTGGAGTTTCTCAAGGCGGTCCGAGAGGTTCAGCCGCTCGTGGATGGCCCAGGGGTCGGCCCCGGCCGCCACCAGGTCGCCGGCGAGGCGAAACGTCCCCGGCCCCACGTTGGGCAGGCGGAAGCCGTCCGTGTCGCCGACCAGGCCGACGAACAGGGCCGTGGCGGTGGCGGCGTCGATCTCGGCCCCGGCCAGCACGAGCAGCCGGTGGACGAGGCAGACGGCGGCCGCCGCCTCCGGGTCGACGAGTTCGAGGTCCGCCAGGTCGTTGCGGGTCCGGTGATGGTCGATGACGAGGACCTCGGCCCCGGCCGCCTGCACCAGCGCCTCCACACCCTCCAACTGCTGCCAGGTGCACGTGTCCACGATGCAGACGAGGTCCGGCGGGTCCATCGCCCGCACGTCCACGTCGCGGCCGGTCACCAGGAACGCCCCCTCCGGGTCGAGGAAGGCGTACTTCTCGCCCGGGGCGGTCGGCAGGACGACGTCCACGCGGGTGCCCGTTTCGAGCAGCCACCGGCGAAGGGCCGACAGGGCCCCGAGGCCGTCGGCGTCCGGGTTGACGTGCGTCGTCAGCGCGACCGACGGCGCCTGCCTCAGCCGCTCGATCGCCTTGTGGTACGCCGATTCGGGAATCACGATGGCACGGGACTCGTGGATGCGGGGTGCGGATAAGAAGAGACCGCCCGGCCCCGACGGCAGGGCGGTCTCCGAAAGGCGGATACGGGTCGCCTAGCCCTCGACGATGGCGTCGACCGGGCACACCTCGGCGCACGTGCCGCAGTCGGTGCACTTCGCCGGGTCGATGACGTACTTGTCCTCGCCCTCGCTGATGGCGTCGACCGGGCACTCCGGTTCGCACGTGCCGCAGGACACGCATTCGTCGGTGATCTTGTACGCCACGTTGGGCTCCTTTCGTGTTGACAGACCAGAAATCGGGTTCGGGATTCTCAGCCGGCCACGGGTTCGACCCGTTTGACCTCGGGAATCTCTTCCTTGAGTTTGCGTTCGACGCCCATCTTCAGGGTCATCTGGGCGCCGGGGCATCCGGCGCAGGCGCCGCGGAGGCGGACCTTGACGACGCCGTCCTCGACGTCGACGAGTTCGATGTCGCCGCCGTCGGCCTGGAGCAACGGACGAATCTGGTTGATCACGTTTTCGACCTGCTCACGCATGGCGTGTCTCCCGTCTGGGTCTGGTATAGGCCTTGCCGCATGGCGGCAGGGCGCTCAAGTTCGCGTAGATTATACGGACGAAGGCGGGAAAGTCCACCGTCTAGACCGGTTTATAGCGTGGGGGTGGCGCGGTGGTTTTCCGCAGGCCACCGCGCCTCGTCGGCTTCTGCCGCATGCGCGGCGGGTGCGGAGACCCGCCGCGCGGCAATTTTCGATGGCCACGTCCCGCCGCGCGGCAATTCCCGATGGTCACGTCCCGGCGCGCCGGGATGGCCATGCCACCCCACCACGGCGGCCGCGCACATCGCCCAGTTCCCCCAGGGTTACATTTTGGCCCCGCGATTTGCATCCGGCCCGTTTTCGCATATAGTCCTTATGGATGGGGAAATGAGGTGAGGCGATGGAACCCGGCGACCGACTTCGACGGCTCAAAATCCTGGTGTTAACGCTCGCCACGTACCTGGCTATGTGCTGAGGAGAGGTCTGACCAAGGTACGCCTGCGAGCATGGAACCCCCTCCCGGTCCGGCGACCGGGAGGTTTTTTGCGCGGTAAGGTCCTGGTGCGCGGGAAGGCCCCAACAACAATATCCAACAAGGAACACTCAACACCCAATGCCCAAGTGTCTTCGTCACGGAGTCACTTCCGTGTTGGGTGTTCAGTGTTCCTTGTTCATGATTGTTGTTTTGCCTCTTCGGCCATCTGATTTAGCACCCCGCCGGCGAGCAGGCTCGTCCGCTGCCGCGGCGACGCCTCCAGCCGCACCGTCATCTCCGTTCCCTTCGTCGCGTTGCGGACGGTGAGCGTCTCGCCATCGGCGACGGCGGCGCGGAGGTCCGCCAGTTCCAGTTCGTCGCCCTGGTCGACGGCGTCGTAATCGGCGCCCGTCTCGAAGACGAGCGGCAGGATGCCGAAGTTCACCAGGTTGGCCTGGTGGATGCGTTCGATGCCCTTGGCGATGACCGCCCGCACGCCGAGGAACCGCGGGCACAGGGCCGCGTGCTCCCGGCTCGACCCCTGGCCGTAACTCTCCCCCGCCACGACGACGTTCGCCTTGCCGGCGTCGCGGACCTCGGCGGCCCGTCCGGCGAACGCCTCGTCCACGCGGCCAAAGACGTACTCGGCATACTTGGGCACGTTGCTGCGATAGATGGCGAGCCGCCCGGCCGGCATGATGTGGTCCGTCGTGATCTTGTCGCCCACCTTCAGCGTGATCGGGCCGGCCAGCCGGTCGGGCAGGGCCTCCAGCGGCGGCGGGGGAACGATGTTCGGACCGCGCACGACCTCCACCGACGCCGGGTCGGCCGCCGGCGGCAGGATCATCGAGTCGTCAATCACCAGCCGGCGCGGCAGGCGAACGGTGGGCGGCGCGAGGCCGACGTCCCGCGGGTCCGTCATCTCGCCCGTCAGGGCACACGCGACGGCCGTCTCCGGGCTCGCCAGGTACACCTGGGCGGACCGGGTGCCGCTGCGGCCTTCGAAGTTGCGGTTGTTCGTCCGGACGCTGACCGCGTTGGTCTGGGGCGCCTGGGCGGCCCCGATGCAGAACCCGCACCCGCACTCGTCCAGGCGGACGCCGGCGGCGAGCAGGTCGTCCATCGCCTCCGACCGCGCCAGCGTCTGAAGCACCTGCCGCGAGCCGGGCGCGACGACCACGTCGATGGCCGGGTGGACCTTCCGCCCCTTCAGCATGGCGGCGGCGGAGAGGAGGTCGCGGACGCTCGAGTTCGTGCAACTGCCGATGCACACCTGGTTGACGCCGAGGCCCGCGAGGTCCCGCACCCGCTTCACGTTGCCCGGTGAGTGCGGGCAGGCGATGCGGGGTTCCAGGCCGCCGAGGTCGATCTCGATCGTCCGGTCGTACGCCGCGCCGCGGTCCGGCCGCAGGGCCCGCCAGGCGTCCTCCCGCCCCTGCCAGCGGAAGAACCGCCGGGTCACCTCGTCGGACGGGAACAGGCTGGTCGTGACGCCCATCTCGGCGCCCATGTTGGTGATGGTGGCCCGCTCCGGCACGCCGAGCGTTTTCACTCCGGGACCCGTGTACTCGACGACCCAGCCCACGTTGCCCTTGGTGGAGAGGCGTTCGAGCATGTAGAGAATGACGTCTTTCGCGGTGACGAACGGGGCGAGGCGGCCCGTGAGGCGGACGTTCAGCACGCGCGGGCACGTCAGGCGGAACGGCCGGCCGGCGATGGCGCAGGCGACGTCGAGGCCGCCGGCGCCGATGGCGATCATCCCCGCCCCGCCGCACGTCGGCGTGTGGCTGTCGGCCCCGAGGAGCGTCGCGCCGGGTGCGCTGAAGCGTTCCAGGTGCACCTGGTGGCAGATGCCGTTGCCGGGCTTCGAGAACATGAGGCCGTGGGCGGCCGAGAACGTGCGGAGGAAGGCGTGGTCGTCGGCGTTCTCGAACCCGAGTTGCATCATGTTGTGATCGACGTAGTTGACGGAGACGTCGGTGGCGGGCGGCGGGGCGCCCATCGCCTCGTACTCCATCATGGCCATCGTGCCGGTGATGTCCTGTGTGAGGGTCTGGTCGATGCGGATGCCGACGGGCTCGCCGGCCTCGAGCCGGCCCTCGACGAGATGGTCGGCGAGGATCTTGTAGGTCAGCGTCTGGGCCATCATCGGGTTCCTCACAGCGTGCGATGGACGGAAGGGACAGAGGACAAAGGGACCCCGGGACGAAGGCGCGCCCGGCGTCCCTGCGTCAACCGGCGCGATTATAGGGGGGGCCGGCGGCGGCCTCAAGGCGAAAGGCGTCCGGCCGCGGAGCGGCCGAAGAGGGTAGCCCCGGCCGCGAGGCCGGGGTCCTTGAGGCTGCGCGAAACCGCGAGCCCCGGACGGGGCGAAAGAACGTCTGTCGCCGCTGCCGCGGCTCCGTTCGTCGCCGTCTCTACGCTGACCCCGCACTGGCGTGCGGGGCTACCATCTTCCCGCCGCTCCGCGGCGGAAGGCCACGGTGAACGGGGAACGTTCAACGCGGAAGGCTGAACGAGACGGCACCACCGCCCGGCGCGCGCACGTCACAACAACAATATCCAACAAGGAACACTCAACACCCAACACTGAAGTGGTTCCGAAGCGCGCCCCTTGGGTATTGGGTGTTCAGTGTTCCTTGTTGATGATTGTTTTTTTCGGCGCGGCGGGTCTCCAGACCCACCGCGCGGGAACTTGTTGCGTGTTGTCTACTTCGGCATCACGACGACCGTGTGGCAGAGGGCCGGGGCCGTCGGGGGCCAGGGGGCGGCGTTGCCGTCGGCGGGGACGTCCACATAGTACTCGAAGTCGCCGCCCGCCTGCGCCCGCGCGTCGTGTTCCGGTTCGACGACGGCCCGCCACACGCCGCGGGCGACATGGGTGCACGCGACCTCGCGGAACGCATCGCTCCCCATCGGCCGGACGTGCAGGACGGGCGCCGCGTCCGCTTTCTCCGACAGGACGATGACTTTCAGGTCCAGCGGCTCGCCCGCTTCGAGGAGCGTCCGTGCCGTGGGCACGATGGTTTGCGTCGGGCCGTGGTAGCGAGCCGGCTCCGGCGTCACCTCCAGCATCGGCAGGATGTGCTGTTCGATGTTCGCGACGGTCCCCAGGCCGCCGGTCGTCGTGACGGAGGGCAGGAGGTGGGCGTAGGCCTCGTCCAGGGCCCGCTGCATGGCGGGCTTGTCGCCGTGACCCCAGGCGCTGCGGAGGCGTTCGATCGCCTCCATGAAACGGAACTGGTGCAGCCACCAGCGGAAGCGGCTGCGGCAGCCGGCGCCCCTGACCTTCGGCTCCAGGGCGGCGAAGGCGTCGGCGAAGGCGTACTGCTCGTCCGTCTGGTCGGGCGTCCGGTCGCTCTTCTTCAGGCCGCCCGGCCCGTGGACCCACGTGGACGGCTCGGGCAGCCGCCCGTCCTGGCCCTGGAAGATGCGGGCTGCCGTCTTGGCCACGGCGGGGCCGAACTGGCTCCGGCACCAGTCGAGGTAGAAGTCGCCCGAGGGGGCGTGCCGGTCTGTGTGCGTGGGCCCGGCGACGGTCTCGGTCCAGTCGGCCCGCCAACCTTTCCACGCCGGGCCGCCGCAGTTGACGCGGATCGGTTGCTCGAGTCCCCCGCCCGCGACCTCGATCGCCGCCACGCACGGGAACTCCACCTGGTGGACGAAGCCGACGTCCAGCCACCCGTCCCGGGCGTCGACATCCTTGAAGGTGTAGTCGAGGGCCACGTTCTTTCCGACCTTTTCGAAGACGTCGAGGCGGTCGATGACGCGCTTGCCCTCCAGTTCCACGGCGAAGACGCGCTTGCCGGCCTCGGTGTAATGCGGTTCGCAGAACTTCAGCGTGACGGTGCAGGCGCCGCCGGGCATCTTGAACTGGTAGCCCGACAGGTTATACCGCACGTGCTGGTAGAGCGGGTCCTGATTGGTGCCCGCGAACACGCTGCCGGTGAAGTGGGCGACGTTGTTCTTGCCGACGGGCCCCTCGTGTTTCGGCTGCGGCGGGACGGGGAGGTTCGTCCAGCCCTCCTGTTTCCATGCGGCCCGGGCGAGGGCGGCGACGTTCGGCCCGAGCACCCGCGTCCGCCAATGGATCCCCAGAAGGCCCGTGCACCCGTACGCGTGGGCGTCGGCGGCGTCCTGGCGCATCCGGCCGACCCAGAGTTGGGGGGCCAGCAGGTTCGGGTCGTCCTCCAGCCAGGGGATGGCCCACTGCGGGCGGCCCTCGACCTTGGCGAAGCCCGGCTCGACGGGTGCCTTGCCCACCTGCCGGTTGATGCACGACATCGGCATCGCCTTCGGCAGGTGCTCGTCGAACAGGGCCCGGTCCTGCGGCGGGCCGAGCACCCAGCCGCACGTGGCCAGCGTGAAGTCCGGCCCGAGGCGCTTGTGGGCGGCGAGGGCGGCCTCCAGGTCCGCGAGCGTCGCGTCCACCTGCTCCTGCTTGGTGCCCTGCCACGTCCAGCCCTCGGGTGTCCAGAACCAGTAATAGTCGATGGGGCCGGTTTGCATGATGCGGCGGAAGATGCCCTCGTACAGTTCCGCGACGACGGCGGGGTCTTTCGGGTCCTTGCCGAGGGCCTTCAGGCGCTCCCGGACCTTCGCGGGGATTCTCAGCGGCGTTTCGGTCCCGACGCACGTCTTGACGCCCAGGCGGCGGGCGAAGGTGAACGCCTCGCCGAGCATCCGTCCGACGCGGCCGAAGAGGGCGTTGCAGTCGTCCGGCTTCGTCGGCTGCGGGCACAGGCCGCCCATGACGTCGGCGCCGTAGGCGTCGCGGTCGAAGAGCGCACCGGTGCCGTGGCTCCACGTGCCGGTCGGCTTCGCTTTGTATCCCCAGTTGCCGCGCAGGGTGTTCTGGTAACTGGACGGGTAACTGTGTGTGACCTCCGGCCCCTTGCCGACGTCGCGCGGCAGACCGATCCAGACGGTCGGCTCGGCGTTCGGCCCGCCTTCCGGGTAGGTGTGGAGGCCGAGGAAGTTCATCCGCATCTTCGGCAGTTGGGCGAGGACGGCCTTGTAGGCCTGGAGGTTCCACCAGTCCGGCCCCTCGGGGAAATCGTGGAACGGCTGGATGCCGCGCGTCGCAAAGAGCGGCTCGCTGATGTCCTCGAGGCCCTCCAGGTGCTTCAGGAGGGCCGCCACGGTCGTCCGCGCGTCGGGCGCGACGTCGCCGTGCATGTAGAAGCGGACGCCCATGTGCTCGGCCAGGCGGTAGGCGGCGTAGAGGGTGCTGACCGCATCGGCCCCGGAGACGAGGACGGCGCGGCGTCCGCCCTCGCGGACGGTCAGGAGGATGTGCTTGCCGGGCCGCTCGGCCTGCTTCTGGATCCGCTCCGGGACGCGATCGACGAGCGACTGCCACAGGTCGCGGTCTGCGTCCACCACGACGATCAGGTCGCCTGCGACGGGCGGCGCATCGGTCTGCACGTCCGCCGGGACGATGGGCAGGACCTCGCCCGTGCGGAGGTAGACGTAGCGGCGGACCTCACGGGCGGCAAGGGCCTCCAGGGGTGCGGCGTCCTGGGCGAGCACGATGGTGGCCGGCGGACGGGCAGAGGCCCGCTCGCCTCCAGCCGCACAGCCGCCAAGCTCCGAGATGGTCAAGCCAAGAATGGCAAGCGCCGTGATGACGCGTCGCACGGTGGGTCTCCTTTCAGACGGCGTGGCCCGTCACGCCTTCGCGCCGGTCAGCCAATGTTTCTCGATTTCCTCGAGCGTCCGGCCTTTGGTCTCCGGCACCGCGACGGCCATGAAGGCGACGAGGACCGCGCAGAAGGCGGCGTACACCCAGAACGGGAAGCCGTGATGGAACCGCTCGACGAGCCACGGGTTTTCGTCCATCATCGGGAACGTCTGCGAGACGACGAAGTTCGCGAGCCACAGGCAGATGGTGGCGATGCCCATCGCCCGGCCGCGAATCTTCGTCGGGAAGATCTCCGACAGGATCACCCACGTCACCGGCCCCACCGACACCGCGAAACACGCGATGTAGCCCACGACGAAGACCAGGAGCCACGTGCCCGGTTCCTGGAAGTAATACGCGGCCAGGCCCATGGCTGCGAGCGACACGCCCATCCCCGCCGCCCCGACGATCATGAGGGGCTTGCGGCCGAGTTTGTCGACGGTCCAGATGGCGACGATCGTGAAGGCGAGATTCACCGAGCCGACGACCGCCTGCTGCAACAGGGCCGCGTCGATGGCCGAGCCCGCCACGTCCTTGAAAATCTCCGTCCCGAAATAGAGGAAGACGTTGATGCCCGTCACCTGCTGGAGGACGGCCAGCACCACGCCGATGACGAGCACCAGCCGGAGACCGGGCGCCAGGAGTTGCCGGAGCGAGCCGGTCTCCATGGCGAGGGCCTCGCGGATTTCGGCCATCGCGCGGTCGGCGCTGGCCCGGCCGTCGACGCGGGCCAGGATGCGGTGCGCCTCGCCGCCCCGGCCGCGCTCCGTCAGCCACCGCGGGCTCTCCGGCACGAAGAACAGCAGGAGCAGCAGCAGGATGGCGGGAATCGCCTCCGAGCCGAACATCCACCGCCAGCCCGTCGCCACGTTCCACGCCTCATCGCCCCGGCCGGCGATGAAGACGTTCACGAAGTAGACCACGAGGATGCCCGAGACGATGGCCAACTGGTTCATTGAGACCATGCGACCACGGATGCGGGCGGGGCTGATCTCGGCGATGTACATCGGGCTCGTCATCGACGCCGCCCCCACCCCCAAGCCGCCCACGATGCGGAAGAGGACGAACTGCGTCAGGGTCTCGGGCACGGCCGTCCCGATAGCCGAGATGAGGAACAGGACCGCGCTGACGATGAGGGTGTTCCGGCGGCCGAAGCGGTCGCTGAGCGTGCCCGCCAGGGCCGCCCCCACCGCGCAGCCAAGCAGGGCGCAGGCGGCCACCCACCCCTTCATCAGCCCGGCCAGGACGCTTCGCATGCCGCCGAGGCCGATGCTCTCGAGCAGGTTCGCGAGGTATGCCACGACCTCCTCCGTGACCGACGGAAGGTCGAAGTGCGTGTCGAGGAAGCCGATGGCCCCGCTGATGACGGCCGTGTCGTAACCGAAGAGGAGTCCGCCCAGGGCCGCCACCAGGCAGAGGAGCACCAGGTACGTCACGCTGCCGCGGTCGGCCGGCGGCGGGCCGGAAGGGAGGTCGGTCATGGGGGCCTTTCAGCGCGTGTTGATCCGATGTTGCGCGGCGGGTCTCCGTACCCGCCGTGCCACAGCGCTCAGCGCGGTGGTCCGGGAGGACCACCGCGCGGGATGGTCGGCGTCAGCCTCACCCCGCCACTTCGGCGATCATCTCGACTTCCAGGGGCGACCCGAGGGGCAGTTCGGCCGCCCCGAGGGCCGCCCGGCTGTGGCGTCCGGCGTTGCCGAAGACCTCGGCCACCAGGTCGCTCGCCGCGTTCATTACCTGCGCCTGGTCCGTGAAGCCGGCCGCGCTGGCGACGTGCCCCGTCAGGCGGACGATGCGGGTGACGGCGTCCAGGCCGCCGGCGGCGTCGGCGCAGACCGCCAGGGCGTTGAGCGCCGCCTGGCGGGCGCACTGTTGGGCCTCCTCCAGCGAGACCTCCGCCCCGACCTTGCCGGTCGCCAGGAGCCGGCCGTCCTGCATCGGCAACTGGCCGCTGACGAACACGAGGGTGCCCGTGCGGACGGCCGGCACGTACGAGCCGACCGGCGCCGGGGCAGGGGGGAGGGTCAGGCCGAGACGGTTCAGGTTCTCCTCGGGCGTCATGGCGAGGCCCTCCTGGGGATGCCGACCCGCGCGGTGCCGCGCCCGGAGCACGTCAACGCGGCGTCGCGACTGGATTCTATGACCGCCCCCGGCAACGTGCAAGCGTTTGGTGCCGGCGTGTGGCACGGCCGCGCCGGTTTGTGCGCGGTGGGTCTCCGCAGGCACCGCGCGGGCCCCGGCTGGCGCGGTGGGCGCGGAGACCCACCGCTTTTTCGCTCGGAATGACATCGAAGGCGGGTGCCGCGCGTTTTTATTTTCCGCTTGACTAATTTAGAGTTTGCGCATATCGTGGAAAAGAGAAGGAGGAAGCCATGAGCGCATCGGCAGCGAAGCGATCCCCGCACCGGTCGAGCCGTCCGGCCCGCAAGGGCGCCCGCCGTAGGAGCGCCGCCGGCACCGCCGGCCAAAGCGCCGCCCCCGCGCCGCCGGACTGGAACCGGGTGGCCCGGACGCTGAAGGCCGTGGCCCATCCGCTCCGCCTCCGAATCATCGATCTCCTGGAGGACGGCGAGCGCAGCGTGGGCGAGATCGTCGAGGCCCTCGGCGCGAAGCCGGCCGTCACGAGCCAGCAACTCGGCCTGATGCGCGACCGCGGGGTCCTGGACGCCCGCCGCGACGGCAACCACGTGTACTATTGCATTGCGAACCGGCACGTCGTGGACGTGATTCACTGTATCCGCCGCTTGTGCCGGACGGGCGAATGAGAATCCGCATGGGAGCATTGCTATGAAGCGTATCGTGATCAGTGGACTCGTCGGCCTCCTCGTCGGGGCGGTCGTGACGGGGCTTGTCGTTGTCAAGACCATGCCGGGAATGATGATCGTCACCAGGCCCAGCCGCCTGGGCTTCGAGGAAACGGTCGAGGCCGTCCAGAAAGGCATCGAGGCGCAGGGCTGGTCCTCGCCGGCCACGATCGACATGAACAAGAGCATGGCCGCCCGCGGGGTGACCCTGGAGCCGCAGGTCCGCGTCGTGCAGTTGTGCAAGGCCGATTACGCCAAGCGCGTGCTGGAGACGGATCGGTACGTGGCCAGCCTCATGCCGTGCGCCATCGCCGTCTACGAGGGCGACGACGGGCGGGTGTATCTCTCCAAAATGAACACCGGCCTGATGGGGAAGATGTTCGGCGGCACGATTGCGGAGGTCATGGGCGGCAGCGTGGCCCGAGACGAGCACGCCATCCTCGAGCCCGTCGTGGCGGAGAAGTAGGCGATTGCGGAATTCGGAGTGCGGCATTCGGATTGACGGCAACGGCAACGACGCGGCGCCTTCACATTTAGCCGCCGCGATTGCGCGGCGCGTGCCTTCATCGAGAGGCGCACGGCCGGGCAAGGCCGGCCGTGGCACACGGTACTCAGAAAGGTGTCAGGCACCCTCCAAATAGAAGAAGGTGCCAGACACCAAACAACCTGAAAGGGCGGTGGCGTCGTGTATCTGGACGTGACACAATGTATCGGCTGCGGCGGATGCCGGCTGATGTGCAAGTGGAACGCCTTGCGCGAGGCGCCGGACGGCACGATGCGCATCGACGCCGTCCGTTGCCGCGACTGCGGGGCGTGCATCGACGCCTGTCCGACCGGGGCGCTGCGTCGCGGCCCCATGCGTGAGGAGGTCCAACGATGACGAAGGCGGGGGCGAGCCTGACGGTGGCGGCCGTCGACCGTCCCGTTCTGGTGACGGGCGTGGCAGTGCTGGTCTCGGTGGCGCTCGTCGTCCTGGCGGGGGCGCCCAGCCTCTGGCCGGAGGCCCTCCCGTTTCTGCACGCCGTCAAGGTCGACACGGACCCGGAGAACATGCTGCGCGAGGACGAGCCGGTCCGCGTCTTCCACGACCGGATGAAGCAGACGTTCTCGTTGTACGACATGGTCGTCGTGGGCGTGGTGAACGACGCGCATCCGGAGGGCGTGTTCAACCCGGAGTCGCTTCGGCGGGTGTATGACTTGACCGCCTTCGCCAAGACGCTCCGCTGGCCGGCCGAGGACGACCCGGAGGCGAAGGAGGGCGTGGTGTCGGCCGACGTCATCGCCCCGTCCACGGTCGATAACATCGAGCAGGCGGGTCTCGGGACGGTGCGGTTCGAGTGGCTCATGCCGAAGCCGCCCGATACGCAGGAAGAGGCCGAGGCCGTCCGCGCCAAGGCCCGGGACATCCCGTTCCTCGACGGCACGCTCGTTTCCGACGACGGCAAGGCGCTGGCGCTCTACCTGCCGCTGACGCGCAAGGACCTGGCGCACCGCGTCTCGACGGCGCTGGAGGAGCGAATCGCCGAATTCGACGGGCCGGAGGAGTGGCACATCACCGGCCTGCCGGTGGCGGAGGACACCTTCGGCGTCGAGATGTTCAAGCAGATGGCGATCAGTGCGCCGCTTGCGATGCTCGTCATCTTCATTCTGCTCTTCGTCTTTTTCCGGAAGTTCCTGCTCATCATCCAGCCGCTCATCCTGGCGATGGTGTCGGTGATCTGGACGATGGGCTTGTTGGTGGCGACGGGGCAGACGATCCACATCATGAGTTCGATGATCCCGATCTTCATCATGCCGATTGCGGTGCTCGACTCGATTCACATCCTGTCGGAGTTCTTCGACCGGTATCAGGAAACGCGCGACCGTCGGGAGACGATCGTGCGGGTCATGCGGACGCTGTTCACACCGATGTTGTACACGTCGCTGACGACGGCGGCGGGATTCGCCTCGCTGGCGCTGACGCCGATTCCGCCGGTGCAGGTGTTCGGCGTGTTCGTGGCCCTGGGCGTGATGGTGGCGTGGGGGCTGACGGTCACGTTCATCCCGGCGACGATCATGTTCATCCCGGAACGGTACCTCGAGAACTTCGGGCTGAAGAAGAGCGAGGAGGAGACCCATGCCCGGACGCCGATCTCGCGCTTCCTCCGGGCCGTGGGGCGGGGAACGTACCGCTTCGCTCCGCTCATCCTGGTGGGGACGGGTATCGCGGTGGCCGTGGCGGCGTACGGCATCAGCCTGATTCGCATCAACGACAACCCGACGAAGTGGTTCGAGCCGGAGCACCCGATTCGCGTGGCCGACCGCGTCCTGAACGCCCACTTCGGCGGCACGTACATGGCGTATCTGGAACTGGAGCCGGCCGAGAAGGCGGAGGACGCCGGCGCGTTCGCCTCACGTCTGGGCGAGCGCCTGCGCGCCCGTGGCAAGGAACTGAAGGCAGATTACCCGGCTGCGCCGGACGTGTTCGAGACACTCACCCGCAGGAGCGGCGCGGCCGTGCCGCTGGAAGGCCTGCCCGACGGTGTGCGCAGCGCTTCGCCCGGCGAACTGCTCGCCCTTCTTTCCGCCTTCGCTGAGAAACAACTCGACGAGGCCGAGGGTGAGAAGGCCGACGCCTGGAACGAGGCCGCCCTTTTCATCGGCCGGGTCCAGCAGGAGCGCCAGACGTTCAAACAGCCGGAGGTCCTTCGCCGGATCAAGGACCTCCAGGACCACCTCCTGGAGACGGGCGTGGTGGGCAAGTCGAACTCGCTGACGGACATCGTCAAGACGGTCTATCGCGAACTGATGGGCGGCGAGGACGAGTACTTCCGCGTGCCGGACAAGCCCGCCGCCGTCGCTCAGTGCCTGATCCAGTATGAGTCGAGCCACCGGCCGCAGGACCTCGCGCACTTTGTGACGCGGGACGAGTCGGACCCGTCGGCCCACTTCCGCCGGTCCGCCCTGTGGGTCCAACTGAGGAGCGGCGACAACCGCGACATGCAGAAGGTCGTCGATGCCGTCGACCGGTACATGAAGGATCAGGCGGGCCCGGTGCGCCTCGCCCACCGCTGGTTCGGACTCACGTATATCAACGTGGTGTGGCAGGACAAGATGGTCCGCGGCATGCTGACGGCGTTCCTGGGGTCGTTCCTGGTGGTGCTCTTGATGATGATGATCCTGTTCCGCTCGGGGCTGTGGGGCCTGCTGTCGATGATCCCGCTGACGGTGACGGTGGGAATGATCTACGGCATCATCGGCCTCGTGGGGAAGGACTACGACATGCCGGTGGCGGTCCTCTCGAGCCTGACGCTGGGCCTCGCGGTGGACTACGCCATCCACTTCCTCGCGCGGAGCCGGAGCCTGCGCGACACGCACGGCTCCTGGAAGGACGCCGTGCCGCACGTCTTCGGCGAGCCCGCCCGGGCGATCACGCGGAACGTCGTGGTGGTGGGCGTGGGGTTCCTGCCGCTCCTGGCCGCCCCCCTCGTGCCGTACCAGACGGTGGGGGTGTTCATGGCGGCGATCCTGGTGCTGGCGGGGGTGGCGTCGCTCCTGATCCTGCCGGCCCTGCTGCGGGTGCTCCGGCCGCTGGTCTTTCCCGAAACGCGCGTGTGCTGCATTACGTGCGCGTGCGGGACGTGCATCGTGGCGGCGGCGACGGCCGTGGGACTGGTGATGCTGAATATCGGTCTGTTCTTTGCCGTCGGTTGGACGACGCTGACGTGGATCAGTCTGCCGGCGGTGGGGGTGCTGGCGGCGGGATGCGCGGTGATGTCGCACCGCGAAAAGTGCCGCCTCAAGGCTCAAGACGCATCCGAAGAAGGAGAAACGTCATGAGGTTCCGTTCATACGCTTCCGCTTTGCAGACTGCGGCGCGGGTGGTATGGCCAGCGATAAGCCGGGTGGCATGGCCACGCTGGCGTTTGCGTGGCCATGGCCGTGGTCGTACGGCGCATGGCCACCCAGAAGCGGGTGGCCATGCCACCCCGCTGCTCGTGGCGGTGCTGCTGGCCGTGATGGTGTTTGCTGTGCCGCCCGCCGCCGCCGGCGAAGCCGACCTGTCGGTCCAGCAAATCGTCGACAAGACCAACTACACGGCCTATTACCAGGGCAGGGACGGCCGGGCCCAGGTGGCGATGACCATCACGGACACGCAGGGCCGGACGCGGTCCCGCCAGTTCACCATCCTGCGCCGCGACGACCAGGACGAGGACGCCAAGGATCCCGCGTTCACCGGCGAGCAGGCGTTCTACGTCTACTTCCACCGCCCGGCCGACGTCAACAAGATGGTCTTCATGGTCCACAAGCATCTCGACCGTGACGACGACCGGTGGCTGTACCTGCCGGCCCTCGACCTCGTCAAGCGCATCGCCGCCAGCGACAAGCGGACCAGTTTCGTCGGCTCGCACTTCGTCTACGAGGACGTCTCCGGCCGCGTCACCACGCTGGATGAGCACGAACTCGTCGAGACGACCGACACGTACTACGTCCTGAAGAACGTCCCGAAGGACAAGGAACTCGTGGAGTTTGCCTCGTACAAAATGTGGATCCACCGGAAGTCTTTCATTCCCGTCAAGATCGAGTATGTTGACGAACAGGGGGAGGCGTACCGGACGTACACGGCCCTGAAGGTGGAGACGATCGACGGCTTCCCGACCGTGACGAAGGCGAAGATGACGGACAAGAAAATCGGCGGCGAGACCGTCATGGAGTATTCCGGCGTGGAGTACAACGTGGGACTGCCGGCGGACATCTTCACGGAACGGTATCTCCGTCAGCCGCCGAGGAAACACCTGAAGTAGGCAGGTGCCACTGGCGGCTTGTCCGCCAGTGCGCTGTGCGGCCCGGCCGGTCTTGTCCGGCCGGGGCGACCGCAATGACGAATGGCGAAGGCCGAATGACGAGAGAATGCCGAATGACGAATCAGGTCCCTCGTCTTGGATTTGCGTCGGGTTCTTTTGTCAGCGCCTTGGCTGTTTACCGGCATTGCGCCGTTGCCGTTCTTTGCGGCTTTGCGGCTCTGCGTGAGGCCGCCGTGGTCGTTGCCGTTTTGGCCGTTGTGTTCCTGCCAGGGACCCTCTTCGCTGCCGAGGAGCCGCCGTTGCCGGAAGGGCTCGGCGGCGCCGAGGAGACGAAGAAGTCCGATGAGCCGGCCTTGCCCGAAGGCCTCGGCGGCGAAGCGCAGAAGAAGGACGCCGAGCCCGCTCTGCCCGAAGGTCTCGGCCAAACCGAAGCGCCGGACGCCGGGAAGGACACGGAGGAACCCGAGTCCCTCGCCGACCGCCTCCCGTTCGACCTGACCGGCTTCTGGGACCTCCGCGGCGGCTTCCGTCTCCAGGAGGACGCCCACGAGGACGACCTCTCGCTCGGCGAGACCCGACTCCAACTCGAACTCGAAAAGGTCTTCGAGGAGGGTCTCACCCTCCACCTCACGGGCGATTTCCTCTACGATATGAGCCTGAACGAGCACCGCGTCTTCCTGGAGGAGGGGCGCGGCCTCTTCGATTTGCGGGAGGCCTACGCCGCCCTCCGCCCCACGGACTTCATGGACCTCCGCATCGGCCGGCAGGTCCTGACCTGGGGCACCGGCGACCTGCGGTTCCTCAACGACCTGTTCCCGAAGGATTGGAACGCGTTCTTCATCGGCCGCGACGTCGAGTACCTCAAGGCCCCGTCGGACGCCGTCAAGGTCTCCCTCTTCTCGGACCTCGCGAACCTCGACCTCGTCTACGTGCCGCGCTTCGAGCCCGACCGGTTCGTCGACGGCCGGTACGTGTCGTACTACAACCCGATGCTGGGCCGGCGGGCCGGCGAGGACGCCGTCATCGATCCGATCGACCGCGACGACTGGTTCGACGAGGACGAGTTCGCCGCCCGCGCCTACCGCACCGTCGGCGCCTGGGAGGTGGCCGTCTACGGTTACTATGGGTACTGGAAGAGTCCGAGCGGGACGGACCCGCGGACGATGAAGGCGTGCTTCCCGCGCCTGGCGGCCTACGGAGCCAGCGTGCGCGGACCCGTCGGCGGCGGCATCGGGAACGTCGAGGTTGCCTACTACGATTCCATGGAGGACCGGTCGGGGCGGGACCCCCTGACGCCGAACAGCCAGTTCCGGCTGCTGGCCGGCTACGAGCAGGACCTGCCCCAAATCGCCCGCGATTTCACCGTCGGCGTCCAGTACTACCTGGAGATGCGCCTGGACCACGACGCGTGGGAGGACGTCCGCCCGCCGTTTCTCCCCGACGAGAATCGCGAGCGGCACGAGGTCACCCTGCGCCTCACGAAACTGCTCCTGAACCAGAACCTGGAACTCTCGTTCTTCGCCTTCTACTCGCCGACGGATGAGGACGCGTACATGCGTCCGCGCATCGCCTACGACGTCACCGACCACTGGCGCGTCGAGATGGGGGCGAACATCTTCTTCGGCAGCCGCAAGGACACGTTCTTCGGCCAGTTCGAGGACAACTCGAACCTTTACTTCGCCGTGCGGTACAGTTTTTAGGGGGTGCCACTGGGGGCTTGTCCGCCAGTGCGTCCTGCGCGACGGGGCTCCGCCTTCGCCGCGTAGGCCGCGGCGTGGCGGGTGCGGAGACCCGCCACGCACGAATCCTACCTTACCCCGCCGCCTGCTCAAACTGCTCGAGGAGCGTCCCATTCTCCAGGACCGGCTGCTGCGACTCGAAACTCTCGCGGCCGGAGCGGTAGATGACGCCGATCGGAATCGCCTCACCCCACTGCATGGCCACCTGCATCGCGGCCTCAAAGTCCGTCGGGTCGTGATCGTCCGGCACCGGCCGCACGCGCTCCTTGTACCACTTGTACGTATTCACGTCATTGAACGTGACGCACGGCTGGAGAATGTCGAGGAGCACCGTGCCCCCCGTGTGCTTCAGGGCCTCGACCATCATGGACTTCAAGTGCTCGCGGTCGGTCGCCGTGGACCGCGCCACCAGCGAGCAGCCCTCCATGACCGCCAGCGCGAGCGGCCGAACCGGTTCCAGCGTTACGCCGTGGGTCTGGACTTTCGTCGTGAAGCCCGGGTCGGACGTCGGTGAGGCCTGGCCCTTCGTCAGCCCATACACCTGGTTGTTGTGGACGAACAGTTTGACGCCGATGTTCCGGCGGAAGGCGTGGAGCAGGTGGTTCCCGCCCTCGCCGTACATGTCGCCGTCGCCGCTCGTGACGACGACCTCCAGGGCGTGATTGGCGAGTTTGATGCCGGTGGCGGCGGGCAGGGCCCGTCCGTGGAGGCCGTTGAAGACGTTCGCCCGGGTGTAGTGCGGCAGTTTGGCCGCCTGGCCGATGCCCGAGACGAGCACCAGCCGCCGGCGGTCGGTCCCCGCCTCCTCCAGCGCCTCGTCCAGCGTCTTCAGGATCGCAAAGTTGCCGCAGCCGGGGCACCACGCCGGTTGATTGTCGCTCCGGGGAGTGATCACGACAGGATCCTTTCTGCAATGTCCTTGCCGGTAAAGGGGAGGCCGTCGTAGCGGACGAGCGGCTCGGCCTCGACGCCGACGCCGGCCTCGCGCAGCACGGTTCGGAACTGGCCGGTCTGGTTGCCTTCGACGCAGACGATGCGGTCGGGAGGACGGGCGTCGTTGCCCTCCAGGCCGACGGCCCGGCGGACGAGCCGCGTCTTCAGCGGCCAGACCTGGCCGAAATGCAGCATCGCCGACCGCCGGCCCGCGGACCGGAGCCGGTCCACGGCCTCCCGGCACGGGCCGTACGTCGAGCCCCAGCAGACCAGCAGCAGGTCGGCGTCGGGCGGACCGTACCGGTCGGGGGCCAGGGCGTGCTCGGTCAGGCCGTCCAGTTTCCGCATCCGTTTGTCCTGCAGCCGCAGGTGGGCCTCCAGGTCCTCGGTGATGTGGCCGTCCTCGGTGTGCGCGTCGGAATCGAGGACGACCATCGCCTCGCCGCCGGGCAGGGCGCGCGGCGAGACGCCGTCGTCGGTCACGGCGTAGCGGACGTACTCCTCGCCGGCGTCGGTCGTGACGTATCGGTCGATCGGCCGGAGCCGATCGTCCAGCGGCGGGGTGTCCATCACGAGGTCCGCCAGGTACTGGTCGGTCATCAGGATGACGGGCGTCTGGTAGCGGTGGGCGATCTTCAGGGCCCGCCGTGTCAGGTGATACGCCTGCTCCGGCGTGCCGGGGGCGAAGACGGCCCGCGGAAACTCGCCGTGCCCCGCGTGCAGCGCGAAGAGGAGGTCCTGCTGGGCCGTCCGCGTCGGCAGCCCGGTCGCCGGTCCCGGCCGCTGGGCCAGGATGATGACGAGCGGCAGTTCGTGGATGCCCGCCAGGCTCAGGCCCTCGGCCATCAGGGCGAACCCGCCGCCGGAGGTCATCGTCATGGCGGGCACGCCGGCGTAGGTGGCCCCGCAGACCATGTTGACGGCGGCGATTTCGTCCTCCGCCTGTTCGACCACGATGCCGTAACGCTCGTCGACGCCCGCCAGGTACGTCAGCACGCCCGTCGCGGGCGTCATCGGGTAAGCGGTGGCGAACTTGACGCCGGCCGTCGCCGCCGCCAGGCCGACCGCCTCGGTGCCGCCGGCGACCGAGACGGCCTCGCCGGTGGGTTCGGGCGCGTCGATGGAGCCGGCCGCCGCCTCGCCGATGCGCTCCGCGCCCGCCTCGGCACACTTCGTATTCGCCTCGATCGTCTCCTCGCCCTTCTTCTCGAACGCCGTCGCGAAGTAGGCCGTCAGGCTTGAGAGGTCGTACCCGAGCAGGGCGAAGACGGCCCCGGCGGCGACGGCGTTCGCCATGACGGCCGAGCCGCCCGTCTCCTTGGCGATGCCCGTGAGCGGAATGCACAGGCACCCCTCGGGGGCGCCGGTGTCGTCGGCATCCGGGTCGGCGTCGAAGAGCGTCGCCCCGCCGTCGGTCACGTACGGCTGGAGGGTCTGGCGGGCCTCGTCGGTCAGGGCGACGAGGACGTCGGCCTCTTCGCAGCCGGCGTAGAGCGGAGCGTCGCCGATGCGGACGTCGAACCAGTTCAGCCCCCCGCGGATCCGCGACATGTAACTCTGGATGGCGAAAACGTGCAACCCCATCTCGGCCATCGCCGCGATGAGCAGGTTGCCGGTCGTCTGGACGCCCTGGCCGGCCTCGCCGGCGACGCGGATGAGCAAGTCCATGGGGTTCTCTCCTCGCACGTGGGGCGGGGTCTTGCGCGGTGTCCCGTCTTGGGCCACGCGCGGTGGACAAGACTGCCCACCGCGCCGTGCTTGTCGCTTGCAGCCTGAGGCTTGTGGCGTCTCTCAGACCGCTTCGAACTGGTCCTTCCCCACGCCGCAGTCCGGGCAGGTCCAGTCGTCCGGCAGGTCCTCGAACGCCGTGCCGGGTTCGATGTTCTGGCTGGGATCGCCTTTCTCGGGGTCGTAGATGTACCCGCAGACGGTGCATTCGTACTTCTTCATAGAGGCGTTCCTTTCTGACGCAAGAAGGTGACCGTTTTGCGCGGCGGGTGGATCGTTCTGCCTGCCGCAGCCGTGTGAGTATCATAGACTGCTGCCTCGCCGGTTTGCAACGCCGAGGCGAAAACGCGGCGGGTGCCACGGGCGGCTGGTCAGTCCGTGCCTTTCGAGGTTCGGTGAACACTGGCGGCCAAGCCGCCAGTGGCACACGGCGCGGTGGAGGCTTCAGTCGCCCAGGTACGCCTCCAGCGCGAGCAGCAGGCCGGCCGCCGCCTCCGGCACGTCGGTCATGGTGGAGTGGAACGCCTTCAGGGCGGCAACGGCCGCGTCGCGGTACGTCCCCTCGCCCGTGAGGTCCGCCAGGCGCAGCAGGGCCTGTGCGGCGACGGCGTTGCCGCTCGGCCGGGCCTGGTCGTGGCCGCGCTTGAGGCGTGCGATGAGATCCTCCCGCCCGGCGGGCGTCTCGTAGAAGCCGCCGCCGTCCGGGTCGGCGAAACGGTCGCCCATCGCGTCCGCCACGCGCCGGGCCTGCCGCAGCCGCGCCGGGTCCGACGTCAGGTCGTACAGGTCGAGGAGGGCGGAGGCGAGGTACGCGTAGTCGTCGAGGAAGGCGGGCGTGTGGCTCGTGCCGGCCCGGTGAGCGTGGAGCAGACCGTCCGCCTCGTCCCACAACGGGCCGAGGAGGAAGTCGCCGGCGCCCTGGGCGGCCGCGCGATACGCCGGCTCGTCCAGCACGCGGCCGGCGACGGCGAAGGCGGCGACGGCCAGGGCGTTCCAGTCCGCCAGGACCTTGTCGTCCTTGTGCGGGGGCTCGCGCTCGGCCCGGATCGCCAGGAGCGCGGTGCGCGCCGCGTCGATGCGCTCGTCGAGGGCCTCGGGCGTCATGCCCTCGCGCTCGGCGAATGCCTCCGGCGGCACCGGCACGTGCAGGACGCTCCGGCCGCCCTCGAAGTTCCCCTCCTCCGTGACGCCGAAATATCGGCAGACGAGGTCCGCCTCGTCCTCGTCGCCAAGCGCCTCACGGATTTCGTGAGGCGTCCAGACGTAGAAGGCGCCTTCCTCGCCCTCCGTTTCGGCGGAGAGGGCACAGTGGAACCCGCCGCCGGGGTCGGCCATCTCGCGGCGCATCCAGTCGAGCGTGTCGCGGGCCACGCGCCCGTAAGCCGCCTCGCCGGTCACCTCGTGCGCCTCGGCGTAGGCGACCGCGAGCAGGGCGTTGTCGTACAGCATCTTCTCGAAGTGCGGGACGAGCCAGTCGGCGTCGACGGCGTAGCGGTGGAACCCGCCGCCGAGTTGGTCGCGGATGCCGCCGCGGGCCATGGCGTCGAGCGTGGTCCCGGCCATGTGCAGGGCGTCGGCGTCGCCCGTCCGGCGATAGCGGGCCAGGAGCAGGCGCACCGTCGTGGCGGGCGGGAACTTCGGCGCGCCGTCGAACCCGCCGCGCTCCGCGTCGAACTGCCGGCCGAGCCGCGCGGCGGCTGCGGCGAGCGGGCCGGCGTCGAGCGCCGCCTCGCCCCCGTCCGTCCGCTGGGCCGACCGCCGGATGGCCTGGGTTACCCGGTCGGCGGTCCGCTCGACCTCGTCGCGGCGGTCGGCGTAAGCGCCGGCGACGGCCTTCAGCGCCTGCCGGAAGGCCGGCATACCGTGTCGCGGTTCGTCGGGCCAGTACGTGCCGCCGTAAAACGGTTTCAGGTCGGGCGTGAGGAAGACGCTCATCGGCCACCCGCCCCGTCCGGTCATGGCCTGGACGGCGGTCATGTAGAGGGCGTCGAGGTCCGGCCGCTCCTCGCGGTCGACTTTGATGGCGACGAAGCGGGCGTTGAGAAATGCGGCGGTCTCGGCGTCCTCGAACGACTCGCGGGCCATGACGTGGCACCAGTGGCACGCCGAGTAGCCGATGGAGAGGAAGATCGGCGTCTCCTCCCGCCGGGCGCGCGCGAGGGCCGCCTCGTCCCACGGCTGCCACGCCACGGGGTTCTCCGCGTGCAGGAGGAGGTACGGACTTGTCGAGCCCGCGAGGCGGTTTGCGAGCGGGGCGGGGGGTGGGGGCATGGCGTGACCTCTTGCATGAATCCTGCGCGGCGGGTCTCCGCACCCGCCGCGCCGACAGGGCGGTTTGTGCGCGGTGGGTACGGAGACCCACCGCGCATTTCGGCACCCGTTGCTCGCGGCTACGGGGTCAGGACGATCTTGCCGAACTGCCCCCCGGCGTCCATGCAGGCGAGGGCGTCGGCGGCGTCGGCGAGCGCATGCGTGCCGTGGACGACGGGCGTCATCTGGTTCGCCGAGACGGCTGAGAGCAGCCGACGGTAGTCCTCGTCGGAGCCCATCGTCGAGCCGAGGACGGTCACCTGTTTCCAGTAGAGCGCATGCAGCGGCGTGGCAGCCTCGGCCCCGCCCGTGACGCCACAGTTGACGATCCGGCCGCCGGTGCGGACGGCCTGGAAGTCGATCGGCCAGGTGGCGGCCCCGACCGTGTCGACGACCACGTCCACGCCGCGCCCCCCGGTGGCGCCGAGGACGGCCTTGGCCACGTCCGGCTCGGTGCGATAGTTGACGGTGGCGTCGGCGCCGAGCGCCTCGGCCCGGCGGAGTTTGTCGTCGGACGAGGAGGTCACGAGGACCCAGGCCCCGGCGAGTTTGGCGACCTGAAGCGCCGCCAGCGCCACCCCGCCGCCGATGCCGTGGATGAGGACCGTCTCGCCGGCCCCGAGGCGGGCCCGCGTCATCAGCATCCGCCACGCCGTCAGGTGGGCCAGCGTCAGGGCGGCGGCCGCGGGCCAGTCCAGGTGCGGGGGCTTCGGCCGGACGCGGTCGGCGGGGACGGCCACGCGCTCGGCAAAGGTGCCCCATCGGCCCAGGCCGACGAGGGTGAAGGTGCGGCACTGGCTGTGCTCGCCGCGGCGACAGGCCTCGCACCGGCCGCACGGCAGGCCCGGGTTCAGGACGATCTCGTCGCCCTCGGCGACGTCCTCGACGCCGTCGCCGACGACGGCCACGATGCCGGCGGCATCGGACCCGAGAACGTGCGGGAACGCGAGGTCCATCCCCGGCCGGCCCTTGCAGACCCAGAGGTCCAGATGATTGAGGGCGGCGGCCCGGACGTCGAGGACCACCTCGCCGGGACCGGCGGACGGGGCGTCCGTCTCTTCGACGCGGACGACCTCCGGCCCGCCGTGGGCGCGAATCGTGACGGCTTGCATGGTTTCGTTCCTTCAGACGCCTGTGTGTGTTTGGTGAACTCCCTCTCCCTCAATGGGAGAGGGGTGGGGTGAGGGTGACAAAGCTGCAAGCCCCAAGCCGCAGGCTGCAAGCCAGACACGGGCCTAGCCTCTGCACCGCCCATGTCTTGCCGTGGCTTGTCGCTTGCGGCTTGTAGCCTGTGGCTTTCTGGCCCCCCTTACCCTTACCCTCTCCCGCCAGGGGAGAGGGGATTCCTACCCCAGCAGCACGTCCATCGCCATCATGACGACGAAGCCGACCATGACGCCGAAGGTGGCGAGGCGTTCCGAACCGCTGCGGTGCGTTTCCGGGATGATCTCGTCGCTGATGACGAAGAGCATGGCCCCCGCGGCGAAGGCCATACCGAACGGCAGGACGGGGGCGAAGACGCCGACCAGTCCCGCCCCGAGAACGCCTGCCACCGGTTCCACGAGGCCGGTGGCGGCGGCGATCCAGAGAGCCCGGCCCCGGCCGTACCCTTCCCGCATCAGGGGGAGGATGACGGCGAGCCCCTCCGGCATGTTCTGGAGGCCGATGCCGAGGGCGAGCGCCGTGCCCTGGGCGACGGCCTCGTCCGTCCCGCCGCCGAAGCCGACGCCCACCGCCAGCCCCTCCGGGAAGTTGTGCAGCGTAATCGCCAGGACGAAGAGCCACGTTTTCCGCAGGCTGGAGGACGGGCCCTCGTGCCCCTTGACGAAGTGGTCGTGCGGAATCCACTTGTCGAGCCGGTCGAGGAACACCGCCCCGAACAGCATCCCGCCCACCATTACCAGGACCGCCCAGTGCGGGGTCCCGTAGATTACTTCTCCGTATTTGATGCCCGGCACGATGAGGCTGAACGCCGTCGCGGCCAGCATGACGCCGGCCGCAAAGCCGAGCAGCGTGTTCAGCACGCGCTGGGAGAGATTCCGGAACGCGAGGCCCGGCAGGGCGCCAATGCCGGTCGCCAGGCCCGCGGCCGTGCTGGCTCCCAGGCCGTAGAGGATCGTTTGGGTGGCGGACAGCGTTTCGAGTGGCACGGTGTCTCCTCACGATATGGCGTGCGGCGGGGCGATGACTTCAGGCGCGGTGGCCCTGGAGGGCCACCGCGCGACACGTTGTGTGCAGCGTCACAGCAGCCGGCGCCGGACGAGCATCCAGTCGCGGCCGTCGTCGGCGATGAGGCGGTCGGCGGCGTCGGGTCCCCAGGTGCCGGCGTCGTAGGTCGGCAGGCAGTCGGGCGCGCACGCGTGGCAGGCGTCCAGAATCGGCTGGACGAACGCCCAGGCGGCCTCCACCTCGTCGCTGCGGGTGAAGCGCGTGGGGTCGCCGAGGGCGGCGTCGAGAAGGAGCCGCTCGTATGCGTCCGGCGAGCCGTCCCGAAACGCCTCGGCGTAGCCGAAATCCATCTGGTACGGCTCCAGGTGCATGGTGGGGCCGGGCACCTTGACCATGAACCGCATCGTGATGCCGTCGTTGGGCTGGATGCGGATGGCCAGGACGTTCGGCTGGAGGGGGCCGTGCGGTTGGGCGCCGAAGAGGACTTGCGGAATCGGTTTGAAGTGGACGCCGATCTCCGTGATCCGCACCGGCATCCGTTTGCCGGTCCGCAGGTAGAACGGCACGCCGGCCCATCGCCAGTTGTCGATAAATAATCGGAGCGCGACGAACGTTTCGGTGCACGAATCGTCCGGCACGCCGGCCTCCTCCCGGTAGCCGGGGACGGACGCGTCCTCGGCCGTGCCGGCGGCGTACTGGGCGCGGACGACGCGGTCGCGGACGCCTTCCGGCGAGATCGGCCGAAGCGCCCGGAGCACCTTCACCTTCTCGTCCCGGATGGCGTCCGGGTCGAGCGAGACGGGCGGTTCCATCGCCACCAGACTGACCAGGTGCATCATGTGGTTCTGGACCATGTCGCGCAGGGCGCCGGAGGCGTCGTAGTAGGCGCCGCGCGTGCCCACGCCGTCCTGCTCCGCCACCGTGACCTGAACGTGATCGATATACTTCTGATTCCACAACGGGTCGAAGATGCTGTTGGCGAACCGCAGGACGAGCAGGTTCTGGACGGTCTCCTTGCCGAGGTAATGGTCGATGCGGAAGATCTGGTCCTCGGCGAAGGTGCGGCGGACGCGGCCGGTCAGGGCGCGGGCATCCTCGAGGCTGTGGCCGAACGGTTTCTCGATGATGACCCGGGCCCACGCCTCGCCGCCCCCGCCGGGACGGCCGAGGCCGGAAGCGGCCAGGCTCTCCACGACCGCCGCGAACGTGCCCGGGGGCGTGGCCAGGTAAAAGAGCCGGCTGGCCGGCAGCGTCCCGTCGGCGGCGCCGCGGTCGAGGCGGTCGGCCAGGGCGCGGAAGTCGCCCGGGTCGTCGTACCGGCCGGAGATGTACGTCAGGCGGGAGGCGAAGTCCGCCCAGGCGGCGTCGTCGTCCGCCGAGGCGCGGGCGAACGTGGACGCCCCGTCGCGCAGACGCGCGCGCCACGCCTCGTCGGACATCGGCGTCCGGGCGTAGCCGACGACGGCGAACCGTCGCGGCAAATGGCCGTCGCACCACAGGTCGTAAATGGCCGGCACGACCTTGCGCCACGTCAGGTCGCCGGAGGCGCCGAAGACGATCAGCGTAAACGGCTCCGGCGGGCCAGGGGCGGCGGATGCGGCGGCGTCGGGCGGTCTGTCCGGCCCTTCCGGCATGGAGCGGTTCCTCTTCCGCTGCTCGGTCAGGGACGCCTTTCTGCCGCGGACGACGCACGCGGCGCGCCTCCCGGCTCGTGGCATCCATTATGCGTGCCGGCGGGTGCGCGGGACAAGGGGATAGTGGAGTCGGACGCGCCGGGGCATCTCGCCGGGGGCGTACCGTCCCCCCAATGCTTGAAGTGCGGAGGCGGTCTTTCTATGCTGGTCCTCTTGTCGTTCGGCGCAGCCCGCCCGGTGGCGGGGGGCGCCGGCGTCCGGAGGGGGGCCTATCGAAGGAGACCGCCGTGAAAGCACGTTGGAGCGGAATTGCAGCGTTCGCTGCCGTGGTCTTTGCCCTCGCCGTGGGCTGTCAGGCCGCACCGGCCACGAACGTCAAGCCGAACGGGTTGTTTGACGACCACATGGTGCTCCAGCGCGGCGTGGCCGTGCCGGTGTGGGGGACGGCCGATCCGGGCGGCACCGTGACGGTGTCGGTGGCGGGCAAGACGGCCAGCGCCGTGGCCGACGCTGAGGGGCGGTGGATGGTGCGGCTGCCGGCGCTCGAGGCAGGCGGCCCGCACGAACTGAGCATCGCCGGCGCGAAGCGCCTCACCCTGAAGGACGTGCTCGTGGGCGACGTGTGGATCTGCTCCGGCCAGTCGAACATGGAGCAGGGCATCGGCGCGTGCGCCGATGCGAAGGAAGAGATCGCCCACGCGGACCACCCGGCCATCCGTCTTTTCCTGGTGCCCCACAAGATCGCGGCCGAACCACAGACGACTGTCGATGTGTCGTGGAAGGTCTGCTCGCCCGAGACCGTGGCCGACGGGGGCTGGGCGGGGTTCTCCGGCGCCGCCTACTACTTCGGCCGCACGCTCCACCGGGAACTCGGCGTGCCCATCGGCCTCATCCAGACCTGCTGGGGCGGGACGGTGGCCGAGGCCTGGACCAGCGCCGAGGCCCTCCAGACGATGCCCGATTTCAGGGATGCCGTCGCGCAATTCCGCCAGCGCGTCGAGGACATGCGGAAGGGCCGGGATACGTTCGAGAAGCGCATGGCCGAGTGGTGGCGCAAGAACGACACCGGCTCCACCCAGGGCTGGGCCGCGCCGACGTTCGACGCCTCGGACTGGAAGACCATGACGGTGCCACAGAACTGGGAAAAGGTGGCGGGGCTCGCCCAGTTCGACGGGCTCGTGTGGTTCCGCTGCGACGCCGACGTGCCGGCCGACTGGGCCGGGAAGGACCTTGTGCTGGAACTCGGCCCCATCGACGATCGCGACACGACCTTCTTCAACGGCGTCGCATTGGGGGGCAAAGACAACTGGATGGCCCCCCGTCGCTACACGGTGCCGGGCAAACTCGTGAAGGCAGGCACCAACGTCATTGCCGTCCGCGTGCTCGATACGGCCGGGGGCGGTGGCATTCACGGGTCGCCGGACCAACTCAAACTCTCGGGGCCGTCCGGCGCCGCCGTGTCGCTGGCGGGCCGGTGGCGGTACAAGGTGAGCGCCCCGCTCGCGAAGATCGGCAATCCGCCGGTGCGCGACGTCGGCACGAACCCCAACGTCGTCACGGTGCTTTACAACGGGATGATTGCACCGCTGCTGCCGGTCGCCATCAAGGGCGCCATCTGGTACCAGGGCGAGAGCAACGCGGGGCGGGCGATGCAGTACCGCCGCCTGCTCCCCACCATGATTCGCGACTGGCGCAACCGATTCGGTGTCGGCGACTTCCCGTTCTTCATCGTCCAACTCGCCAACTTCAGGGGCGTGCAGACCACGCCCGTCCAGCCGGGTTGGGCCGAACTGCGCGAGGCCCAACTGCTTGCCGCCCAGGCCGACTCCAAGGTGGGCCTGGCCGTCATCACCGACATCGGCGACGCCGGTGACATCCATCCGAAGAACAAGCAGGACGTGGGCAAGCGGCTGGGGCTGTCGGCGCTCGCGGTTGCCTACGGGAAGAAGATCGTATACAGCGGTCCCGAGTACCGCTCCATGAAGGTCGACGGTCGCAAGGCCGTGCTCCGCTTCGATCACGTGGGCGGCGGCCTCGTGGCCGGGGGCGGCGGGAAACTCAAGGGCTTCGCCGTCGCCGGCGAGGACAGGGCGTTCCACTGGGCCGACGCGACCATCCAGGGCGACACGGTTGTGGTCACGTCCCCCGAGGTGGCGGCGCCCATGGCCGTCCGCTACAACTGGGCCAACAACCCGATCGGGAACCTCTACAACAAGGAGGGTCTGCCCGCGGGCCCGTTCCGCACCGACGTGCCGCCGACGGAGTAGGGGCCTCCCGCCGACGAGGCGCAACACATTCCGCGCGGTGGGTCGCCCGACCCACCGCGCATGAGTTGGTGTTGTGATGCTGCAATGGCACCGCACTTTCGAGGAGGAACGACCATGCGCCATCGTCCGGCATTGCCGTCATCTTTTCCCGATGCCCGGGTTTGCTTGCTGGGGGCGCTTCTGGGGATCGTCCTCGGCCCGGGGGCGGTGCTGGCCGAGGCTCCGCCCGCCGACCGGGGCCACGTGCCGCGGCTCGCGACAGCCAAGACCCGGGCGGACGCCGAGGCGCTGGCGCGGCTCCAGCAGCCCGGCACGGTCTTCTTCGAGGACGGGTTTGAGTCCGACGCCTCGCTCGAGAAGTACTTCGAGATCCGCGGCCGCGACGACGGCCGGGCCGGGCTCGTCGTCGACGCCGACCTGGCCCACTCCGGCAAGGGGGCCATCCGGTTCACGGCCCCGGCCAAGGACGGCCGCGCCAGCGGCGGCGGGGCGAGCGGGTGGTTCGGCCCGAAAGGGTACGACCGCGTCTACTTCCGCCGGTACATCCGCTTCGCCCCCGATTACGACCAGGGGAACCTGAACCACGTGGGTGGGGGCCTGGCCGCCGTCGCAGGAACCAGTCGCTGGGAGGGGATGGGCAAGGCCGGCATCCGTCCCAAAGGCGACGACCGGTTCACGAGTTCCTTCGAGCCGTGGTGCGACTGGGGACGCATCGCCCCGCCCGGATACATGTTCCTTTATACCTATTGGATGGACATGAAGGGTGGCCCCGACGGCCGGTGCTGGGGTAACATGCTCGGGCCCAGGGAGGACGAGCGCATTACCCTCGACCGCAACCGCTGGTATTGCCTGGAGCACATGATCTCGGTCAACACGGTCGGCAAGGCGGACGGCGAACTGGCGGCATGGATCGACGGCCGGCTGTACATCCATTACACGGGGATTCGATGGCGAACGAGTCCCCGGGTGAAACTCAAGCGGTTCGGCATCCTCGTGTACGTCCACCACGCGAAGAAGGACAACACGGTCTGGTACGACGACCTGGCGCTTTCGACGGGTTACATCGGGCCGACGGAGAAGTGAGGCGCCGGCGCCGGGCGTGCCGCCGATTCCTTGAAACCGGGCGACGGCAGGAGCATTCTAGATGAGGGGTGAGTGACGGATCCCGCAAGGAGACGGGCCGTGAAAACCACGATCGCCTGTGGCGTGCTGCTTGCCGTTGTCATACTGCTCGGCTCCGCGGTGGCGCGCGGCGCCGCCGGCAGCGGTGCTCCGGACGGACCGCCTCCCGACGGGGAACACCCCGGGTTGAGCATCTTCAGCAACGAAGAGGACCGCGCGAAGATGGCGGGCCTCATGCAGCGGGCCCGGAGCCTGCGCTATCTCGAGGACGCCGACGTTCGGACCGAGATCGGCATCATGCCCGAGCAGGAGTTGGAGATCAACGCACTCCGCGAGCGGGCCACCAACCTGGGCACCACCATCCGCGATGAGATCCGGGCCGAACTCCTGAGCCGCCTGCACCCGGACATGACCGAGGAGGAGCAGGCGGCCCTGCGCCTGGAGGCCGTACAGATCATCGCCGACACGCTCCTCGGCGCCCGGGCCGACTTCGAGAGCATGCTCGACCAGGCCAACGAGATCCTGACCCTCCGGCAGAAGAAGCAACTGGCCGACATCACCCGAGAGCGCTCCGCCCTGGAAGAGACGACGGGCAACCTGGCGGTCCTGCTTACGGCGGAAGCCCGCGAGGCGTGCGGCCTGACGCCCGAACAGGTCGACAAGATCTGCGGCCTTCTGAAGCGCCTGGCTGAGGACGTGAAGCGGACACGCGACAAGACCTTCGGCGCGGACAAGAAACTGACGAAAGAAGAACGAGAGAGCGATGCGTACAAAGACTTCCTGGCCTTGCGAAAGAGCATGATCGAAAGGACCCGCGAAAAGGTTTTGGCGATCTTCCCCACCCGGCAGCGCGACAAGGTCGAGGAGTTCCTGAACACCCACCGCGGCTTCCGCGGACCCAGGCGAGGCATGGGGGCCATGGGGACCCCCGGCGCCCCGCGGCGCCCCCCGGCCCCGCCGTCCCCGGGAGCCCCGGCCCCGGCGGCTCCAGCCCCCGCGGCTCCGGCCCCGGCGACTCCGGCCAACCCGAAGTGAGCCCAAAGGTCGGTCGCCTGGGGTTTCCGTATCCTGCCCGCCGTACCTGCGACCCAACGCGAAAGACCGGCCCGATGGACCGGTCTCTCGCGTGGTCGGGGCGACTGGATTTGAACCAGCGACCTCTGCGTCCCGAACGCAGCGCTCTTCCAAACTGAGCTACGCCCCGACGGTCATTATTCCGTTATCGGCAGGCGTGCAAGCGACTCAGGCCTGCGTCGGCCGGGCGGGCACGGTTGCACGCGACGGCACGCACGCGCCTCCCGAGACGCGAGATTATAGCCGCTTGCCGGGCGAAATCAACCGCTTTCCGCCGCCCGCTACGGCTCGGCCGGCGTCTCCGGCACCACCTGGACGGGCAGGTCCTGGAGGTTCGGTTCCAGGTCCGCCGTCGCGGGGGGGACGGCCTCGAACGGTTCCGGCGCGGGGAAGAGGTTTTCCTCCTCGAGCGGCACGTGAGCCGTCTCGAACTCGGTCCGTTTGGCGGGGCCCATCCACGTGTCGGGCCAGAGCCGCCGGGCCGTCCCGTCACGCACGTCCACCTGCCAGCGCGTCTGCTTCGCGGTCCAGAGGTGGAGGGCCCGGTTGTCGGCGGTCCATCCCTCGATGACGGGGTTGCCGCGATCGGACAGCGGCTCGAAGGCCACGCGGACGCCGCGGGGCTCGTCCAGGTCCAGGGCCACCAGGTCTTCGTCGTCGTCCGCCACGTACGCCAGGGCGTTGCCGTCCGGCGAGAACGCGAGCGAGGTGGCCTCGCGCTCGTCGTGGATCTTGGTGATGTGGTGGGTGCGGGCGTCGACGAGGACGATGCGGGGCTGGTCGCGGTCGGCGGCCACGTAGGCGGCGCGGAACCCTTCGGGGGCGAAGACGAGGACGTACCGCCCGCCCTCCCGGCGGATCGGATCGGCCCGGCAGACGGGCTGCGCCTTGCCGCTGGCCAGGTCGATCCGCCACGCCTGCTTCACGTAATGGCCGTCGCGCTTCGGCGCCTGGGCCAGGACGAGCACCGCCGTGCCGTCGGCCGACCATTGCGGGGGACCGCAGTCGCGCAGCGCCCGGCGGCTGGCGCGATGGGCCGTCCCGTCGGCACGCAGAAAGCCGACACGGTCGCGGTCCACGTAGAAGAGCCACGCCCCGTCGGGCCCGACGAAGAAGTTGGGCGCGGCCGACCGGTGCCGGACGGGAATCGCGTCGGTCGTGGCGATTTGGCGGTCGCGCTGGCCGGTCACGTCGACGAGGCGGAAACGGTTCTGCTCGTCCAGCAGGAGAAGCGAGGGCCCGTCCGGATGCCAGAGGGGCAGGTTGCCGGCCCATTGGGGGTCGTCGGCGCCCGTGCCGTCGTGCGCGGTGAGTCGGCGGTTGGTTTCCCCGTTGCGGCTGACGACGCACCATCCGCGGTTCCAGTAGAGGAGCCACCGGCTGTCGGGGGACCAGGCGCAGGCCTCGCCCTCGGCGGTGAGGCGGAGGACGCGGTCGGTCTCGAAGTCGCGGACCACGGTGTTCTTCTCCCGCTCCGGGAACATGGCCGTGCGGTCCGGCGAGAAGACCCACTGGCCCAGGTCGCGGAAGGTCAGGCCCATCGGGTACTGCGGCTTGGGCGGTTTCGACGGCGGGGCGGGCTTGGCGGGCGACGGCTCGGCCGATGCGGCGGGCGTCCGGCCCGGCTGCGACGGTTCGGCTGCGCCCGGTTCGGGCGGCTCGGAGTCGGTGCAGCCGGCGGTCAGGAGGCAGGCCAGGGCGACGACGGCCGCGACACCGAAGGACCCGGCTGAGAGGAGGGGGATGCGTTGCCTGCTGCGTCGCGTCATGGGTGGCTCCGGGTGCGCGGGACGGGCCACGTTCATCTGAAACGGGTTGCGGCGTTTCCTTCCTAGGGTAGTCCCGGCGCGGCGGTTCGGCAAGGGGTTTTGTGCAGGCTGGGAAAGCGACGGCCGGCCGCGCTCGGCCTCGCGGCGCGGTCTCCGTATTTTGGTAGAAGCCCGACCGCTCGCGCCGTATGCTGCGTTCGGCGCGCCGCGCGAAGCACTTGTGGGCGCGGCGGGTTTCCGTATCCACCGCGCAGCCCAGCAAAGCGCGTTTTGATCGCGGTGGGTGCGGAGACCCACCGCGCAAGACACCGGCTTGGCGTTGTTGTGTTAGCCGAAGTCGCAGGCCCAGCAGAAGGAGGCTGACGGATGGCCGACATGCCGCTGACGCGCCGAGGGTTCCTGGCATCGGCGGGCGCGATGGGCGCCGCCGGCGCAGCGATGGCGATGGGCCGCACGGCACGGGCCGCCGACGTCAAACGCCCGAACGTGCTCTGGATCATCTCGGAGGACACGGGGCCGGAGTTCGGCTGCTACGGGTACCCGCTCGTCCATACGCCGAACGTGGACCGCCTCGCCCGCGAGGGCGCCCGGTTCACGAATGCCTTCACGACGAACCCGGTCTGCTCGCCCAGCCGCTCGGCGTTCATGACGGGGATGTACCAGACGACCATCGGGGCCCATCAGCATCGGACCCCGGGCGTCTCCAAGCAGCCGCTGCCCGAGGGCGTGCACGTCTTCACGACGTACTTCCGCGACGCCGGGTACACCAGCGTCATCCCCTACGGCCGCAAGACGGACTGGAACTTCAACACCACGGCCCAGCCGTACGATTCGCGGAAGTGGGAGGACCTGAAGACGCACCAGCCGTTCTTCGCCCAGGTCCAGTTCAGCGAAACGCACCGCGGATTCAAGCAGTGCAAGGCGCATCCGGTGGACCCGGAGCAGGTGACCCTGCCGCCGTATTACCCGGACCATCCGGTGGCCCGCCAGGATTGGGCGATGTACCTCGAGACGGTGAACGTCCTGGACGAGAAGATCGGCCAGGTGCTCCAGCGCCTGGAGGCCGACGGCCTCGCGGAGAACACGATCGTCATCTACTTTGCCGACCACGGCCGGGCGCACGTGCGCGGCAAGCAGTGGCTGTACGACGGGGGCATCCACATTCCGCTCGTCATCCGGGCGCCGGGCGTCGTCGAGCCGGGCGCCGTGGTGGACGAGATGGTGAGCGCGATCGACCTGGGGCCGACGAGCCTGCGTCTGTGCGGCATCGAGCCGCCCGAGCACATGCAGGGCCGCGTCTTCCTGGGCCCCGGCCGCGACGAGCCGCGCGAGTACGTCTTCGCCGCCCGCGACCGGTGCGACGAGACCACCGAGCGCATCCGGTGCGTCCGCGACAAGAAGTGGAAGTATATCCGTAATTTCATGCCGGGACGCCCGTGGACGCAGCCGAACTACTACAAACTCAGTTCGTACCCGATGCTGGGCCTCATGCACCGGCTGCACGGCGAAGGAAAACTGACGCCCGAGCAGGACCGTTGGTTCGCTCCGCGCAAGCCCGTCGAGGAACTCTACGACCTGGAACAGGACCCGTGGGAGGTCCACAACCTGGCGCATGAGGAGGCCCACGCCGACCGCCTCGCCGCCATGCGGAAGACGCTCTTCGACTGGATCGACCGGACGGGCGACCGCGGCATGGAGCCGGAGGACCCCGAGGCGCTCCGGGAGTTTTTGGAGGCCCGCCGCCAGCGCGGTCGGCTTGACTACCGCAAGTTCGAGTTCCTACACTGAAGCCGCCGCGACACGTAGCATGCTGCGCGGTGGGCCTACTGGGCCACCGCGCTGAAAGGGAAACGAGTGCCGCGCGGTGTATCTCCTGATGCACCGCGCACCGCGCGCCATGGAGCGTGGCGGGTCAGGAGACCCGCCGCGCGGGAAAGCGCATCGCCTTCGTCGCAAGGAGAACGCTCATGCACGAGTCCCGTTGTCCCCTCCACTGTCACGGTCATGGCGTCTCGCGGCGCCAATTCCTCGGAACGAGCGCCCTGCTGCTCGGCTCGGCCGTCGTCGGCGGATGCACGAACACCACCGGCCGCGCGCCGGTGGCCGGCCTGAAGCCGATTCGCCAATTCGGGCCGGCGTCGACGGTCCGCCCGACGCTCCGCGCCACCTTCGTCCGGCGCAAGGAGCCGTACGGCATGTGGTGGCCCGGCGCCGTCTACGACGGCGAGGCCGCACGCACCAAGTACACGAAGATCATCCAGGACACCGCCGAGCGTCTCGGCATGGACCTGGACCTGCGTCCCGAGCCGATCCACTCGGGTCAGGAGGCCGACGCCTGGGTCGCCGAGGCCAAGGCCGCCGGGCCCGACGGCCTGCTCGTCGTCCTCCTCGACCGGCAGAAGCATTCCTGGCCGACCGCCGGCAAGGCGATGGACTCCGGGCTGCCCACGGTCGTCTACTCGCCGGTCGGCTCCTCGTTCACGACGAACACGGCCCGCGTGGCCGATAAGCCCGGCTGCGTCATCTACGCCACCGACGACACCACCCAACTCGTCTATGGCATGAGAATGATCCACGCCCGCGCCAAGATGCGGGCCACCCGGAGCCTCGTCCTTCGCGGCAAGGAGCGCAAGGACGTGCCGCTCGCCGACCTCGGCCTGACCCTGCGGTACGTGCCGGCGAAGGACTTCCTCACCGAGTACCGGAAGACGGAGACCGACGCGGAGATTCGCGGCATGGCCGACGACTACATCCGTCACGCCACGCGGATCTTCGCCGCCACGCCGGACGATGTCGTCCATGGGATCAAGTCGTACGTGGTGGCCCGTCGGCTGCTGGAGCGCGAGGCGTGCGACGCCATCTCGATGGACTGCCTCGGCGCGCTCGGCAAGAGCGACGTCAGCCTGCCGTGCATCGCCTGGTCGCGGATGAACGATGATGGCATACCGGCCGCGTGCGAGGCCGACACCGGCGCCATCGCCACGCAGACGCTCGTCCAGTATCTGTTCGACCGGCCGGGGTTCCAGCAGGACCCGGTGCCCGAGACGGCCCGCGACGCCATCGTCGGGGCCCACTGCTCGTGCCCGACGCGCCTGAACGGCTTCGACATGCCGCCCGAGCCGTACCACATTCAGCACCATCACGGCAACCGCGACGCCGTGCCCGTCACGCATTGGCGCCAGGGTCAGCCGGTCACCAGCGCCGACATCCTGCCGGGCAAACCGTCGAAGATGCTGATTGCGGCCGGGTGGGCGCTGGAGAACGTGAAGGTGCCGCCCGCGGGCGGATGCGTCGTCTCCGTCATGGTCGAGTTCGACGGCGTGGAGGATGTCCTGAAGTGGCCGGGCTTCCACCAGATCTGGTTCTATGGCGATTACCGGGACGAGTTGGTGGACTTCTGCAAACTGGCCGGCCTCACGCCCCAGATGTGCTGACGGTTCGAGGCCGTTCAACCTGCGCGAAACGGCCCGTGTTCGCCGCGGCGCTTGCGCCGCGCGTGCCGCTTCCCGATATTGCACAAGGGCTTCTGATGCGCGAGAGCACCGGTTACGTCGATCTCCAGGTCAACGGGTACGGCGGTGTGGACTTCAGCGACGATCGGCTCACGCCGGATGCCCTCCACGCCGCGTGCGAGCGCCTGGAGGCCGATGGCACGGCGCTCGTCTTAGCCACCATCACCACTGACCGCTTCGAGGCGATGTGCGGGCGCCTGGCGCGCCTGGTCCGCCTGCGGGAGGGCGACGACCTCGCCCGCCGCATCATCGCAGGCGTCCACATCGAGGGACCGTTTATCAGTCCCGACAAGGGCTACCGCGGGGCCCATCCGGCGGACGGCATCCGGCGGCCCGACCCGGACGAGATGCAGCGCCTGCTCGACGCCGCCGGCGGCCTTGCGCGCCTCGTCACCCTCGCGCCGGAGCACGACGAGGGGTTCCGCGTCATCCGCCTGCTCGCCGAGCGCGGCATCGTCGCCAGTGCCGGCCACTGCAACCCGTCGCTCGAGACGCTGCGCGCCGCGTGCGACGCGGGGCTCTCGATGTTCACGCACCTCTCGAACGGCTGTGCGGACCTCGTGCAGCGGCACGACAATGTCATCGAGCGGGCCCTGGCGATGCACGACCGCCTGTGGCTGTGTTTCATCGGCGACGGCGTCCACGTTCCGTTCTTCACGCTCGGCAACTGGCTGCGGTCGGCGGGGCTGGACCGGGCGTGCGTGGTGACCGACGCCGTCTCGCCCGCCGGGTTCGGGCCGGGCACGTATCGGCATAAGCGGTTCGAGATCCACATGGCCGAGGGCGACGCCGCCCGCCTGCCGGACGGCTCCCTCGTGGGCGGGTCCATCTCGATGCGCGAGGCC
>Ga0272441_10001756_pt1 | contig 45547 bp, 46 predicted proteins | sample SSMProp6N_FD_193582 | JGI IMG/M metagenome (GOLD analysis project Ga0272441, IMG submission 193582) | Marine sediment archaeal communities from Little Sippewissett salt marsh, Falmouth, MA, United States - SSM-Prop-6N | ecosystem: Environmental > Aquatic > Marine > Wetlands > Sediment ... | reverse complement strand
GGCTAAAATAGCAGGTATAAGTTTACCGGAACTTTTTGAAAACGCCATAAATGAAGCATTGAAGTAAATTGAGTACATTTAACTTGTAAACCAAGAAACCTAATGAAGCGTGCTATTTTTCCAGGTTCTTTTGACCCGATTACCCTGGGTCATTCTGATATTATTGAAAGGGGAATATGCCTATTCGATGAACTAATAATAGCGATTGGAATAAATGCTGAAAAAAAATATATGTTCTCTCTGGAAGAACGGATGACCTTTATTTCAGAAGCTTTTAAAGATGAACCAAAGATCAAAATTATGACCTATGAAGGCCTGACAATAGATTTTTGTAAGAAAGTAAATGCAGCATATATTCTTCGCGGTCTTCGAAACCCGGCAGATTTTGAGTTTGAAAAGGCAATAGCTCATACTAATAGAAAGCTTTCAGACATTGAGACAGTTTTTTTGCTTACCGCTTCCGGCAAATCCTTTATCAGTTCATCTATTGTAAGAGATGTAATTAGAAATGGAGGAGATTATAGTGTTTTAGTGCCCAGTACAGTTAAATTATCATGATTTTCATCGATTAGCGCCCCTGTTTATTTTGCTTCGGGCTTTTTCTTTTTTTTTATTTAATGCCTCTAATTTTCCAAAATATTCTAATTTAGTAGGATATTACTTACTTTTAATGTTATTTTATCGTGTACTCCATGTAAAATTGAAGTCACACAACGAGTTTGGACTAGTTCACAACAATCATTGACAATTGATGGAAAATCGGATTACTTTAGTAAGAAATTACGGTAGTATGTTGCATGAAACCCAAACATCTTCTAATGATTACCTTATAAAACAGTTGCCAGTTTCAACGGTATTTGTGAATAAAAAATTCAAAATAATACATACTTCAGATAAATGGATTACTTACTTTGATTTTACAAACAGGGATGTAATTGGCTTATCGCTATTTGAACTCTTTGAGGATATCAGCAAATCCTGGAAAAAAGATCTCAATAATATAATTAAAGGCAAAGCCATGCTTTCTGGCGTAGAAAATTTTTATGATGCTCAAAAAAACGAAAAATGGTTTGAGTATGTAAATGTTCCCTGGTATGATGAGAAGGAAAACATTATTGGCGTCATTATCCAGACAAAGGATATTTCTGATACAATTTTTGATGATATTAAACTGGAAAAGCTTGAAATTTTACTTAGGGATAAATCCGAAATTTCAAAAATTGGAAGTTGGGAGTATGATGCAGTCCAGGACAAATTATCCTGGTGTAATATAACCAAAAGAATTCATGAAGTATCTGAAGATTTTGTGCCAGATATTGAAAGTGGTATAAAATTTTATAAGGAAGGTTATAGCAGGAATACAATAGCCATGGCAGTTGATAGAGCGATGACAAAAGGGATTGCCTGGAATGAAACCTTACAATTGATCACAGCAAAAGGAAAAGAAATCTCCGTTATAGCGGCTGGCAAACCTGTTTTTAAAGATGATAAGTTTTTGGGTGTTATAGGTACGTTCAAAGATATTACGGATGAAGTGTTGAAAAAGGTAAAAACAGAAGAACAAGAGCGTATTTTCAGTAGTATTTTTAATTCTTCATATCAGTTTACGGGTATTTTAGATACCGAAGGTACTTTCCTGGAGGTTAACGACACTGCTTTACAATTTTCTGACCTCAGGCAAGAGGATATAATTAATAAAAAGTTTTGGGACGCGTACTGGTGGCCAATTCCGGATATGGTAAAAGAAGGGTTAAAGCAGGTGATAGCTGCTGCAGCCCAGGGAGAGTTTATGCGGAGTGAGATAGTAGTTCTGGATAAAAACAAACAACCTATCCCTGTAGATTTCAGTTTAAAACCCATTTACAACGAAAATGATAAAGTAGTATCTCTTTTGGCCGAGGGTCGTATGATTAAAGAAATGGTTGAGGCCCGACAGAAGTTGAAAATAAGTGAACAGAAATTTAGGTCCTTATATGAATTGTCCCCAATTGCCTATATACTTAGCGATTTTGAAACCGGAGAGATACTGGATTTTAACAGTTCCTTTGAAACGGCAACAGGCTATAGTAAAGAAGACATGACTAATTTAAGGTATGCGGATATTATACCAGATTCGTCCAAGTATAAATTGACTAATTTCTTAAAGGAAGTTGATTCAATAGGTACCTATGGTCCTTTTGAACATATGTTTGCCAAAAAGGATGGAACGAGTTATCCTGTTTTAATAAGTGGATCATTAGTAGGAAATAAAAAGGGGAGAAAATTACTTTGGTCTACTGCGCAGGACATCTCCGAAGTAAAGAAAAAAGAAAAACAAATAAGGGAAGAACAAAAGCTTTTAAAGACATTAATAGATAATTTACCGCTTAATGTCTATATAAAAGATCTGGAATCCAGGAAAATTTTAGTTAATAAATCAGAATTAATTTATTGTGGGTTTAAGGAAGAATCAGAAGTTTTAGGCAAAAGTGATTATGAGTTTTACGATAAAAAATCTGCCTTAATTTCCAGAGAAGAAGATCAAAGAGTCATCAATAGTTTGATTCCAATTTTGGGAAAAGAAACTATAAGTGTGAAGAAGGATGGAAGTATAACTAAATTTATGACTTCAAAAATTCCACTTATTGGCCCTGATGGTGAAGCCAGCGGTCTGATAGGTATAAGCATGGATATTTCTGATCTTAAACAGAAGGAGCAGGAACTTAGAGACCTCATAAATGTTACTTCTATTCAAAACAAACAATTAATCAATTTTGCTCATATTGTATCGCATAATTTAAGGTCTCATACAGCAAATTTTTCTATGTTACTGGAGTTTCTGGTTGATGAAGAAGATGCGAATGAACAAGATAATATAATAAAAATGCTTACTGAGGCGTCCGATAACTTATTGGAAACCCTGGACAATCTAAATGAAGTTGTGGCCATTAGCACCAACGTAAATCTAGATAAAAAACCGGTTAATTTAAATAAGAAAATTGCAGCTGCGGAGAAAAATTTAGCGGCATTTCTTAAAAAGAACAATGCAAAAATCATCAATAAAATACCCGATGAAACTTATATAAAAGTAATACCCGCTTATATTGACAGCATAATTATGAACTTTATAACCAATGCTGTAAAGTATAAGGACGATAGCCGTGATCCGGTCATTAAATTAACGGTATCTGAAAATGAAAAATATACTATTTTAAGTATAGAAGATAACGGACTTGGTATTGATTTGAATAAATATGGCGAAAAATTATTTGGAATGTATAAAACTTTCCATGATAATTCAGATGCTCGGGGCATTGGGTTATATATTACCAAAAATCAAGTTGAGGCCATGAATGGGAAGATCATGGCTTGCAGTGAAGTGGGTAAGGGAACTACGTTTAACATATATTTTAATGACAAAGCTTAAATCAATAGCTATTATAGATGATGATCCAATAACCGTATTCGGCATAAAAAGGATGCTTAGTGCCTTAAATGTAAGCGAGAACATTAATAGTTATGTCAATGGGAAAGAGGCCATTGATGATTTTAAAAGTATTATTAAAAATAACGAAGAAGTCCCTGAGGTTATATTTTTGGATATAAATATGCCTATTATGGATGGATGGCAATTTCTTGAGGAATTTATAACATTGCCCATTACACATAAAATAAGAATCAACATTTTAACTTCGTCTATAGATCCCGTCGATAGGGAAAACTGGAAATTCTATATGACCAGGACGCACCACATCATAGATTACAAAAACAAACCCATACAAAAGAAGGAAATTGAAGAGATTACGAAGGCGGCTTAAATTATAACCCGGAATTTTGTTTAATTGTGATACTGGATTTATCAGAATTTATATTTCCAAACTTCATGAAACGCCTCTTGGTACTTCTTTTATTTTAGAAACTATCGAACTTGCCGTTGTAGATTCCTTTTTTATTCGGAGGTTTTTTTGATCCTATTTTACAGCAAAAAGAAGGATTCTCTCCCTATGTATTCGAAGATCTTGCTATAGAAATAATAAAATATAATGATCGTCTACGCGAAAGTTTTGAATTTAAAAAAGAGACGGATGAAGCCTTTAGGCAAAATTCATATGATCAATTGTAATGGATATATAAACGCTCAAAATATTATGACGCATCCCATTTACGATATCCTGTATATCGTAGCCCTAAGGATACATTTAATACAGTAAAACAAAACTAATCTGCAAATAGTGATCTTATATTGGTATACGAATTTTCCAGGGCCTTGTGAATTTTCTGTGGTCCTTTCCATTTTACTTTTTCTATACCCTCATTTTTTTGACCAACTAACTTTCCCTTGTAAGCCGTTTTCATAGCATACCAATGCACTTCCTTGAGTTTGTAGATGCCGTTTTTTTTAAAAATATGGTACGTAGTCCGCAGAAAGTTTTCAATCTTTAACCCTTTAACCCCGGTTTCTTCCTCAACTTCTCTGAGTGCACATTCTTCTATAGATTCGCCTTTTTCAAGTTTTCCTTTGGGCAGGTCCCATTTGTCATTCCTGTATATAAAAAGAACTTTACCCTTTTTATTGGTCACCACACCACCTCCGGCAATTTCCATTGGAATTTTTTTTGTAAACTTTTTTAAAATTTCCTCGTGGTTGGGATGATAGATAAATGCTCTGTCCATCTTTTTTTTTGCCAACGCATCTATGGCGTCATTAATGGCTTCCCCATTCAGCATAAAATATTGACCATTTACGGTATCAGATAGTTTGTTTGTTAAAATCAAAGGGGCATCTTTAACAAAAACTTTATACATTTGTGAAATGGTTTTAGATAAGAACACTGCGGCAAAAACAGCCGAGCTCCTACTGCAAATTAATGCAATTAAGTTGAAACCAGAAAATCCTTTTACATGGGCCTCCGGATGGAAATCTCCAATTTATTGTGACAATAGGATAATCCTGTCTTTTCCTGACATCAGAAATTACATAAGAGAACAAATTGCAAAACAACTTGTCGACTTATATGGGAAGCCAGATATAATTGCCGGTGTGGCTACGGGTGCAATTGGTATTGGGATGCTTGTTGCAGACTATCTGGGGTTGCCTTTTATTTATGTAAGACCGGAAGCCAAGTCACATGGCAGACAAAATCAAATTGAAGGGCAGTTGTCAGCTAATCAGACTGTTGTGGTTATTGAAGATCTCATAAGCACTGGTAAAAGCAGCCTAAATGCAGTAGAAGCTTTAAAACAAAATGGGGCCGTCGTAAAAGGTATGTTAGCAATTTTTACATACGGTTTTAGTATCTCCGAAGAGAATTTTAAAGCTAAAGAGATAGAACTTCATACGCTTAGCAATTATGAATACCTTATAGAGCAAGCTTCTTCCAGCAAACATATTAAGGAGGACCAATTAAAAACACTAATTGAATGGAGAAATAATCCTTCAACCTGGAAATCATGAAATCATGGAAATACAAACTGAAAAGAAAGCCGTCTCAAAAAACATAAAGGATGTATATGAATTTGTTATAGATCTTAAAAATTTTGAGCAATTAATGCCCGATAGCATTGATAAATTTGAAGTTTTAGACAAAGACACTTTCTTATTTGCTCTTAAAGGGATGCCGCAAATAGTACTCAAAAGAAAAAATCAACAGCCTTTTAACCAACTGGTATTAGGAGCTGCCAGTGAAAAGTTGCCTTTTACACTTACCGTCGATATCGATTCTAATAACGATAGTGAAACAGAAGTAGGGTTACGTTTTGAAGGAGAGTTTAATTCAATGATGGCTATGATGATAAAAACCCCTATTACTAATTTTATGAATGCCTTATCAGATAATTTGAGTAAAATTTAAAACTCATTTACAGAGTCCAACCAAGGCGTTTTAGTGCAACAGCTCCAATTCCTTAAATGCATATTCCTTTAAAATAGAATCTTCCAATTCCACTACTAAATTACCTCCTTTGGAGATTCCACGTATATAGCCTGTAAACAACTTGGAATCCCGGTCCTTGAAAGTAGACGGTTTGTCCATCCTGAAGAGTAACTTTTCATACTGCTTACGCATAGCAGGAACTTTTCCAGAATCAAAATCATTAAAAAGTATTTTAAGATTGAGTACTAAAGATGTGAGCACTTCATCAAGATTAAACGTCTTACCCTTAATTTTTTTTAACGATGATGCTTTTTTTAAATTTCCGAATTCTAGTTGATTGACATTCAATCCAAATCCAATTATAGAAGACTGAATTATATTATTCTTTAAATTATTTTCTATTAGAATACCACATATCTTAAAATTACCTGACAGAATGTCGTTAGGCCATTTAACACTTAAATTTGGTATAAATAAGTTTTTAAGTGTATTGTAAACTGCTAATGAAGTAATTATATTTAATAAAAATTGTTCTTGAATCTGGTAATTTTTAAAATACTTTAAAACGCTAAAAGTTAGGTTTTTACCTGCTTCGGATTCCCATTGAGTCCCCATTTGCCCGCGACCATTCAACTGCTGATTCGCAGTAACAATTGTAAAATCTTCCAGCTTCTCTGAATGCATTAACTTTTTCAGGTAGGTGTTTGTCGAATCCGTGGCATCAAGTTTGATCCTTTCCATGTAGGCGTGTTCGTTTTTGATCTACAATGTTATGTTAAAAACAATAGCTAAGAAAACAAAAAAACAATAACTTTGTACAAATTAAAATTATTGAATGCAGAAAAGGAAAGCGAGTGCAGATGAGTTAATTACCTTAATCTTAGATGGAATAGAAGAAGTTAAAGGACTCGAGATAAATGTACTTGACCTAAGGGAAATAGAGAATACTGTATGTGACTACTTTATAATTTGTAATGGCACTTCTAATACGCATGTTAATGCGATAGTAAATTCAATCCAAAAAACAGTAAGTAAGGCATTAAAAGACAAACCATGGCATGTTGAAGGATCTGAAAATGCGGAATGGGTATTGTTAGACTATGTAAACGTAGTTGTTCATGTATTTCAAAAACATATACGAGAATTTTATGACGTGGAGGGGCTTTGGGGAGACGCAAAAGTCACAATGGTAGAAAGTAGTTTTAATCAGTAAAAAAAGACAATGGCAAAAGACAATAATACCCCGCAAAAGAAACCGAGATTCAGCTCTTGGTGGATTTATGGCTTGATTGCAATATTCTTAATTGGTTTCCAATTCTTTAGCAGCGACAATCTGGCTTCAACAAAGAAAACAACTACTTCTGAGTTACAGGAATACCTTAGAAATGGAGATATCACCAAGATATTGATTATCACCAACACCAATCAGGCTAAAGTTTTCCTGTCTGATGAAGCACTTTCCAAGGATGTTCATAAAGATGTGTCTGAAAAGCCTTTGTTTCCTTCAACGGGCTCTATACCCCAATATGTATTGGATTATGGGGATTTGCAAATTTTTCAGAATGAAATAACCGAAATAAAAAAGGAGAGTAACTTAGATACCATAGTAGAATTTGATAAAGAGTCTAATGTCTTTATGGAGTTGTTGTTATCTATTCTGCCATTTGTACTGATTATTGGTATATGGATTTATCTTATGCGCAGAATGTCCGGAGGTGCCGGTGGAGGTGCCGGAGGTCAGATATTTAATATCGGAAAATCCAAGGCAAAATTATTTGATGAAAAAACCGATACAAGAACTTCCTTCAGGGATGTTGCGGGCTTGGAAGGGGCTAAAGAAGAAGTCGAAGAAATAGTGGAATTCTTAAAGTTCCCTGACAAGTATACTTCCTTAGGTGGTAAAATTCCTAAAGGAGCGCTTTTGGTTGGGCCTCCCGGTACTGGGAAAACATTACTTGCAAAAGCAGTTGCAGGAGAAGCAAAAGTTCCTTTCTTCTCATTATCCGGATCGGACTTTGTTGAAATGTTTGTTGGGGTAGGTGCATCAAGGGTTAGGGATCTATTTAAGCAGGCGAAGGACAAATCTCCCGCAATTATTTTTATCGATGAAATTGATGCAATAGGACGGGCAAGAGGTAAAAACAATTTCACCGGATCTAATGATGAACGCGAAAATACCTTGAACCAGTTATTAACGGAAATGGATGGTTTTGGCACAAATACCAATGTAATTGTATTGGCTGCTACCAACAGAGCTGATGTATTGGATAAAGCTTTGATGCGTGCCGGTAGATTTGACAGGCAGATTTATGTAGATCTTCCTGATATTCGGGAAAGAAAGGAAATATTTGAAGTACATCTTAGACCAATAAAAACTTCTGAGACACTTGATCTCGATTTTCTAGCCAGACAAACTCCGGGATTTTCGGGAGCAGATATAGCCAACGTCTGTAATGAAGCTGCACTTATTGCAGCCCGTAAAGAAAAAAAGGCAGTTGGCAAACAAGACTTCCTTGATGCGGTAGACAGAATTGTCGGTGGACTTGAAAAAAAGAATAAAATTATTACCCCGGAAGAGAAAAGGACTATTGCCTATCATGAGGCTGGCCATGCAACTGTAAGCTGGATGCTGGAACATGCTGCGCCATTGGTGAAAGTTACAATAGTACCAAGAGGTCAATCTCTGGGTTCAGCATGGTATTTGCCCGAAGAACGCCTTATAGTTCGTCCTGATCAAATGAAAGATGAAATGTGCGCTACTTTGGGAGGCAGGGCCGCTGAAAAAGTGATGTTTGATAAAATATCTACCGGTGCTCTGAGTGATTTGGAAAAAGTAACCAAACAGGCCCGTGCAATGGTAACTATTTATGGACTTAATGATCAAATAGGAAATCTTACCTACTACGACTCATCTGGTCAGAACGAATACGGATTTACCAAGCCATACAGTGAAGAAACTGCCCAGGTAATTGATCAGGAAATTTCTAAGTTAATTGAAGAGCAGTATAGACGAGCTGTTGACGTGCTGAAAAAAAATAAAGATAAACTTACAACCTTGGCTGAACGCTTATTGGAAAAAGAAGTTATCTTTAAAGAGGATTTACTTAAAATTTTTGGCAGTCGCCCTTTTGAAAAAGTTTTTGATAAAAAAGGTCAGGAAATAGTTTCTGCTGATACTCTTACTCCTGAAGAATCTGCTGAAGAAAATAATAAGTAATTCTAGGTGTTGTTTTTTTAAGTGATTCGAGCTTTATTTGAAGATTAAATATATCGATGGGTCTATTTGACAAGCTATTTGGTGGTGGTAAAAAGAAAGTTTCCAAAGAAACAGTGGAAACCAGAGGCATGCATATGCCCGACCTAAATATACCTGTAGATGAGAAGTTTACTATTCATTTTAAAAAGAATGGTGGTAAATTCATTTATTGCGATTCTTTTGATGAAGTTTCAGAAGCTTTAAGAAATATAATTGAGGAAAATCATTGGGAGGAACTTCCTTTCTTTGTAATGAATCCCCGCTTAGAAGAAAAATTTTCTAAAGCCAATTTAAGGTTTACAAATAAAGCAAACGATAGTGAAATTTTCTTTACTACTTGCGAACATTTGGTTGCCCAAAACGGATCTATTTTAGTTTGCTCAAACCAGCTTAAAGAAAAGAAACTTAACGAAGTGCCAGACAATGTTATTGTTTTCGCCACAACCAGTCAGTTAGTAGACACCATTGGAGAGGGTTTAAAAACAATCAAAAAAAAATACAGACAAGGTATTCCGGCAAATATTACTACTATTAAACATTTTCAAAGTACTGAAGAAAATGCCAATGATTTTCTAACCTACGGTAGCAGTACAAAGCACTTGTACTTATTACTTATGGAAGACCTTTAGTATGAAAGAACTTCTTAGGCGATTATTGACCGGAGCTGTTTATGTAATTCTACTTCTTTCTGCCGTTTTTCTTAGTTCAGATGCATTTGACTTTCTTTTTATGGTTTTTGGTCTGGCATGTTTGTATGAATATAAAAGATTGGTAGCCCTCAGGGGATACTATATCTTTATAGCCTATCTAGGGCTATGGTGGGCTTATATTTATCTTATAGATGATAAAATTTTGATCAATGTGCTCATGTTTCTGACCATCATTGTGAACTTTAGTTTGCTTTACTACCTATTTTCTAAAAAGAAAAAAATCTATTATAATTACGAAAAATTTATTGCAGGCCTTTTCTATGTTGGTGGCGGATGTATTTTTTTGACTATGATCCCATATAAGGATAATGAATTTGCTAAATACCTCATTATGGGGATTTTTATATTAATTTGGGTAAATGATTCATTTGCCTATGTAGTGGGTAAGACATTGGGGCGTACAAAACTATATCCGGCGGTATCACCTAAAAAAACTATTGAAGGAAGCCTGGGAGGCTTGGTTTTCACTTTGGGAGCCGCCTATATTATGGCAAAATATGAAGATATTGTAAACCCGACGCAATGGGTTATTCTAGCAGGAGTCATTGTAGTAACCGGGAGTTTGGGAGACCTTATTGAATCTAAATTAAAAAGACAGGCGGGTGTTAAAGATAGTGGCGCCATTTTACCGGGACATGGCGGTATGTTAGATCGCTTGGATAGCCTGATATTTGCTGCCCCATTTGCTTATTTAACTTTAATGTTGTTTTCATATGTTTCATAGAGAAGGCCAGAAAATTATATTAACAACTTTTTTTAGTGTTGGTATTGCTGTTGTATTGGCTCACTTTTATATAGTTGAACCCTGGTTACAGTATACAGTTCAAATTTTAGCTTTAATCATATTAATTCTCATTCTCCAGTTTTTTAGAAATCCAAAGAGAGTTATTAATAAAAATTTTAATGATATACTTGCCCCTGTTGACGGTAAAGTAGTTGTTATAGAGGAAGTAGAAGAGGAAGAATATTTTAAGGATAAACGCATACAAGTTTCCATATTTATGTCACCTACCAATGTGCATATAACGCGGTATCCATCTAGTGGGGTTATTAAATACTCCAAATATCACCCTGGTAAATATCTTGTTGCCTGGCATCCAAAATCAAGTGAAGAAAATGAACGAACAACAGTGGTAATTCGTACTCCAAAATTTGGTGATATTCTCTACAGACAAATAGCAGGAGCAATGGCAAGACGTATTATAAATTATGCAGAGGTAGGAGAAAACGTTCAACAAGGTGAAGATTCTGGCTTTATAAAATTCGGGTCCAGGGTAGATGTATTATTACCATTAGACAGTGCAATCACCGTAAAATTACACCAGAAAGTCGTCGGTGCCCAAACCTGCATTGCCACAACTCCGCATAAGGATGAAGAGTGATAAATTATATAGCGAATTTTTAGAAGCAGTGCAGCTTGTAAATGACTATGAGAAGCCTTTACCTGCAGACTTATTATTAAAGTTGTATGCTTATTACAAAATTGCTAATAAAAACTACAATAATCCTGGAAGTAAGACCCCATTAATAAATGCATTTAAGGCCAATGCCTTGATTCAGGCACAGAATATTGATCGTAAAGAAGCTATGGACCTATATGTAAATTTGGTTCAAAAGGAGATCGTTAACAAGAAATAAGGACTATTATTCATATAGATCTTTACAATCGGCTTTGCATAAATCATAAATTAGATTTCCTATTTTTAAAGATATATCTTCAAAGAATCGCCTGCCTTTTTCCTGGGTTGCAAGTTCCGGATTCCCAACTCCGGTATCCTCACTTATTTCTGACCATTTTCGCTCTGCCCATACCCAACCCTCTGTAAATGCTTTGATCTTAAAACTTTTAGATTTACCAGTGCCCCATTTATCTTTTGGTAATACCAGTTCAGGTTTAAGATATAACATAAGACTTGTCTCCATTTCTTCTGCATGATCACCTTCATTTTCAAAATAATCTGACCTATTCATGGTCTGAAACCAATTGGAGAAGCAAATAAACATATCCGGATATTTTAATCCTAATTCTCTAACCAAGGGCTTAAAATTATTTCCGCCATGGCTATTAAAGATCAGAAGTTTGTATATCCCCTGACGATTAAGGGTCTCTATGATATCCTTTAAGATGGCCAGTTGAGTCGTGGGATTAAGATTTATATCAAGATATATATCAGATTGCCCTGTATTTACACCAAACGGAATTGTTGGTAAAACAATGGGCTTTGCACCCTTTTCCCATGCAATTTTTGCAGCAGCAGCGGCAATATAATCAGCCTCATAAATATCTGTGGCATAAGGTAAATGATAGTTATGTGCTTCTGTAGCTCCCCAAGGCAGTATAGCCAGTTCAAAATCGGCATCCTTGATGGTTTCCCAGTTAGATTCAGCAAGTATGTATGGCCTTATACCCATAATTTATTCTTTTAAAACCGCTTTGGCAGTTAATGATTCTCTTTCCATATAGGTAAAATAAATACCTCCAATAATTGTAATAACAAAATACATCGCAACAAGATAACCTCCCCCTGTAACCTGGGCATTAATACCAAACCAATCTCCTGTCCTGAAAATTAGAAAAAGTCCAAGTACTCCTCGACATAATTCTATCCATACAGCAATTTTGCTTCTATCCATAAGCGTAGTATAGCCATATATCCCCATAAACACAAAGGCTCCAAATAAAAGCAGGCCATTAAAGCCAATTTCCGAATAGTTATAAAACATAAAGAGTAATAATATTAAAGTAGCTAACATTTGAAAAATTACATACCCTTTAAAAGCAAAAGAAGCCTTTGTCTGATAACGTTTAAAATGATATACATCTTGAATAATACTTATCGGATAATTCTCTTTAACATCAGCCGGCCGCCACCCTGTAGGCATAAACCAAATTCTTACTTTATCCCAATAGTTCTCCGTACGCCAGGCATCTTTAATTAAGCGCCAAATATGCTGAAAATTAATAAGTAGCGGATTCCAGGTACGAGCTGGTTTCAAAACTCCATATTGGGGAGGTACCTCTGCCAGTTCTTCCTGAAAAGTACCAAACAAACGGTCCCAAATGCATAATACCTGACCCAGGTTTTTATCAATATATTCCGGATTAATTGCATGGTGAACCCGATGTTGAGACGGTGTAACAATTATATATTCTAACCAGCCCAATTTCCTTATGTGCTGTGTGTGATACCAAAATTGAGCAAAAAGATGGATGGGTGCCAGAATTGCAATAACCTTTGTTGGAACCCCAAAAATTGCCGCAGGAATCAAAAATAGAGGGAAATAGCCTATCAAATTAGAAACTGACTGTCGCAAGGCGCATGCTAAATTAAATTCTTCACTGCTGTGGTGAATAACATGTTGATTCCAAAAAAAGTTAATGTGATGGCTTAGGCGGTGATTCCAATAGCCCGCAAAATCGATAACAATAAAGGCAACACCCCATACTAACCAACTGGCTTTGATTTCTGTTAAGGCAAGGTGCTCCAATAAATAAGGATAACTTACAATTATTATCCCCAAACCAAGGGAATCCTTCAAAATATTAGTAAGACCGGAACTAATACTACTTACAGTATCCAGAACCTTGTGTTTTTGATTTTTAACAAAGTATCCGTAGAGTATTTCTATACCCAATAAAAAAATAAAAAAAGGAATGGCATAAAGGAGTGCAGTTGCGTAAGATTCCATTTAAAAAATATGCTTCAATCAAAGATAGAAAAATTCATCAATTAGAGGTAATGTGTAAATCATAGTTCCTTATTAAAACTGATTAGTGCCTATACTAGTTGAAAGGACCGACCATGATATGGGCCCTGTGAGTTCCGGGATCCATAAGCCATGGCATTCCGGGTGCATGGGGTTTACTGGGAAGCCCTGTGGATTCTGTTGTAGCAAAAGGGGTGTAAATAACATATCGAAACTTTCCGTCTTTTAGATCGCCTGTAGATTTATCATAATTTTCATCAGTTCCATAAAATATGTACATCATGCTAGGTTCTTCTGGCATTTTTATTTTCCCTGAAGCTATTTCTTCACCTCTAATCTCCCGTTTTTCCTTAAAGTTTTTACCCTGAGCAGTCAGTTCTCGCCCCCTGGCCATAAAAGGTTCGAGTTTCTTAGAGTAACAGCTGACACTTATACCTTCTTTTGCGGGATCATCACAAAGGCACACCAGGTTGTTGCTGCCTTCGCGTAATACAACCAATTTACCTTGTTTATCATAGCCATATACCATGGCACCCATCCTGTCCTCTTCCGGAGCAGGTAGGACCGCGGTAGTTATTTGAATTTCTGCTGGCAATATTTCTAATTGGCCCTCTTGAGCCCCCAGGGAAATAATATATAGAAAGAAAAATGCTATTAGTATTGGTCTCATTTGAATGTACTTTGTTTAAAGATAAACATCATCTGGTTAATCCTCAAATAATGACATTATATACTTCAAATAAAATATCATCATTACTCCAAACTACTCAAGCTTTTTTCCAAGGTTTCAATTTTAGCCACTGCGTCCTTTGCCTTCTTCTTTTCCATGGCCACCACTTTTTCCGGGGCATTATTAACAAACCTATCATTAGCCAGTTTTTTATTAACTGATTGTAAAAAGCCTTTGGTATACGACAATTCTTCCCGGATCTTCTTTATTTCGGCATCTATATCAAGTGTGCCTGTAACAGGTATAAAATATTCATTACTTCTAACCCTAAATGACAATGCACCATCTACAGCTGTGAGCACAGTATTAATTTTCTCCACATTAGCCAGTTTTTTGATGACCACATCCCAATCTTCGGATATTCCTTCTTTATTAAGAACCGAAAGTTCCAGAGTTTCTTTTAAAGGAATATTCTTCTCTTTGCGAATATTGCGAATACCAGATATTACCTCCGCGGCTAAATCAAATGCCTTAATTTGTTCAGGGTCATAACTTTCCATTTCCGGCCAGGTAGCAATAACAAGGGCCTCAGATGGTTTACGTTCTGAGATACGCTGCCATATTTCTTCAGATAGAAATGGCATAAATGGGTGTAGAAGTTTTAAATTATTCTCAAAAATAGATATGATCGCGGTGTAACTTTTCCTATCAATTGGTTGCTGATAGGCTGGTTTTACAATTTCCAGCAGCCATGAGCAAAAATCATCCCAAACCAATTTGTAAATTGTCATTAATGCTTCTGATATACGGTATTTAGCAAAATGGTCCTCTATCTCCACAAGCACCTGATTAAATCTGGCGGTATACCATTCTATTCCTTTTAACGAGTACTCAGGTTGTGGTAGTTCGGCAATTTCCCATCCTTGAACAAGACGAAAGGCATTCCATATTTTATTGGCGAAGTTTTTTCCCTGCTGGCACAAAGCTTCATCAAATAAAAGATCGTTCCCGGCTGCAGAACTTAGTAATAAGCCAACTCGTACAGCATCTGCCCCGAATTCTGAAATTAATTTAAGTGCATCAGGTGAATTTCCAAGAGATTTAGACATTTTACGCCTTTCTTTGTCGCGAACCAAACCGGTTAGATAAACATTATCAAATGGTTTTTCTCCTCTAAATTCATAACCAGCAATAATCATTCTGGCCACCCAAAAAAACAAAATATCGGGCGCGGTAACCAAATCACTTGTAGGATAATAATAATTAACTTCTTTGTTATCTGGTTCCAAAATTCCACCAAAAACACTAATTGGCCAGAGCCAGGAAGAAAACCAGGTATCCAATACATCTTCATCTTGTTTCAAATCTCCTTCAGTCAGCCCAATATTTCCAGACTTATCCCTTGCTTTTACCAGAGCATCCTCCCTTGATTCTGCAACAACAAAATCATTTTCGCCATCGCCATAGTAATAAGCGGGTATACGTTGTCCCCACCAAAGTTGCCTGGAAATATTCCAATCCCGAATATTCTCCATCCAATGACGATATGTGTTTTCAAACTTTCTTGGAAAAAACTTCACTTCCCTGGTTTCCAGTACAGCAGTTAAAGCCGGCTTTGCTAAATTTTCCATTCTAAGAAACCACTGATCCGAAAGTCTTGGTTCTATAACGACTTTTGTACGTTCTGAAGTACCAACTTTATTTACATAAGGTTCCACCTTTGTTAAAACACCTTTTTCCTTTAATTCCTTAACAATGGCTTTACGTGCTATAAACCTGTCCATCCCTTCGAAATGCATTCCGAAAGAATTTAATGATGCATCTTCATTAAAAATATCTATAGTTTCAAGTTGATGCTTTTCACCGAGAAGCTTGTCATTTTCGTCATGTGCAGGTGTAACTTTTAGACAACCAGTTCCAAACTCCATTGTAACATATTCATCTTCAATTATTGGAATAACCCTATTGCATATGGGAACAATTGCCTTTTTACCTCTCAAATTGCTGTAACGTTCATCGTTTGGATTGATACAAATGGCAGTATCGCCGAGAATGGTTTCAGGACGCGTGGTTGCTATGGTAACTTTATCATCAGAACCTTCAATGGAATATGCGAGGTAATATAATTCGCCATTTCGCTCTTCATAAATTACTTCCTCATCTGATAGTGTGGTTTTTGCTTCAGGATCCCAATTCACCATGCGATATCCGCGATAGATCAAACCTTTATTAAATAATTCAATAAAAACTTTAATTACAGATGCAGACATGTCTTCATCCATCGTAAATTTTGTGCGATCCCAATCACATGAACAACCCAATTTTTTAAGCTGTTCTAGAATTACACCTCCATATTCGTGAGTCCATTCCCAGGCATGAACCAAGAATTCTTCCCTTGAAATATCTTTTTTATCTATTCCCTGCTCCTTTAGTTTAGCTACTACTTTTGCCTCTGTTGCTATAGACGCGTGGTCTGTTCCGGGAACCCAGCATGCATTCAGACCAAGTAGGCGCGCTCTTCTTATAAGCACATCCTGAATAGTATTATTCAACATATGCCCCATATGGAGAATCCCTGTGACATTAGGTGGCGGTATAACTATGGTATAAGGCTTACGACTATCGGGTGTTGAATGAAAATAATTATTGGCCATCCAATAGTTATACCAATGGTCTTCTATTATCTGAGGCTCATATTTTGAGGGAATATCCATAATTTCGGTACAGTTTTTGTTAGATCAATACCGGTATCAAAAAATGATTATCACTAAAAATGTTAAACTTGCGATAATCATTTTAATTTTTACCAGATTGGAAATACGAAACAAAAATAAGTAACGTTAGAAGATAACAAAAGAATTTTGGATGTTCATGCTAAAACATTTACATTTGAGATTCACCCAAAACCAAAAAGTAATGAAAAAAATAGTATTAATATTATTTGTAGGCCTACTTACATTAAGTGTAAACGCCCAGGATAAAACGGCTAAGATTGAATTTAAAGCAGAAACCGTGGATTATGGCGTAATCGAAAAAGGTAGTGATGGCGTTAGGGTATTTGAATTTACAAACACAGGAACAGCTCCTTTAATTATAAGTAAAGTAAGTTCCAGTTGTGGTTGTACCATCCCCAAAAAACCTGAAGAAGCAATTTTACCAGGTAAAACAGGAGAAATACAAGTTAAATATGACACTAAGCGGGTTGGACCAATTAGAAAAGCTATAACCGTAATATCTAACGCTGATACGCCTACCAAGGTGTTAAAAATTAAAGGCGAAGTGACTGGTGTAGACGGAAAATAGCACAATCTGCATTAAGATAGATAAATAAAAACCGGAATTTTCATTCCGGTTTTTTTATTTAAATGCTTTTTTGAGCACAAATGAAAATAATAAATCCTTGTTGTATCTTTCAATAAGAACCTTTATGCGCTTTCCTTCTTTTTCATTGAGCATTTTCATGACTTCCTGAAGTTTATAACTATGAATACGCTTACCATTCACTGCTAAAATTATGTCTCCCTCTTTTAGACCGGCTTCTTCTGCAGGGCTTCCTGCCCTGATACCTGAAACAATAATCTCGGGCACCAAACTAAGTCGGGTCTGATTTCCCATAAGAATCTGCACATTTCCAAATGTTTTTTCACTATTCATAACAACCCCGCTGCTATTTGCAATCCGATCTGCAATATATCGAACACCGTTATGCTGCAATTGCAAGCCACACATATTGTACTGGAAAGGAGCACTAAAATGTCTATTCTTTTTTAAGGTAATTTCTTTTGCAGGATAGTTAAAAACAATATTAAAGCGTTTTAGAATGGCCCCGCCAATACTACCGTTTCTATTCCCTATAATCGCAGAGGTACTAAAGGTCTCCATATCTGGAAATGCAGCTTTTGCATCCTTTAATGCAAAATCCCCTAAGCTAATTCTATTTACCTTAGTACGTTTACCAAAAATGCTTCCATTCAATCCCTGACCCAAAAAATCCTGATAGTTTTGTTCAGGAATACCAAGTCCTTTTCCTTCATCCTTAAAGAGCCAAACAGCATCACTACTACCCGTATCAATTAAAAGATTCACGGGCACATCGTTTGCCGTATTTAAACCAACACTTCCTTTAACATAAGCCTTATTTCGTCTGATAGATAAAGGTAAAGTCTGTGATTTAGTATTTTCTTTCTCTGAATAAAATTCAGGATCGTGAAATTTAATATATTCCGAACTATAATTAATTTCGACAACAAAATCTCGAAAGAGGTCATAACCAATGATTCCATGAATAGGTATTCCCAGACTTGGGGAGAAATTCATTTCCTTGTCCAGCACAACGTATAATAACTGTTTGAAATTCCTAATTTCCTCTAATTTGAAAAAATTATCTTTTGAACTTAACCCTTTAATCGGTTCTCCACCACCAAGACCGCTTATAGTAATTTCCGACACATTCCTTAATTGAATGGAGTCCTGGCCGGAGACATTAAAAAGAATAGGTTTACTTACACCTGAATCCAAGATAAAGGACAACTTCGCCCCGTTGACTTCAATAGGTATAATTATAAGATTATTGATTAATTTAAAATTTACCTTTTCAAATTTTTTCCCATTTGGCAATTCAAAACCTTGTGTTAAACCATAAAATGGAACACACAATGTTAGCATCAAAAGAAATTTAAAAATTGTACGCAACTTGCTAAAAATTAGTTCAATGTCTTTTAAAGATATCAAATAATAATCAAAGTTTATAATACTTTAACATTCCATTAGATGAACTGATTATATTTAACTTTAAGTTGTTTTGTCCATAATGATTTCCCATTTTTGCTAAAATTTAGAATGTTATGCCAGCCATCTCAAGGAAGGGTCAATTAATGCCAGAATCCCCAATCCGGAAATTGGTTCCCTATGCGGAAGATGCCAAACTTCGGGGTATTGACGTAATTCATCTAAATATTGGCCAGCCGGATATAAAAACCCCTAAGCAGGCTTTAGATGCTGTCAAAAACAACACCATTGAAGTTTTAGCCTACAGCAGGACTGAAGGTTCCGAAACCTATCGTAAAAAATTAAGTGACTATTACGAAAAGCAACAAATACAGGTCACACACAATGATATTTTGGTGACAACCGGGGGATCTGAAGCTCTTTCCTTTGCAATGGGAAGCATTGCTGATGCTCAGGATGAAATCATAATTCCTGAACCTTTTTATGCCAATTACAACGGTTTTGCGACCGCTATGGGCATAAAAGTGACTCCCGTGCTTTCGAGAATTGAAAACAATTTTGCGTTACCTCCCATTGAGGAATTCGAAAAGCTCATTACCAATAAGACAAGAGCAATCCTCATTTGCAATCCTGGAAATCCCACAGGGTATTTATACACTAAAATTGAAATTCAGAAACTGGCCTTATTGGTGAAAAAATATAATCTTTTTCTGGTGGCAGATGAAGTCTACAGAGAGTTCACCTACGACGGTAAAGAGCACTATTCCATATTACAGGAAAAAGGGTTGGAAGAACACGCCATCGTTATAGATTCTGTTTCCAAGAGATATAGCATGTGTGGCGCAAGAATTGGTTGTCTTGTCTCAAAAAACAAAGAGGTTATTAAAACCGCCTTAAAATTTGCCCAAGCCAGGCTTTCTCCTCCTACCTATGCCCAAATTGCCAGTGAAGCTGCACTAGAAACACCTCCGGAGTATTTTAAGGAAGTTATCGAAGAATATGTAGAAAGGCGTGATCTGCTTATCACTGAATTGAATAAAATAGAGGGGGTAATTGTAGGTAGACCTCACGGTGCATTTTACTGTATAGCACAATTACCTATAGCAGATGCAGATCATTTTGCACAATGGTTATTGGAGAAATATGATTTAAATGGTGAGACCGTCATGGTTGCACCGGCTGCAGGATTCTACGCAACCGAAGGAATGGGCAAGAATCAGATACGAATTGCTTATGTTCTCAAAAAAGAACGTTTAAAAAAAGCAGTGCAAATATTAAAAGAAGCACTTAAAACCTACCGGGCTTTGTGAAGATACAGCATAATAAATCTTTGAAGAAGTATAATACTTTTGGCATAGAAGTCCTTGCAAGTCACTTTGTAGAAATAACCACAATCCAGAATCTTCAAGAAGCACTGCAACTAGAGGATTACCCGAAAAAAATTGTGTTAAGCGGCGGAAGCAATATGCTAATTACCAATGATTTAAATGCCTTGGTCATGCATATCAATATCAAAGGTATTACCATAATTTCAGAAGATGAAAATCACGTAGTCCTAAAGGTTATGGCGGGAGAAAACTGGCACGAATTAGTAATTTGGACAATTAATCAAGACTATGGAGGACTGGAAAATCTATCACTGATTCCCGGTAATGTTGGCACTTCACCAATACAAAACATAGGCGCATACGGGGTTGAACTTAAGGATAGTTTTGAAAGCTGTGAAGCAATAGATGTTTCTACTCAGCAACTTATCACTTTTTCAAAATCTGACTGCCAGTTTGGCTATAGAGATTCAATTTTTAAGAATGCAGGGAAGGGTAAATATATTATCACGTCGGTAAATTTAAAACTAAATAAGCCGCCACATAGCCCAAATACCTCTTATGGTGCAATTGAAACTGAATTAAAAGAAAATAAGATTGACCATCCAACAATCAAGGATGTTTCCGACGCTGTAATTGCAATTCGCCAAAAGAAACTCCCAGACCCAATTAAATTGGGCAACAGTGGAAGTTTCTTTAAAAATCCAGTAATCACAAAAGAAAAATTTATTACTTTTCTGGATAATAATCCTGATGCGCCCTTTTACCAAATTTCAGAAACTTCGTATAAAATTCCTGCAGGATGGCTCATTGAGAAATGCGGATTTAAAGGAAAAAGATTTGGCGATGCCGGGGTTCATAAGAACCAAGCCCTGGTCCTGGTAAACTACGGAGGAGCAAGCGGAAAGGAGTTACTACTATTAGCACATAAAATTCAGGAAGCCGTATTAACGCGATTTGGGATCAATATTATCCCTGAAGTAAATATAATTAGCTAAAAGGAATAGTAAAAAGCCATAAAATAACCCCCGTGAAAGGATTCACGGGGGTTATACCAAACCAAACTAACCAAAAATTAAATGTACAATAACCAGTTGTACATTTATCTAATTAAAATTGAGAAAACGCTTTCTTAACAATCAATTTTATAATTTAGCGTTTACACTATATACGGGTCAGAATAATATTTTGGATGCTTTCTTTCTGAATTATTTGATGTCGTTAATCGAATATGAGTTCACTACTTGAAAAACATATTGTAGAATTGTTGCATGAGCGCAATGACAAGGCTATTTCATTGCTGTATGAACATTATGGTGATACCCTTTACGGGGTTGCTTTTAAAGTAGTCAGAGATTCAGAATTAGCACAGGATGTATTGCAGGAGAGTTTTGTGAAGATCTGGAAAAAATCTGACTCTTATGATTCCTCGAAAGCAAAATTATTTACCTGGCTCTTCAGGATTACAAGAAACACAGCCATTGACAAGTTACGTAGTGTAAACACGAAATCTGATAAGGAAATCCAAATTGATGTTTCCGACGTATATAATCTAGGAATAGACAGTATCAGACCCGAGTTCATGGACGTCAAGGAGAACATGGAGAAGATAGAACATAAATATCATGTGGTGTTGGATGCCTTGTTTTTTCAGGGAATGACACAGCAGGAGGCCAGCGATGAATTAAATATTCCGTTGGGAACTATCAAATCCAGGTTAAAAATTGGACTAAGAGAACTTAAAAAGATTTATGGAAACTCTATGATACTTTTGCCCCTAATAATATTAATATCATGAAAGAAAAAATACGAATATTTTTAGATACTGATTTACTTGAAAAGTATCTGTTGGGAACGACCACTCAGGAGGAATCGATGCAAGTAGAGCGCTATATTGCCATGTATCCTGAAGTTAGAAAGACCTATGATGAGTTACAAGAAAATCTTGAAACATTTGCTAAATTATATGCCCTTAAAACCCCGGAAGGCCTTAAAGACAGGATTTTAAGTAGAATTAAGGCACAGAATACAGGGAGAAGAAAGTTTCAAAGATATGCTATTGCTGCAAGTATAGCGGCATTACTTTTTGCTGGATCATCTTATTTCTTTTGGAATCAAAACCAAAATTTACAAGATGAAAATGTCATCGTAAATAATAAGATCAAAACCCTGGAAGAAGATATGAAAGAACAACTGGAAGATGTGAGAAACCAGTTTATAGTTCTAAATAATCCTCAGACCAAAAAGTATACTGTAAATGGGAATAAAAAGGCAAAGGAATTAAAAGCTGTGGCCTATATTAATCCTGTTAAAAAACTATCCTATATTAATGTAAGGAGTTTACCTAATTTACCTGACAACCAGTGTTATCAGATGTGGGCTGAAGTTAATGGTAAAATGGTGAATTTAGGGGTGATTAAGAATGTTGATGATAAAGATCGCCTCAGACCCTTACCTTATGCAGAAAATGCGGTTGGTTATATCACTATAGAACCTCAAGGCGGAAATGACACTCCTACTGTTCAGAATATTGTAGCCAATATTTCGTATTAAGAAACAAATATTTTACAAATTATACAGCCCCTTTTAGGGGCTTTATTTTTGTATCTTTGTGAAAATTTTCTTTATGACGTTAATTTTTCTTACTATAGGTCTTCTTGCCCTGGCATTCGCAGGTATTGCAATTAAAATATGGTCTAAAAAAGATGGTAAGTTTGCCGGCACTTGCGCTAGTCAAAATCCTTATTTAAATAGTAATGGAGAGGCCTGCGGTTTTTGCGGTAAACTTCCCGATGAGCAGGATTGCGGAAAAGAGGCTTCTGCAAAATCACTATAACATTTAACTTACCTTTAGATTTATTAAAGAGCAGAGTTTGGATAAAACTGACGAAACACTCAAGAGCACTATTGAACGGGCTAAAGCAGGTAATCAGATTGCTTTTAGTAGTTTGCTTGATGCATTCTGGAATGATGTATATGGTTTTCAATTAATTCGGACTAAAAATGAAAATGATGCCGAGGATATAACGATACAAACCTTTTCCAGGGCTTTCGACAAATTAGATTCTTATGACCCCGCTTATGAGTTTAAAACATGGCTAATCACAATTTCAAAAAATTTGCATGTAGACCTCATAAGAAAAAGAAAAAGGAATGTCCTTGATGGCACTGATAGCCGCAATAATGAGGCTATAAAAAAAGTACTTGATGATGCACCAACGGCAGAAGATCAATTAATCACCGATCAGAATCTTGCTAAGCTCCTTCAAAATATTAAACAATTAAAGCCGCACTATCAAAAAGTTATTAATCTTCGGTATTTTAATGAACTATCCTATACAGATATTGCCAAAGAATTAGGTGAACCGGTGAACAATGTTAAAGTGAAATTGCTCCGGGCGAAAAAATTATTAGCAGAAATCATCAAAAGCAAAAGATAGTTTCTTGTTCATGAAGTTTTTGTTTTAAAGTTGAATCCTTATCCAGTATCTTTTGTTTTTCGATTTGGTCGTATATTTGTTTAAAAATTTTCTATGAGCGTTGAAACTATTACCCATGTACACCCGCCTAAAGGCAAACCAAAATGGTTAAGAGTTAAATTGCCAACCGGGAAAAAATACACCCAACTAAGAAGTCTGGTTGATAAATACGATTTACATACCATATGTACTTCAGGTAGTTGTCCGAATATGGGAGAATGTTGGGGAGAGGGTACCGCTACTTTTATGATTTTAGGTAATATCTGCACGAGGTCCTGTGGGTTTTGTGGAGTGAAAACTGGCCGGCCTGAGACTGTAGATTGGGAAGAACCCGAAAAAGTAGCACGTTCCATAAAGATTATGGGAATTAAACATGCAGTAATTACTTCTGTAGACAGGGATGACCTTAAAGATATGGGGTCTATTATATGGTCGGAAACCGTAAAGGCTATTAGAAGAATGAATCCGAATACCACATTGGAAACCCTTATCCCAGATTTTCAAGGCCTTGGAATCCATTTGGATCGTATTGTAGATGTTGCTCCTGAAGTTGTTTCTCACAATATGGAAACTGTAAAAAGGCTTACACGGGAGGTTAGGATACAGGCAAAATATGAGCGCAGCCTTAATGTACTCCGCTACCTGAAAGAACATGGTGTTAAAAGAACCAAGTCTGGAATTATGCTGGGTCTGGGAGAACTTGAATCTGAAGTTATAGAAACCATGGAAGACCTTAGAAATGCCAAGGTTGATGTGGTTACTATTGGACAGTACCTTCAACCTTCTAAAAGACATTTGCCGGTGAAAGAATTTATTCTACCCGAACAATTTGCCAAGTATGAGGAATTAGGGCTTAACATGGGATTCAGGCATGTTGAGAGTGGAGCTTTGGTTAGGTCTTCCTATAAAGCTCATAAACATATTCATTAAAAAAGATTAGATACATTCTGTATTCCAAATATTTCTTGAAGAGAAATACGGGTTTTAGCACGAACATCAACCCATAAACTATAGGTTTTTCCGTGCTGTTTTGTGTAAAAAAGGCGTAATTATTCTTTAAATAAATAATACTTTTAAAAGATTTTTCCAAAAAGAACTAAAAAATAGTCCTTTTTACAGGAAGGAACCCATAGTTTCTGTTCAAATAAGCAATAGTTACTTATCCTAGACGTTTGATTCTAAGGCGGGGTTTTGTGAAACATTTATAATAAATTATAAAATATCTAAAAGCAATCAGAGTACGGCAAAAGAATTATGTATTTTATTAATTTCTTTGCTAAATAAAAAGTCATTTGAAATTCTTATTACAACATACAATAATTCCCAAGGCATTGTTCTTATTGATATTCATGTCCTACTTTCCTATTGTCCTGGCCCAGGAGCGAACAAATCAGGTAAATGGCTTAGAAACTTTTTTTAATGAAACCACAACTTATAAAAACCAGAACAAAATAAATCTTGCCCTGGAATCCCTGGACAAAGCTGCTGCCTTGGCTGAAGAAACAGAAGATGTAAAGGCCCTAGTGGATTGTTATCACAAATTTGCGTTGCTTTACATGGAACTGGATAAAAGAGAAACTACACTTTTTTATTGGGATCGTGCGACAGTTCTGCTGAATGAACTGGCGTATCCATATGGCCAGGCAGTGCACAAATACATTGAATCTATTTTACTCTATGACAGCGGTAATAACTTTCAGGCAATTTTTATGCTAAATAAATCTAAGCAGCTTAGTAATGACCGTAATCTTCTCAACAACATATTACTATTAGAGGCCAATATATATCTCACCATAGAAAAATATGATAGTGCAGCATTAAATTTTAATTCTCTCGTAGTAAATACTGATGTGTTTGAAAAAGAATCCTTAACGGCAAGAGCACATATGGGATTAGCAAGATTATATCTTAAAACTGAAGACTATGATGAGAGTATTAAAAATGGCCTTAGTGCATTAGAAATCGCTGAAGCAAATAACTTCTCCAAAGAGGAATTTGAAGCTAATGAAATATTGGGGCAGGCTTATGAGAAAAGAGAAAAATACAATCTCTCGCTTGTTCATAACAGGAATCTTTTAAAACTTAAAGATTCTATTTTTACCATAGAAAAAATTAAGGCCGAAGCCAAAACCGCAGACAGGATTCAATTTGAATTTATGTCGGAAGAAATTAAACGTCAGGATACTAAAATAGAGGAATTAAATGAATCCCGGAACAGATCGGAAATAACTGCTATCCTAACCTCAGCGTTTTTAACTATTATTTCTTTATTAGCAGTATCACTATTCCGGAACAATCAGATTAAGTTAAAGACCAATGATCTTCTGCAAACTAAAAACAGGGAGCTACAAACTGCAAGAGATGCTGCAGTGCAGGCCATGGAAGCCAAAACGAACTTTCTGTCTACTGTGAGTCATGAACTGAGAACACCGCTATACGCCGTTACTGGTTTAGCCCACCTGCTATTGGAAGAGAACCCAAGTGATGATCAGAAAGAACACCTAAAGTCCCTGAAGTTTTCAGGGGATTATTTACTGAATTTTATAAATGACATACTGCAAATAAATAAAATAGATGCCGACAAACTGGAGGCCCTAAATATGGAATTTAATCTAAAGAAAGTTCTTGCAGATGTAATAAGTTCTCTACACCAAAGTGCTAAAGAAAATAAAACTAAACTAATCTTAGAATACGACGAGGAAATTCCTAAACATTTAATGAGTGACCCTCTTAAATTATCCCAGATATTTATGAACCTGGTTGGTAATGCTATAAAATTTACCAAAAATGGCGAAGTGATTGTAATAGCCAAACTCCTGAAAAAGGTAGAAGAAGAAGTCACAATATATTTTGAAGTCAAGGATAATGGAATAGGCATTTCAACTGAACAACAACAAAATATCTTCGATAGTTTTGAGCAAGGCTCAATTCAAATTAACAGGGAATATGGTGGTACTGGCCTTGGTCTTACTATTGTGAAGAGTCTGTTAGGTCTATTTGACAGTAGAATACAGCTAAAAAGTACTTTGGGCCAGGGTAGTTCATTTTTCTTTGAATTAGACCTTAAAAGTAAAGATAGTTTAGTGGATGACATTGCTTTTGAGATAACCCAAAAAGACTATGATTTAAATGGTCTTCATGTGCTCGTTGTTGAAGACAATAAGATAAATCAGGTTATAACCAAAAAAATGTTGGATAAAAGGGGTGTTAGCTGTGAAATTGCCGGAAATGGAAATACGGCAGTAGAAATGGCCAATACCAGTCAATATGATGGCATACTGATGGACATACATATGCCGGGCATAAGTGGGGTTGAAGCTACTATTGAAATTAGAAAATTTGATTCTGACACACCAATTATAGCGCTTACAGCAATATCCTTAGATGACAGTTTAGAAAGTTTCTATGCAGCGGGCTGTAATGACGTAGTTACCAAACCTTTTAAACCAGAAGTGTTTTATCAAAAAATTGGTGAAAACATCCTTGAACATAAATTAAAGAAATCAGTCTCCTAATTTTTCAAGGCTTTTTAAAAGAATTACCTCTCCTTCACCCAAAAATCGATGCCGGACAGATATAAAGTAAAGATTATCTACGCTATCCTTCAACCGCATATAGTCCTTCTCTGTTGTCAGAATTAAAGGTTTGGAGTTAAAAAAATCTATCTCTTTCTCGGTAAAATAATGATGATCCCTATACTGACGATGATCAAAAGTAATCTCCGCACTTCGTAGAAAGTCAATCAAGGGTTTGGGGTTAGCAATCCCTGTTACCAGGGTGACTTCTTTATTTTGCAAACCGCTGAGGGATAATCCCTCTTTTTTTCCTTTTAAATTTATGTCATATTCTAAAGTGCAGAATAATACCTTTTGATCTTTTCCGGGATTCAGCTCCCCTATGATTCTCCTTTGACTTTCATTATCAAGATCTGGGGGGCATTTAGTCACAATAATTAGATCTGCTCGCTTTGATGATCTTTTATTGTCTCTTAAATTTCCAGTGGGCAAATACCAATCCTTAGTGTATAATTTTCCGTAGGATGTCAATAAAATTGAAAATAGTGGCTTTACTTTTCTATGCTGGTATGCGTCATCTAAAAGTATAAGGTTTGGCTGCTTTGAGGCTACGAGCTGTTTAATGCCTCTGATTCTATCTTCATCTACCGCTAATGAAACCTCAGGAAACTTAGTATATATCTGTAAGGGTTCATCTCCAATTTCTTCAGCCGTACTAATTGGTTGGGCCAAAACAAACCCCTTGGTTTTTCTTTTGTATCCCCTGCTTAAAACTGCAAGTCCTGAACCAGCCGATAAATGACGCAAAAGCCATTCTATCATTGGTGTCTTGCCAGTACCCCCTGTACTCAAGTTTCCGACGCTTACAATTGGGGTTTTAAATTCTGTGGATTGCAAAATACCTGAATCATATAAAACATTCCTAAAATATACCACGAGGGCATAGATCAACGAAAATGGGAAGGCTAGAATTCTTAGCAGTTGCATAGGAACGAAAATATAATATTTTATCTTTGATGCACGCACTTAGCTTTAAAACATACTATTAAATTATGCCCAATTGTATTAATTTTATTTTGTTTAAGATTAACGCTAAACAGGATTAATTGCAAAATACCAGAAGATTGCCTTAACGTTATTTAGGCTTTATCATACTTACTACTAATAGACAAGGCTTGTTTTAATAGCCCTAAATTTTTAAATATGAAGGTTAAAGATGTTGCTGAAATACTTGAAGAATTAGCCCCTCTGGCATACGCTGAGGATTTTGACAATGTTGGGCTTCTTGTAGGTGATTTGGACATGAGTGTAACTAATATACTAGTTGCGCTTGATTCACTCGAAAATGTAATTGATGAAGCAATTGGCAAATCATGTAATCTGATCATTAGTTTTCATCCTATATTATTTAAAGGTATTAAGAGCCTTACCGGATCTAATTATGTAGAGCGCGCTATTATAAAGGCCGTTCAAAATAATATTTCCATTTATTGCATGCACACAGCCCTCGACAATGCTATTGAAGGGGTTAATGCCAAAATCTGCGAAGTATTGGAGGTGAAAAACGCAAGGATTTTAATCCCACAACAAGGGACCATAAAAAAATTAACCACTTATGTACCGCGAACGCATTCTAAAGTTCTATTGGAAGGTCTCTTTAAAGCTGGGGCGGGAAGTATAGGAAATTATAGTGAATGTAGCTTTACAGTAGATGGTACAGGTAGTTATAAAGCCGGGAGAAATGCAAATCCGGTAAAGGGGAAAAAGGGAGAACTGCATTTAGAAGAAGAAACTCAGATCCATGTTACTTTTCCTAAAAGCAAAGAGAAAAGTGTTTTGACCGCTTTATTTGAACATCATCTATATGAGGAGGTAGCTTACGAAATAAGCACCTTAGACAATGTTAATTCGCAAATTGGTATGGGAATGATAGGTGAATTGGAATTACCTCAAGCTGAACAAGACTTTCTCGATATCCTAAAAAATAAAATGAATGTATCCTGTATAAGGCACTCAGATTTTTTAGGTAAAAAAATTCGTAAAGTCGCTGTTTTAGGAGGTAGTGGTGCCTTCGCTATTAGTGCGGCAAAAAAATCTGGTGCAGATATTTTTATTACCTCGGATATAAAATATCATCAGTTTTTCGAAGCTGAAAACAAAATACTTCTTGCAGATATAGGGCACTATGAAACTGAGCAGTTTACAAAAAATTTATTGGTTGACTATCTTACAAAAAAAATGCCTAATTTTGCAATCTCTTTATCTGAGAGTATTACAAATCCTATCAAGTATTATTAAATATGGCAACAAAAGTAGAAACATCCGTGGAGGACAAATTAAGAGCATTATACGATTTGCAATTAATTGATTCCAGAGTTGATGAAATTAGAAATGTACGTGGGGAATTACCCCTTGAAGTTGAAGATCTTGAAGACGACGTGCTTGGTTTAAAAACAAGGATGGATAAGTTAAAGACCGATTTGGAAACCATAAATTATGAAATCGGTGCTAAAAAGAATTTAATTGAGGAAGCCAAAGTACTGATAAAAAAATATGCTGATCAGCAAAAAAATGTAAGAAACAGCAGAGAGTTCAATTCACTTGCGAAAGAAGTTGAATTTCAGGAATTGGAAATACAATTAGCTGAAAAGAACATTAAAGAATTTAAAGTCCAAATCGAGCAAAAAAAGGAAGTGATTAGCGAGACTAAAGAAAAACTTACAGAGCGTGAGTCGCACTTAAAACATAAGAAAAGCGAATTAGACGCAATTCTTGCAGAAACCGATAAGGAGGAAAAAGCACTTTTGGCTAAATCTGAAAAATTTGAAAAGCAAATTGAAGATAGATTAGTCCAAGCTTATAAACGAATCCGAAATAACGTTAAAAACGGTTTGGCAGTAGTCCCAATTGAAAGAGGCGCCTCAGGGGGTTCTTTCTTTACCATACCTCCTCAGGTACAGGTAGAAATTGCTTCGAGAAAAAAGATTATTACTGATGAACATAGCGGTAGAATTCTGGTTGATCCAGTTTTAGCTGAAGAAGAACAGCAGAAGATGCACAAAATGTTTGCAAAGATTTAATAGATTTAAATATTTACTTAAAACCACCTGTAACTAGGTGGTTTTTTTATTTTAGTGCCAAATATGTATGAATATGTTTAATCTCAGATGTATAGTACTTTTACTTCTAATGCTACAATTAAATACCATGACTTCACAGGATTTTAGGGAATTTAAGTGGAAAAAACGAATTCTTCTATTAATAGATACGAAGAATGACCTTAATACCAGAAACTTGCAACTTAGTAAGTTTAATGCCAGGTATAACGAAATGAAGGAAAGAGATTTAGTGCTTTTTGTTTACAACGGCAAGGAAGTTTTGGACAGAGATGGTATGCTAACCAATATAAATCCCGATAATTTAACTTATGGTGAATTTCAGGGTATTATTTTAATTGGAAAAGATGGTGGCGTGAAATTCAGGAAGAAGTACCTTGTGGAAGCAAATGAGGTTTTTGATCTGATTGACCAAATGCCTATGAGAAGGGCAGAAATGAAAAACAGATAAATATACCAGAGGTTCAATTTTTAGCAAGCAATTCTAACATTTTCTCTTCTACCTCCTTGCTATCCCATAGCAACTCAATATTTGGTGTTTGCATAACCTGTTGCATAATTCTTTCCTGCTCATCGCCTATGGCCAAGGCTTCTGAATAAGGCTGATCAGAGAATGTCACCCTTGAATAAACCGGGATCCATTTATCCGGATGATTTTTTGCAAAATGTTTTTCAATTTTCTTTTGAAGCAAAAAAAGCGGGTCGGCTGTTTTGCTGCTCATTTCAATAAAGTTTCTGTAGCTTAATTCCGCAATCGCATCTGCATTGGGTTTTCTTTCTTTCTGAAACTCCTGAAAAATACGCTCCCAATCATCACCATATTTGGAAATTAACCCATTTAAAATATAAATATCTTCAAAACCGGCATTCATGCCTTGTCCGTAAAAAGGAACAATGGCGTGGGCAGAATCACCTACCAGAGCTACCTTATCCCAATAAGTCCATGGATAGCATTTCATCGTGACCATTGCGCTCGTTGGGTTTTTGAAAAAGTCTTCGGTAAGATTGTCCATTTCATTTATTACATCAGGAAAATAGGTTTTGAAAAAATCCTTAGCCTGGGTTTTGGTTTTGATATTTTCAAAAGATATTTCACCTTCAAATGGCAAAAATAATGTACATGTAAAACTACCATCCAGATTAGGCATGGCAATAAACATAAAATTACCTCTAGGCCAGATATGAAAGGAATTTTTCTCAAGTTTATGTGTCCCGTCATCATTAGGCGGAATGGTCAGTTCTTTATATCCAACCTCTATAAAATCCTGAGAATAGTCAAATCGGCTTCTGCGTTGCATTTTGTGCAGAATTCTGGAAAATGCACCATCACATCCGAAGACAATATCATAAATATAAGCTTTCCATTCACCTTTTTCTGTTACTCCCGTATACAATCTGGCATCGGGTAAGTCAATATCCCAAACTTTTTCATTAAATCTAAAATTGACGCCTTCATTTTCTGCAAGATCAATCATCTTTCTGTTCAGTAATCCTCTGGAAATAGACCAGATGGCCTCCCCCTCTTTACCATAATTCTGAAAATAAACAGGCTTTCCATTTACATGCATCGCCCGCTTATAAAGTGGTATAGCAATCTTTTTTATCTCCTTTTCAATGTCCACTTCGCTCAAAGTTTTCCAACCTCTGTCACTCATCGCAAGGTTTATGGAGCGTCCGGAAAATTCTATAGTCCTAATATCAGGACGTCGATCAAACACCGTAATTTTATGTCCTGCTCTTTTGAGGAAGATCGCTAATAAAGACCCTATTAAACCGGATCCTATAATGGCGATATCTTTTGGAGTTTGCCTCATAATTTAAGCCGGGAGAATGGCTAATTTTGAAAGTAAATGTACTAAAATAAAGTTTCCTTTCATTTATCTTCCCGGAAAGCCCGGTTAAAGCATCAAAGTCCATTTTCCTGTTCACCATTGCCTGAAGAAATAATGGCTCCATTAACTGCACCAACGTTGAACTTTTGCAATATTTTACCTCACTTTAAGATCTGATTGCATGGAAGATTCGTATATATAATAAATAAGAAATTTTCCGCCAAGGCGTCCATATATATTTATAAAGACCTTCATATTTATTATATGAAGGTCTTTTTCTTTTAAATTGCTATGTCCTATTTTAATACGCCATCGACTATGCCATATGCTATGGATTCTTCGGCATCCATCCAATAATCACGGTTAAAGTCCTTCAAGATTTTATCATAGGGCTGTCCGCAGTTATCAGCTAATATTTTTGCACCAATCTCTTTGGTCTTTATTATTTCTTTGGCCTGAATCTCAATATTCGACGCCTGACCTCTCGCTCCTCCACTTGGTTGATGGATCATCACCCGTGCATGAGGCTGAATAAAACGTCGGCCCTTTTTACCAACTGAGAGGAGTATCGAACCCATTGAAGCTGCTAACCCGCTACAAACAGTTGAGACCGGACTCTTCAGTGATTTAATTGTATCATAAATTGCAAAACCCGAAGTAACATAACCACCAGGACTATTTATAATCAATTGTATTTCCTTATTGTTCTGCATATCGAGATATAATAAACGATCAATAACATGTTTGGCAGAATCATCATCAACCATCCCCCAAAGAAATACTTTTCTATCTTCTAATAATCTTTCATCAATGGCTTCTTGTACTTTTCCCTTTTTTTTACTCATTTTTTACTTTTTGTTAAAAATCAAAATTAATCATTTTATTGGGATTTCATACCCCAATAAAGTCATGGTTTAATATCAATTAACAATTGAAAAGCAGTTATATTTGAAAAAACATTATTATGAAAATTCCACACTTGTTTGCGATACTCTCATTAGCGCTTATAATTAGCTGTAAAACCGAACAAAAAAAAGAGGCGGATTCAGAAAAAATTGAACAAACCGTTCCCGAAAAAATAGCCTATGCACATGGTCTGAAGGAATGGAAAAATGTAGAAGAACTAAAATTTACTTTTAATGTTGACCGGGATACTACTCATTTTGAACGTGATTGGATATGGAATATTAAGAAAAATGAGGTTACAGGTAGCTCTGGAGGAGATTTGGTTACCTATAATCGCAGTGAAATAGATAGTACAATAGCTAAAGTTGATGCCAGTTTTATCAATGACAAATATTGGTTTTTGGCACCTTTTAACCTGGTCTGGGATAAAGGTAGCTTCAGCTATGAAGTTACAGAAGCTGCAGAGGCACCAATAGCTAAGACACCAATGCAAAAACTGACCATTGTTTATACCGGTGAAGGTGGTTATACCCCAGGGGATGCTTATGATTTTTACTTTGGAGATGATTACGTAATAAAAGAATGGGTATTTCGTAAAGGAAATCAGGCAGAGGCCTCACTTGCAACTACCTGGGAAGAATATTCAGACTTAAATGGACTGGTAATGTCAAAAACACATAAAAACGCCGAAGGGAATTTTAAACTGTATTTTACAAATATTCAGGTAAAATAGCTCCTTACAAGACCTAAACCGGTTTTTTCCTTTTCAGCAGGAAAGTGGCACCTAAAACAGCGACAGAACAGATCATCAAAGTAATAAAACTCAGACTTAACGAGAATTGTTCTGCTATAAAACCCAAAATTACAGGACCTACAAGAAAGCCTGAATATCCTGTGCCGGCAATAAAAGCAACACCCTGAGAAGATTCAACTCCTTTGACATTACCTCCAATTCTGAATAATTCAGGGACAATCACAGAAAACCCAAGACCGGTAAGTGCAAATCCGGCAATGGCCAAATACATATCAGTTGTAAGTACCAGCAGATATCCAACAACGGATAATAAAGATCCTAATGCCACTATTTTAATTGACCCTATTCTGGAACTTATTGAATCCCCTAAAAAACGCCCAAGGGTCATAAATACCTGGAATCCTAAAAATCCTGCACCCCATATAGCTTCAGGCGCAAGACTAACCTCCTTTAAAAACAGTCCACTCCAATCCACTATAGCTCCTTCACTGCCCATTACTACAAACGACACGACTCCAAGCAGCATTAAAGGCCTGAAATTTTTAAATCTAAACGCTTCCTTTTCAATAGGTGCCGCTACAACATTGTGATATTTCTTATAGAAAATAAAATTTACCAGGAGAACCAATAAGACCGCCAAAAGCATATGCAACCCCCTATTGTTCAATACAGGTATTAAAAAACTGCCAAGCCCTGCCAGCACACCCCCGAGACTAAAAAATCCATGGGAAGCAGACATAAATTTTTGTTTGTCTTCTTTTTCAATCTCAGTAACCAGAGTGTTCATTGAAATATCGGTAAAACCGTTGGTAGCCCCGAATATAAAAAGCGCAATAGCCAGGCCAACAAATCCAGGCGCAATTAAAGGAAATAAAGCAGCAATACAACAAAGGACAATCCCTACTGATGTTGCCCTACCTACTCCAATTTTATTAATGATTTTAGATGCGACCGGAAAAATTGTAAATACACCCAGTGAAAGAAAAAATATGGCAATTCCCAGAGTGGCCTTGTTTATTCCAAGATCTTCTTTAACCGATGGGATATAAATAGCCCATGTACCAAATAAAATATTCAGGCTGGCAAAAACCCAGGCGGGACCAAAATATCTGGGATTTGAAAGGATTAGTCTAAGAGATCTCATAAGTCGCCTTTTAACAAAGCCAACAAATATACAATCATTCAATAAACAATGTAGTCACCTCCAAACGATTATTATCAGGATCAAGTGTCTCAAATTCATAGTATCCATCACCTGTTTTTCTGGGTCCACTAAGAATTTTGAAACCGTGTTTTTGCAATTCAATGGCTTTTTTATCAACCTCAGACATACTGGTAACTTCAAATGCCAGATGAATAATTCCTAAATGCTGTTTCCCAACCGTATCATTGGCGTTCTCAGGTATATCGGGTCTCTGCATCAGCTCTAGCCTTGCTCCGGAATCAAAAGTGATGAAGTAGCTCTGAAATCTTTTTGCAGGATTCAAATATTTAGCATTGGCTGTTCCACCAAAATATTTGACATAATAATCCTTTAGCAATTCAAGTTTACTTGTCCAGATAGCCACGTGTTCAATTTTCATCAAGTTTCCAGATTTCCTGACCTTGTAAGTATCCCGGTTTTTAAAATTTGCCCAAAATTGTACATATCTTCAAAACTGCAATAAAAAGGTGCCGGAGCAAGTCGTATAACATTAGGCTCCCGCCAATCTGTAATCACCCCATTTGCCATCAAATAATCAAACAAAGATCTACCCTCGCCATGGAGCAATACGGATAATTGACATCCTCTTTCAGCAGGTGTAATAATTTCAAAACTACTATCCACTTCACTATCAATTTCATGCAGGATAAATTCTAGATATGAGACTATTTTATTGCGCTTCGCTATCAAAGCGTCCATTCCTACTTCTTCAAAGAGGGTTAAAGAAGCGAGATAAGGTGCCAGTGCCAATACCGGAGGATTGCTCAACTGCCATGCATCTGCAGTAGCAATAGGTTCAAATTCTTGTTTCATTAAAAAACGTGTTTCCTTTTTGGTACCCCACCAACCCTCAAATCTTGTAATTTTTTCCTGATCCAGATGCCTTTCGTGAACAAAGATTCCTGAGGCATTTCCCGGTCCGCTGTTCATATATTTATAACTACACCATGCTGCAAAATCACAGCCCCAATCGTGTAGTTTCAATTCTATATTCCCTGCGGCATGAGCAAGATCCCATCCCACGTTGGCACCAACAGATTTACCGGCACTGGTTATGGTTTTCATATCAAAGACCTGACCATTGTAATAATTTACACCTCCAAGCAGTACCAGTGCCAACTGATCTCCTGTTTCATTGATTTTTTCAACAATATCCTCAGTATTCCAGTGATGTTCACCAGGGCGTTTACTTACTTCAACTATAGTATCTTTTGGATCAAAACCGTGAAAACGCACCTGACTTTGCAGCATATACTGATCTGACGGAAAAGCTTTCTCTTCACATATTATTTTATAGCGCTCTTTAGTAGGCGAGTAAAAAGAAACCATTAAAAGATGCAGGTTTACCGTAAGGGTATTCATAACAGATACCTCCTCAGGTTTAGCTCCTATTATCTTAGCTAAGGGTTTGGCCAGTCTTTCGTGATAATCCCACCAGGGTTTCTTTGCATGAAAGTGACCTTCTACCCCTAAATTCTTCCAATCTTCCATTACCTCATCCACAAATTCTTGTGAATTTTTAGGTTGAAGCCCCAAAGAATTCCCCGTAAAATAAATTACATTTTTGCCATTTAATTGCGGAAAGTAAAATTTATCCCTGTATTTTTTAAGAGGATCATTGTTATCCAATTCCTTGGCGTAGGACAATGTATTTTGAAATGGCATGGCTAATTTTTAACCAAAAATACAATATCCGGATAAAAGATGGTCCTGATTAAACTATCTATTCCCTGATTGGTCCTCTGGTATTCTCATTTCAATGATATGACTTACAAATCCCGCTTTTTCATAGGCTTTTATAGCAGGAATATTATCAGAGTAAACGGTAAGGCGCATTTCTTTATATCCTTTTGACAGTGCCCATGTCCTAAGTGAATCCAAAATCATTTTATTAATTCGCATTCCCCTATATTCAGGAAGGGTATACATAAAACCAAAATTGACATACTCCTTATGATCTAAGTAAGATCTTGCCCTTTTTACAACCGCAGTACCGCAGCTAACTATAGTGTTATTTATCTCTGCTACAATAACAGCCACTTCATTGTCTAAAATCATCCCTTTTAAATCATAGTAACACACCGGGGCTTCTCGTATGGTTTTATCAAAAGGCCTTTCTGCCTTAATCAACTCTTGTTCAAAAGCTAAAAGAACCTCCAAATCGGTTAATGCAGCCGTCCTAATGGTTATTTCACCCATGCTTATCGCGCTTATTTTTAAGCCCAAGATAGCATATAAATCCATATTTTTACTAAAAAGGATTTATGCATTTTCTACCGGAATCTTTAGAAAACTATATCACACTTCATTCTGAAAATGAGCCCGACATTTTACGTGAATTAACCCGTGAAACACATTTAAAGGTAGTTCAACCCCGAATGATTACAGGGCATTATCAGGGTAGGGTACTTAGCATGCTTTCTAAGTTGATTCAACCCAGTAGTATTTTGGAAATTGGCACATACACAGGATATTCAGCAATTTGCCTGGCAGAAGGGTTGAGCAATGATGGGTTGTTGCACACTATTGACATCAATGAAGAACTTTCGGAAATGCAACGTAAATTTTTTGATCGAAGTGGATTTGGGGATAAAATAATACAACATACCGGTGATGCATTAAAAATTATTCCTGAATTGGACCAGGTTTTTGATCTCATCTTTATTGACGCCGAAAAGAAAATGTATGATGCCTACTTCGAAGCTGTGATTAAAAAGACAAGACCGGGAAGTATCATATTAACCGACAATGTCCTCTGGTCTGGCAAAGTAGTTGAACCGCTGGACAAAAAAGATATGGTAACCCGCAATCTTCTGGCTTACAATGAAAAGCTAAAAAACGATTCAAGAGTGGAGACTGTTATATTGTCCATTAGAGATGGACTTACACTATGTAGGGTTCTATAAACCTGCGATAAAACAGGTAAAACAGAAAGCCCAAAAGCATGCCAATTAATGCCCCCGTTATAAGATCCAAAGGATAATGGACCCCTACGTATATTCTGCTATAGGCAAATATAAAAGGCCAGATAAAAAGTAGCCGAATAATTGAAATCTTTTTCCTGAGAAATAAAAAAGATATGGTGGTTAATGAGAAGGAAGAGGAGGCATGACCTGAAAAAAAACTATAGCCGGCCGGGTTTTTTAAAATTCTTATTATGGAATTGATTTCAATGTCATTATTAGGCCGGAGCCGTTCAAAATATGTCTTAAATATATCGGTAAGACCCAAAATACAAATTAAGAGCAGGACTATTGTACAGGAAATGAATAATGCTTCCTTTTTTGGGTATTTAAGAAAAATAAGTGCTAAAAGTAAAATATAAAGTGGAATCCAGGAAGTGATATTGGTAACTATCACCCAAAACAAATCATAATCTTCTGTACCCAGATTATTTAGATATATAAAAGTATTTCTATCCCATTCCAGAAGATGCTTGAGCATAAACCCACTTATTTACGCTTAATTGTACCGGTAACATCGTCGACATTTTTCTTTACTTTCTCAATTTCATTTTTTATGTCGTCTGTAAAGCTGGTATCAATTCCTTGTTTTTCGGCGCTTTTTTGAATTTCCTTCTTAATATCATCTGTGGCATCCCTTAATTGCCGCATTCCTTTACCAAGTCCTTTGGCAATTCCCGGAATTTTATCTGCCCCAAATACCATTACCACAATAAACATGATAAAAAATATTTCAGCTCCGCTAATAAATAAAAAAACCATTGCTTGCATACCACAAATATAGTTAAGTTTTGGGTCCTTTTTAAAAAAGTCTAATCTATCTATTTCATAAAAACTATCAAGAACTTCCTTTGGCTGTTTAAAAAATAACTCAAATAAGTACATTAATCTTTTGAGCTGACCAAAACAAATGATTGTCTGATACCAATCGAATAATATCTTTATAAGTCTACTAAAAAACCAATTAGAAGATATTACCAGGTAAATTATGTTCGCATTTGAGAATGAGTAATAGACTATTGTAACCCGTGGGTTAAGATTTTATTGTGCGTTATCTAAGAAGAAATTCTTGTAAATAATTTAAATACCCATCGAATTATTGATATAGGATAAATTTTACCTACATAAGAGGTTAAATATTTTAATGGCCAAAAGCTTCTTTGTAATTTGTAAGGCAATAAAATATTATATCAATGAAAAATACTCTAATACTTTCCTTGAGTGTCATTCTTTCGACCATGAGCCTTTTTGGTCAAAAAAACTCTCCTGGTACCATCCGTGTTTCCGGAAGCCCACTTGACCGTGACGGAGTTGTAAAATGGCTAAATGATGCGAATAACCCTCAGACATTAAAAAGCAATCAAAACCTGGATCTTTCAGGTATTGAAGGGTCTGTGTATTACAATGAAAAATTCATCGCGGGCAACGTTTATTATTTAGACAAAGTATATGGTAACTATCCAATGCGCTACAATGCTTTCAGCGATGAGGTGGAAATTCAAAGAACCGGGAGTAATAAGATGGAATCTGTCTATAAAAGTATGTCGCTTAGCTGCGATATTGATAATGAAAAATATGTATATACCAAATACTTCAATCAGAAAGGAGTAATACAGGAGGGATACCTGATTAGATTGAATCCACAGCAAAAATATACCCTATATCAGAAAAAATCTAAAATCTACAAAGAAGGTAAAAAGGCAGCCACTTCAATGCACCCTAGCTATCCACCAAAATTTGAGGATAAGCATGATTATTTTCTGGCAAAGGAAAATGAATTCCCAGTCTATTTTAAATATTCTAAAAAGGAACTAACCGAACTTTTTGGCCAGGAAAAGGCCGCGGGCATAAAAGACTTTGTAAAGCAGCATAAAATTAAATCAACGAATAAGGAAGACCTTATAAAGCTTATTGAATATCTCAATACGGACCTCTAACGAATATTTCAAAAAAGCATAAACGCCACGTTGGGTAATTGGTTATTCTCTTCTTAGTTATCACAATAGTATGGAACTGCTGTAAAAAGAAAATGCCTTGACTTTAAAATAATATTTAAGCCAAGGCATCTGTTCTTATTATAATACTCCCTTGGATTTTTACCCTGAGAGGAGCGAAGTTATTTTCCTTTTATATCTTGTTTAAACTGTTCAAATTCAGATTTCTGTTCCTTTTTGGGCCAGGAGTTGTTACTTGCATCAATATCTGCAGTCTCAGATTTTGGGTCTACTACAATTCCAACAAGTTCTTTATCAGAAGAAATAACTCGTTTAAATTCCTGGTCATTCTTCCTCCAAATTTGTGGTGGATATGTGACATTCTCGGTAGAACCATCAGCATATTTGTATTCAACTATTATTGGCATTGGTATCCCTCCGGGTTTATTAAAAACTATCTCATAAAAGTACTTTGGTTCTTCAACCTGAGAACGTTCTTCAGTCGTCATATTATCCATCATATATTCCTTTAAGGTTTGTGAAGTTTCTGAAGGTGCCTTACCCTTTAGGCCTTCTTCAAAATCTTCACTCTCTTCATCCACAAGGTATACCAATGGCGGAAAATTAGCTTCTGTGAGACCCCTCGAAACCATATAATCTTTCATTTTTTTTGTTGGCTTATCGCTTACGTAGTATTTTTTAACTCCTTTAACTCCAATGTCCACATAATCGGTAGTATAAAACCAGCTTCTCCAATACCAGTCGAGATCTACTGCTGAAGCGTCTTCCATGGTCCTAAAGAAATCCTCGGGAGTAGGGTGTTTAAATTTCCATCTTTGTGCATAGGTCTTGAAGGCATGATCGAATAATTCTTTACCCATTATGGTTTCACGCAAAATATTTAAAGCCGTAGCAGGTTTACCGTAGGCATTTGGCCCCAACTGAAATACATTTTCCGGATTCGACATTATAGGTGATATTGTAGATTGATCACCACTCATATAAGGTACTATCTTTGCAGGAGCTCCCCTTCTCGAAGGATATGCTTTATTTGGTGCAATAACTTCGGGAAATTCTTCACCAAATTCCTGTTCAGCTATATACTGCATAAAGGTATCAAGGCCTTCATCCATCCAACCCCACTGACGCTCATCTGAATTGACGATCATAGGGAAAAAATTATGTCCAACCTCATGAATAATAACGCTTATCATCCCGAATTTGACGCGGTCTGAATAACTGCCATCCTCTGCAGGTCTTCCATGGTTCCAACAAATCATTGGATATTCCATTCCCTGATTTTTGGCATGTACAGAAATTGCCTTATGGTACGGATAATCAAAAGTATGCGCTGAATAAGATTTTAAGGTACTGGCCACAGCCCTGGTCGATAATTCTTCCCATAGCGGATTACCTTCCTTGGGGTATAAGGAAACAGCCATTACATCTTTGTTACCAATTTTAACGGCTTGCATGTCCCAAATAAATTTTCTGGAAGTGGCAAATCCAAAATCCCTGACATTCTCTGCCTTAAATTTCCAGGTCTTTTTATCTTCGGAAAATCCCTTTTCGGCATTCTCTGCCTCCTGCTGGTTCACAATAAGAACCGGCTTGTCATATGACTTTTTGGCCTGCTCATATCGCTGCATCATTTCCCTTGAAAATACTTCCTTCCTATTTGTTAATTCCCCTGTAGCATCTAGGATATGATCTGCCGGCACGGTAATATTTACCTCATAATCCCCAAAAGGCAGGGCAAACTCTCCCCTACCCCAGAACTGATAATTTTGCCATCCCTCCACATCGCTATAAACAGCCATCCTCGGAAAAAACTGAGCTATCACATAGGACCTGTTCCCGTCTTTGGCAAAATATTCGTAACCAGATCTGGCCCGGTCTATGGTATGATCAGGAATATTGTACCACCACTTTATTGAAAATGAAACCTGACTTCCACTTTTAAGTACCTGTGGAAGATCAATTCTCATCATAGTTTGATTTATAGTATGTGGTAAACTTTTACCATTGGCATCTTTGATAAATTCAATATTAAAACCTCCCTCAAAAGGTTTTTGCATTAGAGTCTCTACAAATTTCTCCGAACTGTAGGCGATTGATAATTCACTTTCATCTCTCAGCGGAGATTTTGAATCTTTAGCCCTTACATTCTGATCTAATTGAAGCCAGAGATATTCTAAATCATCCGGAGAATTGTTGAAATAAGTAATGGTTTCTTCGCCATAAATTTTTGCTTCCTTATCATCTAATTCAATATCTATCTTATAATCTGCCTGTTGCTGATAATAATCAGGACCCGGAGTTCCGGAAGCAGATCTGTACGTATTTGGAGTTGCAAATTCTTCGTAGAGTTGTTTAAATTTACTTTGATTAGAATGACCAGATTCTCTTTCTTTTTTAATTTCCTGTTGCGCAAAACCCAAAGTAACAGTCAAACACAATATGAATGTGAGGGAAAAATTTAGTTTCTTCATGTAGTTGAAATCTTATTAGAATTGGCGAATTTAGATTTTTTCAACTAATTGCTGTTCAAAATGTTACAAGTTTAACATTCCTTTATTATTTCCCTTTACCAACACAAAACTTTTCTTTTTACCGTTTATTCTAAAATGAACTATATTCTGTTGTTCTTCAAACATATCCGTAAGTATATCATTTTCAACTTCCATAGTCTTACGTTGAGGCAGATCAATATCCTCGATTTCCATATAACAAATAATTAAGTCGTTGTCGTATTTCTTTCCCAAAAACACAAAAGCCCTTTCTTTGCCATCTGCCCTTAAAACCAACTTAGACCTCATATATTTTTCAATATAAAAGTTTGCCTCTCCAGATTCCTTCTCCGTTGCGAGATTCATTATAACACCATAGCGTTCTTCCAGCACATTTTCCAGGTCATCAATAAATATTCGGCTGGTAATTTGAAGAGAGTTATCCTCTTCTGAATATTGAATATTGGTCACACTTACATAGAACTTATGCACTAGTGTAAATGCCAAAAGAGGCAGTAGTATCAATATGAAACTATATCGCAAAAGAAGTCTTTTAAAAATATACATAATTTGGTTTTGCAAGATTCGTGCCATGGGTAAAAATTACTCTTCATCAGCCTCCTTTAAATAGGCATTACTACGTAATTTAAGGTATTCCCAGATTTTAAGTTTATCGTGACTGTCGACCACAGCACTGAAAGCGTTATCCACTTCGCAAAAATACATGAAGTCCTCTATTTTGTTCTCGGGTATTTTTAGATGCTTTACGAACAAAGAATCCGCATAATACTCCCTCACCCTAACTGTGCGGGCATATTTTTCTTGTGAGGCCAATACTTTTTTAAGGTATTTTGTCCTGCCCGAAATGGCATTAATAATTGGGTTTAAGGGTACCAATCCACCTCCGGTTGTTGCTTCATTAAGCTTGCGTTCTGCCTGGGTGATTGGCTTTACATATGCATTTGGAAGCCCTAATGTGGCCGCTACATAGACTTTTTCTTTATTTAAACTATTCATGTCCCTGCTAAGGTCTCCGGATAGGTCATAGGGCCGCACGACCACTTCATCCAATTCATTAATAAATTCCTCCAGGGGTACTATAATAGATCGGCTTTCCAGCATTGCTCTGGATACTACCAGGGTCATACGTTTATATTGAACCGCAGAGAACAATATAGTGTCATTAAGTTTAGTAGCAATTGAAAACCGCCCTTCTTCATCTGTAATAGTCGCTCTGTTAGAAGTGGTATTCATAACATGAACATCTGCAATACCCTTATTTAAATTGGTGACTTTTCCCTCTAATTTGGAAAAAAAAACGGATTGTGCTGAAGCTCCTGTAACAATCAGAAAAAAAAACAAGAAAAATTTCTTATTCCTTAGCATTCATCTGTTTTAAGAATATATTGCTTTGGGTTACCAAAAATTCAATGAGTTCAAATTCATTGTCTTTTTTCAATAAGGCGCGAGGTGGTATTTTTTCATCACAATAAATTAAAAAAGCATCTATTTGATCCTGTGGTATCTTTAGATCTAAAACAAAAAATTCATCATCATAAACAAGTCGCAAGACTTCGCTAACCTTTAAAGGCTCCTTATTTTCATCTGATTCATCTTTTTTGGTATTCACAAGGGCCTTAAAAATATTTACAAAATTAATCCCATCTTTCATTATACCCCGTGTTATTTTGTCCTCCGCGATATTTACAATTTCCGTAGTCTGGTCGGTCTCGTATTCAAACTTTTTAAATTCTTCATTTTGCAGTTCGAGGAATTTACTTTGATTTTCCGGGCTCACCACTACTTCATCCAGTTGAGTTACCTTCTCATTAACCTCAACCACCAGCCGGTTATTATCCAAAATCTGCTGTGTTATTTTTACCACTTCAATCTGATAGTTTACGGAGGTAAAAACTATTTCATCATTTAGTTTTACCCTGATACTAAATTCACCTTTATCATTAGTAATCGTCGCTCTTTGTGAAGTACTATTGATAACATTTTCGTTGGGTACGAATGAATTTCTGTACAGGACCTGACCGCGCATGATAACCCGTTCATCGCCCTGAGAAGTACCTATGGAAATACAAAATAATGATAAAATAAAAAGTAGTTTGGTATTCATAGGCAACTGTGCTTATTAAAAGAATGCTCTAATTTATAAAGAAAATGTATGTTCTTGTCATAAAAAAATTTGACGCCATTAAACTTTTGTTAATTTCTGAAGGTGCAGCCAAAAATCCAGGCCTGTCATGCACAATAACTGCAGTCATATCAGATAAATTGGGTTAATTAACCATACAACTAATCCTTTTACCCCATAATCAAGTATTTTGGAGTATAAAGTTAGCTAAATGTGGATATAATTCTATTTTTGTTAGTCCCCAATGTACGAGAATATTAAAGAGATTTATAGTTAATGTGCCTTAACAATTTTATTGTCTTAAAAAGTATAATAAAATGGTCAAAACAAAATATTTCAGGTAATCTAAAACCTCCCAAAATGAAAATGAAATTGCTGATAGCCCTGATAAGTTTTTCTGTTTGCAACCTTCTTTCGGGTCAGATTAAAATTGGTGATAATCCGCAAAATATTGACGCCTCCTCGGTTTTGGAATTGGAAAGTTCAAACAGGGTACTGGTAATCACCAGGATTAACACCTCACAAATGAACAGCATCGTTCCTTCCCAGGGTGCTATAGTGTATAATACCGATGAACAATGCCTATACTTTTACGACGGCGCCTCCTGGCTGAATATGTGCGAAACCTTTGGGCTCACATTTACAGCGGACCACATCGTAAATCCTACCAGCACCATTGTGATTACCGAAAACGGGGGTAATCGCAATTTTGAAGTTGGCGAAATAACCGGTGCAAACATTGTGGATTTCAGCATTAGCGGTAGTGACATACAGAATAATTCCATTACCTCAGATAAATTGGCACCGGATTCTGTAGGGAGCGAAGAATTGCAGGACAATACGGTAACCGATGCCGAAATTGATCTCAACCAGGTAACCCTCAATACTTTTAACAATGATGCCGGTTTTATTACGGGGGCACAAATTGTAAGTCCGACTCCC
>Ga0272441_10001753_pt1 | contig 45578 bp, 40 predicted proteins | sample SSMProp6N_FD_193582 | JGI IMG/M metagenome (GOLD analysis project Ga0272441, IMG submission 193582) | Marine sediment archaeal communities from Little Sippewissett salt marsh, Falmouth, MA, United States - SSM-Prop-6N | ecosystem: Environmental > Aquatic > Marine > Wetlands > Sediment ... | reverse complement strand
GGCTCTACGAATTCCTTGACCAGCTCGAACGCCGCATTGGTATCCATAAGATTATTGAAGCTGATAGCGTTGCCGCCGGCCAGTAAAGTGCCGCTGCTGACCGAAGTTTCTCCGCGAACCGGCAGCTTGTAGAATGCCGCGGTCTGATGTGGATTTTCACCGTATCGCAGCGTCGCCTGCTTTGTAACAGCGATCGAAACTCGTTCGGGAAATTCCATTGCCGCCTTTGCATTTAGATACTTCGATATTGCAGCGTCGTACGAAGCGGTCAGACTAAAAGCAAGCCGTGCCAGGTCGCTTCGTGTTTGTTCACTAACGGCCCCCTTGTTCTTTTCCATCTCTTCGATGATTTTTTCGTATTGATCCGGGTCCGTTACGACCGTGACATATTTGTGATTCTTCGCCGCCGAACGTAACATGCTCGGCCCGCCGATATCTATATTCTCAATCGCCTCGGCGAGGGTGCAATCCGCCTTGGCAATCGTTTGTTCGAAGGGATACAGATTCACACAAACCAAATCTATCGGCTCTATATTATGCTGGGCCATCGCCGCAGTGTGGTCCTTTTTGTCCCGGAGGCCAAGCAGGGCGCCGTGAATTTTCGGATGAAGAGTTTTAACCCTGCCGTCCATCATTTCCGGAAATCCCGTAACGGACTCGATGCCGACAACGTCCAAACCTTCGCCGCTGAGTGCTTTAGCCGTTCCGCCTGTGCTGATTATCTTAACACCCATTTCACTGAGCTTACTTGCGAAATTAACAATGCCCCTTTTATCCGATACACTTATCAATGCGGTCTTAATCTTAACATCCATTTGTCTGTTTTCTCCTTCTCGAAACGTTCCTTCGATATATGACTATTTATCATTCAATTGGTTGTAAGCAGGCTATCCGACCGTTCTTATCACCAATATATATTTTCGAGTCCACGACATTGGTCGCATGTATCGAAACACCGGCACAATTTACAGAAAACAATCTCCTGTTAGTATTATTATCCATCACAACCAATGTCCCGTCCTTTGTAAGCACATAGGCCCTGTTTTCGGTCTCCGCCAAAAAACCCGTTCCGGACGGAACCGACCACAAAGCAGTACCGTTTTCTTTGTTTATCGCCGTAAGACCTTTGCCGTAAATGACTTGATAAACATTCCTCTTTGTCACAGACGGAGCTGTTTTCAGCATTCCGTCCGCCTGATACTTCCAGATGAGCCTCCTTTGCTCCGGGGCGCCGATAATGTCCAGCCGATACACATTCATATCCTCATCGGCAAAATACAGCGACATCCCATCCCTGATAATCGACCCTACAATGGCTCCGGCAGCTTTAAACTGCCACGAGCGAACAGGCCGATCCGGCAAAATGCTGATAATATTTCCCTGATCCGTGCCAAAGATAACTGAAGCAGGATCGGCAATAATTGTCGTTATCATCGAATCATTCTCTGCGGCAAAAATAAAAACATTTACCTTGTCTTGTGCCCGAAGGGCGTGTAATCGTCTGTCGTTGCCCCCCAGATAAATATAGGAATCATTCCTGGCTGCAGGACAAACTATTCCATAATCGACATCAATCGTGCTATGATCAATTCCCGTATTCGGATCTATTTCGTACAATCGATTACCCGAAACAGATAAAAGCATGTTATGATCAAGGCTAAGCTCTCCAACCTTCAAACCGCCAAGCTCGACGATTTTACCGAATACTCTTTTATTGCTTTCCCTTTGAAGACACAGCATATAGCTTTTATCCGAGATAGCATAAATTTGATCGCCGAGGATTAATAACCTTTCAAGGTTTTCACCGGGTTTTGTCGGCAGTATATTTTCCCATAATATCTTCAAACCGGCAGGCTCCAGTAATTCAGGCCCAACAAGCCTTTGTCTGCTGTTTTCCACGGCAAAACAACAATTCACGGTGGACAATACCATGACGGCCACGGGGAAAACTAATCTGCATTTTAATATTTTGGGCATTTTTTTACTCCTCACAATTGATTGCATTATCATCACCGCATCTTATAATCTATGCGGAATTATTCTATAACCAAAGAAAACAATAATTTTTTGCTATTAGTCCCTATGATAGTTCAACAAAATCCGCCAAATCGATGTCATGCTCGGTCTCAAATTCACGCATCTGCCTTATGCGTTCGATATCATCGTTAATACGATTGACGAGTTTGAATATATAAGGCTTACCAGCCAGGCGGTTTTTTAGATCTTCAACCATCGGCTCCCATGAGCCGCCGTAAAGCTGCACTTTCAACACGACCAACATACGGTGCTCATCGCTCAGGCCGGCAATAAAATCATCCACAACCCGTTTCACGGCGGTCTTACCTGCTTTTTTACCTTTTTCGCCCGGCTCATCCATAGGCCAAAACCTCTTTCGAGCCGAATACTAACGAAATAAAACAAAAAATGCAACAAATTTTCACAAATTAACTCCACCTTTAGAATTTCGGTTTAATATGGGTAAAATAAAGCTAAGACGAACCTTCAAAGAGATCCGGGGTTGAATCCAGGTCTGGATTAATAATAAATTGCCTGCTTAAAAAACTAAATACTCTCTTGCTTTATTTAATCTGGCTCCCGGTTTTCCCGCATCACGGATATCGCTGATGCGCCTCTGTTTTCTTGTCTCTATAATTCGCTTAACCGTTACCGGCCCGAGCGCGGGAACTCTCAAAAGCGACAGCCGCGATGCTTTGTTTATATTCACAGGAAATGCCTCCGGATGGTTCTTCGCCCAGGTTTCTTTGGGATCGGTAGTTAGAGACAGACTCCCACTGTTATCAAAGACAATATCCGATTCGTTAAAACCGTATTTCCGAAGCAAAAAATCCACCTGGTACAGCCGATGTTCTCTCATTAATATATCTGTGGATTTTCCACTGCCGGTCTGTTCGGAAGCTAACGATTCATCCCCCAATCCCCTTTGATAAGCACTGAAATACACTCTGTGCATATTGAGCCTGTCATAAAGACCGTACATATACTTAACAATCTCATTATCCCTTTCTCCGGCGGCTCCCACGATAAACTGCGTTGTCTGCCTGACCCTTTCATACCTGGCGCCTCGCTTTGTCAATCTGCTGATCATCTTGATCGGCTCAATAATATCCCGGATATATCGTTTCTTACTCGATAGTTTCTCAAGATTATGTTCTCCGGGCGTTTCAATATTCAGTGAGACAGCGCTGGCAAGAGAAAGAGCTTCTTCTATAGCTGCATCACTGGCACCGGGGATAATTTTCAAATGAATATAACCTCTGAAGCTGTGCTTTTGCCGTAATATCCTCGCCACGGCGTTCAGCCTGTCCATTGTAGTATCGGGCGAACACAAGACTCCCGAGCTAAGAAATAAGCCAAAGACTTTTTTTCGGTTATAATAATTCAAAAAAACTCTCGCAGTTTCTTCAGGCATAAGAGAGCATCGTCGAATATCCATTTGCTCTCTTAGCGGGCAATATCTACAATCATTACTGCAGCTGTTCGACATAAGTGTCTTAAAAAGCGTGCTTTTACCCCCGTTTGGAAGCGTTACGGGATATATCCATTTCCCGTTTTGTGATCGACGACGATGTTCGTCTTTATTCGTACTACAGGCACAGGCAAGGTCATACTGCGCATCGGTACTCAATATCTCCAGCTTTTTGTGAGTATCAGGACGTGATACTATGCCAACCATTGCATTTCTTTGCTCTTGTAGTTTTATTAATCTAATCTATATGCTGTCTTAATTCATCGGCATATAAAACAAATACAAATTAATAAAACGATGATACAGTGCGGAAATTAATATCCTTCAGCCTGTTCTTCGACAAATTCCTCCTGCTCAACTACTTCCTGTTGATCGATAATTTCCTGCTGCTCATTAGAAATATTTTGCTGTTCTATTAAGGCAATCAATTCTGCAATTGTACTTTCATGCCCGGAAATAGTTGTTCGCTGGCTCTCGATAGTAGTATTGAGCTCCTCGATCTGTTCTTCGAGAAAGTTAATTCTTTCAGCCTGCTCCCTGAATTTTATCTTAATTTCTTCGACATTTTGGCCATCCGCTGTTAACTGTCTGATTTGAATGGCAAACTGGTCGCGTTCATGCTGAACTACTCGAAGCTGTTCACTTAAAGAATTATATCTCCTTCTGATAGTGTCCAAATCTTTTTGAACTTTAGGCAATAACAATTCCGCCCTGACAGCTTCAGAGTTGTCATCTTTGCCCTCACAACCAGGGAAAATTACCGAACCAATCAAAAGGGATAAAATTACTATATATATTTTTTTTATCATCTTAGTTCTCCTTTCCCTTTTTATGTAAAAAACGGTTATCCGAGAACTATATCGGTTTTTAATCAACTGTGTTTTATTTCATCCGAATCTTTGAATTTATAGCTTAATAGTTTATATATTAACTTTGCCGCTAAGAAATCCGGTGCTTTATTTCTCTCGTCCGGACATAGCTCCACGACATCGAACCCGACCACCTCTTTATCGTCAAAAACCGCCTTTAACAATACTAATACATCATACCATAATAATCCTCCCGGTTCCGGAGTGCCGGTAGAGGGCATGATAGACGGGTCAAAAACATCCAGATCTATCGTGATATACACTTTCTCGGAAAGCCCGGATAAAATCTTTGTTTTCCAGTCTTTATCTCTGAGGACACTTTCAGCAAAAAAAACGCGGTTTTTATCGAGAGCCGCCTTCTCCGAATAATCCATACTCCTTATGCCGACCTGCACAATCGGGCAATCCTCTTGAACTCTTGCCATCACACATGCATGATTATACTTCGAGCCCTCGTACTCGTCTCTCAAATCGCTGTGTGCATCGAGTTGCAGAACGGTAATATCATTATATCGCCCGGCATGCGCCATAACCGAACCGATGCTAACAGAGTGCTCGCCCCCGATGACCACTACAAATTTGCCGTTCTCAATATAATGTTCGACCTGTTGCCTTACAGCCTCAACCATATCATCCGGACTCGATCCCACATCGAGATGCTCAGCGGTGTATATCCCCTTTCGATATGCCTGGGAATCCGTCTCGATATCGTAAAGCTCCATATGTGCAGAAGCCTCGATAATGGCGGCCGGTCCATTATCCGCACCTTTAATCCACGTACTTGTAGCGTCATACGGAACGGGTAAAATAACCACCTCCGAGCGGTTTAGAACTGAATATTCCTCCGGTAAGTCCCCAAAATTTGCCATCCGTGTCATAACAGGTGCCTATTTATAGATTGAGAAATTCAACCTTAATTTATAATCCTAATCGAACAGAAACACCGCAAGTGCAACAGTAGTAGTCCAGAGGTCCTGCTGACCTCTCGCCGTCTGGGTGATATTTGTTGTTCGAATAATCAGGCCGCTTGATTTATAGACCTGTTCCTTCTCAGACCATGCCTGGTTCGGATCGACTTCCAGGCCAAGTGTCGTTCCCAACATTCCCGCCGCCAGGTCCTCCGCCATATCGGCTGCGTCCTGCTGGCTCATTCCATAACCATGCACTTCACTAAGATAGCCCCACTGGCTTCGGTCTCTCGGAACAGCCACTCCGATGCCGGAAACGATTATTCTTCCATGCTCATTCGTATCGGACCTGGCAAGCACACAATAACATATCTCGCCGGGCTTAAGAGACTTAAGACCGTTTTCTCTACTGACCATCTTACACTTCGGTGGCAGGATCGATGAAACCTGCACCAAATTTTGCTGAGCCACCCCCGCCGTTCTCAGGGCTTCCTCAAAAGACTTTAGCTGGTATTTATGCCGCCCAAGCCCTTTGGTTAGAAATACCTTCGTAGGAACAAGACCACTCATTGATATCTCCAAATTTACGTTAGATTACCAGTTGTGCACCTATAATCCGAGAATTATATACCTTTGCACTTACGAAACAATCAAAATTATCCCAATAGGTAATTTTTTTCTGCTGTTACTTTCATAAATGCAGCCGAGAGCCTCAGCTCTGAAAAATACCGGCCAAGAATAACAAATTTTTTAAAAGGAAAGACACTAAAAATTCAAGACAAAATCTATGTCTATAGAGTTTAAGGCATAACGGCAAGCACGGCTATCGGTAAGGGAACCGGCAATTCCGTTGTTTGATTAAATACAAGAGAAAGAGAATATGGCAACAACGCTATACACAGGCGACAAGCAAAATGATAAACAGCTTTCGATTAACATCGGCCCCGTCAAATAAATCCGTTACTACTGCTTCGGAATTTGAATTCTTTTCGAGCATTTTGGACATCGCCCGATTTTTCCTGCATAATCTCTGCTCACCTGTATACTCTGTCCACATGAGCAATTAAAATGTATTAATTTATCCATAGCTTTTCCGGATTTCAACAAAGGTGCGACAGGCTTAACCTTTCTTTTCTCTTTTTCCTTGAATTCCCGCCGCCAGAATTCCAATTCTTCCCGTGACACTTTCGGGATATTACTTTTTTTAGGCAACAGAATATCGAAAATAGACCTTTCATCCCTTTCCATACCGATCCATTTCATCTTCAACATTAAAATCGCCAGGCCAAAACCTCCTACAAAACCGCCGACATGAGCTGTATAAGCCACATTTCCCGAACCCCTGAAAGCTCCGAATAAATCGAATGCAAACCATAACAGAATCAACCAGTAACCCGATAGACTAAAAAAAATAGGCCTGAAAAAGACCAAAAAGAAACAACTTATGGTATTTTCGGGAAAAAATACAAGGTACATCCCAACAATCCCGTTAATCGCCCCGCTGGCGCCCACGGCCGTACGACCATCTAATATCAAATGGCTCATCGTCGCTATCAGCCCCAATGCTACATATACAGGAAGATATAAAACGTTCCCCAGCTTTGAGCAGACCGCGTTTCCGAACAGCCATAAAAAAATCATGTTCCCAATTAAATGCAGAAATCCCCCATGAAGCCACATATGTCCAAACAGTCCCCTAATGCCCCAGCCATCCAGAATGAAACTGGATATCGTTTTTGACGCGACGGGATCTGAAATTGCCGATAACTGCACAAAGAACACGAAGATGACACTGGTGACCAGAAGCCAGTTCATTACCGGCCGATGATTAAACGGAACATCTACACGATAGGGAATCATTAACGAAGTTTCCTAAAAAGTTGTCAGACTTTACATATCCGCAACAATATAAGCACTTCACTAAGTTTTATGCCGCCTCGCCGGTTTGCGGTTGAGACTGGTCTTTAATCACACTGGTTGCCGCTTTAATCACACCGGCTATATCCGCAAGATTGGTCGGTATAATAATCGAATTATTAGTCTTGGCTAATTTGCCGAACTCATCCAGGTATTGCTCTGCGACTCGCAGGTTCACAGCGTTAACGCCGCCTTCTTCGTTGATTGCCTTGGCAATCTCCCTGATTCCATTTGCCGTCGCTTCGGCCACTCTTAGAATCTCAACGGCCCGGCCCTCGGCCTCGTTGATTCTTCTTTGCTTTTCACCTTCCGAACGGGCTATCATTTCCTGCCTGTCACCTTCGGCGCGGTTAATTTTTGCTTGCCTGTCACCTTCCGATTCGGCAATAGTCGCTCGTTTTTCCCGCTCCGCGCGCATCTGCTTTTCCATCGCGTCTTTGATGCTCTGAGGCGGCAGAATGTTCTTGACCTCGTAACGTGTCACCTTCACACCCCACGGATCCGATGCTTTGTCCACTGCTTCAACAATAACACTGTTAATAGTCTCCCTCTCTTCGAAAGTCTTGTCCAACTCGAGCTTACCCATTACGCTACGCATTGTGGTTTGGGCCAACTGCGATGATGCAAAAAGATAATTGTTTATGCCGTAAGAGGCCTTCTTGGGATCGACAACCTGCATATACAGGATACCGTCAACCTCAACTGCGATATTGTCCCTCGTGATGCATGCCTGAGGCGGCACGTCCACCGCCTGTTCTTTCAGGGTGTGCCTGTATGCAACTCTGTCTATAAACGGGACCAAGATGTGGAATCCCGCTTCGAGAGTTTTGGAATATTTCCCCAGCCGTTCGACAATAAACGCCTGTTTTTGGGGTACTATACGTATCGTCTTGAAAAATACGATCAATGCAAATAAAAGAATACCTACGAGAATGATTGTCAAAATATAATCGCCCATGACTTTCTCCTTTCCTGAAAAAGTTAATATTGAGTGATCTGTTATTTAATTCTCAATGTCCGAGCGTAGCTATTCGCTTCGGCCTTCTGGCAACAAGATAAATCAATGCACCGATCAGTTGCGCTGCGGCAATAACAACCACCCAGATTACCCGTTCGTTACTATCGTCGGTTTCGTTATTGATGCAGTCGATAAGCGTCCATATCCATAAAACAAATCCACCTAATCCGAGGGCTAAAAATATAGACATCATAAAAAAACCAAATAAATTCATAATCCTCTGCTCCTATATTTCTTTAACCTTCAGAGTGATATTGTCTTTGCCTATAATTTCAACAGTTGCTCCGACGGCAATGTCATTATCTGCCTGCGCGTCCCAGTTGGTCCCGTGGAATTCCACCTTTCCACCGGCCTTCGGTGAAATATCTTCTACTACAACCGCCCGCTCACCGATGAATTCCTTCAGGTCTTCCGTTAAATCCTGCTTTCCTCCTGAATGTCCGAGAAATACTCCCTTGACCCACTTCCTTAAAATCAACAGTGACAGGACCGAACTGATAATGAATATTATTAGCTGGGCATTGATTGAGCCATAGACGTAGTCACTTAAAAGGCATACAATCGCCACAACCCACGCACCAACGCCGAAGAAAGCGATAATCAGCCCCGGCAGTATGAATTCCATAATCAGCAGCGCAAGTCCGACCAGGAACCAAATCAATTCCGGCCTAAGTAATTCTTTCCAATCCATATCCTTTCCCTTCCTTTCACTTCATTTAACAGACAGAATTATGTTTGTCTCAAACAATATACGTCCGAATCCTCGGATCCTTCAATATAAAATCATTCTACAACCACTGCTGTTCCGTAAACCAGTATTTCCGCCGCCCTGCCCATCACTTCCGTGGTTGAAAACTTTACTCCCACAATGGCGTTGGCACACAGCTTATTAGCCTCCTCAATCATCCTGTCAATAGACTGCTCACGTGACTCGGCCATCAGCTTAGTATATTCCGCCACTTCACCCCCGACAACGTTGCGAAGACCGGCCATGATATCTCTGCCTATATGACGTGCCCGAATCGTATTACCCCGGACAAGACCAAGCTGTTTTGTAATCTTTTTACCGTCTATCGTATCTGTCGTTGACAATAACATTGCCTTATCTCCTTACATTTTTATACCTGTCCGATGTCCAGAAGAAAATCCGTTCCCGAAGCACCGAGACGAATAATATCGCAAGACCCGCCAAAAGCACCAGCAGGCCGACTTTTAAAACTAACTCAATGTCAGGGTTATTGATGATTTTTTCAATAGCCCTGAATCCGCCGTAGATTATCAGAATAATACCGGCCACCGATAACAAAATCCAGCCCAGACCTCGCTCTATTCGATTATAAACACTACTCCAGTACTGTTGCCAGATTTTATCCTCAGGCTCCACAAGGGTCACCTCATCGGTTATTTTCTTGAGCTTCTGAAATCCCTTAATCTCGTCGGCACATTCGGAGCAACTTTTCAAATGTTCCTCGAACCGCCGTTTTTGTTCGTCGTTTAATTCGTTGTCCAGGTAGCCCATCATCATGTCTTTCCAGTCATGGCATGTCATTTGGCATACCTCCTTTCCCTGCGCCCAGCAATTCTTCCAGTTTCTTGCGGGCATAATACAACCTGCTCGTGACGGTACCTTTATTGCAAAAAAGGGCCTCGGCTATTTCATCGTACGACATATTTCGGAAATGCCTGAGTATGATAACCTCGCGATGTTTTTCGTCCAGTTGGCCGATGGCTTGCCAGACTTTGTCCTTAAGCTCGTTTCTGGCGGCCACTACCTCCGGCGAAAAGCAGTCGGCAGTCGCTTCTACTTCCGGGCAACCCTCGACATCAAGAGAGCCGGCCCGTCTGTACTTTCTTTTCCTCAAATGGCTTATACAGAGATTCTTCAGAATCTGATAAAACCAGGGGAAAAATTTGCGGTCGGGTTTAACCTGCTTGATGTTCCGATATGCCCGAATAAAAGCTTCCTGCGACAATTCCAAGGCGTCCTCGCGATTCCCGACAAGCCCCAGAGCAATAAAATACGCGTCTTTCATATACTTATTCACAAAAACTTCAAACGCCTTCCTTGAGCCCCGCCGACACCGCTGCATAGCGATCAGTTCTTCTTGACAGATGCTTGGCACTCTTTTCGGCTCCAAAAATTATTCCTTTATTCGACTTCTAAAGTAATATACTCATCCGAAGGCGGGTTTCTTCAAATTATTTGACATATTTTATTTAACAATTTGGCCTTATTAACCAACCGGAAATTCCTTCAGGATATTATCAGTCTTTGGCCGGTTTTAACATGCATTTTTTTATTCGCGGCGCCATTTTTCAGGCTGATCTCCAGGGTATTATTCGAACCTTCGATAAGAAATAATTCATCGTCTTTTGCCGAAGCGTAATCGGAATAAAAATTCATTTCCAGATGCCTGGGGCCTATTTCCACAGCATACTTTCGCTTTTGCAGGTTCGGTATGTTCGTTATGATATTTCCGAACGTATCGATTCTGACAACAATTCCCTCGTTTTTACTGATATACAGCTCAAGTTTCTCAATATCTTCCGTCTTTTCCCCGATATTTTCAAAACGTCCCAATTCAATATTTGCTGCGGCTACGGCAAATACATCTCTTCCGTGAAAGGTTCTACTGGCACTTTCGGGAACATTCAGGATCCTGATTTCAATTATTTCCTGCTGTTTAAGTGTCTCCCAGAACAAACCGTTATCCGGCCCGACAAAGTAATACCTCTTGGTCTTGACGACTATTGCTTTTCTCGCCGTACCGACACCCGGATCAACAACACAACAGAATACGGAACCTTCGGGAAAGTATCTATAATTATTGCTTAGTATCCATGACGCTTCGATGAGATTTTGCGGTGATATACTGTGACACAAATCGACAATTTGTATATCCGGCGAAATTTTATATATGACTGCCTTCATCACTCCCACATACTCGCTCGGACCGAAGTCGGTTAACAAGACAATCATATCAACCTCTTAATTTATATTTCTCCTCACCCTGCAAAGCCCACTTATACAATCGGCCACAATTATTATCTATCAAAGACTTATAATCAATTATAAAGTCTTATGATCCCTTGCTTAGGGCTGGGGTTTACGTATGGTCTGAGCGCTTCCTGAGCTTAAAGGGGATTAATTGTGCTGCTATTAGTATAGCAAGACCCACGAAGGCGCTGATTATTGTTAATATGAATAACGCCGAAAATACTAATATCAGCCAAATCCATACCTGCGTGTTTGGGTAAGGGACAAAAAATCTGTCACGGCCTTTCTTCCATCGCCCAAGCTTGCGGATAGTAGAAATGACTTCATAGATTCCTATCAATACCGGCAAAAAAATACCGACATAAACCAGCCAAGGCAATTTTCCCTTTTCCGACCATACAACAGGCCCGACAGGCCTGCGTGTCAAGGCAAAAAGCACCGCCGCTTCGCCAAGATAGGGCGCATCAGAAAGATTGGACAAAACACGAGGGCCTAACAATGTCCCGTCCGGCAGCGGCCACGAGCCGACTATAGCCTGTGCCGCAAGAACGTACCCATGGTCGAATCTGCCCATCGATCTGGTCGCCCCAATGCCGAATGCACAAGCCGCAGCACCATAACCGGCCACAACCGGACCGGCATCCACTTCAATAAAAAACAATCCCTCGGTATCGACACCTCGCGGAAATTCCCTGAATCCCGCCAGCCATCTTCCTTTCTGCCAGAAATGTTCCTCGTATTTAGCATACCAGTCATTAGCGGTCTGAGTCCACAATTCCGGCGCCCATATCAGCATAAAAGATAATCCCACGCCGCGAGCACTGTCCCAGCCCTTACCAGTTTTTGAGTCAACAATATAAGCCGGCAGGCCTGTATTTTGATCCAGAACATTCCCTTGAAAGCCTCGAATCGCCCGAGCGGCGAATTCGCTATGGTCCGTACCCAAGACAGTATCAGCCCGCCGAATAACCGCAATCGCCGGGACAATATCTACTGGATAGCACTGGTCTGGATAATCATCCAGCAGACCATATGGAGATTTATCAAGCTCCATTGACAGTGACTCGACCTGAGTACGCAAAAGCTCCTCGTATTTGTTATCACCGGTAAGCTTCTGATAACTCGTCGAGCCGGATATAAGCAGCATTCGATAAAACAGATTTTCTTTCTCAAGATAGTCGTCACCCCAATGCTGCTTGACCCAGCTTGCATGATTGGGATCAGTAACAAGAGCCGCCGCAGCTTCGATGGCGCCCACTGCGTAATCTTTCGGTGCCGACGATGCAAGCTTCGGGTTTTCCTCATAAGCTTCCTGGAGTGACTCTGTAGCCCATAAAAAGAAAACCGAGCCAAAGACCGGCCATTCGGTCCCGGAAATATCAGAAGTAGATAGTTCCGTTGCCGCTCCGGCCTCGATGCGCTTGCGTGCCCATTTTTCATATTTCGGCGAAAGAGCCTTATGCCAACGAAATACAAAACGCGGCATTTTGTCACTATGCAGCCCAGGATCATATAAATCAAAGACCAGCATCGCCGCCGGGATAAAGAAAATATAAACTGAAATCAAAATCATAATGACGGCGTTGATTTTCAAACACAAATCCAGATGCTTTTTCATCATTTACCTTTCCCGCTGATTTAAGAATACGCAATGATAGCTGTTGCTAATATTTATGTCAACCTAAACCAAGAAATGATAACAGCTATATAAAAAGATTATTATTGTAAAAGCGACGACGAAGGATGCCGGGAAATTGATTCAGATCTAAAATCTTTTTTACGTATTCTCTTTAAGCAACTGGTTGAACATTCGTAATTGCACGTCAATGGAACTGAGAATCCAGTCTATATAATGTAATTGATGAACCGGCCGGCGATGTCCCTCGTTCATCAAACCCTCCTGTACGGCGTTCACAAATTTACTGACTGTCTGGGGACTTATTTCCGTAGGTTTGGTAGCCCATTGCTTAAGCTGCTCATATTCATCCCGCAATTTCGAGCTCCCGGCCAACTGCTCAATAGTCAAATAATCGCCGGGATTAAAAGCGAGTTGTAAACCTTTTAGGCACATAATCAAAGGCTCATAATTGGCTCTTTCTTCCAGACGAATAAATTTATACTGCTGAATATAAGTAGTAGCCTGCGAAGGGGATTTATCCGCAATTTCATCTCCACCCAGATGCCATTTTCGTTTGCTTGTCCTGGCAAATACGAGTTCTTCAGTCACGCCCTCTTGACTCTGCGAATCAAAACCGCTGGGATATTGTGTGATTTCATCATAACCAATTCTCGATACCCAGAGTCTGCCGGCTTCTTTGAGTTCAGGTCCGCCACCGAGAGCAAGCAGGCACTTGACAAATCCCAACGGTAATATATTTTGATTGCCGATTTGCTTTTTCCGAAGCTGGAAAGACAAATGCAGACTGTGCGGGTGAATATCGAAAAAATTAACGATTTCACAAATTAACTGATTCAGCAACCACGGGTCAGCAGTCGCCGGCCGGGACAATTCCCCCGCTATATTAAGTCTGCCCGGAGCAAGCTCTAAAAAACCAGACCTTCTTGCCTGGTCTGTCGAGCCGGAATGGTCATCGATGTAACCGCCAAGTTTCCAGGACAAGACGTCCAAATGAAAATCTTGGAAATATTTGAAGCCGTCGTAAACCAGATCATACGCACCTTTTGCGCTTCTCTGCGGCTCAACGGCCGCCGGACCGAGATTGCTCAATTCGATTTCCAGCCCGAGCGGAACCAGTCCCGGCCTAAGAGACGAACGAATCTGGTTGAGCTTGGCACGAACAACCCGGCCGTCAAACATGCTCTGGGCCGCTCTTACAGCATATTTGATATAATCGATCAGGTCGTGTTCTTCGTAGGGCATTGTCTGGAGACACTTTTTTATAATCAGATCAACCGCAGGAGTGTTTGTGTTCATTATCTGCAAGGCAATCAACAGGCCCATTGTGCGTTTGTAATATCTCTCCGAGGTTCGCATATGCTCGAGATCAAAACGACACTGAGACTGGATATGTTCCTCAAGCTGATTCAAAAGAACCTGCCTTACAACCAGGGCAAGATAATTTTGTACAAAGGGCTTCGCCTGCTCATCATGATATAAGTGCCTTATGGAAGGTCTCGGTCTGTCGAGCTCATGCTCAATATAATAATCGCTCATAGCATCACTGCGATAATGGCTCATAACCAGGTCTCGCTCGGTCGTGGCAAGAAGCTCCCTGTCCGCCCGTCGTTCCGATTCGGCATCAACGGTTCGTTCGCCGGGACGAGTATGCTTTTTTAGAAACTTCTCGATGCGTTTCCGCAGCCAGAGTTCGTGTATCAGATTAACGTGAAACCTGTCACCAAAATGTTTTTCCATAGAATCATGAGACACAAGATATGCCTGGGCAGGAACAGAACCTTTTGCCGTATTAACGGTTACAGTATCTCTTTCGTAACGCTTGCCTTCATATCTGTCGATTTCCGCCATTGCAGTTGGAGGGACATCATAAATAACCAGTCCATCGATACTCGATGAAGGGGCTACGACCGCATAGAAATAAACATTGTCCGGGCTTACTTTTCGATAACCGCTCAGCATCGCGGCAGCGGCAAAAAGTGTCTTGTCGTCAACACGATTCTCTCTTTTTGTGTAGCTCAAGCCGCAAACAGACTGGAATATCCTTTGGTCCCGCAGCGAGCCGTATATAAACAAGTTGTTCTTCTCTTCGCTCATAATAATATGTCACATTACATATATTATTCCGTAAGGAGTGTTAATCTTCCTTACGGATCCGATTGTACAACGTAAATAACTCCCTGAATGCACGAAGAATAACGCGTAAATTCGCGCCCGTCTGAAAACCGGCCGTTCGGGGATAATGATGCACACCCTTTTGAGTGATTTGATACCCCTTGCGTGAAGCACGAGCTAAAACTTCCGTATCAATCAATGCACCTGTGCTCGATAGATGCAATCCTTCAAATATTTTTCTTTTATAAAGCTTGAAAGCACAGTCGATGTCGCGGATTTTCAGACCGAACAACAGACAAACCAGCTTCGTCCAGCACCAGCCGTTGATTTTTCGTATAAGAGAATCCTGACGATCCAGTCGATAGCAACTTACGATATCATATTTTTCCATCAACGGCAGCAGCGGAGGCAACTCATTGATATCGAACTGCCCGTCGCCATCCGTATAAAACACAAGCTCCTTTGTCGCCGCTGCAAAACCGGATTGAAGGGCCGCACCATATCCGAGATTTTTCGAGTGATGTACCACTTTTATCCTGTCATCCCCGCCGGCAAGCTCATCGGCAATTCTTCCGGTATCGTCCGAACTGCCGTCATCGACGATAACAACCTCGAAATCCCTTCCGATTTTTCCAAGAACAACGAGTGCTTTTTCAATAGTCGAACCAACATTTTCCTGCTCGTTATAACAGGGGAAAAAGACACTAATACCCCCCGATGAATGGTCATCGCCGGATTGTATTTCCTGATTTTCCTTGTTCATCATTGCTCACTCACGAGATGCTCCACGAATTGTAAGCCCCTGTTCGTGAGATTCGAATATTATGAATCACCATTTCATATTCCTGGTAATCCAGATCAATTGATCTTCACAATCACTATATTGAGCGGCATAAGAATTTGCAATCTTCGTGTCTCCCTGCAACCGTGCATTCCGCTCCAAATGGAAATATGCCAGCCGTGCTGATTCCAACCTCCGACGGTATCCATCCTGTTTGGACCAGCTTTCCTTATTTTCCTCGAACCTTTGAATATAATCTGCACAAAAACTATCTATATCCGTCCGCAGTTCGGCAAACCTTGCTGCAAGGAGAATGATTTCCAGCATCGGAGCTTGAGAGGGCTTGGCATTAAACGCATCGATCGCATATTTTAATCCTTCTTTTCTTTTTTCCTGGTCCCGATAATATAAAAACCATGAATGGGCGCGAATCAGATCCTGATGGAACTTATCGGGATAAATCGTTTCGCCGGTAAATATCCCCTCGAAAAGTTCCTTTCCGCGGGCTGTTCCGGCGTTAACAAATATCTTTTGCTTGTTATTAAAGAAAACCAAAGGCCAGTTAGGGTCGTTTTCGAGCCCTCTTATAGCGTGATAGTAATTATTTCTTTCGGGATCATTATAAACAGCCGACGGCATCAAGACCAGCCAAACGTTGCGGGCTGTCAACTGTTGATCCATCCACCTTCCAATAGCCCTGTAATCGGCGGCGGTCGGTTCCTGTCCTCTCAATCCCGTACGCTGCATTATATCGAAAGTGATTTGCCCCCCCGACATAACATACGACCAATCATCAAAGGCTCTACGGTCATAGGCGGCCTGCGCCCTGCCGTCCATAAACAATCGCAACGGCGTCCGGCCGGTATCAGGATCCGGGTTCTGGCCCCAGGCAATGAAACCACCTTCGGTCCAGTAGTTAAACATTTTTCCCGATAATTTGTTGTCCCGGATAAACTTCATGGCGTAAAACGGTTTCGCATCCGATGCGGTCATCCGCATAAAGACCGAGCTATATTTAGGGTCATTTGGCCAGGGATCGAGGTAAATACGCTTAAATTTCAGTCCCCACCATATACCGAAAAACAAGACCGCTACGACACCGGTAAATATAAATATTCGTTCCAGGCAATTAGGCATCTGAGGGACAACCATTTGATTTTTTTTGTGATAATTTACCATAGCTGAAATAGCACGAATCACCTGGTCTATCAATAACGCTATAATCGGACAGCCTGCGAGGCCGGCTATCGGGATGAATCTGCGAGAACGAACAGCCATATATATTGTTAGGGCGGCAATAAGTATTAGAGGCAAGTCGATTTTAGGCCATTGATAAACTTCGGAACTTTTCATTTTTCGTTTCGATTGCTGACCGATGGCCTTAGAGACCCAGACCATAGAAAAAATCCATAATACTATAACCAACAAGGCGAGAATGAACATCACCAAATATGGAACCGCCGTACCGACAGGATTACTCCATTCAAACGCGGATTGCCATTCGTGAATTTGACGCCACCTCGCAGCGTGCTCACTCACACTGATAACAAACGTATGAGTAAGGTTGGTCAAATGAAAAGGATTGAAAACGACAACAGCAACAAAAGCAATAATCGCTGCAGCGACTGTATGACAAACTCCCTTCCACCCAATCGTAACAAGCTTGCTTTTTGAAGCAATCAGAACGATATCGAAAACAATCACTAAAATAGCAAACAGAAACGCCGAAACCGTGGGACCCGCCTTCGAAAAAACGATAATCAGAAACGGCCAGGCGGCAATATTGTATAAAATCGCAGTCCATTTTTTATCAAGAACCGTCATAAGATGCAAACCGATGAAGGGTATAAGCATAATAAAGATGTATATATAACCTCCGTGGACATTGCACCAGAATACCGCCACAGGAACAACAAGCCAGATATAATATACATTTCGATACGTAGTCAGCGCCAGAACAAGTAAAAAAACAGCTACAAGCATATTCGAAAAACCGGCGGGTCGAATATCGAGAAAGCTGCGACCTGTGAACATTGCAAAGCATGCAAAAACCGCCGCCAGAGCCGGATTGACACCAAGCAATCGGGATGTGTAATATACACAAATCACTGTGATAATATAGATAGCGAATTTCCAATATACCAGAGCTTCGGATGTAAAGCTTACTCCATCCGCATATGTGGATTTAGGCACCAATCTATAAAAGATTTCATGTGTCAGCCAGTTCTGGTTGACCCATCCGGTAGGGTGCACTTTTTTGACTGTTTCTATACCGACTTTATCCGTTATCCACCGGGCCCAGTCCGGCCATGTTTTTATCTCTTCTTCGGTCGGTCCGGCTCTGTGGGAATGTGCACTGAACGGCTCGACAGTATCGACCTGATGATTGACAAAATGCCGGCCGCAGGCCATCGCCACCCAGGTATCACCGGCAGCAACCATACGCGTACATGCATGAAAAGTAAAAATAAGCATTGCCAGCCAGCCAATAATCATAGGCCAGCCGGAAAACGCAATCCTTTGGGTCTTTGAGATTAGTGGTTCAGCAGTTGACGATACAACAGTCTGCTGATTGGACGAAATTGTGCGCTTTTTATTCTTTACTGACTTAGCCATTCTTGAAGTCTATCTAATCCCTTGGTAATTTGTTCGAGCGAACAGGCAAAGCTCAAACGCACATTATTATCACATCCAAACGGCAAACCCGGCACCAGAGCCACATTAGCCTGCTCTAAAAGTGCCTTTACAAAGTCCATGCTTCCGGTAATTTTGGCACCATTAATATTTCGGCCATAATGGCTTGAGACATCAGGGAAACAATAAAAAGCACCTGTCGGCTCGGAACAATCCACGCCATCGATACTATTGAGCCTCTCGGCCATATATTTACCTCGACGCTCGAATTCCTGCCTCATTTTTTCTATAGCCTCATCAGCCGGCGGACCTAATGCCGCGATCGCCGCATATTGACCGAAGGTGACAGGATTCGATGTCATGTGCGATTGAAGACGTCCCATCGCCTTGATGACATCAAGCGGTCCGGCCGTATAGCCAAGACGCCAGCCGGTCATTGAAAACGCCTTACTGAAACCGTTCAGTGTGAGTGTTCTGTTATATGCATCTTCGCTAAGCGAGGCAAAACTCACAAATTCAGTCTTACCATAAATGAGCTTTTCATAAATCTCATCTGAAATAACATATATATTCGTTTTTTCAAGAACCTTTGCAATGGCTTTTAGCTCATCGGGCGTATAGGTAAAACCGCCGGGATTGTTCGGCGAGTTTATCAACAGCATTGCGGTTTTTTCATTAATAGCTTCCTCTAACTGTGCCGGTGTAATTTTATAACCGCTACTCTTGTCGGTTTGAATAATTTTTGCCGTAGCGCCGGCCAGCTTAATCGTCTCAGGATACGTAACCCAGTATGGTGTTGGCAGGATAACCTCATCACCCGGATCAAGTATCGCCTGCATCGCCTCGTAAACCGAGTGTTTACCGCCTATATTGACAATTACCTGCTCGGGACTGTAATTAAGTCCATTATCCTTCTGAAGCTTATCTGCTATTGCAGATTTGAGCTGGATAATTCCCGCGGCGGCAGTATATTTTGTCTGACCTGCCTTGAGAGCCTCTATCGCAGCCTGCTTTATATATTCAGGAGTATCAAAATCGGGTTCTCCGGCACCAAAACCTACGACATCCACACCCTGGGCTTTTAATTCCTTCGCTCGAGCGGTGACGGCAATAGTGGCCGAAGCCGGAACTTCCTGTGCTCGTTTGCTTATTTTCATATATTTACCCTTACCGTTAATAATATTATTTAGCGTAGTATTAAAAACAAAATAACAAAGCCAGTCAAGTAAATTGACATATGCCAAATTCCCGATATTCATACCAGCAGACCTATAAGCGGTGAAATGTGTATTAAATCTATTGACAAAAATCAACAAAAATGCTATTTTTTTTCTATGATTCGTACCACTCATATCGCGGTTCTAATTTGCTTGTGTTTGCCGCCGGCCGGTTGCCGGGAGCCGGAGAAAAAAGCCTGGTGGGAAGAAACGAAGATTGACGATCTGTCTCCTAATTCCGGCGACGGACGAATGCAGGATAAAAAATTACAGACAATTAATTTTGACCTCCATATTTACGAAGTACCGGCCGATAACATCAAAAAAATAGACGAGATAAGAAGAACACTCGATACCAGACCGTTTAGATTCAACAGTCTTACTGCTTTCAGTTCAAATTCTTTTTCGGTTTATTTCGGACAACTCCAAACATGGAACACAATCACCGATTTACTTCTCATCGCCGGTGCAGAAAGAAGATCCCGGACATCATTGTTGCTGCCTGACGGACAGACAGAAGATATTACAGTTGCCGGATTCGACTACCCGTTGACCGTATATTTCACTTCGAGCCGAGGCACAAAAGAAGGAGCACATATCGGACCGGGACATCTTGTCATGCGAATTAAAGCCGGCAGCTCACCGACTCTGAATGACGTTGCAAACATTACAATCTATCCGGTTTTTTTAGTGCCTCTCAGAAATACTATTCCCCAGTTGAACGCCCGTACAAAATTACGAGAATTCCCTTTCACTCCCGCAGCTTTCGGGCTGAATATGAGTCCCGGCGATTTTATTTTTTTATCACCGGAAGAATACGTCACTGAAAAATCGTCGTTAGGCGGCCTTTTCTTCAACAATCCCAGAGGCAACATGTTCTTCCAAAAAGACAAACGCAAACCACCCGAGTTCAAACCCTGCTTTAGAGTATATATGCTCACATGCACGGAGATTATAAACTGACTTTCACATGTTCGTTCCAACAGTGACAATGACCCAGTGCGGTAATTACGATAAGCCTGAAATCACCGAGGCCATAAAAAAGCATTTTTTTTTCCTCGGCGGTCTCGACAAGTTTGTTAAGCCGGGTGACACCGTTCTGCTCAAACCGAATTTCATCGCCCCGAAATCCCGGCATCACGCCACTCAGACGGACCCGGCTGTCATCATCGAAACGGCACGGATATTAAAAGATTTCGGAGCAAAACCCTTTATCGGCGATTCGCCGGCCTGGGGCAACGTATATTCCTGTATCAAGGCGCTAAAGCTGGAAGAACCCCTCAGGAAACTGTCAGTGCCGGTCAAGCAGCTTGACAAACCAAGACAGTGCAGGATAGGACAGGCACAAATCCCGGTTGGGATAAGCTCGCACGCACTCGATGCAGACGTGATAATCAATCTGCCGAAGTTCAAATCACATCAACAATTAGTCGCCACATTTGCGATTAAAAACATGTTCGGTTGTGTCAGCGGCAAACGAAAAGCCATCTGGCATTTTCTAAAAGGAAAAAACGCAGATGATTTTTGCCGGTTGCTTATTGATATATATCGATATCTGAAACCCGCTCTGACCATCATCGATGCAGTAATTGCAATGGACGGCCCCGGCCCGATCAATGGCAGAGCCAGACCTCTCGGCTGGCTAATCGGCGGAACAGATCCGATAGCCTGCGAAACAATCTGCGCCGAGCTGGTCGGAATCAAACCGCATAACTTACCAATTGTCAAAACGGCGGAAAATATGGGATTCGGCTGTTCAAATCCGGCAAATATCACAATATCCGGCGATCACTTCCCACAAGAAGTGTGTACCGACTTCCAATTGCCGAAAATGATCCCGATCAGATTCTCACTGCCTCACGTCTGCAGAAGCATCTGCAAACAGGCCTTTTTTGTCGCCAAAACAGCAGTAAAAAAACTATCGTCCCTGAAATTTTAGTCGAATGTATTTATATATCGGCCGTTAAAGAGCCGATTTTTCATAATAGAATTTATCACAACAAATAAAATAATCCTATGCCAGTACAATCCAAACAGGAATATAAAAAAGAACCGGGCAAGAAAAATACTACCGCAGTTCGCCTGATTACAACGCTCTCGATATGCACCGCACTTTTAATTATTGCCACATATTTATATTATACAAAGTTCATATCAAATCCATACACAGAGATTCTGAATGACCCGAATATTAGTGCGGCCGACAAGGTAAACTGGGCACAGAGAATAGATTTTCCCGGTCTGACGAACTTTTATAAAGTCTCGGAAGACCTGTACCGCGGGGCACAGCCGACGGTACAGGGAATGGAACAACTTAGCAAGCTTGGCATCAAAACCATAATCAACCTGCGATCTATTCACTCGGATCGGGATGAGTACGATGATACCGGATTGGTGTACGAGCATTTGAATATGACGACACTCGGTCCCGAGAACGAAGATATTGCTCGATTTCTACAAATTGTCACCGACAGCAACAGCACGCCGGTATTTGTTCATTGTAAACACGGTGCGGACAGGACGGGAGCAATGTGCGCTATTTATCGCATTGCCGTCCAGAACTGGAGCAAAGACGAAGCTATCGCGGAAATGGTCGGAGGCGGCTTCGGGTTTCATAAAATATGGATGAATCTCGTTGATGATATCCGAGAGCTGGAAATAGATGAAATCAAAAAAAGTGCCGAACTAAACGAGTAGATTATTATTCTGTTTTCGAAGAGAAGACAACCTCTTTGCTATCAAACACCGGCCCGTATTCACAACACATTTTGTAAACGGTCTCACCAGAATCCGGAACTTTACACTCAATCGCACAGCTCTGACACAGACCGATTCCACAGGCCATCCTCCGTTCCATACTGATCTGGCAGTCGATATTTTTTCCAGCGGCGATTTCGGCAACTTTGGCCAGCATTTCTTCCGGCCCGCAACTGTAAATAATTATCTCATCGATAACCGACTCGGTCTGTTCGAACCACTCTGCGAGACAATCGGTAACAAAACCTTTATACCCAGTCGAGCCGTCATCCGTCGCCACAATCGACTCAACGCCGTATTGAGAAAATTCCCGAAGTGAAAATCCCAGGTGTTGTGATATCTCATCCAGTCTTCCTTCGAAAGGCAATGCCGTTCTTGTTTTTGCACCGACAAATGCTATGACTTGGATATCCTGATGGTCGGACGCGAGAACTTTCGCCAAATGCTGTAAAGGCGGCGTCCCCATCCCGCCGGCCGCTAAAATTGCGTATTTTTTATTCTCCGGAACCAAAAAGCCGTTCCCCAAAGGTCCGATGACACTGAGCGAATCACCGGGCGACAACGTTGTCATTCGTAAAGATGCGGGCCCGACAATACAATAAAGTAGCTCTGCGACAGTTTTATCTCCATGAACGGTGACATCTGTAAAACTAAAAGGCCTTCTTAAAAGAATATTGCGGTCCGATGAATCAGTCAATTCGGGAGGAATTTTCTCGGGACTCGGCAGGGCCGTATTGGTTAAATCCAGCTCTGCAAATTGCCCCGGCCGGAAATTTGCGAACGCCTCTGCACCTTTTTCTGAAAACGCAAGTTTGAGCTTGCCGAACTGTAAACCAATATGTTTGCTGGCCAATACAACAGCTTCGAAAACTCCTCTGGTTGACTTGCATATTTCCGACATAAAAACCTGTATCCTCTCTTAAAGCAGTCCTTCGAAAACCTTAACACCGTCCACAACCTTACAAACGTGTACGGCATATTTGTCGGCGAAATCAGGGCGGCTTCGAGGATACCCCCATTCGACAGCCTTTTTGACCGCCTCGACGCTCTCCGGTCGCACCAAAGCTCCCGATGCACCTTTGTCCCCCCCGCCAAGCATACGCGCACCCAAAACTCCCGGCACAGTCCGGACAATATCGCACATCGTTTCCAGCTCCGGGCCGGATATTTTATAGTCGTCCCGCAATCCTATGCCGTCCTCACGGAATATCCGCCCTACCGTGACTATATGACCGGCCTTCCATGCTTCGAGCATTTCATAGAACCGCTGTTGAGCGGCGAAAATATACTTTAATCGAGCACATAAATCCGCATGACTTTCCCCGAACTGCCCAATAATCTTTTCATAAACCTTTTGCTCTTTGATATCTGCCAGGCAGGAAATATCGTAACCGGCTTTTTGCAGTATCGAGACCAGCTCTTCGCACTCGCTCCGGCGAACCTTGTAGGTTGATTTTTCCAGACCCGGCCGTTCGGTGCCGGTATCCATAACGACGATTCGAAAATCATCGGCTTTTTCTCCAAGCTTCACGTAATCGACGGACCTTTTTGCCGGATTGTAATAAGTCCCCATACCATGGCGTGCAAACAATATCATAATCTGGTCGAGCTTGCCGCACGGTGAGCCGATATAATCGTTTTCCACCGCCTGAGCCAGATCGACAATATCCATTTTGTCCTCCAGCTCGATGCCGTTTACATCGAACAACGAGAGAATCAGATTCAGGCTCAAAGATGCCGACCGGCTCATCCCCCCGCCGGGAATATTGCCGTAAATGACTCCGTCGATTCCCTGCGTAATCTGGTGACCCTCTCGGCGGAGAATATAATCGACACCGTACGGAAACCGTCCCCATGTATGGGCCGTTTTTTCGGATTTCGGTTCGGGAACATTCCCAGGCAAAAATTCGATTATACCGTCATCGGGAAAATTGCCGCTATAGAGTCTGACTTTACCTGTGCCGTTCGGTTTATAACCCATCCAGATGAATCTGTCGGTCCCTACGCCGAACAGCTCTGTTCCGTTGTAATCGCCGTGCTCGACACCCAGGCAGAATCGCGACGATGTCCGCCGGATTTTACCGCCCTCGATATCGATGTCGTTTTGCCCGGCAAGGCTTTTTAATTTTTCTACAATTTCCCTATCAAGAGAACTAACTGACATTCTTTTGTTCCTCGTTCGTTATTTCCAATAGTTGCGCTCAATTTCCATTACCAAAAAATGATGTAAAGTGCTATTGTCATAATGATCACAAATACACCGAAGTACACAGAACCCTTCGACCAGCTCATTTCAATCTTCGTCTGTTCCGGCAGTTTAATAGCTTCCTTCAGCGGATTGACGATTGTCACCACTGCAAGGATGGCTGCGATCGCGCCGACGGTAATGGCCATCCGGTTCAGAAACGCTATGTCGGACCAGCCGAAGAACAATATCCCGTATATAATCGGGCTCAGAACCAAACCGAGGACTCCACAATATCGCGGCGTCTTTTTAACAAACATACCGAACAGGAAGATGGTCAAAACACCGGGCGAGACAAATCCCTGGAATTCCTGAATGAAAGCAAACGCGCCTTTAAACCTCGGATTTGCCAACACCGGAGCGATCAGACAGCCGATGACAACACCTATAGGTATGCAACTTCGGCCCACCCATATCAACACTTTCTGAGCCGCATTCTTGTTGAACCATTCCCTGTAAATATCCATCGTAAAAATAGTGGATGCGGCGTTCAACATCGATGCCAGCGAGCTGATTACCGCCCCCATCAATGCCGCTAAAACGAATCCTCTAACGCCGTTCGGCGTAAGATACCGTATCAACAGAGGAAATGCTCCATCGTAGTCATAACCGACCAATTCCTGCTGGACTTCGACAGCAGGGTGACTCTCATCAACACCATCGAGCAATTCCGCGTTACTTGCGGTTAGATCCTCACCGGCCGGAACAACCTTACTCAGCACAGCAGAATTAAATGCAAGAATCTCAGAGGCAAGCTGAGGCTCCAACTGTGCAAAGTCACCATTAAACGGAATAACAATATTCGCCTGTGCCGGTGCTGCTTTCGTCTTCTCGAACGCTTCCAGTACCGGTTTATTGAACGACTCCTGGTTCATTGCGTCTTCCTGCATCTTCGAGCTGTAAAGTGTAAACGCGATAATTCCGGGAATGCAGACGACAAAGGGAATAATCAGCTTAAGAAAAGCGGCAAAAACAACGCCCCGTTGTCCCTCGCGGAGTGAGTGGGCCCCAAGGGTTCTCTGCATGATATACTGGTTCAGACCCCAGTAGTAAAAATTTGGAATCCAAATACCCAACAGCAATGCCGTCCAGGGTAAAAAAGTGCTCGCTCGCGGCAAAACCATGTGCATATTCGCATCTTTGAGCGCCATGAACTTCTCGCCGAACGTGGCCCCGTCACCCAGTCCGAGCGACGTATTTACCGCCGCGGGATCGATTCCTTCGAATCCTGCCGGGTTATCCAGCGCCTTGAACGACAATACCATAATAACCGCCCCGCCGATTATCAGGGCCGAGCCCTGAATCAAATCCGCCCAGGCGCAGGCCTTCAATCCTCCGGCGGCAACATAGATACCGGCAAGAATCCCAACAAACCAGGATAATGTTGTAATGTTGATGGGAATTCCCATTAATTCCTGGGCGAACAATGGATTCAGCGCCTTCGCTCCAAGATAGATGACCGTTGGAATTGTCACGCCTGCATAGATAATCACCATTAATAGCGACATTACCAAGCGGGACTGGTGATTGAACCGGTATTCGAGGTACTCGGGAATCGTAAAAATTCCACTTTTAAGGAATTTCGGCAGAAAGAAAAACGCAACGACAACCAGCGTAACTGCCGCTATCCATTCATAGCTGGCCACAGCCAGACCAATCGAGCCCATCGCCGCCTGGCCGGACATTCCCACGAATTGTTCGGCTGAGATATTGGCCGCAATCAGCGAAAATCCTATAAGCCACCATTTCAGACCACGACCGGCTAAAAAATAATCCTCACTGGTTTTTTCTCTGCGGCTTTTGAAAAGGCCGACTGTAACGACACAAATAAAAAATACCACCAAAATACCAAGGTCTAATCCGCTTAATTCCATGTGTGGACTCCTTAATCGAAACTTTCCCTGTCGTTATCTTTCCTTTCCAGATTAGCAGAACTCAACTTACGTCATGACATTGTAAAACGACAGTAGCTTGAAATTATAAGGAATTCGACGGTATCTGCAACAAAATATAAATGTTTGAAAATTTACCTCATTTTCCAAAATGGCCGCCTGAAGCCTCTAATTATTCCCCGGTCAAGGTTTCAAGGGTATCGATAACAACCGGGATATGTGTATATGCCGGTCCCCCGCCCATCACAACCGCCACGGACGCCGCTTCGAGAATCTGCTCTTTTGTTGCGCCCACCTCGAAACACTTTTTCACGTGAAGCCTGATGCAGTGTGAACAGTTAGCCGCAACTGCAATACCAACGGCTATAAATTCCTTCTCTAATGCTGTAATAGCACCCTCACCCATGACTTTGGAGAATAATCCCCCGAAACCATTTATCATATCAGGAGTTTGTTCCTTCATCTTTACTGTGTCTTTTTTGAACTTCTCGAAGTATTTTTTAATTTCCTCTGACATCTTTTACCTTTCTCAATAATATTTCAATACTTCTCAAATTTTAACGATAAAACATTGATTATAAACCTTTCTACTGCGACATCAAGAAGGAAGAAGCGTCAAGATTGACGAATATCACATCCGGTAAGATAAATAAATTAAAGAAAATTACACGGAATTTTTAATTTATGCCTAATGGATTATCCAAAATTTTCGATAAATAAATTCGGTGCATTTTCAACTTAGAGATATAGCTTCATAGAAATAATGTACGGTGCTTTAGATAAAGTCTCTGTAGCATTCGTAACGGGGGGCTTATGAAAGCTTTATTTTGGCAAGAAACGAAATAATATCGGCAGAAACAGGGATAAATGGGTCTGAAGTCGGATCCCATCCTGATAACAAGACCATCGGTATGAAACTGGATATTTTTAATGAGAAAATAAATATACAGATAAATATCGAAAAAGACCGGGCGAGACTGGCGGACATTGTCCCACTGGCACTGTCGATAAGTACGAAAATCAATGATTTAGTGATAAAAAACATACAAAACAACGGCCAACAAATTCCGTGCAAAAAAGGCTGCTCGGCCTGCTGTAAACGTTGCCTTGTCCCCTTATCGGTACCTGAAGCATTCAAATTAAAAGATGAAGTCGAACGAGCGCCGACAAACCTACAAAATTCCATCAATAGAAATTGCATTATCGCGTCACAACATCTCCTGAAACAAAAATCAACAAAAAATTTTATTGGCCATCTGTCAGATTCGAATCCGGAAAACCAGGTCAGATTGAATAACATTTCAGACTGGTATACGAGCCTGAATCTGGCCTGCCCTTTTTTACACCAGGATATTTGTACTATTTACGAGCAAAGACCGCTGTCATGCAGGGAACATTTTATCATCGGCTCCGCCGGAGGCTGTCAAAACAAAGATTCTTCCGCAAAAGTAGTTGATATGCCGGTTAGAATGTCAAATGTCCTAGTACAATTAGCGAGCGAATTAGAAGGGACACAAGAGCAAGCCGTAATACTGCCGCTGGCACTTCTCTGGTGCGAGGATAATAGAGAAAGAGCCAAAAAGACCTGGCCCTTCGAGACGATGGTTAGGCGGTTCGTTGAAATCATAGAAGAGATGGCCACCAAAAATTTAACAGCTGGAGCAGTGTAAACATAGATGGTTATTCGTCTTTAAGAAATGCTTCCGGAAGGAAATCTATAATGTCCGTCGTTATCATTCCGATTTGGCCCATTTTTTTTGCCGCCATGTCACCTGCCAGGCCGTGCACATAAACACCCAGAACCGCAGCGTCGAAGTTAGTTAATCCCTGGCCAAGCAGAGCAGTTATCACGCCGGTCAAAACATCCCCCGAACCGGCGGTGGCCATACCCGGGTTGCCCGTTTTATTGATATAGACTTTTTCACCGTCGGTGACGACCGTTCCGGCTCCTTTGAGCACAACGGTCGCGCCGGTATTATGCGCCAATTGTACCGCCTGCTGCTGCCTTTGGTCCGGCAGCGGTTCGCGAAGCAGGCTCGACCACAATCTTTTCATCTCTCCCGGGTGTGGCGTTAAAATCATTTTCGCTTTGAGCCTGTCCGGCCAATCCTTTATCCCTGCTAAGTTATTTAATCCGTCGGCATCGATAACAAGCTTCAAGTATTCCTGTTCGAGCAGAGTTTCCAAAACACAGTGAAGGGCACCGCTTATACCAACACCGGGACCGAAAGCAACGGCATCGTTTTGGCCGACGGCTTCCAGGATAGTATTAATCGCCTTGGCGGAAATTCTGCCGAAACCGTCTTCCGGCAGCGGAATTGTAGTAAACGACGGCTCTATAGTAGCTACTATCGGCAGAACGTTTTTCGGAGTCGCCACCCGTACAAGCCCGGCGCCAGCCCGCAGGGCGCTTCGACCGGCAAGGGCCGCAGCCCCGCTCATACCGACACTGCCGGCAATAATACAAACCTTGCCGAAATCGCCCTTGTGAGCGTCAGTCGCCCTCGGTTGCAGTTCCGGAATTTTATCAATCACCTTCATTATTATCTTTCGCTTCTATCTTTCGATTAATTAGTGTAGCAGTGACGGCGGCGGAAAAGCCGTTGTCGATATTAACGACGGTCACGCCGGAAGCACAGCTATTGAGCATCGTCAAAAGTGCCGAAAGTCCGCCAAAGCTAGCCCCGTAACCGACACTGGTCGGAACCGCTATCACGGGGCAGCTCACCATTCCGCCGAGCACACTCGCTAAGGCACCTTCCATCCCAGCGACGACAATAATAACATTAGCGTTCTGGAGCTTCGGCAGATGTCCGAATAATCTGTGCAGGCCGGCCACACCTACATCGCAAATTAATTCCGCCTGCTGGCCCATAATCTCGGCAGTGACTTTAGCCTCATGCGCGACCGGCAGGTCCGATGTCCCGGCGGTGACTATCGGCAGGATGTTTTTCGAAGCAGGAAGTTTTTTCTGCTCGAGTACGATTGCGCGTGCCAACTTTTCATAGCGAATCTGCGGGAATTTATTTGTCCCGGCCAGAGCCTCAAAAACATCCGGCTCGGCCCTGGTGGCGAGGACATTATTGCCTTTGGAAGCCAGGCTCCCGAAAATCTGAATGATCTGCTCGGCGGATTTGCCGGGGCAATAAATCACTTCCGGAAAACCCCGGCGAATCTGACGATGGTGGTCCACACACGCAAAGCCCAGATCCTCGAACGGCAGGTGGCGGAGCTTCTCTATCGCCTCGTCGATCTCGACCCGGCCGCTTTTGACCTGCTCCAGCAAATTTTTTATCTGTTCAGCCTGAATATTTCATCCCTCATACTTTGTCTCTCGTGACTCATTCAGCCTGTCGCTTTTGGCTCAAGAGTTAAATCTGCAAAAAGCCCGGCCTTGAACTTATGGTATGCCAAAGAGGCTACCATAACTGCATTATCCGTGCAATATTGTTTTGGTGCGGCTAATAATTTCCTCGACGGAGTAGTCGAATCGCAAAATTCCTGCAAAGCCTGCCGTAATGTGCTATTAGCCGCGACTCCACCGCCCAACAGGATTGTTTTCGCTCCGATTTTGTCGGCCGCCCGTTGTGTTTTGTTAACTAAAACATCAATCACCGCCGCCTGGAATGATGCTGCAATATCGGCAATTTCCTGCTCACTCATGGAATCGACCTTATTATCGCCTTTCATATCCTGCCCACGACAGTGATATAAGACGGCCGTTTTTATACCGCTGAACGAAAAATCCAGCGAGTCCGGTCCGAGCATCGAACGGGGGAAATCGATTGCTTTGGGATTTCCGTTTTTCGCCGCCTTCTCGATACTCGGTCCGCCGGGATAGGGCAGCCTCAAAATCGTGGCAACCTTATCGAAAGCTTCACCGGCGGCATCGTCGATGGTCGAGCCTATAAGAGTCAATTCCAGAGGTGACCGGCAATCGAAAAGTGAGGTATGCCCGCCGGATACAATCAGGGCAACTGCAGGAAGCTCCAAATCCACCTCCGACAACATCGCCGACTGCAGATGGGCATGCAAATGATTGATTGCAATTAGAGGTTTTTCCCAGGCGAAACTTAGCGTCTTGGCGGCGGTGACTCCGACAACCAAAGCGATAGTCAGCCCAGGCTGATTGGCTACGGCGACTGCTGAAATATCCTCTTTGGTCACACCGGCCTGCTCCATCGCCTCGGCAATAACCGGATATATCTTTTCGATATGGGCTCGGGAAGCGATTTCGGGCACTACTCCGCCGTACTTTTCATGCAATTGCGTCTGTGAGGCTACAACGGATGATTTTATTACTCCTCCATCGGCAACAACCGCAGCGGCCGTCTCATCACAACTTGTCTCGATACCCAGGATATTTATACATTCGTCTGTTGATCTCATTAAAAGGGATATTAGCCCGGAAAAAGCAATCTGTCAACTAGTTTAACAATTGCGAACACGGTGCCCGTAACGTTAAACGTCAAACGAAACAACTCGCACAACCGAAAAACGAAGACTGAAAAACGTATTGATTGCCATCTGAGTTTAAGCCACGGCGACGGTTTCTTCCTCTTCGCCGAAGCGTACACTGATTTTCTTGCTCACACCTCGTATCTGCATTGTAATCCCGAACAGCACATCGGCAATACTCATCGTACGTTTGGCATGGGTGATAACGATAAACTGAGAATCCTTTTGAAATTCCTTGATGAGCATATTGAAACGTTCGTTATTTGCCTCATCCAGAGCGGCATCGACCTCATCGAGGAAACAGAACGGCGATGGTTTGGTCTTGAAGACCGAAAAAAGCAATGCCAGTGCCGTCATTGATTTTTCACCGCCGCTAAGCAGCGATATGCTCCTTGTCTCTTTGCCCGGCGGCTTGGCAATGACCTCGATACCGGCCTCGAGTATATCTTCGGTATCTTCGAGCATGATATCGGCTTTACCTCCGCCGAAAAGCTTGCGGAATATCTCTCGGAAATGTCCCCTAATCTGCTCGAATGTCTCCTGGAATTTTTCCCTGCTCTTTTTGTTTAGACGGTTGATTAACTGCTGCAGTTGTGCCCTGCTGCTGTTTAGGTCCTGAACCTGCTCGCTTAAAAATTCGTGCCGCTTCTCGAGCCCTTCCTGTTCTTCTATCGCATCGATATTGACATTACCGAGCCGTTCGATCCTACCGCGAAGCTCGGTAATTTCCTGCTTTATCTGTTCCCAGTCAACTTCCTGCCCGGTGTAATTCTTATAGGCATCTTCCAAATCTATCTGTAATTGCTCTCGCACCCTTTCGATAAGATCCTGCTGTCTGACCTGCATCTGGCCCAATTCCACCCGCAACTGCCCGATAAGAGCTTCGGATTGCTCCTTCTCGGCTCGGCGGAGCCGGAGCTGTTCTTCGGACTGTTTTCGCCGAGACAGCAGATTTTCGATTTCCTCCTGCAGTAGTCGACCGCTTTCCTGGCTCTTTTCCTTTTCAACGAAAAGCTCCGAAACCGACGTTTCACAATTCAGAATTTCCATACGGGAAGTTCTTTCCTGCTCGATGCAGTTTTGTATCTCATCCTGTGCCGCCTGAGTTGCGGTGAGATTTTCATGCATTTGCTCATGCAGACTTTCGATGATTTGTCTGGATGCCTTGCTTTGTTCGGCAATTTGCCCGAGAGCAATCTTCAAATCCGTGTGTTTATCTTCCAAGGCCTGCCTTTGCTGTTTGCGTTCGGCATATTTCGCTTCCAACAATTCTATCTGCGTCGTTCGCTGGTCGTTGACTTCCTCCAGTTCCTGCAGTTTCTGCTTTGATTCGTATTCCTTTCTGACCGACTGGGCAATCTGTTCCGCCAACAGGTCAATTTCACTGGTAAGCAGCGGTTCCTCTTCCCGCAGTCTTTTGATATTCTGTTCTAAGGCACTGAGCTTGGAGTCAACCTGCATCTTTTCGGTATTGGCTTCATATACGGCTGTCCGCAGGTCTTTACATAATTTCTCCAAATGTGCATTCGCCTGGCTATTTTTCTCGATTCTGTCTTCAAGCTCTTCTATTTCGGAGGTAACACCGGCTATGGTTTCTTCCAACTGGTTAAGCCGGCTCCGGCGCGATATCAGGCCGGTCGCTCTGCCCATAGGTCCCAGCTTGACGATGCCGTCATTACTTAACAACTCACCCTTCAAAGTGACAAACTGATACGGGCCCGGAACCTTTTCGGCCAGTTCGGCCGCTTGTTCAAGAGAATCGACAACAAGCGTTTTACCAAGTAAATTCCAGATCAGAGGTTCGTACCTGTCGTCAAAGCTGACAAATTCGACAAGCCTGCCCTTTATTTGCGGGAAATCGGCCCAATTTCTATCGTCCACGAACGGCTCAATTTTATCAATGCACAGAAAATCGACCCGGCCTTCCAGGCTCTCAATAGTCTCTGCATCGGCTAACATCTTTTTAGAGTTACTGACAAGAAGCGCGTCCGTCTTGCCATCGAGAGCCGCTTCGACGGCATTAGCATATTCGATATCCGTCGAGACTATCTCGGCCAGCATTCCTTCGATATAACCAAATCTGCCGCAATCGAGAGAACGGTTCTGTAAAATACTTTTGACCCCCGCCTTGAGTCCCTCGCATCTTTTCTCCATATCCGCCAATATCGTCAGTTCGCTGCCAAGTGCGCTTCGCGTCTCTTTACTGTGTGCCAGACGCTTGTTGTCCGCCGCTAAGGAATCGGCGAGTTCTTCGCTTTCTCTGCGTTTGGCCTCTAGGGAGTTCTTTAATTCGTCCAGAACCTTATCAATATCGTTGGAACGTTCCTGATGCCGGGCTTTTTCGGTGAGAAGTGCTTCCATTTCCCCCCGTACAATCTGCGCCCGGCCGGCAAGGCGGTCCTTCTGGCTGGTTAAATTATTACGATAGACGGATATGCTCTGGACCTCGTTGTGAAGCTGAGCGGTCCTCCTGACAATATCAATAATACCGGATTTTTCATCTTCCAGATTCGCCTCAAGTGACGCGCACTCGGCGTTCATCTGCTGGAGATTTTTTCGGATATCCTCATTCTCACGATTTTTCTCTTCGAGCATCTTTTCGCAATCCGCCAGAGTTTTTCTGTATTGTGCGGAGTTTTGCTCGGTAAGATTTTTCTGCTCCTGCAGCTTTTCGAGCTTTTCTTCGGCCGATGTCTTTCTTTGCTGCAGCTCCGCGACTCTGGAACGCAGAAAATCAATCCTCTGAATCTGCTGCTCTATCTTGCTCCGAACGGAAACAAGGCGATTACCGGCATGATTTATCTTGTGCTCGGTTTCAATAATTTCTTCGCCAAGCTTTCCTATCATGCTATCCTGCTTTGCTACTTCGGCAGTCAATAGCTCGGATTGTTCAGCCTCTTTCTTAAAGGCGGTTTCTTTTTCGGTCAACTGGGAAAGATTCTTGTCATATTCAACAAGAGAGTAATTGACCTGGAGCTCTTTGAGCCTTTGTGTATATTGCAGATAATTCCTTGCTTTACCCGCTTGGTGCTTAACGCTTCGCAGCCTTTTTGCTACCTCGTCGAGAATATCGGCCAATCTCAGCAGATTCTGTTCGGTTCGCTCCAGCTTCCGCATCGCCTCTTTCTTATGAGCCTTGTACTTGCTGATACCGGCGGCTTCTTCGAATATACATCTCCTGTCCGTTTTCGAGGCATTGACCAGATGGTCAACCTGTCCCTGTTCAAGAATCGAATAGGCTTTTGTCCCTATACCGGTGTCCATAAATAATTCCCGGACATCCTTGAGCCGACAGACCTTGTTGTTAATCCGGTATTCGCTTTCGCCGCTTTTATAGATTTTCCGCGTGACCTGCACTTCTTCGGTTTCGATAGGTAATTGCCTGCGTCCAATACCGTCGGGATTAGATAAAAACAGGCTTACCTCGGCGGCACCGAGAGGCTTTCTGCTTGTACTTCCGCCAAAAATTACATCTGCCATTTGCCCGCTTCGCAGACTTTTGACGCTCTGCTCGCCGAGAACCCACTTGACCGCATCAACCACATTGCTTTTACCGCATCCGTTGGGTCCCACGATAGCAGTCACAGGGCGATCGAAAACAAATTCCGTCTTGTCGGCAAAACTCTTGAATCCATTTAGTACAATTTTCTCAAGTCTCATTCAATATCCTTAACGTCCGGTAACTAATTATGTAATTAACAATCTGTATTTATAAGGAAATACGCAATATTGTTATCGGCCGATGATTGTCTATTTCTTGACATTTATGCCGATTTTTGGAGTGGGACCGGCATGAAATTCCGCGTTAACAGCTCCTTTTTCACACATTTGTTTCAAAAGAGCTATCGCATCGGCATACGAAACACCCAAACCTCCCCGACCTTCCTGATCCCCGGTCAAAGGCTCCGTACATAACGTTCGGATAATATCACCGATATCGAAAGAGCTCTTCATTCGTGCCACCACACCCTCTCTTTTGGGATGTGCCCGGATAATCGATAGAATCCTCTGATCGGCCGGTGCGTTAATTGTTATTTCCTTATCAAGTGACTGAACAAAAACATTCTGGTTGCAATATATGGGCGCTCCGAACAATACAATTCGTGGCTGACCGCAGCGGGTAACATAAATCGTTTTCCGTTCGCTTCGTACAATTTGTTCCAGGAAAAAGTTTTTACCGACTGATTCCCCGACTATGGCAACATCATTCAGCTTCCGCAATTGCTCGTATGCATACACACGAATATTAATATCGTTGTCTTTCAGCAATTCTCCGGCAACAGCAACGGCAGTTTGAGTCATAGCGGAAGAGGTTAACGCATCTAAAGCTTCGAGCCGGTAATCGGAACCCCTGTCCAATGCAATCCGTCTGAGTGTTTCCAAACCGGTGTTATTACCCAGACTAAGCATACACCTGGCCGCTCTGAATCGCACACGCTCATCAGCCGCATTCAGCAAACTATAAAGGTCGGCGAGACTTTGATTTCCTATGGCCTCGAGAGCAATTTCACCTTGGGGATTATCCGGTGATAATGCAAGACGCTCAATATGATAATTAATTCTTTCCCGGGTAATTTCCGGTGTTTCGTTCAGGTACAACGCCCTGATTAATGATACAAACCTTCTCCTGCTCTCATTATACCTTGTCGGTATCGTTATTTCAATCCGACCGGGAGAGACTGCTCTGGCTATGTCACGGCCAAAACGATGATTCAATCGATTTCGGATTAAATTAGTCAACTCAAAACCGGGCTTTTTAATGACGAGTACGACTTTATAATCGGTTAGGTCTTTCCCTCCGCCGAGGATAAAACCCATTTTTTTATCCGTACCGGAATCGTCGATTTTATCCATAAAAATCGGCCCCTGGGCATCGGCCAAAATGTCAGTCGTTATTCCAAAGCTGCCGGTAATTTTCATTTCGGAAGGAAACAGCCATCCGCCCTCCAGGGAAGTCGTTTGTGTGCCGGGTAACGCACTTACAACGACATCGAAATACTCGCTTTTAGAATCCTGTATCGGCACAACCGCCTGAATCATGACTACCGCCGTATTGGGGCTGTTGATGAGCTCCTCGGCCTTCGACATGGTATCCTCGGACAACCGTGCCATTATATACCGAATAAGATATGTTCTAATCTGCGGCGGGCATTCCATCGAGCCTGTCCCCCTCAATCCTGCGACCAGACCATAACCTTCCACGGTAATCGATTCAGGATAAACAACATCCACCATAGACCCTATTGTGGGACCTAAATCCGGAGCGCCATGTCCATTTCCAGTCGATTGACAGCCGGATATACAACATATCAATAAGACTATTATTACATAAATTGTTTTTCTTTCGATAGTACCCATCCCGCTTGATACCTTAAATAAAGTGAAAATTCAGGCTTATTACACCCGAAAATACTACGAATTCCCCGGTGTTTCGTCAAGATTAATTCTTTCTTTTTCATTCTCCTATAATCTGGCAAATAACCATCCTGGTTCTTGCTCGGGTATCGAAATCGACCAGGATAATCTGCTGCCATGTTCCCAATACCAATCTGCCGTCGACCAACGGCACGGTTAACGACGGCCCAAGCAGCGAAGCCCTGACGTGGGAATGGCCGTTGTCGTCATGCCAGGTCTCTTCGTGCTCGTACCGGGCATCTTCAGGGGCGATTTTCTCGAACGCCGCGGCGATATCGAAATTGACCAGCCCCGGCTCGTACTCGGTGGTTGTTATTCCCGCCGTCGAACCGACATTGAAAAGCGTTACCGTTCCGTCTTTGATACCGGAGCCGGCAAGAGCTTCGATAACCATCTCAGTCAGATTAACAATATCACAGTTACCTTTTGTTTTTATCCTTAATTCCTGTGTTTTGACCATTATCAACACACCTTATTAAATTTCAATTTCAAATAAAGATTCAACAGGATAACAAATAAATCCTTCCGTTTCAAGACTGACGAATTCCAGAAATAATCCAACTGTAAGTTTAGTTCGGAATTTTTCCTTGCATTGGTCCTGGTCGCCGCCATAATACCAACAGTCAAATTACAATATAAAAAAGGAGCAGCAACGTGGCGCAGGAAGAACAGGTATTAGTTATAGAAACAAAAATCCTCGAACGGCTCGGATTGTTTCAGGGTCTTGCATTCGACATAGACCGCTATATGCGTGAGATTTTCGTCCAGGGCGTACCCCGTTTCATACCCCGGTCGCAGGCCGAAAAAGACCCTTCCCACAAACAGCTCATCCCTTACGTAATCATGGCCCACGACGGCAGATACTTCAGCTATGTCAGGGGAAGACGTGCCGGCGAATCCAGGCTTGTCGGAAATCGCTCCATAGGAATCGGAGGTCATATTAATCCAATAGACGATATGCCGTTATTCTCAGATTTTTACGAAACATATCTTTCCGCCGTCGAGCGCGAAGTAGCCGAGGAAGTCGTTGTAGAAACAACCCATGCCGATTCGGTCGTCGCTCTTCTCAATGACGACTCGAACGAGGTCGGGTCTGTACATCTTGGAATAGTCCACTATTGGAATCTCGACGCCCCGAAAATCGATAAGAAAGAGCAAATGATTACACAGATGGCTTTTATGACATCGGAGGAACTCCAGCAGGTCAGGGACACTCTGGAGACATGGTCACAGAAATGCCTTGACGGCCTGGCCCAGATGAAAATACACGCCGAATCGAATACTGGAAAGAACGTCCCATTCAAGAAGCGATAAGCCGTAGGAAAACTCCGGTGGTTCGTACTCACTCCACCCTGTTCAAGGAGAGAATTATTCATTCAATTTAGTGTTCATGGACTGTTCGTTAACTGGTAGCCTCGCTGCATGAACATAAGGTCCACACTGTCAGGGTGACTCGGACTCCAGTTGTCTTGAATATATACTTCATCATACATATTGATCGTACGTTCATCCAGCCACCTGTGCATCTCCGCCCGGCCGTCGGCCCAGCCGAGAGTGCTGCTGTCACCGTGCCAGACCGTCAGTGGATCGCACCATTTATTGCCTGTAGGATATAAAAGCCACGAACCCATATTCCACTCCCTCGGATCCGCTTCCTCCACGAAGACATACTTTGTGGCGGGTCTTACTATTTCCGTATATTTTTTGACTGCATCAGTGCCTTCTTCCCCGTTCATGCCGCCGGCAATCGAAAAACTCCGGAAAGTCGCTTTATTAGTCCTCTTTCTGTCATCAGACGGGCAGCGATACGAATCGACATTCTTGATAAAAGGAAACAGATACCCCCTTTCAATGCCTCTCTTTTCGTCCGCAACAACCGGATCCGAATGGCCCGTATATGTCCCTGCAATATCCTGGGGCGGCTCAACCCAATAAGGCTGGCCGTATTCTTTGAATTTTGGGCTGGCGGGAACATTGCCGTGCACCAGCTTGCCGTCATTTTCATCCTGGTACATAAACCAGGCCATGACAAGATTGCGGACATTATTCATGCAGTGGATGCGTTTGGCACGATCTTTTACTTTATTTAAGGCGGGCATCAGGATTCCCATCAGAAGCGCGATAATCGCGATGACAACCAGTAACTCGATGAGCGTAAAACCTGTTTTTTTCATGGTTTTTCCCCTTTTCTGCCGCAGCAGGAAAAGGAGCCCAGCAAAATTGCTCCCTACCATTTTTCACCTTTAACATGTTCAATAATACAACAATACGGGATTTTTGTCAAGGATGCGTTTTCATAGCCAAAAATAGCTGATTTTCGGCAATAAACATCGTTTAAGACATATAAATCATAAAAACACTGTCCATCATGAAAACACCATTTTTAGCGTTACTCCACCGGCCTTGGCAGCCTTTAATTTATAGAAACATGATATAAAATGAAAGGAGTACTAAAATGAAATCTCTCATATCATTAATACTGCTTATCGTCACGGCCATATCCGTTACAGGCTGTACCGTCGTAAGGCATCGCCATTACGGGCACAGAACTCATGAAGTAATCGTAACTCACGAACATCATCGTGACATCCGGCCGATACCCCCGCGACGTCCCCGCTCACCTTACGGAAGGCACGGCCGTCCCTCGCCATCCCGACGCGGCAGCCGGCATGACTAAGTCTTATTCGAACTTATGCCTTTGCCGATAATCATTTGCCGAAGAAGAAATATACCTTGCCGCTGTATTTGCCGGTTGCTTCGTTCATCAGGCTCTGCGGGCCGAGCGTTACGGCTCTCTGGCCTTTTGTTCCTATTGCCGGTATGCCGTGAAAAAAAGCAATTCCCGTCTCAGGGACATTTATTCTCGTTCTCATGGGGGACTCTGCGTTATTCGGCCGATACACCCCGAGGAATGTTTCATCGGTCCCGTTTACAATCGTAATGTCACCTTCGGCGGTTGTAAATACAACCCATCGCCAATCCAGGTAGTAGCCCTTGAACTCGGGATAGTCCCACGTCCTTCCCGGCATGTTGTCCTTGTAGTTATTACTAAAGACATCTAGCCGGCCGCCCTGCAAACGATTCTTCCAGGCACGAAACGGCCCGCGCCCACACCAGCGCATACCCTGCATCTTGTGCTGTGGATAATCGAAGCTCACTCCGAAAAGATAGTACCGCCCTTTAAGGTCGAACTCGTATTCCAGCTCGACCCAGCCTGTCGGATAAAATGTCCAGAGCGCATAATTCATATCGCCTTTGCAACTCGTTTTGACCTGGATTTTATCGTCAATTTGCCTGCATGTGACTTTCGGCTTGTTCATATCGCCTCCGATAAGGACAGGGCCACCGGCAAGCGATATCGGCCTGCCGCCTACGGTAATTTCCGCGAGGGTGCCTTCGAACGTGTCGAATTTCACCTCCAGTTCACCCATAGTAACATGAATTTTGCCGTCCTTAAAGAATACTTCTCTTACAGGTTTGCCTGACGTCTGCGTCCGGACAAGATTCCGGCGATAATAATCCGCCTCGCAAACTTCCCACGACCAGGTCCATACTTCCCTGCCGTCGGGGTCTCTGGCCGTCAGGTACATAATTTGAGATCGGCGCCAGTCATGGGGTAATGATAACTCAATAGTTCCGGAACAATGCGGCTCGATGTCGGGACCGGCAAAAGTCCTGTAAAAATCAACGCTCATTTCCGTCGGTTTGTCGAACGGCCCCGGAAGATTAACCAGCTTTAGCTCGAAAGAACAATCCTTTATATTTAAAAAGTCGTAGCGGTTTTCGATTTCAAGAACCCCGTTAAAATCGGCCGGGAGTTTCTCTGGGTAAATATATAAAGGCGACCATATTTCCTTGACCGAATAAAAGCTCGCCTCCTTCTGGCGATAGGGACCGACAATACCGTCGGGCGCCTGATTACCGGCGACATCGATCCGCCCGCCTTCCAGGTCTGTTCGAACAGCACCTTCATCGGCAAATACCCACAGGAATCCACCGGCTCCCATCAGTGATGCGTACATCGCATCCCAGTAATCTTTGAGTCCGGCGCCGTGACCGCCGTCGTACAGGCCGTGCAAAAATTCAGTCGGCATAAAGAGCGTGTTGCTGCTGAGCTTTTTCACCGTGCTCTCGTAGCTCTCGTAATGGTCCGTGTCCACACCGCCGAAGTTATCCCACGGGTGCAGCACGGGACGTTTCTGCGGGTCGTAAAGGGCAAATTCGCCGTCCAGCTCGGTATTCCACCCGCCTTCGTTGCCGTTGTCCCAGAACAAAATACACGGATGGCTGACGTCCCGCATCACCAATTCTTTGACGAGCTTCTTGCCGACGTTGGTATCGTACGGCGGTTTCTGCCAACCGGCTAATTCGTCCAGGACGTAAAGCCCCAGCTCGTCACAGGCCTGGAGGAAATGAACATCGGGCGGATAATGTGACATCCGTACGGCGTTCATATTCATCTGTTTTATCAATTCCACGTCGTTATAACTTATCTTGCGGCTCAGACATCGACCGGAATCCGGCCAAAAACTGTGCCGATTGATACCTTTGAGCCGGATTTTCTGCCCGTTCAAATATAATCCGTCACCCGGACGAACTTCGAAAGTCCTGAAGCCGAATGTTTCCTCGACACTATGAACATCCATCCCGTCCTCCAGTAACGCTATCTGCACCTTATACAGGTTCGGCGTTTCCGCCGTCCACAGCTTCGGTTCGTCGACTTTAGTATTGAGTGTCACCTTATCCTGTCCCGGATCGAGATTCGCTTCGAAAGACTCGCCAGGCCGTCGGCCGTTTATCTCCGAAATCACGGCCCTCACGAGATTACTTTTGCGCAATCCGTTTAGATGAACGTCGATGGAAAAACTCCCGTCCGCGCGGGCATCGACGGCCGTCCACTCGATAAATTTCCCCGGCACAACTTCCAGATATACAGGGCGGTAAATGCCGCCGAACACCCAGTAATCGGCCTGCCGCTCGGCCTGCTCGACGCTGGGATTCGACGATACCTTGCTGACGGTGACCTCCAGCAGATTTTCGCCGGTCTCTACCAGCTCGGTGATTTCGTATTTGAAACGATAGAAACCGCCCTGATGAATTTCCCCGGCGGATTTGCCGTTGATTGTCACCTCGGTATCGGTCATAACTCCTTCGAAGACGATAAAAATGCGCTTGTCCCGCCAATTTTGGGGCACCTCGAAGGTCCTGCGATACTTGCCCTGTTCGTTGCTTTTATGTCGTTCGCTGCCGTAATTATAACTGCCGAATCCCTGGAATTCCCAGTTGGACGGCACGGGAATTTTCGCCCACTTGCCGCTGTTGCCTCCGCCGGTACAGTAGAAATCCCACTCAACACCGTCATCGTTACCCTGACCGGAAATATAAACAATCTCGCTCGGAACGGCGAAACATTGCACCGAAATCATAACGACAAACATAAAGCTGATAAAAACTACCATATTTAACGACTTGTTGCTTTCAATCATAATTCTAATTCCCATATATACGCGGTTTTTAGTACTAATCCAAACCGAATGTTAAAATCAATATACGTCTATAATACATGGTAAAAGAGCGGTTCAATAACGTCAAGCATTATGTGTGTTGAATCAGGGGCTATTAAATAGCCTTTAATTTTCATACCTGTATTTTTTACATTCTTTTTACTTGCCCTCTCGTCAAATACTCGGCAGAATTTAATTGTACAGCAGCGATTCTTAATTTTGAAACAGTACAATATAAAACCGGATATAAGATTGACAATTAATAACAGATACATGAATTTTTCTGTAAACCGATAAGTCATTATGAACGTCTTTATTGATGGGTGTTAATCATTATTGTTATGTTTATCTGGTAAACGAAAAACAAATTCAAGGGAAAGGAAAAAGCAATGAATTCCAAAAAGAACATTAAAACCGCCGTTGTCATTTTGTTTTGTACCGGAATCGCATTTTCGGCCGAGCCGTCATTGACAATCTATAACCAGGATTTTGCCGTAGTGCGAGACCGGCTCAATCTTAACCTGGATAAGGGGGAAAACCAGGTCAGTGTCACGGACATTACCGCCCACCTTGAGCCGGATTCGGTAATACTCCGCGACCCCCAGGGAAAACGCGCCATCCAGATTCTCGAACAGAATTACCGCTCCGACCCGGTTTCGCAGGGACTGCTGCTTTCCTTGTACGAGGGACAGGAAATCGAATTTCTGGTCAGTCAGGACAATATCGTCAAGGGCAAAATAATCCGCAGCGGTTACGTCCCTCACCAATCGGGTATACAGCGATATGGCACGCAGTATGCCCAGCGCCAATACAGGACCAGTACGAATACTCAGCCGATTATCGAGGTTGACGGCAGGCTCCGGTTCAGTCTGCCGGGCCAGCCCTTGTTCCCGGCGCTGTCCGATGACACTATCCTCAAACCGACAATAAACTGGGTGCTTAATACGAACAAGCGGGGAAAACTCGATGCCGAGCTGAGCTACATTACCGGAGGTATGAGCTGGAAGGCGGACTACAGCATGCTCGCACAAAACGAAGACGATAAAATCGATGTCATCGGCTGGGTGACATTCGATAACCAATCCGGCAAAACCTTCGAGAACGCGAAAATCAAACTCATGGCCGGTGACGTCAGTAAAATCCAGCAGCAGCCGCGTGCCATGTACGAAATGGCCGCCAGGAGCGGATTCGCCTACGATGCAGAAATGCCCTCCGCCGTTTCGGAGAAAGCCTTCGAGGACTACCACCTGTACACTCTGAATCGCAAGACAACGCTCCACGACCGCGAGACCAAGCAAGTCGAATTTCTGCGGGCGAACGACGTCAAGGCCGAACGCATCTATGTTTACGATGGGGCCAGGATCGACTGGAACCGGTACCGTGGGTATTCCCCTGAAAATATCCGGCGTAACAGAGACTACGGTACGGACTGCAATCCCAAAGTCTGGATTATGAAGGAATTCGAGAATTCCGAAGAAAATAATCTCGGGATTCCTCTGCCGCGAGGAGTTGTGCGGTTCTATAAACTGGACGATGACAACCAGTTGGAATTCACCGGCGAAAATATCATCGACCACGCGCCGAAAGACGAAACCGTCCGCGTTTATACCGGCAACGCCTTCGACCTGGTCGGCGAAAGGAAACGGACGGATTATCAAATTGATACGGGCCGTAACTGGTTGGACGAATCTTTCGAAATAAAGGTCCGTAACCGCAAGGAAAAGGATGCCGTCGAAATCAGGGTGGTCGAGCATCTGTATCGCTGGATAAACTGGGAGATAGTCGAAAAGTCGGACGACTTCACCAAGACCGACAGCCAGACTATGGAATTCCGTATCCGTCTCGAACCGGGACAGGAAAAAGTTATCACCTACAAGGTCCATTATTCCTGGTAAAATTTCTCTTACCCGGCGAGTTGCTGTCGTTGCTACGACTTCGCTATTTACTTGTCGGAGACCATGTTATATTTCTTTTCATATAGAAATTTCGATCCAGGAGGAATAACAAGTGTGCCGGAAAATGGTGCTTTGCATTTTACAAGGGACAGTTTTATATAACCTTCCTTTACAAATCTATGATGAATTATTGGAAACTGCAAATCTCCGGTCCAGTTTGGATCTATTGCAACGACCTTTGATGAAGAAGCTGCACCGGGAGAATACGGACCAATCGAACCTGAATATGTATAACAATCCAAACCGAGATAGACCTGCCGGTCGGAGTCGTTTATAACATGGACGGTAACTGTTGAACGATAGGTCTTTTCGATTACCCCTTGGCCTGAAAGGTAAGTGGGAGCCGGCATTTCAATTGAGACGATTGAAAACTCCTGTGATTCATCTGTGATATTAATTACATCGTTAATCGGTAAAGCCGCAGGAGTTCTGCGAAGCGGGAGGATAATAAATACCGGTGATGCAATCAATGTAATCAGAATCAGTGCGATAACAGCTTTGAAAATTGTTCCTATCATTTTCGATTTTATGATCAATGCCAACGCCACGAAAAGAAAGATATACAAAATGATAACAATTCCAATAAAGATGATACCGATTACGCTGAACATAACATTACCCTTTGATCATTCCACTTCGCTATGAAACAAATTTGTAACTCAAGCTTAAAGAATTATATATTTTCTTATTTTGAACTATTTATTTTTCCTGAAGAGACTTTCAACATCCCTCAACATAAAGAAATTCAACGCCGTTCGAATGGCAATTATCGCCGCAAGCTGCCCGATATCGTTCCATGTCGGAGCCAGAATCGTTTTGATAATACTTGCTCCAATCAGAAATGCCAGTCCGAGAGAAAACGAGTGCCCGATTTCCAGCCTGCTTTCCTGCAGAGCGCTAAACGCACTCCCTTCCAGCAGTATATCTTTAATATATATTATCATTGCCTTGATTATCCCTGTCAGGATAACGATCATAGCGAGGATATGACAAAGATGTACGACAACATTATTTATTATATTGATTATTTCTATCATATTTATCCTTCCGTGTAATTTTTCGTTGGACTACATCCATACAGCATGCGCAATTATCATACTATTAGCCTCTGTTTTGTCGAGCTAATTCGTTTTGACGAACGTCCAGCCTACCGGCTCAACCGGGATTCTTTAAAATCAGTCTTTCTCCACTCATTTCTCTGCCTTCTGATCTCTGACCTCTGCCTTCTGTCGTTTTGAATTGGGTTCGTTTTCCATTTTTTTTACCACGGCGAAGTTCTACGAAGCCGGGTGCATTGATTCCCTCAGTCGCAGCAGTTCCATCCAATCCAAATTCCCCCGCCTCGATTTCCTTATTCGCCTGCTCTAACTGCCGTATTAACTTACGTTTATGAAGCTCGTCCATCGTCTTGTTCAGGCTCCTTTCGAGCCGCCTTTCGTACATAAGCAGCCTCTCCAGCACTCGCGAATTCGACATATCGCTGATAGCCGTCCTGCCCAAAACCAGCTCCGGCCCGCCCCCCCGCGGGTCATCCTGCATTATTCTCGGAAGGCCGGCTCTTAGGTGCTTCTGAAAAGGACTCGGCTCATCTTTTTCTATCATCACGTCGAAAACCTGATCCTGTATGCGTACGATGCGCTTGAGCCGCCATCCAAGGCTGACAATCCGCTCGGCTAACATGGTCTCCACTGCTCCTTCGGGAGCGAATTCCTCCAGCAATTTTTGCCGGAAAAGGTCGAAATCCTCCCGATTTTCGCCCTTTATGAGCGTTT
>Ga0272441_10001752_pt1 | contig 45611 bp, 62 predicted proteins | sample SSMProp6N_FD_193582 | JGI IMG/M metagenome (GOLD analysis project Ga0272441, IMG submission 193582) | Marine sediment archaeal communities from Little Sippewissett salt marsh, Falmouth, MA, United States - SSM-Prop-6N | ecosystem: Environmental > Aquatic > Marine > Wetlands > Sediment ... | reverse complement strand
TTTTGACAGTTCCTTATGAACACGAATGGGCTTATGCTTTAAAGCCTTTTAATACACTTGAAAAAGAATCTGAATATAGAGAGTTAACTAAAGAACAATTAGCAGAGATAGGTAATCCTACAGCTAAAGACTTTCATAAAGCTGATGGGTTAGATCATTTATATCACGAAACATTTTATACACCAGAACTTCTAAAAGAACATTTAGAAAAGGTAGGGTTTAAGAATATTAAAATAACACGTATAAGAAAGTCTGGTTGGACTTGGTTGGGGGCTACAGCAGATGCTTAATAAGATACTTATCCTTAGTCCTCATATGGATGATGAGGTTCTTGGTTGTGGTGGGTTAATAAGTAAAACCAATAAAGATAATCTGCATATACACTATTTTAATAAAAAACACGCAACTGTAGATGATAAGATTTATAGTGAAGAAAATGGAAAACTTTTAGATGCAGTAGGTTGCGCCTGTTCTTTCTCAAACAAATTCGTGGTTAATAGATTAGATGAAGTCCCTATATTAAAGATAATCTACGAAATAGAGAATTTAATTAATATTTTGAAGCCAGATACTTTATTGATACCATATCCTTCATATAATCAAGACCATAGAAAGATATACCAAGCATCCCTCACAGCAGCCAGACCACACGATGTTAATTTCTTTGTCAAAAAGATATTAATATATGAACAGCCGGAAACACAACAAAGTATCGGAGTATGCAGTGGATTTAAACCGTTAGTATTTACACCGATAGATATAGAAAAGAAAATTGAATTATATTCTTATTATAAAAGTCAGGTCAGAGAACATAGAAGTATAAAGGCTATCAAGAGTTTAGCTTATTTAAGGGGAAGTCAGAGTAATTGTGAATACGCAGAAGCATTTCAGGTATTAAGATGGGTGTTATGAAAATAGTCTATTGTTGTTATAGGGATTGGGCAAAAGAAATATACAAAGCTACTAAGTCAACAAATTCTGTTTTATTAGAAACTAATCAAGAGATACACCTCATACATTCTATAAAACCAGATTTAATATTTTTTTTAGGTTGGTCTTGGATAGTCCCTAAAGATATAGTTAATGATTATATCTGTATATGTTTGCACCCATCACCACTCCCTAAATACAGGGGTGGTTCTCCTTTACAGCACCAGATATTAAATGGAGAAAAGATAAGTGCAGTTACGTTATTCAGGATGGATGAGGGTATTGATACTGGAGACATAGTAAATCAGATGACATTTTCGCTTGATGGTGATTTAGACGATATATTTAAAAGAATAACAGCTTGTGGTATATCATTAATCCGTGATTTATTATTTTGTTACCCGGCTTATTATAAACGCTATAAACAAACTGGGAAATCTACAACCTATAAACGAAGAAAACCCGAAGAAAGCGAAATAACCATAGAAGAATTAAAGACTAAACCAGCAGAATATATTTATAACAAAATCCGTTCTTTGCAAAATCCTTATCCAAATGCTTTTATGGTATGTGGGGATGGCAAGAAGGTATATCTAACAAAGGGGAAGATATGACGCCTTGTGTATCAATAATAATGCCCAGTTATAACGATGGTAAGTTTATTGAACAATCAATTAATTCAATCATTAAACAGAATTATCAGAATTGGCAGTTAATAGTAGTTTTAGATGGCTGCACAGACAACACAGAGCAGATACTTAGAGAAAAGTATTCTAAGGATTCTCGGGTAAGATATTTAAAGCAACTAAAGAATATGGGTATAGGGGCTTCAATAAATGCAGGATATTCTATATCTACAGGTGAATTAATAACCATAGCAAGTTCAGACTGCTGGTATGAACCAACTTGGTTATTTGATTTAGTTGATGTGCTTTGTAAACATCAAGAAGTAGAATTTGTTTATGCTAATACAAGTGCCCTTCAGATGGATGGTAAGATCTATCCTCTATATAATAACAATGAATATAGTAAAGATAGGTTATTAAAAGAGTGTTATATTGGCATAGCTTATATGTATCGCCGTTCTTTGAAAGATAAAGTAGGTCTATATGATGAAAGACCTTGTGAAGATTATGATATGTTTTTAAGAATGTCAGAACATACTGATTTCTTTTATATTAACAAACAATTAGCATTTTGGCGTAATCATAAGGATAATCTTACAAATCGTCATTCAGTTCCTACTAATTGGGCTGATTCAGATAGATGCAAGAAAGATGCTAAAAAACGCAGAGATATAAAAATAGAAAAGCCATTACCCAAGGTTGAGATAATCAAGAAAGATTCTAAGGTTAAAGTTGCACACATACATCCTTGGTGGGATAGTGCTTCAGTAGGAATGTATTTCACTGAACTAATGAATGGTATGACTAATATCCACATCAGGCATATTCTCGGGGGTAAGACTAATCTAACATCTAAAATTGATTTATTTTTACCTACCCAAAAAGAAGAAGTAATAAAAGTTCTTGAATGGGCTGATATACTTCATTTTAATACGTTTTGGTTGTCAGATGTTAACAGAAAGGCTTATTATTTGCCACAGTTTGATTGGGAGAAATATACTAAAAATAAGAAGTTAATCTTTCATCTACACGGTGGAGAATGGAGTTTTAGAGCAGAAGAACTTGAAACATTACATCATAAGGGTGTTGAGATATTAAGTTGTAGCCCGTTGGTAGCAGATATTTATAAGTTTGTTAAATGGATGGTCAATCCCATTCCAATCAATAATTCATTATATTTACCTATATCCCGTAATAACGACCCGATGAGGTTTTTATTCTTAGCTAATTATCTTTACAACAAAGGCAAAGATGCTGTAGATATGGTTTTTGAATGGTTATTAAAAGATGGATATAAGTTAGATTATGAGGCTTGGATTAATCGTTACTCTCCAGAAGATTGTCTTAACAACAGGAAGATGTTTGATGTTTGTATAGATAATATGGCACAGGGTTTTATAGGAATGGTTGGTTGGGAAACATTATGTCAAGAACAGGTATGTTTGGCAAGATTAGATCCAGTAGTTGCAGAAGCCTATAAAGAATTTGGTAATGGAACTCCACCACCGATAATTAATTGTCGTGGTGTTGATGAATTGGCAAAAAATACGATATGGTTATTAAACCACCCACAACAAGTAAAAGATATTAAGAAAGAAGGGCGCAAGTGGATGGAAAAATACTATTCCCCAGAAAGAATATGCGATATGTGGGGTAAATATTACGAGAGCTTAGTCTAATGGATATGGCAAGAATAATAGATTCTTATATAGGAAACCTCAAATTACTTATAAATGATTATGTAACGATTTTAGACGTTGGCTCTGGAAAAGGGAATGTCATATCACAATTAAAGACATTAAAAAACAGTATTGTGGCTACTGACATAGATCCTAAAGTATTTAAAGATAATCCTAATTTTAACGGCATTGAAACCAGAGTAATGTCTTATAAGGAGTTGGTTAATATAGGACACAAAAGTTTTGATGTAGTAATGGCTACTGATTTTATAGAACATATTAATAAAGAAGAAGGGTATGAGTTTTTAAAGAATGCACAACGTATTGCAATACATAAAGTTGTAATTTTTACTACTTTGGGTTATATAAACTATCCAAATCACGAAAATATTTATTTAGAACATAAGTGTGGATGGATACCAGATGAGTTTAATAATATGGGATATGAGGAAATAATATTTCCGTTCTTTCACAAAGGTTCAGGTTCGCCAAAAGGTGGGGCTTTATTAGTATGGAAAAATCTTTAACAGTAAAAAAGAATATATATAAAAGTAAATTTTCTAATGTTGATTTGGTAGAAATCGGCGGTAAGGAATTTATCCTTAAGGAATGGTTGCCAAGTTATGGGGTTAAGGCAGAAGACTTAAAGAATTCTTATGAAATATATAAGACATTACAAGACAAAATAGATTTAGTTCCGATATATGATTTGTGGGAAGAAAACAATAAGGTATATATTTTAATGGAATACCTTGCAGATTATACACCATTAATTAACGAAAAACAGAATAAGCATATAACTTTTGTCAAAGTCTTTGATATTTTGGAAAAGCTATATAGACAGGGAATAGTCAATGGGGATGCGTCTATTGAGAATTTTATGATTAATCCAGCAGGGATAATCAAGATGATTGATTATCTTAATTTTGTGAAGATAGAAAATCTTAATTCAATTCATATAGGATGGATGGGGGAATGCTTTCTAAGGTTTATCAAATGGTATTGCGATGATACAAAATGGAGCAAGAATGACAGAACAAGAGATGAACTGTTAAACAGGTTAAGATATTTCAGGACAATAAGGCACAGATATTCAATAGACAGCAATAAAAAATTAATCCCGACGGAATCACAGAACTGTAAATTAGGTTTTATGAACCAGAAGTTTATGAATGCTATGGGTGGTAAGAGGTTCTTAGATATAGGATGCAGTGCAGGATTTTATGTTTTAAAAGCTAAACAAGCAGGGGCAAGTAAGGCAATCGGCATTGACTTAGAATACTCTGATATACGTTTAGCGACCGATGTTAGTAAATTTTTAAATCTTGATGTTGAGTTCTTATGTGAACAGTTTTCTGAGAAGTTATTAAGGTTCCCTAAATTTGACATAGTTACAGTCTGTTCTTTATATCACCACATCTTTATGATGGTCAAGAGCCACGGAAAGATATTTAATATATTATCATTATTAACCAAGAACTTATTTATAGAACTCCCACTTGATATTACTGATCCGACAACAAAAGAATTAGCTGAAAGTAGCAAGTGGTTTGCTAAGGAATATACTAAAGAGAAGATATTAAAGGCAGCCAAAGAATATTTTAACTTGGAATATCTTGGAGAATATCTTATCCCACAACGCAAGTTTTATTGGATGACGGTAAAATGACAAAGGAATGGATTTTAAAATTCTGGGAAGAACAGCATAAAACAAGTAATTTAAAAAATCTTAGTGGTTATAATGGTAAAACAGTATGGAAGGAACTTAAAATAGAAGATAGAATTAAACAAGGTAATAAAGTTCTTAATATAGGTGTTGGTTTTGGTTACTGCACAAAAGATTTATTTGATAAAGGAATGATAGTGACTGCATTAGATATTGTTCCTAATGCACTTGAAAAAGTAAAAGAATGGACTGAAAGAACTTATTTAGATAATCAGATTCAGGATTTACCACCAGATACATATAATCTTGCTATTTCTCATTTAGTTGCTCAACATATGAATACTGAAGATTTAACAAGGCAGATGACCAATGTTATACGTAGCATAAAAGATGACGGTTTGTTTGCTATACAATTTTCTGAATATATAAAACCGACAACATTAATAAATAATGAAACATATATTGATGGATTAGGTTTACAATTTTGCAGACATATAAGTGATATGGATATTATTATCAGAAAATCTGGTGGAAAAGTAAAGAATATTTTTCTTATAGACGATTATCCTAAATTTAATATTCGCTGGTATGGAGTACATATAACAAAATGATTTATTCACCATTTAAAGCAGCACACCATTTAGACAGATTAGAGAAACTCAGGAAGGGCGAACTGATAATGCCCACCTCAGTGCAAATAGATCCGACTAATCATTGTAACCATAAGTGTGTATATTGCTTTTATAGATTTTGTAGGAATAATAAATTAAATGCCCTTTTTAATGAAAAAGACGAATTGCCATTAGAAAGGTTTGAATCATTATTTGAAGAATTTGTAAGAGAAGGAATTAAGGCTGTAGAGTTTACCGGTGGTGGTGAACCATTGATGCACCCATATTTTGCAGAGATACTAAGACTTGCAAATAGAAATATGTTACAAACATCTTTGGTAACAAACGGTGTTTTGTTAGGTAAGTTATTTGGGTACCACGAACACGGTCTTTTAAGTTCATTGGTTTGGTTAAGGATTTCTTTAGATGCTTTTACTAAAGAGACATATTCTAAAGTTCATTCAACACCACCAAATAATTTTGATAGAGCAATTAGTAATTTAAAGACTTGTGTTAATGATTTTAAGAAGACAGTCATTGGTGTTTCTTATATGGTTAATCCATTAAATTATAAAGAGACTTTGGATTGCGCCAAGATGTTAAAAGATTTAGGGGTAGCGAATATAAGACTTACGATAGCTTATACACCACAGGGTATAGGACTCTATAAAGATATTTGGGATGATGTAGAAAAAATATCCAGAGAAACTAAGCAATTAGAAGATAAAAATTTTAAGGTATTTAATTTTATCACTTCACACCTTGATAATTTAGATTACAAACATAAAGGATATGATTTCTGCGGCTACCAACATTTTACAGCTATCATAGGAGCAGATGGTAGGGTATATCCTTGTTGTACATTAAAATATAATGCTTCAATAGATTTTGGGAGTATTATAGGAAACACATTTAAGGAAGTGTGGTTTGGGGATAGAAGAAAGAATTGGCTCAAAATAGACCATTTAGCAGCTGTATGCAATAAGAATCCCTGTTGGTTTGATAATAAAAATAAATTTATAAGTTATTTAATAAAGGATAATCCGCCACACGTTAACTGGATATGAGATTAGGTGCAATAGTAAGATGTTTTTATTTGACGGATTATTTAGAGAGAGTTTTAAAAAATCTGTTTTGGTTAGATAGAGTAATAGTTGCTCATTCTTATCCAAGCAATAGCGATGTCCAAAATGACAGGACTGTTGAGATAGTCAAGCAATTAGCTTACAACAACGTTGATACTTATACTTTTTTAGATAAGCAACAGCACGAAGTATTCAACGATGCTTTAAAGATATTCTATGACTATGATTATGTCTTTATTAATGATGCTGATGAATTTTTACTCCCTGTAGACCAGATTGGATTAATCAGGGGAATAAAAAAGAAGAAAGCTGATGTGGGGTATATCAACGTTATTGATTATTCACAGGATATTAATAAGCGTTATCCTATACGCACACATAGACCTGCTGTAATTGTAAGACCACACGTCCACTTTTATGAGATAAGAAATATCGTCGGAGAAGGCTACTTCCATAAAGGTTATATGCACCATATGGGTTATGCTTTCACTCAGGATAAGATTAATTGGAAACTTAAAAACAAACAATGGTATGGTGTTGATGAAAAGAACATACAGAATATATTAAATCAACCATTAGAAGACTGCACACCGCCAAAAGAATTATTGGAGCTATTAAATGAATAAACCATTTGTTACAATGAAAACTAATGTTGGGAATGAGATACAAGACACAGATACCTCTATGGCATCTATTATTGGTGTCTATCTCAACAATAGATATTTTCAAATACTAAGAGCTACAAACTGGAATAAAATAAGACCAGACTATAGCTTTACTACTACAGCGAGTCAACAGGAATACGTATTGCCTGATGATTTTTATAAACCTTTATCAGTTAGGGATGCAACTAATGAGAATGAATTAGCAGAATCTGATTTACAAAAACTTATTAGTACATATCCAGATTCTTTTTCTGATAATGGCGATGTAGGAAGTTACTATTTATATGATGACACAATAAATACACAACCTACTTCAGCAAGCGTAGCAAGTATAGTTTCAAGTTCAGCTTCAGATACTACACAGACTGTTACAATAAGAGGTGTAGCAAGTAATGTTGAGATTACAGAAACACAGACATTAACAGGAACATCAGCAGTAACAACTACTGCACAGTGGACAAGAATATTGAATGTAGCAAAGAGTGCAGATACTACAGGTACAATTACTGTTACTACAAATAGTGGTGCAGTTACTGTAGCTACTCTTGCGCCTACAAGAAATACAGCGTTTTATAAAAAGATAGGTTTTCATTATGTACCATCAACTGCTTTAAGTATTAAAATACCTTATATTATTAAACCTATGCCTATGACAGAGGATTATGATTATCCTTTAATAGATGTAGCAGATTTAATAGAAAAAGGTGCAACAGCAGACGCTTGGAGATATAAAAGACAATTCCAAAAAGCATCTGTTTTTGAAGCACAGTTTGCAAGTGGATTAAGTGATTATATCTGGGATATGGAGAATAAACCAAACAAAGTACAACAATTTTCCCCAGCTACATATAATAAGGATAATTTATACTAATGGATAGAGCTAAATTCAAATATATAGTTAATTCAACACAAGCACCAGATGATCAGAGATTGTTTGTTATTAGACACGACTTCAGTGGTGGTATTAATACAAGACAACACGCATCTAACTTAGGAGATAATCAAGCCGAAGATTTAAGCAACTGGGATATAGGGGTTATGGGTGAAATGCGTAAAAGAAGTGGTCTAAGTCTTGTAGAAGATGTAGGCACCACTACTGGTACTGGAGCTTTTGGTTTTGAGCCTGATGGTGGGACACCAGAACTATTAATAACTCACTCAACTAAATTAGAGGGTTGGGTTGGTTCTGGTTCTTTTGTAGAACACAAGACAAACTTTACTACTGGGTTATTAACAACGATGTTTAAGGCAGGTGAAAGTGGTGAAGGAGATGTAGTATTTGTTGGTAATGGGACTGATAACTGGTTTCGTATGAACCAATCTCATACTATGCAGGATTTAGGAAATACAGCTGGTACCGGGAGTGATAGCCCCCCTAAATCAACAGTAGGAACTTATTACAGAAATAGGGTATGGGTATTAAAATCTAATTTATTATATTGGTCTGATGCTTTTCCAGCGGATTATTCTTCAGCATTTGATACTGTTAGTAATAATTTTAGAATACCAGTAGGTACTGAAAGAGCAATATTAGGTTTAAGAGATACAGGTTTAGTTGTTATAGGGGCAGATCAAGTATGGGGTATTAACCCATCTGCTACACCAACAGCTACAGACTTACCTGAAAAGATACTTGATATAGGTTGTGTCTGTGGTAATACGGTAGCTCAGGTTGGTGATGATATTTACTTTTTGGCAAAAGATGGAGTAAGGGCTGTATTTAGAAGCCAACAGGATAAGTTACAATTAGGTGTTTCATATCCTTTAAGTTACCCATTGAAAGATGAATATAATACTATTTCTTGGGGATATATAAGTAAAGCTAATGCAGTATACTGGGATAATAAATACTTTTTGTCATTACCAGTTAATTCTTCTTCTTATAATAATCAGGTATGGGTATATTATCCTGCACAACAGGCTTGGACAATATTTGATGATTGGAATATAGCAGCATTTTCTAAAATAACAATTAGTGGAGAAGAAAGATTATATGCAATAGATTCAACTGATGCTAAAATTTATAGAGTGTTGGATTCTACTACAGACAATAGCACGGCAGTATCTGCTACCTTTATTGGTAAGGAAGAAAACTTCGGACAACCATTAGTTGAGAAGAATGGTGGAGAAATAGAAATAGAAGCAGATGTTGCAGGTAGTGGAGATAGTTTATCGGTAAGTGTTTCTTTAGATGGACAATCATTTCAGTCTTTAGGAACAGTTGATTTAACCAGTTCTACTGCACCCACATTACCGGTTGCATTACCGTTTTCTCTTTCAGATAGTTATATTGTCAGGAAGAAGTTTCATTTAGATACCTTAGGGTCTTTTAGAACTATACAGATAAAATTTACAAACACTGACACTAATACAGATCCAATAGTAGTTTATGGGTATAACATTATTACCTTTGCAGAGGAGTATGAGAATGAGTGATTGGGTTAGAAAATCAAATTTAGAGGATGCTTTTCAAGAAATGCACGGTATTAGACCACAAGTTTATTATCGGTATGTTGATAGAAATACTTACCAAATAAAATTAATAAAAAGTGGGAAAGAAATAATTTTACAAGACCAAATGAAAAATGGTCTTACAAGAGTAGCTACTGTAGAATATAATGGAACAACTCACGATAAGAAATGTATATATGATGCTGAGGTAGAAGCTACTAAGATTTTTAAGGAGTAAATATGGCTACATTAGCAAGAGGTTATACATTCGGTGCGACAGAAACAGTAACGGCTGCTAAATTACACGCATTAGTAGATAGTGGTTCTATTACTGGTATTGTTGCAGCTGATATTACATCAGGAACTATTACTAATACGCAGATAAGTTCTGTTGCTGGTGCTAAATTAACAGACCTTTCTACTACACCTGCTGGTGCAGGAATTTTACCAGTAGCAAATGGTGGAAGTGGTTTATCAAGTATTACAGATGGTGCAATAATGTTAGGTTCAGGGACATCTGCTGTTACTCCATTACCATTAACAACAGATGGAGCAATAGTTATAGGAGATGGTACTACAGACCCTACTACATTGAATGCTTTTAGTTCTGCCACTGGAACTCTATCTACAACTTATGGCGGAACAAATAGTTCTGCGGCAGCTAATGCGGCTAATGGTGTTGTAGTTTTAAATGGTTCTTCGCAACTCCCAGCTGTTAGTGGAGTAAATCTTACAAATCTAAATGCTTCTAATTTAGCTTCAGGCACTGTAGGGACTGCAAGGCTTGGTTCTGGTTCAGCATCTTCTTCAACTTATTTAAGAGGAGACCAATCTTGGCAATCAGTATCTACTATTGGGGTGCCTTCTGCTATAGAAGTATTTACTTCTACTGATACTTGGGACTGGTCTGCCGCTGGTTCACCTTCACGAGTTTGGGTTAAAGTATGGGGAGCTGGTGGTGGTGGTGGTGGCAATAGTGGTGGAACTGCTGGAGGTGGTGGCGGAGGCGGAGGTTATGCTGAAGCCATAGTAGCTACTTCTGGTAATGTAACAGTTACTGTAGGTACTGCTGGTGCTGCTGGTTCTACTTTAGGTGGAACTGGTGGAACAAGTAGTTTTGGAACATCTGCTGTAGCCGCTGGTGGTGTTGGTGGTAATACAAATACTGGTGGTGCTGGTGGAGCTGCAAGTGCTGGTGATATACAAATAAATGGTTCAAGTGGTGCATCTCCTGACTTTAAACACGCAGCCGGTTCACAAGATGGTGGTGCTGGTGGATCCTCTCCTTTTGGTGGAAGTTCAACCGCTGGTCGTGGTAATGACGCTGGTGGAGATGGTTGTTTTCCCGGTGGTGGTGGAGCAGGTGGAGATCACGATAATGCTGCAAGAGCTGGTGCAGGTGGTTACGTTATAGTTTATTATTAAGGAGTTTAAATGTCAACAATTACAAAAGGATATACATTCGGAGCAACAGAATTAGTTACTAACACTAAACTACATACACTTGTAGATAGTGCCACACTAACTGGAACTATATATGCAACCGCAGATGATAGTGGTGTAGCCAGTCAGATAGGTTTATCTAATGTAAGTAATATTACAGCTAATGGCGTTGGTGTAGGAACTATTTTGTTCAAAGGAGCAACAAGCAGAAATAGTGACGGCTTTATAAAAGTATACATTGGAACAACTGCTTATTACATACCAGTGTTCAGTGCTATTACAGGATAAGGAATTAAAGAAGATTGTAGATTTTGTTATGAAATACTCTACGTATACCGATAGAGAAACCATAGCAGAATATATACAACAACACTGGCAATATAAAACTGCATTTGTAGTATATGATGCAAATAATGAAATAGCAGCAGTGTGCAGATGGAATGTGAGTCCATCAGGAACAGTAGCAACAGTTTTGGATTTAATAATTAGGGAAGATTGGCGCAACAAAAATCTTATGAGACAACTATTAACAAAAGCATTATGGACATTCCCTAAACTTAAATATATCAGCTTTGAGAGAGGATATGATAACAAACAACCCTGCGAAAAACCATTAAAGACTTATAGTATAGAAAGGTTTTTAAGACACAGAGGGTTAGGAAAAGGAGAAAAAGGTGCAATTATTAAATAGGTTAATAAAATTTATCTGTGGTTTTGGCTTATTAGGTTTACAGAAAGGTGAAGTAAGTATTCAACAACCTACTCCACCTCCACAACCGAGTACAGCTGATGCTATACAGGCTTGGCAGCAATCATTACCAAGTGTATATGAAACTCAGATGCAATATGAACCACAACTTATGCAGCAACAGTTAGATTTGGCTGTTCCATATGCTGAGAAGTTATTGGATTTGCAAAACAGGATGCAGATGGAGTATGCTCCTGAACAAGCTGAACAGCAGTATGAGATTCAGCAGAAATATGCACCAGAATATGCTGCGTTGCAAAGGGATATTACACAAAGCCTTTATCCTGAGACTGCTGGGTTGCAAGAGAATTTAGCACAACAGGCAAGAGAAGGTATGACTTCTTCTGTTCCTGATTGGATGAAAAAACAATACCGTAGTGATATGGCTGCACAGCTTGGAACTAATGTAGCTGGAGGTATCGGTGCTGATTATATGTCAAGAGGTTTAATGCAACAGGAACAGGATTGGCAAAACTATTATAGGAACTTAGGTTTATCTATGACGGGTAGACAACCATTAACGCAACCAAGTACAGTAGGGACACCACAGATTAATACACCTATGTATCAACAACAATTACAATACGGTCAGGGATTTAATCCTAATGCTGTAATGGGACAAATGGGTACAAACTATGGAAACTACTCACAAGCATACTCTAATATGTACAACACCAATGCTAATTATCAATTAGGTCAACAACAGAATCAAAATCAAATGATTGGTTCTCTCGTTGGTGGAATAGGGAGTATGGTTGGTGGGTTGATATGATATTGATCTTCATAGGTTTATTAATAAGACTTTTTGCTTTGTTACAAAATAAAGTCAAACCTTTTTGGAGAATAATACCACCCCCAAAATTAATCACAACAGGAATATACAGATATGTTAGACACCCTATGTATTTGGGTGGTTTAATATCAAGTATCGGTGTATACAGTGTATTAGCAGGTTGGAAGATAACAATATGTTTAACATATATATCTATCCAGTTTATACTTTCCAGAATAGATAAAGAAGAAAGTTTTTTACTAATGCACTTCGGTGATAAGTATATGGAATATATGAAAAGAACAAAGATGTTAATACCATTTATCTTTTAGGAGGAATAATGGCTGGATTAGGATATAACGATTATTTAGCAGCACAGAAAAAACCCGGAATGTTACAAAGATTAGGTCAGGGTTTAGCTGTTGGTGCTATGGGTTATGGACAGGGAATGACTGGTCAGAACTTTTTAGGTAATTATTATAATCAACAGGCTGCAAAAGCACAACAACGATTTGAAGAATGGAAAGCTGAAAGAGAAGCAGACCCTGACTTTTTAAAACAAAAGGCTATGGCAAATTATAGGGCTTTAGTGGAAACAGGAGTAGTACAACCCGCTAATCCATCACAATATGTAAATAGCTTAGCAGGTGAAGCGACACAGGGGACAGGTGGTTTAGATTTCAATAAATTAGATACACCTACGAAACTTAATTTATATAAAGGATTTTTGAGTCAAATACCAGAAGAACAACAATCATTATGGGAAATCAACGATGAAACTGGTGATATGAGATACATTGGAGGTAAATAATGGGTTGGGTTAATGTAAAAGATTTTTTATCACAACAAGAGGAAGTAGCTACTCCTGAAACAGGACAGGTAACAACTGCTGCTCCTGCTATGGGTGTACAACCTACTGCTTTTGGTTCTCCATTATCTATCAAGGGGGCAAAAATAGGTGACTTTACTCTTGGAATAGACCCCATACAACAACAACAACAAGCTGCTAATATACAGGTTCAAAAAGAAGTTGGTGCTCAAAAAGCAAAAGATATATCTAAAATGCAACAAGATGTAGAAAGAGCAGATGCTGCATTAAGTAACACATTTAGAGGTTGGTTAGATAATATATCTTGGAATTATGATACTTATGGGTTTAAACCCGGAGGTGTGGTTGGTGGTTTAAAATCAAAAATTACTGGTATTACAAGAAAGAACCCATATTGGGAAGGATTTCACGGTTCTACGCTTGAATACGGTGCTGCTATTGCAAGAATAGCTATGCCCGGTATCAGAGCTGCAAGAGTTATAGATACCTTTAAACAAACCGCACCTTCTGATTGGTCTACTGTAGAAAGTGGTGTTTATAATTCAGCTCTTTCTTTTAGGTCAGCTATCAGTAAAGATATTGCTACTAACCCAAATGATTATCTTGATTTATTGGGTAGTGACTTTAAATCTTTAGATACAGTTAAAAAATCCCAGAGAAAAAGAGAAGTTTTAGATAAACTACAAGACCAATATGAAATGGGTTTATATAAAGCTATCTATAAGGTTGAACCAAAACTGTTCAGGGATAAAAAACTAAAGGATAGAATAGAAAACGCAGTCAAACTGCAAGAGTTAGGTTTAGACCCAAATCAATATGAAATAGTGGAGTAATAATGAAAATCAAAGATAAAAAAACTGGTGAAATAATTGAAATAAAAGAGAAAGAATATACCGAAGAAGCTGTAAAAAAAAGAAAGGCTTCTGGTGAATCTGTATCTTTTGGTGATATAGGCGAAACTGCAGGTGGTATTATAGGTTATGGTTTAGGCAGTACTGTTGGACATCCTAATATTGGTGCAGGAGCAGGTACTGTTGTAGGTCGTGCACAATTAGGACAGGCTGACCTTTATGCTAAACCTAATGCTGTTCCACCTACTCGTCAGAACATTGTGAGTATGGGTTTAGCTGGTGGTATGCAGGGCATAGGTAGTTCATTAGCCCAAGTTATGTTACCTTCCCCTGATGTTTCTCAAGAAGCCTACCAAGAATATGCTAATAAACTTGGAGATACAGCTATGCGTGCACCTCTTGTAGCAGCAGCTTCTTATGGAACTGGTAAAGCACTGCAAGGATTAGGTCAATTAAAGAATTATTTTGTACCTAAGGCAGGAGCAAAGTTTACAAACACTATTAGAACTAATTTCTTTAAATACAAACAAGGGTTAATGAACCAATGGGATGAAGCAGTTGAAGCACTTGCTCGGAAATATCCTAACAAAGTTGCTTCCTTCAGGAATGTAGTAGATGGTTTACTAAACTCTTGGGATGATTTTTCTACTTCAACTAAATCAAAATTATTGAAAAATCCAACTATTAAAAAGTGGATACAATCAAAAGGGCAAAAGGGTACAGATTTAACTATAAAAGAAGCTAACAAGGTTATATCTGATTTGAATACGAGAGTAAAACCCGGTAAAATAAATGCAACTGATGTAGATTACTTAGATACACTTACTGATATAAAAGCTGCGAGAATGGATGCTTTTCCTGAGATGAAGGATGTTAGTACTCAATATGCAAAAGGTATAAAACCATATAATGATATAAAGAACTTTATGAAATTTAACAGGATAACCAAGTTAATAAAAGGTGGGAATTGGAAAGAGCCAGAAGTACAAATGGCGATTAGAAAAATACTACCACAGAAATTAATCAACCAAATGGGTGGTTATAGAACTGTACATCAAGTTATTAAAACTTTAACAAACCCTATGAACCTTATTGTTAGTGGTGGTCTCATTGGAGCAGGAATGGGGATTAAAAAAGCAATAGGTAATATTAGTGGTGGTGGAAGTAGTGAGAGAGGACAATAATGCCTTTAGCAAGAACAGCAACACCAATTACAGTAGCTGAACCGACAAAGACAGAAAAAGAACCTCGTTCTATTATGGGGGAAGAAGGTCGTCCCTTATCACAAAGGTTCTATGACTACTTTAATACTGATTGGGAAACTGTTGAGTTTGATGACAAATCACAACGAGAACTTAATTATATATGGAACCACGCATTAGAAAATGTTAAAGAAAAAAATCAGTCTAATATAATTACATACATAGATAGGCTATCAAGGAAACTCGGATCACCGAGATTAGACGAAAGAAGATATACAAAACTATACAACTGGTTGGTTGTACAGAATAACATAAAATCTTTAAAAAAAGAACAAAGTATTTATGAGAGGAAGAAACGATGACAACATTAGGAACTTCTACTCAATTAAGTGGGGCGACTAAACCTTCTGCTATAGAAGCTGATAGTTACGAGAAGGATTTATTTGCTGCAAGGATCACAGAAATACCAACTACATTACAGATGAGAGCAGAATATTCTTCAACAGATGGTCTGCCTGATTATGTAGGATATGCACCTCAAGGCTTAGGAACAGGTACAGATGGTTGGTTATTACAAAAATATACATATGATGCAAATAGGCAGTGTACTCTAAGACAATCTGCATTTGATGCTTGGGATAATAGAAGTACAACTGCTGTTTACAGTTAAGGAATATAGATGGCTTATACATTAAATCCATTCACAGGCAAATTTGATGCCAATGGTAATACTTTAACTTCTTTAGACGCACGTTATCTAAAGTTAGATTGTTCTAATGATCCCTTAACTGATGATTTAGTTATTCAAGGGCATTTAGAAATAGGTAATGCTGCATATGATAGATTAGTTATAGCTGATAATGGCACTGCAAAGATTTCACTTAGTAAGCAGGGTAACGATGATATATTTGATATTACCCACAATGCTTATTATGATGGTTCTTGGAATGCTTATGATGCTACACGTTATGCTACCAGATTCCACGCAGAATCTACTACTACATACGCTAAATGGAATTTACAGTTTTCAGGTGCAGGTGCTACTCCGTCTTTTACAACTGCATTAGAAATATCTGATGGTGGGGAGCTACGTATTGGTGATGGTACTTTAGCACGTCCTGCCTTTACTTTCCTTAATGATTTAGACTCTGGTCTATATAGAATTGGTGCTGACAATATAGGTCTTGTTGTTAATGGTACTAATCTATTAGATATTACTACTACTACATTAACTACACCTGCCAACATAACTTTTTCTTCTTCCGGTGGTGCTATTACCCAAACAGCTGCGTCTATTACTTTAACTGGCGGTAATACATCAGGGGACAAACTATATTTAAGAGCTAATTCAGGTTCTACAAACCCTTATATATTAGTAGATGATACTACAGATGATGTTACTGTTTATGTAGATAGTGGGGATAATTTTATTGTTAGGTCAGGAACTACTAAGTCTTTTTACACCGATGATGCCCAATCTGTTTTTGAAACTGTCCAAATTACAGGTGTAGCTGGTCTTTTTGATTTTGATAGCGTAACCTCAGGGACTTGTGTACAAATAGATGGTGTAGGTATTACTTCTGGCGATGCTCTAAAGATAAGATTAGATTCTGATAATGTAACAACAGGAAATGCTATAAGAGTTTTATCAGGCTCTGCTTCTGCTACCTCAGTTTTTACTGTTAATGAAGATGGAGATATAGAAAATTTAGGAAGCATTACAGCCAGTCTTGCTATAAGTGGCTCTGCTATTTATGGAGCAAATGTTACAAGTGGGACAGATCCCGGACATACTCATACTTCTGCTTCTATTTCATCTTCAGGTAATGATACTTGGGTTCAATATAATGATGGTGGTTCTTTTGGTTCAGATGCTGGTTTTACTACAGATAAAGCAGGTAGTGTAACTTTATCAGGCTCTTTACAGGCTTCTTCTTTAACAGCCACAGGTTCTGTTTATACGGATGGGATATATAATTCAGGTTCTTACTGGTATACAGGGACTAACCCTTGTTATATATATGGTGGAGATACCACAGGCGACGACCTTTACTTACACGCCAACACAATAGACGGAACTCAATCATCAATTCATTTACTTGGTGATGGTGGTATAGACTTTGATATAGACAAAGGGGATAACTACCAATTCAGCTTAGATGGCGATGCTACCTTTATGGTAGATGAGGAAAATATAGTTTTTAATACTTCAGACCCCACCGGCTACGCAGTAGATTTTAGATATGATTCAGGAGTAACTACATCTGGCGATATTACTATGCTTGATTTAGATGTCTCAAGTGGTGTTACCTATGGGACTAACAAAGGCGGGAATGCTTTGCGCCTTGTAACCAAAGCTGCTAATGGCTCAGGGCAATCTTATTTAATCAGAGGGTATAATATAACAACCGAGAAATTCCAAGTAGACAGCGATGGCAACGTAACCTTGTCAGCAGGCGGTATAACAGCAGCAAGTGCGTTAAATCTTGGTGGCAATATTTATTTTAATACTAATGCTAATCATAATATTTACGGTGGGACAACTTCTGGAAATGATTTATTTATTTATGCTAATTCCACAGATTCCTACCCAGTATTAGGATTATATGGGAATTCTAATGCAGGGTTTAATGTCCCTAATGGGAATAATTTCTATGTTACTGTAGCAGGTAGTAGCACTTGGGATCTCGGTAAAACAACCTCTTATTATCTTACAGGACAAACTACAGGAAGTGCATTTAAAACTCATTGGCAAACTACTACGACCACTAATGATGTAGTAGGTCAAGAAATAGACGCTTCAACCAATTTAACTTTTGGAGCTAACAAAGGTTCAACAGGACTTAAAATCACAGGTAAAGTAGCAAATGGCACAGGCACAAGTTATGGAATAGATATTCAAGGAGATGCAGAGAAGGCGATAAATATTGCAGCAGGTGATATAGATGTTACTTTTGGAGCTGATGAGAAACTATTTATAGACGCTACTACCACCGACCATACCGATACAGCTGGTGTAATTGATTTAGATATAGATGCGGCAGCTGATGATGTAAGAGGAATGCATATAACCGCTACAAGTCAAGGTGATTATACTGGGATGTATGGTGTTTTATCCCAAATAGCAAGTGGTGGTATGACAACAGCGTTTGATAATAACCTTTCTTTTGCTTCTTTAATAGCTGATAATGCTTCTGATGCCGCTGATACCATTGTTGGTGGGTTAGGTATATTAAATACGGGTGGTTCAGCAGCAGGAAGTGCAGCAAACTGGTTCGGTAATTTTTTAGTTTGGGATGTTGCTTACGGCGGTGCGAACATACAATCAACTGGCGATAAGATAGGCTTCTTCGGGATAATAAATGATATTGGTGGAACAGGGGATTTAACTGGATTTCAATGTTCTCTTACTAATGGAACTAACCCAGCAGGTAATATAATAGGAGCAAACCTTAATTTAGTACCAAATATAGCTGGTGCAACTGCGATAGGAGTTAATGTTTCTAATACAGGCAGTCAGTCAGGAGCATACGGATACTATCTATCAGGAACTTGGTTAAACGGGATTGACTTATCAGGAGCTAACCTAACAAGTGATATAGTCTTTAGTGCAAGTGCTGGAAAAATTACCTCAGCTGCAACATTAACAAATATATACGGTGGAGATACAGCAAGTGATATACTTAATTTATATGCTAATTCTTCGGATTCCTATCCTTATATTGGACTTACTGGTGGTTTATCTACTACTATCAATCCAGCAATGGGAGATGTAATTACCTTTAGCGATACAAAAGGCATAAAAATAGACGGTAGTTATACTGATGCTATTGATTTAACAGGATCTTTAGCAACCAATGGTATTACTATGTCAGGAGCTACTCTAACTTATGACATAGTCTTACAGAATGGAGAAACCATAACCAATTCTCCAGCCGGTACTATTGACTTTGGAGCTGCTAATTTAACCACCACAGGCACAGGCGATTTTGGGACATTTGTTACTCCCTATGCTAACACCGTAACCGTAGCTAAATCTGGTGGTGATTATACTACCGTTCAAGAAGCACTTGATGCATCAGGTGCAAATACTCTTGTTCTTGTTTATCCCGGTACTTATGATTATGATGTAGATAATAATAATACTATCCATTTTACTGCTAATAACCAAATAGTCCGTGGAATGGGTGCTGCACCTAAAGACTGCCTATTAACCGCCGATAATGCTAACCTTATAGATTATTCTACTTATACAGGTTGTAAAATTTATAAAATTAAAGCAGAGGTAACTGCAGCAACATCATTGGTTTCTACAGTTATAGGTTCAAGCGGAAGTTGTAACTTTAAACAATGTCATATTGTTATGACTACAGCTTATACCACCGCAGGTCAGCAACCCTGCTGTTATGCTTCAATAGGTAATGGAACTGTAAATATATCAGAAGGCACTATAGAATATAACCATACAGGCGTAGTAGCAGAGATTAAATCTGCAATTTGCTGGTTTGCTAATGCTCCTGCTTATGACTTAAAAAGAGTAAATATAGATGTTAATGGTTCAGGAGCTTCTACTGCCATCACAATAGGTTATGGAACGGGTAATGCTACAATAGATGTAAATGAGTGCGTTGGCTATATAGATGATGTTGATACTACAATTCCAGCAGGATTTTATATTGGTGGAGGTGGCTCGGGAGAGTTTGCTTATAATTTATTACACGTTACAGGTGGACAAACCAATGCCTATGGGGTTTATATAGCAGGAACACCCAATGTAAGAGGTATGTTTAATCATATTCACGTTACAGGTGCTACTAATAATTATTCATATTACTTAGGCGGTGCTGCAACTCTTAATTCTCAATTTGAGGATATGATTGCTCCAGCAGGTATAAATAACGCAGGCGGTGCTACGGTAAATGTAGTTAATTCACCCGTTGATGGATATTTAACAGCTACAGGCACAGTCCAAGCAGAACAACTCACCTCAACAGATGATGCTGACATTAATGATAACTTAACAGCAGGTGATATAGCCATAGATGAAGCTGTAGGTGTGTTGGATTTTACAGGTGGGACAGTAGGTTCTATCACAGCAAGTGGTTCTGGGAAATTATCTATTGGTGGAACAGATAAGATAGTTTATTGTACTACATTTACTTCTGCTGGAATCAATGCAGCCATAGACCAATTAGGTACTGAAGGTGGTGTAGTTATATTACCTGAGGGGACTTATACAATAGATGGAACAATTACTGTTGATTATGATTATACAGTTATAAGGGGCGAAGGATGGGGAACTGTTCTTGATGCAAGCGGTTGGTCTACCGACCACATTATTAATTTAAATGGTTGTGATTATTGTCAAGTCAAAGATTTAAAAATACTTGGTAATGCCGGTGGTGGTAATGATAAGAGTTTAATATATGGTTCTGGGTGTACTTATACAACTATTGCTGGATGTTGGTTAGAGGATTCAGATGATCAGGGTATAGAATTAGTAAGTGGTTCTAATAAATCACTCATAAGAGATAATATAGCCATTGATTGTGATTATGCAGGTATATGGCTTAATAGTTGTCTTTCTTGCAGAGTAGTAAACAATTATACCTTAGATAATGTAAATGAAGGCATAGCTTTATGGACTAATTGTAATTATAGTGTTATAGCAAACAATATTGTTGATGACGATAAATATGGTATTTATGTATATGCATCTAATGTTTCTGTTATAGCAAATACAACTTATGGTGGAACTCAATCAGGTATTTACATACAAGGTAATTATGATTTTGTAAATGGTAATACAGGTCGCAATAATGGTGCTCATACTATTATTTCACAGGGAAGTTATAATAGTTTTAGTGCTAACATTGCCCATAATCCCGGTAAGAGTGGTATATATATTTGGAATAATCCTTATTATAACGTAATCAATGCTAATGTTTGTCATGACGCAGGTAATACTTATAGCGATTATTATATTAGTGGTGGAACTGGAAACATATTTACTAACAATAGTGGAATTTCAGGTGCAGGCGATAGTGAGAGATTATTAGAATTAATTAACTGTGCTGATACCACAGTATCAGGTAATTATAGCACAGGACACGATACAGAAGGTATAAATGAAGATGCTTCTTGTACGGGAAGTCTTATTTATGGAAATCATATAAATGATACAACGCCTTATAATTTAAATGGTGGTACTTACTACGACCTTGAGTTAAAAGGTGGTAACTTATTACAAGACGCAGATACTTACCATAACTGGGGTACAACTTCAGGTTCAGGTGGCTATGGTTTCAGAGATAATTCTGGAGCTATGGAATATAAGGACTCTGGAGGAAGCTGGACAGCATTTAATTCATTAAATAACTATGTCCACAGATTACAGGTAAACGCAGGTGCAGATGATTTATATGTTACATACAATGGGAATAACGAAACACTTTATAACATAGATTTTAATTAAGGAGTAAATGATGGCAAGACAATTAGTAGGAACGGCAGGAAATATATCAGTAACAACAGGTGTGTCAGACAGTGTTATAGACCTTATAAACACTGCTGTTACTCCCGGTGCGTATACTAACGCAAACATAACAGTTGATGGTAATGGTCGTATTACATTAGCAGCAAATGGTGCAGGTGCAAGTCCGGGAGGTGCAGATACACAAGTACAGTATAATGATTCAGGTGCTTTTGGAGCAGATGCTGGTTTCACTACAAACAAATCAGGTTCTGTTACATTAACTGGAACATTACAGGCTGAGCAGGTAACATCAACAGATGATATGCAATTACAAGATACCTTAACTTTTACTTCAAGTGGTGGTTATGCTGTAGCTGCTGCTGATTCATTGACTATCTATGGTGGAGATACTACTGCTGATGATTTATATCTTTATGCTAACTCAACTGATACCTATCCTTATTTAGAAATACAGGGTAACAATGATATGGTAGCACAACTGGGTGCTAGTAAGATATTTGCCATTGATATGAATACAACTCGTCATTGGTTGTTTAGTATTTATGGTTGTGAGGCTAATTCAACACAAGATAGTGGTTTTGCTTGGGATTTTGGCTGGAATAATGCTACAACACTCACAGGGCAAACTATAGCAATGAATGTTGATATACAAAATAATATTACCGATGATGGATATAAAGCAATAGCTTTTAAGGCACAAGTTCCTACTGGTCGTTCAGTAGCATTTGATGCTAATGACAGAGGAACAGAATCAGGTCGTATAGAACAAGGTGCTGCCTATTATTATAATGATTTTTGGGCACAACAGATGGGTGGCGGTGGCGACCCTTGGTCAACACGCACCAATACAGGTGGAAGGTCAGATATGTCTTATACACCTACAACACAACTTAATGGTTGGCAAGCAACTGAGTGTTCTAATGGTGGAACTGGTGTGGCAGGAGATGAAATATCTTATTATTGGTATTCTGGTTCAGCAATATATGCTTTTAATAATACACGCAGACCTACTATGGAAGTAAGGTTGAGATTAAATACGGTAGACAATGATACCAACTTCGCTATCGGATTAGTCAACTCAAATATCGGTACTGGCTGGTCAGAAATGGCAGAGAATCTCGGTGGCGGTAATGAGGACTTTATAATGATACAGATGAGCCATACTATCTATGCCGATACTAACTGGCATCTGCATTGTCAGCTTGATGGAGTTTCAACTACAGATTCAGGTGCAGCAGCTGCCGCAAATACAGAAGTAGTATTAAGGTTTGAGTTTAAGACAGATACTTCGGTAGAATGGTTTATAGATAATGCTTCACAGGGAAGTATTACATCTAATGTCCCGACAGATAATTTAGTGCCTTTGATTATAGGCGTTACAGACCAGAATAATACACCGTTTGTATTTGAGATTGACTACTATAAAATATGGCAAGATAGAACCTAAAGGAGAATACTATGGCAGATAAACCTACTTGTGTAAAATGTGGCAAAACTAATGCTGAAATTAGAATGGTAGTAACGAAAGAAAACAATGAATCAGTTTGTGAGGATTGTTTAATAGCAATAGCTAAAGGAGAATAATATGCCTCTTACAATTAAAAAAGAAATAACTTATCATATAGACCAAGATGTAGCTATTACGAAAGATGATAAATTTGAGATAAAACTAAATGATAACCAGCTTATAGGCGGAGCAAGTGGAGTTACCTTACCAGCTGACGGAAAATTACATATAACAATAACAGGAGTATTTGAAGGCTAAAGGAGGTGAGAATATGTTAGAACAACTTTACAGGCAGTACGGTGAGTTATTAATACAAGCCGAGATTTTGAACAACAAGATAGTTGAAGTAAAGAAACAGGTAGCACAAGCATTAAACAACCAGCAATTAGCACCCAAGGTTCAGGAAGCACCAAAAGAAGAAAAAAAGGAAGAAAAAAAATGACCCACGAGTGCAAATATGAAGAAAAAATCACAGAAGTATCAGAAGGCGTTGCTTATCTCAAAGCAAAAGTAGGTAGCTTGGATAAGCGTATGAATGGTTCTTTAGATATTCTTGATAAACACGTAAATCAAGGGCATATCTGGAGAATAGCTATACTGGGGATTATAGCAACCCTATTTATTAATATTGTTATAATTTCTAATCTGTTTGGAAGAATACAGAAAAATGTAGAAACCAATACAGAAGAAATACTGCTACTACGAAAATGGATAAACTAATAAACAACTTCTTACATAATATACTTCTACCTATACAGCAATCTCTAAAAGCACACATAGAGCTTTCTCGCAATCAGAGTCTGCATATACAACCTAAAGTGCTTAAAGATATTTCTAAAAGGTTAGATGGATTACGTAATGAGTTGTTAGTCCTTATGGACAAGGAGGAATGTAAAAATGTTAGCGAAACTACTACAATGGTTACCAAAGAATATTGCGGGTGTACTGGGGATAGTACAGGCTGTAATAAAAATATTGAAGGAAGTTCTAACACTGGTAGTTGATATTCTTTTACCCGTGATTCCCGGCGACAAATTTGATGATGTTATTATAGCAATCAGAGGATTTGTTGATAAAGCTGATGCTGGAGTGGAAAAAGTAAAAAGTTTTTTATTAAAGGTGGGCGTTTAACCATAAAGGGAAGACTATTCTTCTTTATCTTAAGACACCAGAGTCTCTTGTTGTTTTTGATAAGACATACAGAGGTAGGTTGGCTTAAGACGCCCGACGGAACCGATTACTACGGTTTCAAATTGAGTTTTAAGTGGTAAGGGGGTATAATGCTTAATGTCAAAGCACTAAGCAAAGCCGAAATAAACCGCAGGATAAAGTTCAGATGTTCCCACGGACACAATGGATTAGACCATCCACGCTGTTACGACCACGCTAATGGTTTAATTGAAAAAGTAGGGTTTGTAGATATAGAAGCATCCAATCTAAATGCCACCTTTGGTATATGCTACACCTACTGTATAAAAGAATTAGACGGCGACATAATCGCCAGAGCAATTAATCTTGAAGACTTATATTCAGGAAGATATGATAAACCATTACTGTCCCAGTTTATAGAGGATATAAAGCCTTTTACAAGGTTAGTTCTTCACTATGGTATAGACAGAAAGTTTGACTTACCATTCTTAAGAACACGGGCAGTTAAATGGAAATTACCTTTTCCAGAGTATAAGTTTCATTATGTATCAGATACACAGGTTATTTTAAGGAATAAGTTTAAGTTACACTCAAACCGCTTAGAAACAGCCTGTGATTTTTTTGATATACCTTCCAAGAAACACAAACTTAAACCAGATGTATGGCTCAAGATGGTTACAGGTAATCCTGTTTATATGAAGGATGCCCTTGACTATATACTTACTCACAACAAGGAAGATGTTATCTCTCTGGAGAAACTTTGGAAGAAAATATCTAAATACACAAAAATGGGAAAGACAAGTTTATGACAAAGATTAAACCAACTAAAAGAGTTCCTCGTTTTGAGAAATATAACTGCTCAGGTAAGCTGAGGGTTGATGTAAAGGCATCTAAAGATAATGGACTGGAAGAAGTTATTCTTTTACCCAAAAAAGGTGGGTGTGAGTGCAATCTCCAGTTGATAGGAAGGCTGATAACTTTGCTTTGTGAATGTAATATAGATCCTACCTGCATAATAGATGTTTTAGATGCCACTAAACCTTGCTCTGCTCCGACCTCAAGGATGAGGAATGAAAAACTCCCCAGAGAGGAAGTAGGACTCGGGGGATGTAGCAAAATAATATTAGAAGCAATAAAAAGGAAATTGGATGAAATATCTAAATAAAAGTTTTAATGTATATGCGAGTAGTCAGTTTGAGCCTCAATGCCAAATATGTTTAAGAAAAGGAAGAACATATATTGCAACTCAAGATGGCTATTTTTGTATGGAGTGCTATAATGATAAAAAACACGAAAAGGAAACAGAAAGCCAAATCTCAAAAATTATCAAAAAAGTCAAAGATACCCCCTTGTAAAACTTGTATTTCTGAAATTTGCTTTATCTGTCCTGCGGAGATAAAATGAGAAAGATAATTATTGACGAGAGGACTCCTGAATTAGGAAATCTAAGGGTAGCCAGATTTCTTATTTACGAACAAGATGATGTCTGGTGGTTGACAACAAGATTTTTAGGTGTATAATGCTTTGTAAACAATGCAAGTGGTGGAAAGAAAAATAAAATAATGCTTGACAAACAAGGACAGTTTTGATAATATGTATGAAAAGGCAGGTAAATATGTGGTCTCAAAAAAAACTTAATAAACATTGGGCAGACTTAAAACGGTGTAAATCCGTGCCAGTAATGGCGAGACCGGTCTGCCTTTTTTATTTGGAAGGAGGTCTCTATGCCACCTAAAAAACCACACTTGCCACCAGAGAAATTCTGTGGTAAAAAGATTGATGGTGAAGAATGTTACATCTATAAAGTAGCAAAGACAAGAAATGCGTGGGATTATGATTATTGTTTTGCAACAGGTTGTCCACGTAGAAAGGGGAGGTAACAATGGAATATGCTAAAGAGTTCTCACCTTGGGATATGATTAACATAAGGAAATTTATAGACCTTATGAAAAAAGAAATTACACCTGACGATGAGTATTCTGATAGTGTAGTTAATAGTGTTTTTGAAATACTATATGCTAAGTTAGATGTTATTGAACATATTGTGGACTCAGAATACGAGAGCTATGCAAGGAAAGCAAATGCAGAAAAGAGTTAATCAAGGAAAATACAAACTCAATCCAGAAACAGGAAAATACCTACCGAGAGTAACTCATATACTCAATATTATTGACAAAGGCGAGGGTTTCTATAACTGGCTTAAAAAAGAGGGTTCTAATGCTGATGTTATTATGAAAAAAGCCGGTGATATTGGCTCGGGTTTACACAACATCTTAGAGAAGATTGCAAAAGGGGAAAAAATAGCCACGGGTAAACTCAAAGGACTAAACAAGAAATGGACAACAGAGTTCTTAAAATGGAAAGATGCTAATATAGAAAAGTTCATTGAAAGTGAGAAAACCGTTTATTCAGAGAGCTATATTGGCACATTAGATTCCCTCGTCTTAAAAAAGGATATGAAAGTAGCCCTACTTGACTATAAAACTTCAGGTCAGATCTACGATACAGTATGGCTACAACTCTCAGCTTATTGGAAAGCCTACGAATTACACAACCCTACCAGAATTGACGAAGCATATGTTTTACATTTCAGCAAGGAAACAGGCAAATTAACCGTAAAGCAGTTCTCAATTGGTAGTTACCACCTTGATTTAGAGCTTCACTATAATATATTCTTAAAAGCTCTTGGTATTTGGAACTGGCGATACAACAAGAAAGGGGGACAAAAATGAATTGTCCAAAATGTGGCGGAGAAATGTGGGATAATACAACAAGTAAGAAGAACCCAAAAGCACCAGACTATAAATGTAAAGACAAGAACTGTGTAGATGAAAAGGGTTTTGTAACAGGTGTATGGATAGACAATGAAATGGATAAAGCAGAAGCAGTTATTAAAAACAATATGGCACAGAAACCAGCCGATAGTGATAGTATGTACAAATGTAATGCTATGAACAATGCTACACAAGTATATATTAACGATAAGACAAAAAGTCTGTTAGATTTATATACTGAAATGTTGGAGATCTTAAAGAGATGAAAAACTATATGAAAAAGGATAAATTCTTTTATGCAGTTTCCAGACTATTTCCAACTTGGGAATATCCTTCAAGATTAGCTATTGGTATGAATTTCAAAGATTTTAAAGCTATGAATGAGCCAGTCTTTAGGTTTAAAATTAAAGGTAATATATATGAAATATCAAAAGAAAAAGCATTAGAACTTGGTAATAAATATATGCTAATGGGTGGAAAACTACCAAATCTTATTCCTAAAGAAGAATTTACAGTAGTAGGTGTAAAATGATTAAAAGTGTTCTAAGAGTTCTTGACTTACTCAAGATGATAGAAAAGAACGATGACCTCGGGTTTAACCTACCCGTCTTTGAAATGTCGAAGAATAAACAGCCAAAAAGGGATAGACAATATGATAGTGGTAAATGTGGCGAGCCCTCGTAAGAGGATAAATGAACTGTTAAAGCAGTTAAATAAGGGTAACCTTATGCTTGCTACGCCATTTCTAACCAGCGTTGGCTACTTACGATAAAGTAGGGCTGATAAAAGCTAACATTATTCTTTCTTAACTAAGTTAAATACTTAGTCTAAGTTCTTAAGGTTACTGAGAGCCTATCCCAGTAACAGGTTAGGAGAACTGTAAAATGACTAAAGAAGAAGCCAAAGAACAATTATGGAAGTCAGAAATAGCGGCGAGAAAAGCAGGTGAGTTGTGGGGAAAGAAAGCAATGCACAAGGTTCTGAACGAGAAGGAGAAGTTAAAGAAGATGATTACACTAAATCAAGAAGACTCTGGAAACTCTACTTGGCAAGGAAAATCTCAACCGATGAGCTTGTCAGAACTTGCAAAGAAGACATCCCAGAAGATGGGAAACCAACAGAAATCAAACGAGCAATAGATTTTTTTGATGGGAGGGTAGTATGACAAATTTACACGATGACGAATATAAATTATTAGAAGAAAAGAAAGCTATTGAAAAAAGCTGGGAAGAAGTTAAAACCAAACAAAGCATATTCCATAAACAGATAGCAGATTTTGTAGTCCAGAAGAAAGCCCTACAGAAAGAAATAGCAGGGTTAGATCATCAGATAGCTATTCTTAAACAAAGCAAGAACGAAATAGACCAAGCCGTAATCAAGGCAGAGAGTGCTAAGGTTCAAATAAATGCAGGATTAAAGCAAGTATCTAATCGTTACTGGTCAGAGAAAGAACATATTACCTAAAGAGGTGAAAGAATGACACTACAAGATAAGTTGAGGGAGATATTAGAAAAAGTTGTTCATAATTATGTTGATTTTTATGTTAATGATAAAAATAAATTAACAGTTGACCAAGCCATCTCCCAAATCACCCAGTTGTTTTTGAGTGAGGAGGAGATATATAATGTAATTACTGATGTTCCTGCTTTGTCTGATACACTATATGGAGATGTTGATGAAATGTTAAGAAAAACAACTGCCAGAGCCATAGCACAGGCACAGAGGGAGAAGCTATGAAAAATTGGGAAATAATAGTAATACTCATAAGTATTGGACTAATTTTAGTTGGGATAGTAATAGGGAGGAATTAAATGAAACAGATTATAAAGGAAGTCCTACAGAGAAGCCGTAACCACTGCAAGTTTAAATCTGCCTTTTTACCAGAGGGCTGGACTTGTGTTAATATAGAAAAATGTTCAGAAGATATAGAAAAAGCTATAAGAGAGGATAATAAAAAAGAGGTGAAAGAATGAGTGAGAAATTAGCAAGAAAATTACACGAATGGTATTTAGAAGCAATTACACATTTATCAGGAGAAAATTTTAATACATCAGCAGATAGACCTTATGATGACCTTAATGAAGAACAAAAAAGCATTGATAGATATATAGCCAATAAAATCAAAGCATTGGCTAAGGTGGATAGAGATAAATTAGTAGATATTATTCAAAAAACTAATGGAAATACATTAGATAGAATAGATTGTTTTAATTTAGCCAGAGCCATAGCCGAAGGAGATGTGATACAGTGGGAGTAAAAGTAAAACATAAATCTACTAAGGCACTACATAAAAAGGCTTGGGATTTACAGAGTATATATATTCGCAGGTCTGCCAAAGGGATTTGTTTTACTTGTGGCACACATAAGCATTGGAAAGATACAGACGCCGGACACTACATACATAAAAAATCAATGGATTTTGTTTTAATGAATATAAATTGTCAATGTAATCGGTGTAACAGATTTTTACACGGCAATCTTGGGGTATATGCTGAAAGACTTATTGCTGAATATGGAGAAGACGCCCTTATGAGACTACGCAGAATTGAGGCGGAAAGAGATAAAAAACCTTATAAACTTACCATACAAGAATATGAAGACTTAATAGAATACTACACCATAAGAATAAAAGACTTAGATGAAAGGAGGATAAAATGAAGGTCTTTGTAGTAGCAATATTCTTATTATTAGTCTGCGTAATAATAGGACTTGGTTTAACACCAAAGAAGTTTATTGATATTATTTGGGAAAGGTACGGGGATGAGAAAGAAGGCAAAAAATGCAGACAAAAAAAGAAGCCACGGTTGTCAAAGAAGCGGAGAAAATAGTAAAGAACACCCCCTTATTCTGTTTAGAATGTAACAAGAAGCCCTACTGCAAGGAGATTTGCAAGGAACTTGAAGCACATATGGAAGAAGTGGAATTGGATTGCCCAGTATGTTGTGGAACAGGTGAGGATTTGAGTAATCCCCCTAAGAAATGTTCTCTCTGTGAGGGGACTGGTCGAATTACTAAAAAAGCCTACTTATTACCTAAGAAAACAACTGGACGTAATAAGAAAGAGATTATTTTTGATAATCAGCTTTTAGACAAAGTAACCCTTACCTCAAAAAAATATGGCGTCCGTAAGAAACCAACCCATTATGATGACAACTGGGAAGCAAATGATTAAAAACTAAACTATTATAGGTGGTTTTATAAAATTGTTACATTTTGAGTTTGTTTTTCCATCTCTTGAATTCCCCTTCTTACTACTTCTATGAATTTAATTCCTTTGGCTTTCAGTTTCTCAAATCTGTCTAAGTCTTCTTGGTTTAATGAAGCTAATTTTTGGTATTTTGGTTTGGTCATTTTTTTCTCCTGTAATCGTTGAATATGGGTTCATAAAGTTTAAATACTATTACTGCACATAGAAACATACACAAACAAAATCCACAAAATACATCTAAATTACTCACCTTACACCTCCTTCCTCGCTTTCTTTTATCCATTCGGTTAAAGTTTTTTGTTTTTCTGCTTCATATCCTCTTTTTTCTAACTCTGCTCCAATACCCAGTAACATTAACATATCTCTTACGCCATAGCATTCTATATTGAATATGCTATCTTCAAGGTCAGCAAAAGTTTGCTTTAGTTCTTGGTCGGTATAGTCTTTTAATGCTTTCATTTTAACTCCTTTCGTGGTCTGGGTCATCTGGGTCATATTCGCCTTCATAGAACGATTTGTAACATTTTAAGCACACTTTGATGGGTAGTCCTCCGATTTCAGCGTCTTTTGGGCTTTCAATTACCCTTGCTCCCACCAACTTGTCTGTTTCTTCTCCACAGTGTTCACAGCGTGGGTTCTCCCATATATCGTTTAATTTGTTACATTCTTGCTGGGTTTTATCCATTAGAAAATGTTCAAAAACGATTTCACCCCCTTGCTTATCATAGACATAATATACTGGGAAAGAATGGGAAACTTTGTCTTCCTTTACTTCATATCTCATAATTTTCACCCCCTTTCGTTTGTTCAAGCGATTTTAACTGTTTGTTAAATAAATTTGGACTTCTTGAATTACTGTATATAGCCATATTTTGATTTTATTATGCAACACTTCCTAAGCAACTTTATAAAGCTATTTATAAACTGATTAAAAAAGACTTTATAAAGGTCTTTAAAAAGTGGTTAAAAAAAATATGTCTTCTAAATATGTAACAATTAGCCGTTGAAGGTTCGCCTTCTAATTAGATTTGTTTTACTCAATAGATGTATTCTCTTTCGCATTTGGGGCATAGCTTACCATAATGAGTCAATTTTAAGGTGTTAGGCTTAAAGAATTGGAGACAATTCTCACATTGCTCATCTTCATCACCTAATATATACAATTTATCTTTTTCAAGTTTCTTTTGACATTTTTTGCATAACAACAGATAATCGCTATACATTCCGTCAACTTGCACATAGTCAACGGATTTTGTCTTCTTGCACCCATCGCAAGTATGAAAATAGTCTAAATTGCTATTATTCTGCTGATAACCTATAACACTTGCTCTATAACTTGTATTCGAATAGTATATACCTTTGTCTTCAATATATTTTCCAAACATTATGATTTTACTATTCAATATCGCTAATTTATCGCTTCCGATAAAATTCTCAATAAGTGTTTGTATTGCTTTATTTTCAAGGTTATTTTTAATTGACGGTTCGCTTAACACATTCAAAATCAATTTTTGGGTATCGCTAAATTTATGGTGGTTATTAAACTGTGTTAATACACCATTATGAGCCAAAGCAACGGAGCAATTCAGTAATGGTTTCCTTAACAAACTTTTGTTTTTTGTTATTGGAAATGGGTGTCTGTTTCCGATGTCTTTTAATCCGTGAGTAGCAAATCTAAAATGTATTATCAGAGGGTCGCTTATCTCTATATTAGCAAGTAAAAACTGATGTAATTCTTGAGCATTTTTAAAATCTTTTTTGATTTTTACCATATTACCATTTTTTTTGTAACAAATACCTATGCCATCAGAATTTGTTTTTTCTGCATTTGTCAAATGCTCTAATGGTGGCAAATTTACGCCTGATTTTTTGACTATTATCAAACACATAGCAAATTCTCCCTCTTTAAGTGTTTTAATAAACTGTTATACCTATTTTTCAACTTTGAATGTTTTATGAAAGTATTCCAAATAACATTTGTGGGGTTAAGGATTAAAAAATTTATACCTATACATTTAACAAAATCAATAATGGCATCACAAAATTGAAGATTAGCAATAAAGCGTGAATATTTTAATGTCCCTCTGAATATTCTGAATTCAATCGTATTTTTAGGGTAAGTCGCAGAAGTATTCAAATTTAAAGCGTGGTATCTTCCCTCTTGGTTGTAACCTCTTAAAATTGCTTTAAGATTAAAGGCTTCATATTGACAATAAGATGTATTTTTGCCTCTACGATTAGATAATTTATATAACTCTACTTGGCATTTACTGAATATAATTCTTAACTTTTTAATATCTAAAGGTGTCAGGCAATTTTTACCTATATGTATATGCATTCCGCATCTACCATTGTTATGAGAAGTATATTCATTGTTTCGAAGATATTTCAACATCTTGTAAAATTTTAATTTTTGATGGGCAAATTTCAGCGTAAATGGACTTGAAACTATTTCAAATCCCTGAATTGAACCGTCGTCTTTTAGAATAAAATGGTCTTCCAATCCGTTAGAGGATAAAAACATCTGAAAGTTTTCTGCATAGTCAGTAATATTGCAATTATCGTCTTCATCTTTTGGGGGTTCAACTTCCAACTCTACGCCTAAAAAAGTAGTATTTTCATAAGGTAGTTTATTAAAGACTAATCGCGGTCGTGTTAAATATCCACTAATAACTGAATTTTCTGAATTGCAATTATAACAATATCCGTCTTCATTGATGTCTTCTCTGTTGAAAATACCCTCGCAAGATACGCATCTTTCAAAATTTTCATTGTAGCAATCGTCGCAATAATAATAATTTCCTGAGGGGTCTTCAAATCGGTAGTCGATATTAAAAGTACCTCTGCAATCATTACAAACAAAAAAATTATCGTGGAAGCACCTTTCGCAATATAATTGTTGTCCAACAACTCTATAATGATTGATATTTAAATCATTATTGCATAGAATACAGTATGAATTTTTTAAATATCTATATATGACAAAATATATCCAACGTTCAAGGGTTAAACTTCTATTCCAAGTCAAATGATTTGTTTCTATTATTGCTTTGATGTTTTGCTCTATGGTATAGCGTGAAAAATTTTGCAGAAGCATTTGAATGATTTTCTTTTTTAGTTTTTTTGTTTGCTTACGGTTCATTTTTTACCCCCTTTTTTGTTTTTTAATGTTACCTAAAATATATCATAGGATACTCTTATTGTCAAGAAGTTTTTTTTATTATTTCCTTTAAAACAGAGATTTATTTTTCGCGGATAAAGAAGCATTAAAGCATAAACTACCCTATGATATTATATACCTTGACTAACAATAGTGCCTGTAACATACCTTAAAACTAAAAAAATATGCTTAACTTCCTGTGAATACTCTAAATATGTCAATTTAGGGGGGTAATAGTGAAAGGGGCACAGGATTATTAAAAAAGCTGTAATGAGTCAATTAAAGTATATATTGTTACATATTGAACCTAAAATTTTATACATTCAACTAAAATCCGCGGGAAAGAAGACAAAGGGACACAATGACTACTAAGGAAAGACTATTTATTCATTATTATCTAACAGAAGCTAATTACAATGGCACTAAAGCCTGTATAATGGCAGGTTACAGTAGGAAGTATGCTGACCGTCAAGCCTATAAGTTACTTCATAAGGTAGAGATTAACAGAGCAATCCAAGAGAAGTTAAAGGAGCTTGAACTTACTGATACTACCATAAGGCAGAGACTTGGGCAGATTGCAACATCAGGTAAAAAGGAAAGCAATCAGGTCAGGGCTTTAGAGGTATTAGCTAAGATACAGGGCTTACTCAAGGACACCAATACACAACAAGTGTCAATATTTAGCGGTATAAAGGAAGATTTACCCCAGCTTAACAGGGAAAGTGTTACAAAACAGGAAGCAACTGGGGGTATCAAGGAAGACTTACCTGATTTATAGGGGCATAGGGGTAGGCGAACCCCCACCTCACGCCCCATTAATAGTATAATACCACAAACTAAATTCTATGCAGTTTTCAAATAGGGGTAACAAGTGCTAAACTTACTTTTTAGATATATCTGGCTGTTAGCTCTGACAATCTGGGGGACACTACTTATAAAAGATATTGTGCAGGAATTGAGAAATAGGCATAGGATGCCATTTAACACCAGAAACAGGCTTAAATAGGCTTTAAAACGCAAAAGAAGGGCAATTCTAAAGGGTAAAGGAGAAGAAGATGCCAAACAGAGATGGAACTGGAAGATTAGGCAGAGGAAAAAACTGTAACGCAAGAGCCAAGGCAGACAGGGCAGGCGGCAGCAGAGGACGTGGCAGGGCAGGCAGAGGACGCAGGCTCAGATACGGCTGGGGTAAATAGATTATATGGGCTGTGGCGTGGTAGCCTGATACAAGAAAGGAAAACCTTGGGTAGATACCGTTATTGTATTGCAGCCCCAACTGCCAGCCCTAATAACTTCTCTAATACGGGCGTAAGTGCTATGCATTGATAAGGGAAGAAATAGCCCAAAGCATATTACGAGAAGAATTTGTAGAAGGCTCACGATAGCCAGCCCTAATTAGATTATGGTGAATTATTACTATTACGAAGAAATAGAGAGAGATGCTTGGTTGTTTTTAACTGGTCAATTAAAGGGTATTATGTTTGACCCTAATTAGATTATGGTACGATAATCGTTTACTGAACGATAATCGACAACCTAAACGACAACATAATCGACAACTTAAATGAAGCCTAAATTTTGTCCCAGTTGCAAAAGTGAATCATTAGACATAGTCGAATATGAAGGTGGCTATGACTGTTATTGTATTGCAGACCTGTGTGTATTTCCGAAGCCGGTTACAATAATTTTGTTATACAACAGCCAACTGCCAGCCCTAATTAGATTATGAAATGTCCTAATTGTAAAATAGACATAAAAACAATGGTTAATCTTACTACACCCAAGAAATTCCAATATATTTGTAAATGTGGAGAAGATGTTAGTAAAATCAAATTAGAACAATTAAAAAAGGGTATGTTGGAATCAATAAAGAAATATGATAAGCCTGAATTATGGAATTAACTAAGGAACAGGTACTACAATATTACAAATTGTTTGAAAGTGACTTCTTGGAGTTCTCAAAATACTTCCTAAGACACTATTTGACAAGTAAGATACCTGAATTCCACTTAGAAATATATAATCTTCTGCCAAAAGAACAAAGAATTATATTGGCAACACCCAGAGGACACGGGAAATCAACCATTTGCAGTGTTTTTTATCCTTTATGGTTGGCTCTTTTTCAAAAAAGACAAGATATTACTATAATTTCAGCTTCAGAGACACTTGCAATAGAGTGGTTACGTAAGATTAAGAGGGAATTGGAACAAAATCAGAAGGTACTGGCGTTTTTCGGGGACTTAAGGTCTGGGAAGTGGACAGAAAACCACATCATTCTCGGAAACGACAGGTATGTAAACATAAGAGCAAGAGGCGCAGGAGGTCAGATACGTGGTTTTAGACCTGATACGCTGATTTGTGACGATTTGGAGACCAACGAGTCAGTAGAATCAGAAGACCAACGCAAAAAGCTAAAAGCGTGGATATTTAAGGATTGTTTGAATACATTGATGCCAGAGGGTCAATTCATAATGATAGGCACGATTATACATCCCCTTTCCGTGCTATCAGACCTTCTGGCTATTGATAACGGCTGGAAGAAAAGAAAATACCAAGCCTACATAGATGGTAAACAAGAAAAGGGACACGAGCTCTGGAAAGACCTTTGGTTTCACGAAAGGTTACAGGACAGGAAAAGGGAAATAGGTACGTGGGCATTTGCAGCAGAATATATGAACGACCCTGTTTCTGATGAAACTGCACCGATTAAGGACGAAAACATAAGATACTGGAAGACATTACCTGAAGTCTATACGGGAGTATTGGCTATTGACCCTGCCTATTCGGAAGATGAGAAAGCAGATTATAAGGTTGCCAGCCATATTATTATGGATCAGGGGATGAAACGCTATCTGGCTTCATATATAAGGACACACGCACCACAGGCAGAATTCTTCAATCTTATTATAAACCTATGGCAGTCTAACAGAAATACCACAACTGCTGTGGGAATTCCTGATGCTGGGGTGGAAAAGAGCTTTTATGATAGCTTTGTCAAATATTGTGCAGAAAAGAATATCGGAATACCGATAGTAGCCCTGAAGAACACATTTACCCAGACAGGCACTAATGTAACAAAGAGAAACAAGAAACAAAGGATTATCGCAGCTTTACAGCCTTTATTTGAGCAGGGACGTTATTTTATACACCCAAACCATATAGAAGCACGTGATGAGCTCTTAACCATAGGCTCAAGCCGCTGGGACGATATAGTGGACACAATGGCTTATGGCGAGCAATTACTACAGCCAGTATTTATAGATAACAAGGATTTTGTAGAAGAACCATTAGATAATAAAAAAATAGCCGGAATGGCAAATTACGGAATGGATTATTAAGGAGTAGAAATGCCTAAGAAAAAAGCAAAATTAAAAGATTCATATAAAAAACCAGCTACCGCAGAAGAAACATTGTGTAAGAGAGTAAAAACAATGGTTGACGATGCTATTGGTTTTACTACTACTTGGGAACAGAATAACCTCAAGTGGTATAAGATGCGTATGCGTATAAAGAAGCAAAAGAACTTCCCATTTGTTGGATGTGCTAATATACGTATGCCTACATTAGAAACAAAGATTCGTAAATTAAAATCAGGGTTAACTAATGTTATATATGGTATTAGACCGGTAGTTCAAGTAATCCCTTCGCCAAAAGGTAATTGGACAACGGCTATGAAGGTAGAAAAGTTCTTAGACCATATGATTATGGACGTAGTAAAAGCTAAACCGAAATCTGTAATAGCCATAGACCAAGCATTGGAAAAAGGTTTCTACTTATTAAAACCATTTTGGAATACTGATATAATCACCCGTACAGAAACTTTAGATGTGGAAGATTTATCCTTAGAAGAAGCAATGTGGTTCTTTGATGAAAGAAGAACACCTGATGAACATAAACAAGCTATTGTAGAAAGATTAAATGTAGATATGCATCCATTGGTTTCTAAAAAGAATCAGGAATCAGTGGAGAAGGTACTTTCTGCACTATTGTCAGGTAAAAAGAAAATAGTTGTAGAATTTGAAGATGTCTTATACAACGCACCTGATATTGCTTTGGCAGAACCTGAAAGAACTTATGTTCCTACAGATGCAGGTTATGACCCGCAAACTTGTTCTTGGATAATTCACGAGTTTATGCTTCCCATAGAAACTGTGAAGATGAATGCCAAGTATAAGAATTGGTCAGTTGGTGATATTACTGATATTGAAGAAGAAGCGAGAACAAAGAAGCCAGTTACCGTCGGTGGAACTTCAAGGGATAAAGACATAGATAGTGAAAAAGATATTTATGAAGGTATTTCTGTATTAGAAAAAACAGGAAAGATTAAAATATGGGAGTTTTATGGATGGTATGATTTAAAAGGCAACGGTGTACAGCAGAAATGTGTTATTACACTTGCTCCTGATTTTGACAAGACACTCAGGAAAATATCATTACCATTTTATTCTGGTGAATATCCTTTTGTAAAATTATTCTATGAGTTAAAGGATGATAGATGGTTTGCACATCGTGGAATCCCTGAGATGATAGAAGATATTGTCAAAGAGATAGATATGCAACATAACCAGAAGTTAGACCAGCAGACTATGCGTAATAGTCCTATGTATGTATATAGAGCTGGTATGATTAACAAAAATACAGTTCAGTTTATTTTCGGACAGGGATTACCTGCACAAGGCTTACAACCTCTTAATGATTTAATAGCACCTATAAACAATAATAATCCTAATGTTGAATTCTCTTATGAGAAAGAACAGATGTTATTAGAATCAAAGGTTGAAGAATTATTAGGTCAGGTTGATTATACATTACAATCAATGATTAACAAACGTCAGCCGAGAACTTTAGGTGAGGTTAATCTACAAGCTAATTCAGCACAACAGGTATTTTCCTTAGATGCAGATATGTGTAGGACTGCACACGAGCAGTTGTTTAATTGGATTTGGGATTTATGGTGCCAATACGGTGATGATGAATATGAGTTTATGTATTTTGGTAAAGAAGGTTGGGAACCTATAAAACTTTCTAAAGAAGAAATACAAGGTAAATATAAAATCACAGTCCGTGGTAATGATCAAAATACTAATCCACAGGTAAGAATACAAAAAGCACAAATGATACTTATGGCTCAACAAAACCAGATGGCAATACAAACTGGAGTAATAACTCCTGTTAACATAGCTAATGGATTAAAGAGATTCTATCAGGAACTTGATATACCTAACTGGGAAGAATTAGTTTCTCAACCACAACCGCCGAAACCACAACCTAATGTAAAGTTGGATATGGATAATATGACTGATGCTGAACAAGCACAGGTATTAGCTAAACAAGGTATACAACCTGATGTACAAGGTAGGGCTTTAAAATCAAAGGCTAAAATACAGGAAAAAGGAGCAGAACAGGAAAAGCTGGAAGCCGAAGCAATAGAGAAGACAGTTAGGACTTTAAATACTATTGGTGGAACAAAGGAAGGTGGAGCACAATAAGGAGGGGGAATGGCGAGACCACGTAAAAAAGCACCGTTTGTAAAAAACTATGCACCAGATTTACAGGATGAGTTAGCCAAAAGAGTAACAGAGTGTAAAGAAGTATTAAGTCATCTTAAGGAATGTCCTGCTTGGAAAATAATCATTCAAGACCTTGAAAGGTCAGAAAAACAAGTTGATAACAAATGGCATACAACAATGGATGATAAGATACTTCAGGAGTTTAGGGTAACTAAGTTCGCCATTATGCACCTAAAAAACATTGAAGGTCAATATGAGATGGACTTAGAAAATGCCCAGCAGGAATTAAATAAATTACAGAACACTGATAAGGAGATGGTAAAAGACTATGACGTTGAAACCACGACAGAGTCTATGTGACACTTGTGTAGAGAGTTGTTTTTTAGAAAGAGACATTTATGAATGTCCTGAGTACAGGGAAAGAATATGGGAAAGAGAAAGAAAAAAGACCATAAAAAAAACAAACAGACGTTCGGTCAAATGAAAAAAGAGGTTAAGAAGAAATGATTAACGTTGAAGGAATGGTTGAACAAGCTAAGAAACAGAAATGGATTAGCAAAGGTATTAAAAACAAAACTTCGATTAGAAAAGACTTAGGTTTAAAAACAAGACCCGAGAAAGAAAGAATTAAAGGAAACATAGGAATATTTAAAAAGGTGAACAATGCCAAAAAAGATGGAACAAGCACTAATAAAAGCAGCAAAGAAAAAGGGGTGGTGGAAAAAGGGTGAACTTACTAAGCGTGGTCGTGCTTATGTGTATGGCACTATGCGCAAGTCCGGTTGGAAACCTAAAGGGGAATGATATGAGCAGAGCTGAATTATTAGCAAATTTATTATTTTCAGAAACAAAAGATTATGAAGAAGCAGCGGCAATACTTAGTGTAATAGGTAATCGTCTTAAAAGACCACAGAGATTTGGCGGCACATTAGAAGAAGTTGTTTTTGCGCCACATCAATTTAGTGGTGTTAATTCTCCTGAGTGGGAAAAAGCAGCGACGAAGAACTTTACTCCGGAAGAAGAAAGTATATATAAGAATATGTTACAAATATCTAATGCCTATTTGCAAGGTGCTGTAGATGATCCAACGGGTGGTGCAGACCACTATGTTAATTTAGATATAGCAGACCCATCTTGGGCAAAAGAATATAAGAAGACAGGCAAGATAGGTGCACATACATTTTTTTCAGAATTAGGTGATATAGAAGAATAGATTTTAGAATCCTCTAAAACGTAAAGGAGAACGTTATCTCCAGAGGTGACTATGGACGAAGTAAAAGAGGCTGTAAATACTACAGAATCAGCCCCTGTAGAAAACCAAGAGGTTGTAAAAGAACAGCCTGATGCAACCGAACAGGTAGAGGAGCAATCCTCACAAGAAGTAACCACAGAGGCAACTCCCGAAGAGGAGACACAGACTCAACCCCTATCCGAGGGTAAGACGGATGAATTACTTGATGAGTTTGGTGTACCCTATAAAAATAGGGCTGCGGAGTGGAAAAGAAAAGCTGAAGATTTAGCTGAGAGACTCCCAACTATGTTGGATGAGAAACTCAAAGAGGCTTTTCAACAATACGGAAACCAATCACAGCAGAAGGAATATACTATTGCTGAATTGGAGGCTTTCGCTATTCAAAACCCAGAGCATAGACCTTGGGTTGAGGAGCAAAAAGAACAACTTAGGTTAAGGAAATTAACAGCGGAGATGGATAACAGGTTACAGGCTACTGAGAAACAACGTCAGGCAACTGTAAAAAGACAACAAGCACTCCAGTATGTTATGAATACTTATCCTGAAGCGTTTCAAAAAACTCCTAATGGTCAGATAGGTAACTGGAATAATTCCCATCCTATGGTACAAGAAATAGGTAGGATTATGAAAGATCCCAGATTCCTTAATGACCCTGAGGGATTAGCAGCTGCATCGGACATAGCGTATGCACGTTATGCACGTATGCAAAAACCTGCTACAATGCAAAAGGAGCAAAAGTTGAAACAAGAAGTTAAAGAACTTCAGAAACAGACTTTGGTTGAAGGCGGAGGTCGCCAAGGAGTACAAGGTGTTCCTAAACATCGTGCTGCGATTGAAAAACTTAAACAAACAGGTTCACTAAAAGATGCCGAGAAAGCATTAAATGCTATTTTTGAGGCACATAAACCAAAGGAAGTATAAAAGATGGCAAACGCATTAACTTATACCGATGTCGGTGGGGCGTTACGTGAAGACCTATTAAACGTCTTAACTAACCTTTCACCAACCGAAACCCAATTAGTATCAGGGTTAGGTACAAGTACTGCCAAATCTATACGTCACGAATGGTTGATTGATACACTTAATGCTGTGAAGTTAAACGCACAGACAGAAGGTGCAGCAATCACATATCATTCTGTAACCAATCCGTCAAGATTGTACAACTATACCCAGATCTTCAAACAAGGGTATAAAGTATCTGATACGGAAAGAGCAGTTGATATGGCTGGTTTTGATGACAGATATAACTATGAGAGAGTAAAAGCTCTTAAGTTAATCAAAAACGATATGGAATACTCTTTAATGAGAGGTTCTTTAGCGTCTGGTCAGACAACCACAGCACGTCAACTTCGTGGTGTAAAGGCATCTCTTTCTTTAATTACCGCACAATCAGGTGTATCATTAACTGAAGCTATACTTAATGATTATTTCCAATTAGTGTGGGATAATACATCAACAGAAGTTAACGCTATATATGCTGATATGTATATGAAGCGTAAAATATCTGCTTTCACAGCCGGTGCTACTAAGAATTTTGCACAGGATGACAGAAGGTTGATTAACGCTATTGATGTTTATCAGGCAGATGCTGCAAGTAATGTTAAACTATTTGCACACAGATATGTAACTATTTCTGGTACAGATACAAATCACGACTTGTTAGCTATTAACGAAGATATGTTCAAAGTAGCGTATCTACGTAAGCCAATGATTAAAGAAGAAGACGGTACGGGTGGAGATTTCTCTGGTGGTAATATCGTAACTGAATTAACACTTGAGAATTTACACTACAATGCCGGTGCTTGGGGTGCAGCTCATTTATAAGCTGTAACTCACGGGGTTTGGGGGGTTACCCATAATTAATCCCCCACTAAATTATGGCAAACTTAAATACAGCAGATAAATGGTTAATGGTGAAAGACATCATTAATGACTGGTTAAGAGACCGAACAATGTATTGTGGTAATTGTGATGAGAATTATCATCCAGCTACATTCCCGTGTTGTAAAGACCCAGCACTGGGAACTAATGCAAAACATTGTAAAGATATTATGGAAGCGATTAAGGACTTAAGAAAAGTCCAACTTAATGAATATGCTTCTAACAAAGAAATGACATTTCGTACTACTATAAAATTACCAAAACGTTTGTTCGCTTTATTAGAACAATACTTTGCTAATCAAGGTAGAAAGCTCTTTGAAAACGATAAAGAAAGAAATCAATTTATGAGGAAGTTTCCTGTATTCAGCGTACCGGAAAAAGTATAAGGGGAGGATAATGGCTACAATAACTTTACACTGTATAGCAAATGATGAAAAAGAAAAAATAGAACAGATAATAGAAAAGTATAAAGCCTACTTTGATAAATTAGATTTTGCTATTGATGATGATGTAACATTTCACGGTCTTGTAAGAAAATATAAAAGTGAAAGCAAAATAAGATTCTTCTGCTATGGTGAAAGAATGGAATCAGGCAGGATAAGTTTCGGGGATAAAAGAAATTTTTTAGCAGAACAGTGTAAAACAGATTATTACTTTAGATTAGATACCGACGATATAATATCAAATCCTGACAAGATTAAAGATGTTTTAGAGTACGCTGATAAGAATGGTATAGCTATATTAACCTGTTACTATGAATACTCCAAAGATGAGTGGGGCAATATAGACAATGCTCATTATAGAGAAACAATAATACGTAATGATATAAATTTAGTTTGGAATAAACCGATACACGAATGTATTATACCTAAAAAACTTCAAGGCTTTGTAATGGAAGTTTGCGATGATATAAGGATAGTACATAATATAGATAAAGAACACGGTAAGAAATCAACAGAAAGAAACTTAGCTTATTTATTAGAAGAATTTGAAAGGGATGGTAGTCATACTGACCCAAGAACTATAGCTTACCTTGGCAGAACTTATGCTGGTCTTGGTAAATATGCTAAAGCAGTTTACTTTTTAGAAAAACATATAAATACATCAGGTTGGGATGAAGATAGATATTCCTCTTGGTGTTTGCTCTCTGATATATTTAATAGAATGGGTGATAAAGACAGGTCTGTAGCAGCTGCATTTGAAGCACTACACGAGAAGCCAGATTATCCGGATGCTTATTTTCTTATCCACGATATATATTTTATGGAAGAAAAGTGGCAGAAAGCTAAAGAATGGGCTGAGATGGGATTCTCTAAGCCTGTTCCTAAAACGAATATACCTACTGCCCCTGCACTATACACTTGGAGACCTATGTTATCACTTGCAGAGTGTTATGCACAGTTAGGTGATTATGAAAGGGCTTGGCAGATATTCTTAACTGCTAAAAAATATGTACCTACATTAGATTTTGTTAAGGATAATGAAAAGGTTTACCGTGAAGCAGTAGAAAGACAAAGGTATGTAGATAAGTTTACTTGGTTATTAGAGTTCCTTAAAGATAAGGCTCCTGATAGGGTAAAAGACTTAGTCAAATCAATACCTAAAACACTTCACGAACACGCATTGTTAGCTAAGATAATACATATGTATCAAGAGCCACGTGTCTGGAAGGATAAAGAATTAGCTATATTCTGTGGAGGAGCACCAGAACATTGGTCACCTAAATCAACATTAAAAGGTGTTGGCGGTTCTGAAGAAGCAGTAATTTATCTTTCTAAGGAATTAACAAAGATAGGTTGGAAGGTAACTGTATACAATGATTGTGGAGACGATGAAGGCAACTATGAAGGAGTGGAGTATGTTAATTGGATTAAGTTTAATCCGAGAGACCATTTTAACGTACTTGTTAGTTGGCGTAGTAATATTTTTAATTATTCTATACAAGCAAAGCACAAGGTAGTATGGGTACACGACCTACCTATTACATTAAATTTAGATGATGAATCAGTAAAGTTCTTTGACAAAATAGTAGTTCTTTCTAAATACCACGCTTCCTTATTACCACCTTGCGTCCCTAAGGAAAAGATATATATATCAAGTAATGGTATTATCCCGGAAGACTTTAAATATTTAGAGTCTGTTAAGAGGGAACCATTGAGATGTATATATGCAAGTTCTTATAATAGAGGGCTGGAGGAGATGCTAACTGTATGGGGTGAGGTTAATAAGGAAGTGCCAGAGGCAGAACTGCACATTTATTATGGTTGGGAAGTATATGATGCTTATGTTAAAAGAGGTTGGGCTAAAGATGATGGTTGGAAAGCAAGGATGCAACAACTTCTTAAACAACCCAATGTCTTTGAACACGGAAGAATAGGTCATAGGGAACTGGTAGAACAGTATGCTAAATCAGGAGTGTTCTCCTATTTTTGCACATATGCAGGTGAAATAAACTGTATAGCACTTACCAAGGCAATAGCAGCAGGTTGTTTCCCTGTAACTAATGAATTTGCGGTAATGAATGAAAGAAACACAAAGGGTACTACAGCAAAAGATTTAAAGACATTCAAAGAGAATTGGATAAAAGCATTAAAAGAAAAGAGAGTATCTCCTGTACTTAGATTCCAATATATAAATGATAACTCTTGGAAAACAATAGCTGAAGACTGGAGTCTTAATGTACTAAGAGCAGAAATTCCAACTGAGATAATACACCGGATTGATTGGATTAGAAAAACATTGAATCCTACTAAAAGAATTGTTGACATAGGATGTAATAATGGGGCTGTATTAGATGGATGGAATAGAGATAAAATTGTTAGTGTGGATATTGATAGTTATGACCTGCCTAATTTTGTTAGAGCAGATGCCTCAAAACTCCCCTTCGCAGATAATAACTTTGATGTTGCGTTGTTGGCGGAAATTGTTGAGCATACTAAAGACCCTATACAAGTTCTTAAAGAAGCTCGTAGAGTTTCTAAGAGCATTGTTTTGACAGTTCCTTATGAACACGAATGGGCTTATGCTTTAAAGCCTTTTAATACACTTGAAAAAGAATCTGAATATAGAGAGTTAACTAAAGAACAATTAGCAGAGATAGGTAATCCTACAGCTAA
>Ga0272441_10001751_pt1 | contig 45620 bp, 26 predicted proteins | sample SSMProp6N_FD_193582 | JGI IMG/M metagenome (GOLD analysis project Ga0272441, IMG submission 193582) | Marine sediment archaeal communities from Little Sippewissett salt marsh, Falmouth, MA, United States - SSM-Prop-6N | ecosystem: Environmental > Aquatic > Marine > Wetlands > Sediment ... | reverse complement strand
GCCGGGGCCACCCGGCGGCTGGCACTCGGGCAGCGCCTCGGCCGGCGCCTCCGGAAAGACCCACGAGCCAAGAAGAACAAAAAGCAGCAGAGATGGCGTCTTCTTCATTTCAATTTCTCCTCGCGTCGTGGTCGTTGCTTTGAAGATACCCGGCGAGAAGCACATTTCCGCCCGAATCCACGGTGACCGCTTCTGCGACGTCCTCTACAACGCCTCCCCCTGTGACGAGGAAGGCGGGAGGGTCAACGGTGGCATCAGCTTCTGGGATCGATCCATCATGTGCCCGCGCATCGAATGTGGCGGCATCCGCGATTGAGCTCGCGTCGGGGGTCATGGTTCCGTCAGCCGGATCGCTGGGTGCGTAGCCGCGACACCCGAGCTGGAGCAGGATGGAGAGAAGCAGCGCAATGAACGGGGCTGCCTGGCGCGCACTTGCGTCGAAGCCAGGACTGTACGGCATGGTCTATCGTCCATCGCCTTTCCAGCCACACACGCCCAGCGTCAACCACGACGCATTGATCCAAAGGCCCAGTGACTCATTGGTTCAACCATTGAAAGAGTTAACCATAGAGCCAGTTGCTTGTCAAGCCAGAAAACGGCTCACTGCCTGTCAGATGATTCTGCGTATGCGCGTGTCCTCGTGTTTGTGCAGCCAAGCACGGTTGTCAAATGGCGACGGCTGTGTTGACGGTCGCATCGCGGACTTCGGCCAGTCGGACAGCAGCGGTCTTCGCGACCATCGGCAATCGGGATTGCGGCCCCCCCAAGCCCAGATTCTCCCGGCGACCGACACAACGTCGGCTTCGACGGCTCAGAAGGTGCCGGCCGGGTAGACTGTGAAGACGTAGGCCTGGGTGACGGTGACCTGGCCGCCACCGCCCGCCACGTCGAGCGCCCCGGCCTGGGCGGGGTCGTAGCCGTTGTCGCTGCCGTCCAGGTCGCAGTAGCGCCAGGTGGCGCCGCCGTCGGCGGAGAAGCGGTAGGCGTAGTCAAAGGTGCCGGTGGCGTCCGCGGTGAGGCTGGCGACGTACTCGTCGTAGACCTGCGAGGAGTCGCCGGAGTAGACGGCGTCGTGCCATTGCCAGGCGGTGGAGGCGGCCGGGTCGCTGCTGTCGGGGCCCCAGCCGATCTGGGCGGTGATCCCCGCTCCCATGCCCACCCGGTCGGTGAGGTCCTCGGCAAAGACCCGCCCGAAGATGGGCGGCGTGGGCTGGCCCGGGTCGGTCTGGAGGCTGGGCGGCCCGCGGAGGTCGCACCAGGTCACGTCCGGGGGCCCGATGTCCTCGGTGTACTCGTAGCCCCCGAAGACCTCGTCGTACTGCAGGTCCGGGTTGGTCACGCGCACGTTGACCATCCCCGTGGCCGCGCCCGGTGGGGTGAGGCAGGTGACCTCGGCGCTGGAGATCCGCTGGACGGCCGAGGCGTCCCGGCCGTCGAAGGTGACAGTGAGCCCGTCCTGGAGGTGCGCGCCGGTGAGGGTGACCGCGGCGCCGCCCGCCAGGGAGCCGGTGGCGGGGGAGACGCTGTACAGGTCGGGCGGGGGCAAGAGCCCCCCGTCGTTGGTGTTTGCGGCGTTGGTGTTGTTGCTCCCGTTGCCGTCGTCACCCGCGCAGCCGAGAGCCACGGTGGCGAGGACCATCAGGATTCCCGTGTTGCGCACCATGGGCTGGGCCTCCGAATCTGGTTGCGTCTTCGTCTCGGTCTTCGTCTATTGGGGCAGCAGGATGAGGCCGGTGCGCGGGGGCACCGTGATGTCCACGGTCCCACCGGCGCCCACGGTGAAGGTCTCGCCCTCGCCCGGGTCGCACTCGTGGGCGGCCCAGCCGGTGTCCTCTCCCTCGCTGCACAGCTGATTCGCCAGGGTGACCCCGGCGGAGAAGCTGGTGGCGAGGCCGGCGGCGGTGGAGGTGGCGTTGTGCGAGGCGTTGAGGACCACGAGCACGGTCTCCCCGCCGTAGGTGCGCTCGAAGGCGAAGATGCCCGCGTCGACCGGGCCGCTGTCCGAGGGCGCGGCAGAGGACCAGCGCACCACGAAGTCGCCGCGGCGCAGCGGAGCGATGCGTTGGCGCAGGCCGGTCAGGGCGGCGATGTACCGGAAGGTCGGGTAGCCCTGATCGTAGCCCGAGGTCCACAGGTCCTCGCGGTTGGCCGGGTCGTTGCCACCGTTGAACCCCTGCTCCGTGCCGTAGTAGATGCATGGGATGCCGTCCTGGGTGAGCAGGTAGAAGAGCGCGCTGTGGTGGGCCCGCAGGTCGTTGTACAGGTAGCGGAACCTCCCCACGTCGTGGTTGTCGATGAAGTTCACCAGCATGGATCGCGGGCTGAGCGGGGTCCCCTGGCTGTTGGTGGGGCCGTCGGTGTTGGCCGTGTCGGGGTAGTTCACCTGGCGGTCGTCGAAAAGGTCCTCGATCTGAGATGTGGGGCCGCCGTAGATGAAGACGCCCTCGTAGACCTGGTACTTTTGCGAGAAGTAGAAGACCGAGTCCACCTGCTCGTCGCCGGTGTAGGCCCCGAGCAGGTCGTCGTGGCCGTCGAAGGCCTCGCCGAACATGAAGAAGTTGTCCTTGCCGATGGACTTGGCGTGGCGTCGGATCCGCGGACAGAAGTCCTGCCAGAACTCGTGCTCCACGTGCTTGAGGGTATCGATGCGGAACCCGTCGAAGCCCGCGGTCTCGATCCAGTAGGCGAAGACGCGGAAGAGGGCATCGCGCACGTCCTGGCGGGTGGTGTCCAGGTCCTTGAGCCCGCCCGGGAAGTCGCCGCGTATCTCCTGCTCGCGCATGTAGTCGCGGCACTCGGGCACGTCCCACCAGTAGCCGGGGTCGGCCAGGCCGGTGATGTACTGGCAGGCCTCCTGCTCGTAGCGCCACACGGTGACTCGCCCGCGGCGGTTGTACCAGTCGGGGTTGGCGAACTCCGGTGGCTCTGTCGGGATGCGGTTGATTTCCGGGGTGTAGACCCACTCGATGGGGCAGGGGCCTGACTCGCCCAGGGAGGTGAAGGCCTGGATGCCGCGGCTGTCGTAGTCCGGGTCCCACTCCGAGGTGCGGGTCATGGTCGTCGTGAAGTCAGTGTTCAGCGAGCCGTAGGCCTGGCCGCCGCCGCCGATGAAGAAGTCGTCGGGCTGCCCGTTGCCGTTGATGTCGTAGTAGAACAGCTGTCCGATGTGGTTGGTGACGATGTCCAAGATGACCTTGACGTTGCGCGCATGGCAGGCATCCACCAGGTGCCGCAGCTTGGCCAGGTCGCCGAAGTGCGGGTTCACCTCCAGGAAGTTCTGGGTCCAGTACCCGTGGTAGGAGCCGAAGCCCGCGTCGGACTCGAGGTTCTTGACCACCGGGCTGATCCACAGGGCCGTCACCCCGAGGGCCTCGAGGTAGTCCAGCTTGTCGATGATGCCCTGCCAATCGCCCCCGTGGTAGGAGCCCATGGCCGTGCGGTCCACGTTGAAGTTGTTGTTGGGATCCCCATCGGCGAAGCGGTCCACGAAGATCTGGTAGATGATCTCGTCTCGCCAGTCCTCGACGGTCACCGGCCGGACGGCATCGACGGTCTCCATGTCCGAGGCGTCCACGCAGGCCGCCGTCAGGGTCAGCGCCACGGCCAGCCCGACCACCGTCGTCTGCCAGGTCCACCGATTGCGAAAGGGGTTGCTCGATTTGGTTGTACACATGTTCTTCACCCGCTGCCCAGGCTATCGGTACGTGCTGTTGAACCACCACTCGGCCTGGATGCCGATGTAGTGGGCGACCTTCAGATCGTGCCGCGGATCTTCGGGGTTGTGGCTCATGCGCGCGGAGTGGTTCTGGTGGATCACCATGTAGATCAACCGGAACTGCGGGCGCGCATAGGTGCCCTTGCCAAAGGTGAGCAGGGGCATCACCGCGAGCTTCGTGACGCCGGGGGTCTCCGCCTGGTGGGTCCAAGGACTGAGCCCCGCCGGGTCCCGCGCCTGGTAGGACAGCTCGAAGGCCACGGCAAAGAGCTTGTGTAGGAAGAGGTGCGGCCGGACCACGGCCACGTACTCCCAGCCGTCGTCCCAATCGTACTCGTTGGGGTCTGCGTCCTTGAAGTACCGAACATAGCCCCCGAATTGCACGCCGAACCATCGCTTGAGCTCGAAGTTCGCCGACACCGCCAGGAGAAACTCTCGGGCGTTGGCGGCGCGCTTGTCGGTGGCCAGGCCGAAGGGGATGGCGAACTCCCCGTAGGCTGCGAGCCCTTGGGCGTACCGGAGAAACAGGTTCAGGTGCGATCGCGGCCCGAAGTTCCACAGCCCCGCTTGGAGTCCGGCCAGCCAGCCGTGGTCCGCCCGCAGGTGCTCCTGATCCTCTGTGGGCAGGTGTGCGTCCAGGGTGCCCGCGGGCAGGAAGTGGTACTCGCCGTAGACCTTGAGCTTGGCGCCGACCTTGCCGCCTCTGCCACCGAACTCCTGCACGCCCTTGAGGCTGGTGATCATGCGCTGGCGGTTGAGCAGCACGATGAGCTCGGAGGTGTTGTTCAGCCCGGGCACGGCCACCTCCTGGTACTGGAACTGGTCCTTGAGTCGGTTCACGCCCAAGTGCCAGGCGACCTTCGTTCGTCCGAAGGAGAAGGAGACGCCGCCGCCCACCGTGTTCAGGTTGTCCAGGGGCCAGAAGTCCAGCAGGTAGATGTCGTCCCCGCGGTACATCCGGGAGCCGATCCAGACGCTCAGGCCGCGCACGAAGAGGTCTTGTCCCTCGAGGTACAGGTTCCGCAGAGCCAGGGCGCTGGTCCAGTCACCGTCGAAGTGGAAGAGCTGCTCGGTGAAGGCGAGGGTCACCACCGTCTGGAGGCGCACGTGGCGATAGGGTCGCATCTTGTAGTAGAGGTCCAACTCCAGGTACGGCCCTTCACCCAGGCGCGGGCCGTGGCTGGCCAGGTTCAGCTGGCGACCCGGGCTGCCCTGGCCGTCGGTGGAGATGCCCACGCGGCCGTAGGAGCCGAAGCCGAAGCCGGTGTCCTTCTTCGGAGCGGTCTTCGGAGCGGTCTTCGGAGCGGGCGCTGTGCTGGGGGGTTCCGGCGACGCGGTCCTCGGCGGCTGCGTCCTTTCTGGTGCGGGGCGTGCCTCGGTCCGGGGGCGCGTCGTGGGCGCAGTGGGCTCATCGGCCGCCCTGGCCGTGGTGCGGGGCTGGGCTGGAGCGGCCCGGGCGTCGCCCCTTGGAGGACGCGGCTTCGGTGGCTCGGCGGGTCGCGTCGGGTCTGCGGGCTGCGCGTCGGCCGTGGCGGCTCCCACCACGCAGGCCCACAGGATGAGTAGAGTCCGGATCGATTTTGGTGCCTTCATGACGTCCCTGGGGTTTGACCGAGGCAAGGGCCTCTCATCTCACAAAGCGGTTCAGCTAGTAACTCCCTTTTGAGTTACTATTACATCGCCGGCTCATCGGGGTCAAGGCCAAGGTGGTTCGCTATGGGTATCTTAGGTGTAAGACAACGTATTTAATTATAAAATACGCATCTCGACCCTACCGGGAAGGAGGCGTGTCGGCCGCGCGCCGCTGGTTGGGTTGTTTGGTGACTCTGAACGGAGTCAATGTGTGTCCGGCTGGGATCACGATCTGGGCTCCGACCATGGTCCGCCGGTGCCGCCCGCTTGTGAAGATTTGCAATTCTCGGTATAAAATCGCTACGCAGTAGTCTCCGACGGAACCATGGACCACGAAGCAATCCTCGAGAACGCGCCCCTCCCCATCCTGATCGTGCAGGACTTGAAGATCGTGTACGCGAACCAGGCCTTCTTCGACGTGGCCACGCACTACGGGTACGCCTTCACGGCCGAATCGGTGCGGGGGTTGCCGCTGATGAAGCTCGTGGCGTCCGAGGAGCGCGAGGCCTCCCAGGACAACATCGCCCGGCTGCTCGCGGACGACAAGAAGGTACACCGCAACGTGCCCCGCAAGGTCGTGGACGCCCAGGGTGGTCGGCACAGCGCGCTGATATCCACGAGCCGGATCCTGTGGCACGATCGACCGGCCCTGGTGGCTTCCTTCGTGATCCTGGGGCTCGAGTTCCCCTCGGGTGAGTACAAGGCCGCGGACGGCAAGAGCCGCGCTGTGGACCAACGCACGAGCGCCCTGCAGAGCCTCACCACCCGGGAGCAGCAGGTGGCGCACCTGGTGGCCAGCGGCTACTCCACTGACAACATCGCCGCCCTCCTGGGCGTCGAGGAGTCCACCGTTCGAAGCCACATCAAATCCATCTTCAAGAAAACCAAGACGCGGTCGCGGATCGAGCTCACTCGGCTGATCATCGGATTCAAGTAGCGTCCACGCGGTTGCCGGTCGCTGCGGGCGGGGGATGTGCTAAGAATACGGCTGGCCGTCGATGGAGGACCTCCCATGCCTGGACCCGATCAACCGCCGCCCGGAGGCAACCCGCCGCCCGGAGGCCAGCCGAGCCAAGAGGGCTACCCGCAACAGCCGGGCTACCCGCAGCAGCCGGGCTACCCGCAACAGCCGGGCTACCCGCAACAGCCGGGCTACCCGCAACAGCCGGGCTACCCGCAACAGCAGGGCCCCTATGGCCAGTCGGGTTACCCGCCCTACGGCGGCGGTCCCGGGTACGGCGCTCCGGTCGTCTCGTCCATTCCCAAGATCATGGGCATCCTGATGCTCGTTTTTGGCGGGATCGGTTTGCTGTCGGCGCTGGTGGGCGTCCTGTCGGGCGGTGCCGGATTTGGCATGCCCCAGCAGGGGATCCCGGCCGACGCCATGTTGAAGCTCCGGGAGTTTCAGCGTCTCGGCAATTTCGTGGGGCTGCCCCTGGCGTTCCTCCAGGGCTTCGCCGGGCTGTGGGCCCTGCGCTACAAGCGCCACGCCCAGCTCCTGTCCAACATCTACGCCGCCATCGCCATGGTCTGGGTCGTCGTCAGCATCGTGCTCCTGTACTCCTGGCTCCTGCCCGCCATCGAGAAGATGCTCCCGAGCGGTCATGGCCAGGAGGTCAAGACCATCGTCGGCGTCGTCATGGTGGTCAGCGCCTTCTTCGGCATGATCTGGCCCACTCTGATCCTGATCCTGATGAACCGCAAGTCGGCCCGGGCGGCCTGCGTCAACTGAGGAGTGAACGATGTCCGAACGGATGGTCAACCAGTTCATGGAGATGGTGCGCATCGACTCCGAGTCGGGGGACGAGGCGCGGATGATGGCGTACCTGCTCGAGGCGGTGGCGGAGGTCGGTGGGGAGGCGGAGCTGGACGGGTACGGGAATCTCATCGCGCGGTTTTCGGCCAAGGGGTGCGAGGGCGCCGAGCCGGTGCTCCTGTCGTGTCACGCCGACACGGTGAAGCCGGGCAAGGGCATCGAGCCGGTGCTGGTCGACGGGGTGATCCGGTCTGCGGGCGACACCATCCTCGGGGCGGACGACAAGGCGGGCCTCGCCGAGGTGCTGGAGGCCCTGCGGGTGGCCGCGGTCCATCCGCCGGTCGAGCTTGCCGTGAGCCGGCAGGAGGAGGTGGGGCTGCTGGGGGTCAAGAACCTGGACTTCGGCAAGTTGACGGCCAAGCGCGGGTTCCTCATGGACAACGACACCCTGGAGACCATCGTGGTGGGCGGGCCGTCGTACTTCGCCATCGACGTGGCGATCACCGGCAAGGCGGCGCACGCGGGCATGGAGCCGGAGAAGGGCGTGAGCGCCATCATCGCGGCGGCCAAGGCGATCCTCGCCCTGGACCTCGGACGCCTCGATCACGAGACCACGGCCAACGTGGGCATCATCGAGGGCGGGCTGATCCGCAACGGTGTGCCGGACCGGGCCAGGTTCTGGGCGGAGTGCCGCAGCGCCGACCACGACAAGGCCGTGGACCTGGCCGCCAAGATGGAGCAGACCATCCGCGACGAGGTGGCGGCCGCCGGAGCCCAGGTGGAGATCACCACCGACAACCTGTGTCGCGCGGTGTCCATCCCGGATGACGCGCCCACGGTGAGGATGGCCCAGGAGGCGCTCAAGACCGTGGGCATCGACGCCCGGCCAATTTTCATCACGGGGTTCACCGACGCGTCCATCTACAACAACGAGGGCATCGAGATCGCCGTGGTGGGAGTAGGCGCCCAGAACGAGCACTCCACCGAGGAGTGCATCGCCGTGGCGGACATGGAGAAGGCGCTGGCCGCCCTGGTGGAGATGCTGCGACTGGCCGCCGGATAGCCCCCAAAGGAGTCACCATGAATGGACAGGACCAGAGATCGGGAGGTCCCCCCGGATATCCGCCGCCCCCTGGGGGGCAACCCCCGGGCTCCCCGCACCAGCCCGGATATCCGGGACAACCCGGATCCCCGGCTGGGCCCCCGCGGGGCTCGGGCCCGGGGTTCTGCCCGGCCTGCGGCAGCGGGGAGCACCAGCCGGCGAGCTTCACCTGGTGGGGCGGGCTCCTGGGGCCGAAGCTGCTCAACCATGTCACCTGCAGTGGATGTGGGACCTCCTTCAACGCCAAGACCGGCAAGAGCAACAACGTGGCCATCGGGATCTACCTGGCCTGCGCCGCGGTCCTCACTATCCTGGTGTTTTGGTACCTGATTCCCGGTTTACTCTAAGTCGGCTGGCGTCTGGGGTCTGGTACGCATCGTGCATGGCGTAGGAGTGCTACAGATGGGAAGCCAGCGCTTCTCGACGAAAGGTCCCAATGGCGGATATCGCAGGACTGCCCCAGATTCCCCCTGGATCGGCCGACGAGGTCGGCGAGGGCGACGCCCCTCGGAGCGGCACGCAGAAGCTGCCCTTCGTGCCCGGCGGTGACCTGGCCCGGGAGCAGAGCGAGCGCCTGGCGAAGATGGTGGACGAGCGCACGGCCGAGCTGCGCGCCGCCAACGCGCAGCTCGGCCGGGAGATCAACGAGCGCCAAGCCGCCGAGGCGGCGCTTCAGCACAGCGTGGAGTACCAGTCCACCATCAACGCGCTGTTGAACCTGGCCCTGAAACAGGCCCCCCTCGAGACGCTGCTCCAGCGAGCCTTGGACATGGTCATTTCCCTGCCGGCCCTCGACGAGAGGTCGGCGGGCGCCATCTTCGTGGTTGAGGAGCCCGGCAAGCTCACCATGAAGGTTCACCACGGAATGTCGGAGGAGACCTGCCGGAACTGTGCCGAGGTGAAAGTGGGCGTGTGCGTCTGTGGGCAGGCCGCCGAGGCGGGCGAGCTCATGCAAGTCACCCGGGTCGAGCCGGACGGGGGCAGGCAATGTACCACCGCTGACCACCGGGGCCATTGCTGCCTGCCCTTCTCCGCCGCGGGGGAGGTGCTCGGGGTGCTCATCCTGCTGTTGCCGGAGGGCTGGGTCCTCGCCGAGTGGGAGATTCGCGTCCTCGGCGGCGTGGCAGACGTCCTCGCCGGCATCATCTCCCGCAAGCGCGGCGAAGCCAAGCGCGCCCAGCTGGAGGATCAGCTTCACTACTCGCAGAAGCTCGAGGCGGTTGGGCGGCTCGCCGGCGGGGTAGCCCATGATTTCAACAACCTACTCACGGTCATCCAAGGCAATGTCTACCTGAACCTGTCGGAGCCCGACCTGCCCGACCAGGTCCGCCAGGACCTGGAGTCCATCGAGGATGCGGCCCGACGGGCGGCGACCCTGACCCGGCAGCTCCTCGCCTTCGGGCGCAAGCAGGTGCTCCGCTCCCAGGAGACGGACGTGAACGCCATCATCCGGGAGCTCGAGAAGATGATGCGGCGGGTCATCGGCGAGGACATCGATCTGCGTACTTCCCTGGCCGAGGGGCTCTGGACTACAGAGGTGGATCCGGGGCAGCTCGAGCAGGTGATCCTGAACCTGGCGGTGAACGCCCGGGACGCCATGCCCCGGGGGGGACTCCTGGTCCTGGAGACAGCCAACGTGGTGCTGAGCCGCGCGGATCAGGCGCAGCGGGCCGAGGTGCTGCCCGGGTCGTATGTCCGGGTGTCCATGCGGGACACGGGAATCGGCATTGATTCCAAGTCGATGGACCATGTCTTCGAGCCATTTTTCACCACCAAGGAGGTGGGGCAGGGCAGCGGCCTGGGGCTGGCGACTGTCTACGGAGTCGTGCGCCAGAGCGGCGGCTACATCTGGGCCGAGAGCGAACCGGGCCAAGGCACCACCATGATTGTTCACCTACCGCGGATGGCGTCGGTCGACCGAGAGGAGGAGGAGTCCACTGCGCAGCACGAAGCGCTGTCCCCTGAGAGGACCATCCTGGTCGTGGAGGACGAAGGGGACGTACGCAGGTTGGCCGTGCGTGTGCTGATCCGTGCGGGCTATCGGGTTCTGGAGGCTGCCGACAGCAGCCGAGCGATGGAGATCTCCACCGGATACGCTGGCGAGATCCATATGCTCTTGACCGATGTCGTCATGCCTGGCCTCAGCGGCAACGAGCTGGCCGAGAGGCTCCATGGCGACCGTCCGGACATGGAGGTCCTGTACATGTCGGGCTACACGGGCGACTTGCTCCGGGACCGTGGCCTCCAGTCCGACCATCTCATCGAGAAGCCGTTTACTCCAAAGGGACTGACTGAAATGGTGATCTCGCTCCTCGGAACGGTGGGATGATGGCAGTTTCCGGTGATCATTGTGTCTCGCGGTGCCTCTGCCGGACACCATTGTCCGAATTTTGCAGTGTGTCGGCATTTTGTCGGCCAATTTTGTCCGACTGGCCGCTTTTTCCGCAGGTGACGCCCGCGTTCTGGACGAAATTGTTCGCGTTGAGCATTTTTCGTCCGGCCGAGTCCGATGAGGAGTAGAATGGTGACGCAAGACGCGGCAGTTGAAATCCCGGCGAGTCGAGCCGACAGTGGGCCGACTGCCCTGAGTGATCGCAGGGAGCGGATGGCGACGATCCTCGCAGTGGACGATCAATCAGAGGTGCTGGAGACGGTGAGCCGGGTGCTCAGCCGGTCCCACGAGGTGCTGCGTGCCGCGTCTGGTGAGGAGGCCCTGGGGCTGTTCGACTCCGCCTCTCCGGACTGCGTCCTGCTGGACGTCGACATGCCCGGCATGGACGGTCACGAGGTGCTCCGCCGGATGGTGGCCCAGGATCCCAACGTGCCGGTGATCATGCTCACCGGCGTGCTCGACGTGAAGGCGGCGGTGTCGTGCTTCAAGCAGGGCGCCTACGACTACCTGACCAAGCCGCCGGACTTTTCGGAGCTTCGGCAGACCATCGACCGAGCCATCGAGAAGACGGCGCTGCTGGCCGAGGTGCGCCGGCTGCGCGGCGAGCTGAGCCGAGTCTACGGCATCGAGAACATCGTGGGTCGACACCCGCGCATGCTGGAGATCTTCGAGACCGTGAGCCAGGTGGCGCCGCGCCGCGCCTCGGTGCTGATTCTGGGCGACTCGGGCACTGGCAAGGAGCTCGTCGCCCGGGCCATCCACCAGCAGGGGCTCGGACCGGACCGGCCGTTCGTGGCGGTGAACTGCGCCGCCATCCCCGAGGGCCTCGTGGAGGCGGAGCTCTTCGGGCACGAGCGCGGCGCCTTCACCGATGCCAAGCACTCCCGGATGGGGCACTTCGAGCGCGCCAACGGTGGCACGCTCTTTTTGGATGAGATCAGCGAGCTCAGCCTACCGAACCAGGCCAAGCTGCTGCGGGCCCTGCAGGAGCGCGAGGTGACCCGGGTGGGCGGGACCAAGACCATCGCGCTGGACGTGCGGGTGGTGGCCGCCACGAATCGGAACCTGGACGAGATGGTCGAGGCGGGGGATTTTCGGCAGGACCTGTACTACCGGGTGAACATCATCCCTCTCCAGCTGCCGAGCCTCCAGGAGCGGCGGTCGGACATCCCGCTGCTCGTGGGGCACTTCATCTCGCGCGTCGCCCAAGCCGAAGGGGAGGCGCCCAAGACCCTCTCCCCCGAGGCCATGCGCAAGCTCATGGCTTATTCTTGGCCAGGGAATGTGCGTGAGCTGGAGAACATGGTGGAGCGACTCATGGCGTTGACCCCCGGAGATGTCATCGACGTGGACCAGCTGCCCCAGACTTTCAGCGATGCCAAACCCCACGACTCAGGCATGTTCGAGGCAGTCATCTCCGGTGACACTCCCCTGACCACGGCCGTGGAGCAGTTCGAGGGCCAGGTCATCGGCGTGGCCCTCGATCGCTGTGGCGGCAACAAGTCTGCGGCCGCGACCATGATCGGCATCACCCGCCGCATGCTTCGCTACAAGCTCGAGCGCCTGGCCAAGGTCGACGACGACGACGGCGTCCCCTCCGGTTCCTAGCTCGTTCCACCAGGGCCTTTTTCTCACCGGACGCAAATGTGCCGCGCCCCGGGTTTCCTCGGACATTTGTGTTCAACGTCGGGGCGGCCGATGTCCTGGCGGCCCGGGCGGCAGTCAGCGCCGCAACCACAACACCATGAAAAAGAACATGAATACGGCGTGCGTCGCAATGTGCTCGGGGTTGGATCGATTCTTGTATTTGTCTCTGAAGGTGAAACGGAGATTGCCATGAGCACCAAGACAGTTCTCGTCGTCGATGATGAATTCTCGATCCGCCGGCTGCTGGCGCGGATCCTGCGGAAGAGCGGCGTGCAGGTGATCAGCGCCGATTCGGTGGCCACGGCCGAGATGCTGCTGCTCTACAATCAGGTGGACCTGATCCTCTGCGATCACAAGATGCCCGGGGAGAAGGGACTGAGCTTTTTGCGTCGCCTCAAGCTGCAGTACCCCGACATGATCCGCGCGCTCGTCACTGGAAACGCGGACTTCGCCATGACCGTGGAGGCCATCAACGACGCCCAGGTGCACTACTGCATCTCCAAGCCCTTCGATACCCATGAGATCCAGGACCTCGTAACGGATCTGCTGGGCTGGGGGGACAAGCGGGCGGCCGCTCCCCAGAGGCCGTTCACGCAGCAGGAGCGAGCGGACGTGCGCGACCTCGCCGAGCGATATCCGGGCATCGCCGATGTCAGGCGTGACACCGGCGGCGCCGTGTTGCTGGAGGATGACCTCGACGCGGACGGTCCGCGCCCCATCGACGGCGACGGTGGCTCCCGGGACGCACCGAGCACAGGTGTCATCGTCTTCGGTGACGACTTCTGCCGACTGATCGGGGCCTAGTCTTCTGGAGAAACCCATGTCGAACGAGAAAAACAACAGTGTCCTCATCGTGGACGACGAGCAGGCCGTCCGCAGTGTGGTGCAGCGGCTGATGCGGCGACTCGGCTACGATGTCACCTTGGCGAGCGACGGGACCGAGGCCCTGTCCATGATGAATTCGGGCATCGATCTGGTGCTGCTGGACGTGAACATGCCGGGCATGTCCGGGTTCGAGGTGGCTGAGCGGATCCGGGCCACCGAGGAGGTGGCGGAGGTGCCGATCATCCTGATCACCACCCTCACCGGGCGCGAGGATCGGTTGCACGCCGTGGAGGTGGGTGTCAGCGACTTCATCGCCAAGCCCGTGGAGTTCACCGAGCTCCAGATCCGCACGGACGCGGCCATGCGGCTCAAGGACGCCCGGGACGAGCTCCGGCGCAGGAACGAGGAGCTGGAGCAGGAGGTGCAGAGGCGCACGCAGGAGATCTCCGACGCCCTGGACGAAATGGGCGCCGCCCGGGACCGCACCGAAGCGGCCCAGGTGGAGACCCTGCACCGGCTGGCCATCGCGTCGGAGTACAAGGATCAGTACTCCACCATGCACATCCGCCGGGTGGGGCGGTACTCTACGCTCATCGGGAAGGCCATTGGCCTGGATTCCGATGCCCTGCAGCTTCTGCTGCGGGCGAGTCCCCTGCACGACGTGGGCAAGCTCGGGATCCCCGACGCGGTCCTGCTCAAGCCGGGGCGCCTGGACGCTGACGAGCGCAAGATCATCGAGCGCCACGCGGTCATCGGCGCCGAGATCCTGGGCGGCTCCTCCTCCGAGATCCTCCAGGCCGCCGAGACCATCGCCCTGACCCACCACGAGTGGTGGGACGGCAAGGGCTATCCCCGCGGTCTGGTGGGGCAGGAGATCCCGCTCTTTGGCCGCATCTGCGCCGTGGCCGACGTCTTCGACGCCCTCACCAGCGCGCGTCCCTACAAGGCGGCCTTCTCCCCCGACAAGGCCATCGCCATCATGGAGGAGGGGCGGGGGACGCAGTTCGAGCCGCGCCTCCTCGACGCCTTCCTTTCCCGGCGGGAGGAGATGGACGAGATTCGGCGGGCGCTCAAGGACCGGGACACCCTGGAGGCGCTCCGCGCCGTGGCCCTCGGTCAGCCCAGGCGGGCCGCGACTGACGAAGAAGAGCCGGCGCTCAACGGCGGATAGCACCGATTCAAGGCAGCGCCTCCGAGGCCCCTCCTGGGGCCCCCTCAGTTCCTTCCGCAACACCCAGACGTCGCCCCCAGGGACGGCGTCGCCCCTTTTGGGGTTGCTGCCGCATGGGGTCCCTTGACAGCGCCCGGCCAGAGCCCTATAGCCCTATCTCAGCTTGGAGGGAACCCATGAAGCAGAAGCTCACCTTCACCTATGGAACCGAAACCCGTGACGTGGAGATCGATCCCGACCTGCTGGCCACGCCGCTCATCGCCCCCCGCCCCAGCGACGGCGCGCCTCGGCCGCCCCGGGAGGTGCTCGTCGAGGCGCTGGCCGCCCCCCTGGGGCGCCCCCCCCTGCGGCAGATGGTGGCCGGCAAGAAAGTGGCCATGATCATATCGGACGAGTTCCGCGCGGGCCTTCACGAGACCATCCTGGACGTCATGGTCGAGGAGATGGCCGCGGGCGGGCCCGCAGAGGTCGCCGTGCTTTGCGGCACCGGGACCCACGATCCGGCCATCTACACCCCGAAGATCCGGCAGTGGACCGAGGCGGCCTCGGCCAGGCACGGCCTGCCGGTGACCTTCGTGGCCCACGACTGCGACGACCCGAAGCTGGTGGAGGTGGGTACCACCCAGCGAGGCAGCCCCGTGATCTTGGAGCCCTCGTGGCTGGAGGCGGACGTGCGCGTCTCGGCCCATGAAGCCAAGCACCACTACATGGCCGGGTACTCATCGGTGCTCAAGCACGTCCTGCCCTCCATCTCCGGTCGAGCGAGCGTGGTGAACAACCACCGGCTGGCCCTGGACGACGACTCCCAGGCGGGGCAGCACCCGCTCCACCCCGATCCCGCCCGGCGGAGCAACCCCTTCTCGGAGGACGCCCTGGAGGCCTTCCGCATGTCCCTGGCGTACACCGTCGGGCCCGACGGGACAGTGGTGGACAAGCCCGCCGAGAGCTTTCTCATCGACATGATCTCCGACAAGGACGAGGTCTTCTTCACCCGCGCCGGGGATCCGGAGCTGGTCACCCCACAGATCTGCGCCGCGGCGGACCGCCAGGCCGAGTTCACCGTGCCCGCCAGCCGCTACGTGCTGCTATCCCCCGGTGGGCCACCGGCCTCCACGGCCCTGTACGGCGTTCAGAACTGCTTCGACATGGCGCTGCTCGGGGCCATCGAGCAAAATGGCGAGGCCCTGGTTTTCGGCCCCTGCAACGGGCGCCCTGGGATGGAGCCGGATGCCAGGGGGCTCGCACCCGATGGCAAGTCCAAGGCCCTGTTCTGGGACAACCTCGTGCGGTTCAAGGACACGCCCTTGGAGGAGGCCTACCGGGAGATCCACGACAACTTCAAGCTCTACCTGTGGAAGACCTGGCGGGTGCTGCGTCTCTTCAAGCGGGACGGCATCCGGATCTGGATCTACGGTGAGCTGAGCCCCCAGATCCTCGCCGAGGGCGGATTCGAGCACTGCGCCGATCCCCAGGCCTGGATCGACGAGCGCGTCACCCGGGGTGACGGCAAGTTCGTGGCCATCGATGGCGGCAACAAGCTGCTGGTGCGACCGGCGTAGAACTAGTCCCCCAGATACCGCTTCACGATGTTCTTGTAGGAGGCGTGGGAGATCTTCTTGAGCAGCACGCGGTTGATCTCCTCACGGAGCCGGGAGTTGTTGGGCAGGGCGAAGCCGTAGTCCTGGCGCTCGAAGGTCGCCGCCAGCACCCGGACCCTGCCTCGCAGCTTGGACTTGGCCAGGTAGCGCATGATTGGGGCGTCATAGACGGCGGCGTCCACCTCGCCCTTGGAGACGCCTTGCAGGGCCGCCAGAACGGTCGGGTAGTGTTTGATCGCGATGCCCTCTCGCTTGAGGAAAGCCGCGCTGGTGGAGTTGGGCACAGTGCCCACCTTCTTGTCGACGAGGTCCTTGGGCCCCTTGATGGAGGACTCCAGCCGGCTCACCGTGAGGGTGGTGGTGATGGTGGCGGTGAAGCTGGAGATGATGATGATGCTGGCGAACATCCACACCAGCCCCACCAGACGCCCTCCCAGGGTTTTGGGCGCCTTGTCACCATAGCCCACGGTGGTCATGGTCACCGCGGAGAACCACAGCCCGTTGCCGATGCCTTCGGCCACCCCGCCTCCGAACTCCTCGGCGTTCCGCTTGCGCTCGAAGAACCAGATGATGATCCCGATGACCGAGAGCAGTACCAGGAGGGCCAGCAGCACCTTCACCATGCCCATGGAGAAGATCCGTGTGATGGTGCTCCAGGCGGAGCTCCTGTCCTTGCTGCGCACGGCGATGCCCAGCCCGGAGGTGAAGAAGGGGTGCGTGAAGTCGATGCGTGACTCCCGCTTGGCGGTGATGGTGAGCGCGGCCACGGAGGCGTCCAGCTTGCCGGCCTCGGCCTCGCTGATGAGCTCCTTGAGGCTCTGGTTCTTGAACTTGAACTTCAGCTTGAGCTCCTTGGCGATCTCCCGCCACAGCTGGATCGAGATGCCCCGCCACTTGCCCGCGTCGTTCTGCATTGAGAATGGCGGCGCCGGCTTCGTGCCGATGATCAGTACGCGGCTCCGGAAGTCCGCGGCGGGCTTGGTCACCGCCGGCTTGACGGCGGCTGGCGTCTTCGCCTCGGGGGCAGCGGTTTTCGGGGCAGCCTTCGGCCCGGGCTGTGGGGTCCCTCCCACCAGCACCCCCGACAGCAACAACAGCAGCGCCGCTGGCCACCACCGACGTTTCCTGCACCTCGACCCTGGTCCCAGATCAGTCACGAGAACCTCCTGTACGGACGCGGTCACTCTATGCGAGCCGCCCCATTAGCACAAGATCCTGGGCCGCGGCAGCGCAGCGGTGAGGTCTCAGATCCCCGCGATGATGAGATAGGCCCAGTTTGCGGCGACCAGCGTCAGGAATGCACCCCAGGCCATGCGCCGCCCGCGCCGGGTCAGCGGGACCTCGATCCTGCGGGCGAAGACGAACCTCAGCGCCAGCACCAGCCCCGCCAGCCCGACCAGGGTGAAGAACAGCGGATTGTACGTCAGGGCGGCGACGACGTCCCCGTGCAGCAGCGCGAGGCTCCCGCGGCCCGACCCGCAGGTCGGGCAGGGCAGGGTCGTCACGCGCTTGAACATGCAGCTGGGGCCCGGCGTGCCCGTGCTCTTGGCCAGGGCGTCTGCCAGGTAGCCTACGGCCAGCCAGCCCACGACCAGCGCGACTGCCCAGCGGGGCCAGCGGGGCCAGCGGCTCGTGGGCGCGAGGCGGATCCGAGGGTGCGACGCGGGGTCGCCGGGGGACGCTGGGGCGTCGGACGGAGTCGACGGGGAGGAGACAGGCACGGGCGACCGGGGACGTGCGGCTAGGGTCCGCTGGCGGCAGCGCCCGCCGCGAAGATGACCATGAACACCACGAAAATGCCGAGGCCGATGAGGGCAAAGATCGTCGAGATCATACCGCACAGCCTACCGGCGTTGGTAAGCTGGTAGCCCTCGCGATCCATGGTGCCCGCCTCCATCTCGCGCAGGTCGCTATTGGCCATGACCCAGGCGATGATGCCGCAGATGACGCATACGGCGAACCCACAGATGCCCAGAACCAGGATGACGGTGCCGCGGTGGGGCTTGACCGCTACGCCGTAGCCGTAGCCCGGCGGGGGTTGCTGCGGATAGCCGGGGTAGCCAGGCGGCGGGCCGGCGCCGGGGGGAGGTTGGCCGGGGGGTATGGCGCCGGGGGGCGGCTGGCCGGGGGGCGGTCCGTGGGAGGGGGGTCCTGGGGCCATGGGGCTACTCCTTGGTGAGACGGCGGATCAGGCGCACCAGGCGCCGCCCCATCTTGCGGCTGATCGGTCCGGAGGTCTTCCAGCGGAGCAGGCGGTGCTTGTCCAGGACATAGATGTTGCTCCGCCCGTTGCGGAAGCCCCAGGTCTTCATCATGTGCCCGCTGGGGTCCCACAAAATCGGTGAGCGCGTCTTCTTCTGTTCCCGCCGGATGACGACGCGGATGATGGCATTGGGCCAGGCGGTCTCCTGAAAGTTGGCGATGCCCACGCTCTCCCACAGCTTCTGGGGTATCTTGCCGGCGTCGTAGATCTTCAGGAGCTTGTTTTTCAGCCACCGGTTCTGCTCTTTGGACTTTGCGCCTTCGTACCAGACGAGCAGCACTTTCTTCTTGAAGCCCTTGAGGGTGTACCACTTGCCGTTTGAGTGCTTCAGACGGAACGGCTTTGCTTTCTGACCCACCTTGAACGCGCCGGCTGGAGTGACGAATCCCAGGACGCTGATCGTGATGGCGATGATCAGCGCGCTCGTGCGGTGTTGCATGACAAAACCTCCAAGGCCGCTTTATACCACGATCCCACTGGGCCAGGGAGGGCGGCCGAGGTGGAGGGTTGCGGGGTTGCCACATTATGGAGAATATTGGGGATCGAGGCAGGGCACGCATGACTGACAGTCGCGACGGATCTTCGCTGGCGGACCAGCTTTCCAAGCTGACCGACCTGCGAAACAGCGGGGCCATCACCCAGTCGGAGTTCGAGGTGGCCAAAAAGCGGATCCTCGGTATGTCCGAGGTCTCCGCCTCGCCGACTCTGCCGGGGCGGGCCGCGGCTCCGGACGCTCCGGTTCCCACGGCGGTGCCCCCGCCCATGGGGTCCGGGCCGGCCGCGCCCGGCGACCTGGGCCACCTGCCCACCACGGAGGTGTTGCCGGATATCCCGGCCGGAGGGTTCACCCTCGGAGGTCTCCACGGGGAAGACGAGATTCGGCCGCCTGCACCACCCGGTGTCATGCGGCGGCAGCCCACCGTCGATCTGGATCCCGAGACGGATCTCGTGCCGGTCTCCGAGCTGGACGCAGAGCCGGAGCCGGAGCTGTCGGTGCAGTGGAGGCCCGCCGGCGAGCCAGCCCCTGGGGAGTCGCCTGAGGGCACGGCGAGCCCACCGTCCCCTGCCCAGGACGCGCCCCTGGACCTCGTTGGGGCCCGGCCTCCGGCCCAGGATTGGACCGCGCGGGCACCGGCACCGGCACCGGCGCCAGCCGTGGCCCCGGGATACCTGTACACCGACGAAGGCGCGGCTGAGCGTCAGGCGGTCATGGACCTGGGTGGCTCGGTTACTCGCACAGCGTGGATGATCGGCGGAGGGCTGGTCGCGTTGGTGATTCTGCTGCTGGTGCTGTCCTCCGGATTCCGTGTCTGGTTCGGCGGGGCCCTGTTCGTCATCGGCGTGCTGGTGGCCCTCGGCGGCGCCATCTGGCTGCTGGTGGAGGCGGCGCGTGCGTCGGTGCTTTGGCTCATCCTCTACCTCTTCGTGCCCTTCGCCAACCTGGCCTTTGTCATCGTGCACTGGTCCGTTTCGAGGCGTCCTTTTTTCACCTACCTGGCGGGCTTGGCGATGATCTTGGTGGGGGGCCTCTTGTTCGTTCACGGCACCGGCGCCCGGAAATGCGCGTCGAAGGACACCGATACGAGGAGCGGGGGAGGCGCCCCGGTGCTGCGGTCGATGGGGGGTGGGGACGACGATGACGTCGGGTCACCCCCGCGACGTCGGGCGGTTCGTTGGCGCCCGGCCGGTGGATTCTCCTGCGCTGCCCTGCAGGATCGCGTTGACGACTGCGAGGACGAGTGGGTGGACCAGCTCGAGGAGCTGCTGAAGCGTCAGGGCATCGCGGCGGGCGGTTCACGCATTTCCGTGGACAGGCCCCAGGTCGCCGTGAAGCAGGCGCAAACCCTGGTGTTCGAGAGCGGAGAGCTGCATCGGTGCCAGGTGGCCACCCGCCGCGGGCTTCCCGTCGAGTCCGAGTGGCTTCGCGGGCTCGGGGCCTGCTTTGCCCAAAAGCGGTGCAGGTCCTTCGCCGTCTGCCACACGAAGTTGTTTTTGCGCTACATCGGCAGCCTTCCCTTTTCCTGCCGGTTCTACTGTAACAAGGAGATGTATCAGTGCGGCGCCCAGTCCGTGGCCAAGAGTCTCCACAGGCAGCGGGGCTACAAGGTGGCGCTCGACGAAGACCGCCTGGACAAGGTCCGGCCCAAGCTGTTTGCGAAGTGTCTGGGCTACTGCAAAAGGAAGCTCAACACCCCCAAGATCCGCGAGGCCGCTCTGCAGTGCATGTTCCAGCCCACGTGCAAGGGCTTCCTCGAGTGCCTCGAACCCATCTCCTCTGACAAGTGACAGGGCTGGCAGGGCCCCTTTTCAGTTGGCGCTCGGGTCGGTGTCCCGTGCCGGGAACTGTGCGGTTGATGACAAACTTGCGGGCAGAAGATACACTGAGCCCTGGATCGGGCCTATGGTCCATTGGCCCCTTCGTCCCAGGAGAGGATCGACTCATGTCTTCCAGTGAATCGAAGGCCGCCGACGGAAGCGCAGCGGCGGCATCCCCCAAAGACGGCGGCGGCGACTGGGTCGTCGAATTCGACGATGAGCGCGACGGCTCCGACAAGACCGAGATCGTCCACACGGCGACGGATCGCCGGCAGACCGCGCAGGGCCCCCGCGATGGGCGCGTATCCCTGGACCTGCAGGACCTGGGTAAGCTCGTGGTGCAGACGTTGCCCATGGGTGGAGGGCCGGCGCCCACACCGGGCGAGGGGGCGGCCGGAGCTGGTCCGGCCACACACATCCTGCCCGCCTCCGAGGAGACCGAGATCCAGGCCCCTGAGGATGACGAGGACCTGACGAACGTAGAAACCCGGGACATGGTCCCAGGGGCTTTTGGCGAGTCCAAGCGCGTGGAGGGGTTCAAGCTCAACCCGGGCACCAAGGTGCACAAGTACGAGCTGGTTCGGCTGATTGGCAAGGGCGGTATGGGCACCGTCTGGGCCGCGCACGACACCAAGCTCGGCCGCAAGGTGGCCATCAAGTTCCTGCACAAGAAAGCCAGCCGAAAAAAGGAGTTCCGGGAGCGCTTCCTGGCAGAGGCCCGGGCCACCGCCCAGTTCAACCACGAGAACATCGTCACCATCCACGACGCTGGCGAGTATTCGGGCCTCTCCTACCTGGTGCTGGAGTACCTCGAGGGGGAGTCCCTCGCCGAGCGCCTCAAGGGCCGCACGATGCCCTACGTCCAGGCGATCCAGACCATGATCCCGGTGGTGCGGGCGCTGGCCGAGGCCCACGCCCTGGGCATCGTGCACCGCGATCTCAAGCCGGCGAACATCTTCGTGTCCAGGGCCGGAAGCATCAAGGTGCTGGACTTCGGCCTGGCCAAGCTCTTCGCGGGTGAGGAGTCCGGGTCGAGCCAGGGCGAGCCCTCCCTGGAGGCCTTGCAGAAGCACCTCGAGCGCGCTGAGGCCCAGGAGGAGGACTCCCAGGTGAGCGGGGTCAGTAGCGTGGGCACCAGCGCCCTCACCGCCACCACGGGCAAGCGCCGGCTGCACGACAGCGAAACGGAGCTCACCGAGGTGGGCGCCATCATGGGCACCTACGCGTTCATGTCACCCGAGCAGTGGGGCCTCGACTCCATCGACCACCTGACCGACCTGTGGGCCGTGGGCGTCATCCTCTATCGGATGATGAGCGGCGAGCACCCCTTCGGCAGCAAGGCCACCAACAACATCATGGCCCACATCATGCGGCGGGATGAGCCCGTGCGCTCCATCCGCGAGGTGGTGCCCGACGTGCCCGGGGACGTGGCCGACGTTGTCGCGAGCTGTCTGCAGAAGTCCAAGTCCAATCGCATCGCCAGCGCCGACGAGCTGCTTTCGATCCTCGAGGGACTCTCGGCGGCGGCCACGGGCCGCGTCAAGCTCAGCGCCGACCAGAGTCCCTACCTGGGGCTGGCAGCCTTCACAGAGAACGACGCCGACCGCTTCTTCGGCCGGGACGAAGAGGTCGCGCAGTTCATCGGTAAGCTCAAGGACTGGCCCACCCTTGCCGTGGTGGGGCCCTCGGGCGCGGGCAAGTCTTCCTTCATTCGGGCGGGCGTGATCCCCACACTGCGATCTGGCGATGTGGCCGATTGGGAGGTCATTGTCTGTCGCCCCGGCCGGGATCCGTTCGCGTCCATCTCGGCGGGCATTCATGCGGCCCACACCACTTCGGTGACGAGCCTCAAGGAGGTCGCCGATACCGCCAAGGAGGAGGCTGAGCTCGCCGAACACCTGCGGCGGGAGCCGGGCCACCTGGGCGCGGTGCTGCGGGCCCGGGCGCGCAGCAACGGGCGCCCGCTGCTGATCTACGTTGATCAGTTCGAAGAGCTGTACACCATGGTGGAGGATGCGGACACACGGGAGCGCTTTGCCACCGCTCTGGCGGGCGTGGCCGTGGACGCCACGACGCCCGTGCGCGTGACCCTCTCGATGCGGTCGGACTTCCTGGACCGCGTGGTGGAGTGTTCGGAGCTCATGAGCGCCATCTCCCACGAGATCACCGTGCTGAAGCAGCCCGGGCCCGACGGGCTCTGGGACGCCATCGTGCAACCGGCGGCCATGGCGGGCTTCGCCTTCGAGTCCGACGACACCGTGGGCGACATGGTCAACAGCCTGGCCACGGAGACTGCGGCTTTGCCCCTGTTGCAGTTCGCGGCGCAGAAGCTGTGGGAGGCGCGGGACCGCAAGCACAAGCTCCTCACCCAGAAGGCCTACAAGGAAATGGGCGGCGTGGAGGGCGCCCTGGTGCGTCACGCCGACGCGGTGGTGCAGCGCATGAGGGGGCCGGATCGAATCGCCACCAAGCTGCTGTTCCAGCGACTGGTCACGCCGGAGGGCACGCGTGCCATTCTGGCGCGGGGTGACCTGAGCAGCCTCTTCGACGACCCGAAGGTGGCCGAGAACATCCTGGGAGCGCTCACCGAGGCGCGACTGCTCACTGTGCAGACCACCTCGGACGACGAAGCGGATGCCCGGGTGGAGATCGTGCACGAGTCGCTGATCAGCCGTTGGCAAACCCTGCAGCGGTGGCTGGATGAGGGGCACGAGGACCGCGCCATGCTGGATCAGCTCCGGCAGGCGTCTGGGCAGTGGCAGCTCAGGAGCCGGCCCTCGGGGCTTTTGTGGACGGGGGAGGCCATCGACGAGGCCCGGCTGTGGCGTCGTCGCTCGCAAGCCAAGATGACCCCGGTGGAGGACGCGTTCCTGGCCGAGGGGTTCAAGCTGGCCGACCGCGCTCAGAAGCGTAGGCGGCTCCTGGTGACGGTCACCATCGTCATCTTGGCGGCTGTGGCGCTCGGGGCCCTGGGCTCCATGCTGAAGATCCGAGAGTCGGGCCAGCGCGCCCAGCGGGAGAGCGAGCGGGCCAAGAAGGAGCAGACCCGCGCCGTGAACGAGGCGAAGAAGGCGCGCGCGGCGGAGACCGAGGCCAAGCGCAACCTGCTGACCGCGGTGAAGGCCACGAACGAGGCCAAGGCGGCGGCGGCCAAGGAGAAGAAAGCCAAGGCCCTGGCCACCAAGCGCTTCGATCAGTACAAGCAGAGCGTCGCCCGGGAGGAGATGACCCAGGGCGAGCTGCGCCAGAGCTACAAGGACCTGAAGAAGGCGCTCAAGCAGGCCCAGAAGTCTCAGCGCGCCTCAGAGAAGGCGAATGCGCGGGCGCAGAAGGAGACCGTCCGCGCACGGGCCCTGGCCAAGAACCTGAAGAGGCGGCTCGACGCCGAAAAGGCGGAGAACCGACGGCTCCGGAAGATGCGCGTCAAGCTGATCCAGTCGCTCCCGGTGGGCATGCGTCCGCCGCCGCGCCAGTGAGGACAACCATGCAGTCCACAAGACCCGTTTTGTTGAACCTGGGGATCGCCGTGTTGGTCTCCGCGATGTGGGTGGCGGCTCCAGGTGGGGCCCGCGCGGCGCCGGCTGCCGGGGCAAGGAGGGCTGCCCCCGCACGCTTGGCACCTGTCGAGGAGGGCGGCATCCTGTCCAAGCGGCTGCAGCGGTTTGCGTTGCCGATGCGGACGGCCGTCTACGTGGAGCGGACGGCCCAGGAGAAGCAGGTCCAGGCCAACAAGATCTTCCAGCTGGGCAACCGCAAGTTCGAGAAGCGGCAGCTGGACGACGCCATCCGCCACTACCGGCAGGCCTACGAGATCTGGCCGCATCCGATCATCTTGTACAACATGGCCATCAACCTGGGGTTTTTGAGTGACCCCCTGGCCGCGGCCCTGAAGTTTCGCAAGGTGCTGCAGTACGTAGCCGGGCCCATCAGCCCCGAGCGCTACACCGAGGCCGCCAAGCACTACAAGCGGCTCATGAGCGAGCTGGCCGTCCTGCGGGTGGTTTGCAAGGAGGCGGGCGTCAAGATCTTCGTCGACGGAAAGCCCTTCGGAACGGCGCCCCTGGACAAGACCATCACGCTCACGCCCGGGCGGCACATGGTGTCGGCCAGCAAGAAAAAGAAGGTGCCCTACTCGGCGGAGCTCACCCTCCGAGACGGGTGGCGCTACCGGCTCAAGGTCCGACTCAAGGACTTCACCGACGTCGTGAAAACCAAGATGGTGTCCCGCTACCACTGGTACCTGCCCACCATCGCCACCAGCGTTGCGGCGGTGGCCCTGGGGATCGGTGCCGGGCTCTGGGGTGCGGGGGCGGGGGACATTTCCGACCTCAAGGATAGTCTCAAGTCGCGGTTCGTGCCCATACCCGGGGATCCCATTGACCACGACCAGCAGCGCGAGGATCGGGCTGTCGCCTTCCAATACGCGGGTCAGGTGATGGTGGGTCTGGGGGTCACCGCTGCCGCCGCCGCGGTGGTGCTGTGGGTCCTACGTAAGAAGAAGGTCAGCTACACGGTCGAGGTGTCCCCCACCAAGGGCGGCGCCGGCTTGAACCTGTCGTTTTGAGACTCGAGGGACTGGTCATGACTTGTATTCGATTTGGAGCCCTGATCGTCGGCGCCCTGGCGCTCACCTGGCTCGGTGGCTGCGCGCAGCGGTCCGGCGCTGAACCCTGTGGCGACGGCTACTGCCCGCCAGGCTATGCCTGCGACGAAACCAGCGATCCGCCCCAGTGCAAGATCGAGACCTGCGGCAACGGGACCCTGGACATCGGTGAGCAGTGCGACGACGGCGCCGCCAACTCGGACACGGAGCCGGACGCCTGCCGCACCACCTGTGCGTCGGCGTACTGCGGAGACGAGGTCATCGACGCGAGTGAGGTCTGCGACGACGGCCGCGCCAACTCGGACACCGAGCCGGACGCCTGCCGTTTGAACTGCAGGCCCGCCTTCTGCGGTGACGGGGTGAAAGACTCGCCCGAGCAGTGCGATGACGGCAACAACATCGGCGGCGACGGCTGCCAGTCCGACTGCCGGGTGCCGGTGTGCGGGGACGGCGTGGTGGACGGGTTTCTGGGCGAGGAGTGTGACGAGGGAGAGAACAACTCGGACACGACAGCCAACGCTTGCCGGGAGACGGGGTGCAAGCGGCCCATCTGCGGAGACGGAGTCACCGACACATTCTATGGCGAGGAGTGCGACGACGGGACCCCGCTGGTCAACGGTGACGGCTGCAGCGACACCTGCGTGCTGGAGGACTGCGGCAACGGCGTCCTCGACCCCATGGAGGAGTGTGACGACGGCCCCTTGAACTCCGACGATGACCCGGACGCCTGCCGGGAGAACTGCCACCTGCCCAGCTGCGGCGACGGCATTCGGGACGCCAGCCCCCTCGAGGAGTGCGACGACGCGAACACCGACGCCGACGATGGCTGCAGCCCCACCTGCGCCGTCGAGGAGGGCTGGGCGTGTCAAGAGGATTCCCCCAGCGACTCGAGTGACTGCGAGACAATCTGCGGCGACGGCCTCGTGCGCGGCTTGGAGGCCTGCGACGACGGGAACACGTCCAATTCGGACGCTTGCGTTGTCAACTGTCAGGTCGCCGAATGCGGAGACGGGTTCAGGTGGATAGGCGTGGAGGGGTGCGACGACGGGAACCTGATCAACGGCGACGATTGCAGCGACACCTGCGACCTGGAGGGGTGCGGCAACAACAACCTCGACCCGGGGGAGGAGTGCGACGACGGCAACGACAACAACCTCGACGCCTGCCCGAGCGGGCAGGGTGGAGACTGCCATCACGCGGTCTGCGGGGACGGCTTCATCCGGTCCATTGGCGCGGCCACGGAGCTGGAGGGGTGCGACGATGGCAACGTGTTCGACCACGACGGCTGCAGCTCCGGCTGCACCGTGGAGGCGGGCTGGACCTGTGACGGTACGTCCACCAGCTTCTGCGAGCCCCTGTGCGGCGACGGCATTCGCCACGGCGACGAGGAGTGCGACGACGGCACGCCAGTGGCCAGCGGCGACGGCTGCGATGACCAGTGCCAGGTGGAGTTCGGCTATCAGTGCAACACGAGCCTCCCGAACATCTGCACGCCCCTGTGCGGGGACGGCCACGTGATCGCCCCGGAGGAATGCGACGACGGCACTCCCTTGGCCAGCGGTGACGGCTGCACCTTCAACTGCCTGATCGAGCACGGCTGGTACTGCGACTCGGCGACGCCCAACAGCTGCTTCACCCAGTGCGGGGATGGGCTCATCGGCGGCGTCGAGGAGTGCGACGACGGTTCGGCTCTGGACGGGGACGGCTGCTCGGCCTCCTGTCTGCTCGAGTCGGGGTGGAGCTGCACGCCGTCCAGCCAGGAACCGACGCTGTGCTCCGAGCTCTGCGGCGATGGCGTGATCGTGGGCGTCGAGGAGTGCGACGATGACAACACCACCGGCGGCGATGGCTGCACCGCGGGCTGTACGGTGGAGCCCGGCTGGGTCTGCTCCGGGAGCCCGAGCGTCTGCAGCGCCCTGTGTGGAGACGGTGTGCTGTCCCCCCCCGATGGTGAGCAGTGCGATGACGGCAACAACGTGAACGGCGACGGCTGCGACGCCTTCTGCCAGCAGGAGCCCGGGTGGACCTGTGGCGGAACGGGGTGCGTCTCCATCTGCGGAGACAGTCTCACCGTCGGCGCCGAGGAGTGTGACGACGGGAACGGCATCGACACCGATGACTGCCTGTCGACCTGCCTCCACGCCAGGTGCGGCGACGGGATCATCTGGGAACACGGCAGCGGCACGGAGCAGTGCGACGAGGGGGTCGGGAACTCCGATCTCCCGGATGCGGTGTGTCGGACCAACTGTCGGTGGCGGCGCTGCGGTGACTTCATCGTGGACACGGTCGCGGGGGAGACCTGCGACGACGGGAACCTCGCTCCCGGCGACGGTTGCGGCCAGACCTGCCTGGTGGAGGCCTGCGGCAACGGCGTCTTGGATCCGGGGGAGGCCTGTGACGACGGGAACAACGACGACTGCGACGGCTGCCGGGGCAACTGCTCGGCGGTGGAGACGGGGTGCGGGGACGGGTTCTTGTGCGGGAGTGAGGTCTGCGACGACGGCAACAACGTCAACTGCGACAACTGCCGCGGCGACTGCTCGGCGGTGGAGACGGGTTGCGGGGATGGGTTTTTGTGCGGGAGTGAGGTCTGCGACGACGGGAACAACGACGACTGCGACGGCTGCCGGGGCAACTGCTCGGCGGTGGAGACGGGGTGCGGGGACGGGTTCTTGTGCGGGAGTGAGGTCTGCGACGACGGCAACAACGTCAACTGCGACAACTGCCGCGGCGACTGCTCGGCGGTGGAGACGGGCTGCGGGGACGGTTTTTTGTGCGGGAGTGAGGCCTGTGACGACGGGAACAACGACGACTGCGACGGCTGCCGGGGGAACTGCAGCGCGCCCGAGACTGGCTGTGGGGACGGTTTCGTCTGTGGGAGCGAGGTCTGCGACGATGGCAACAACGTGAACTGCGACACCTGCTCGGCCGACTGCTCCGCGATACAGTGGGGCTGTGGAGACGGGTTCCAATGCCCGGGCGAGGCCTGCGACGACGGGAACAACGACGACTGCGACGATTGCCGGGGCGACTGCTCAGCCGTGGAGACGGGTTGCGGCGACGGGTTCATCTGCGGCTCCGAGACCTGCGACGACGGCAACACCACCAGCGGTGACGGCTGCAGCTCGAGTTGCTTCGAGGAGTGGGGCTGGACCTGCATCAACGAGCCCAGCGTGTGCGAGGCCGTGGGCGACCTGTGCAGCACCGCGCAGGTGATCGCCGACTCCACGAGCCTGACGGCGGACACGTCGTTTCTGCTGGACGACTACTCCGTCACCGGCTGCGGCGATCTGTCCGGGACCGACGGTCCGGATCAGGTGTATGCCATCGACCTGAGCGCGGGCGAGGGGCTCACCACCTGGATCACCCCCATTGGCTGGGACCCGCTGTTGTACGTGTCCACCAACTGCATGGGGCCGGGCATCGAGGTCACTTGCGCGGAGGGATGGGACCGTGCCTTCGAGGCTGACGCCATGGAGCGACTGGACTACGTGGATGGTGGCACCGGCGGCCGGGTGTACCTGGTGGTGGACGGCGCCGGCTCCGGTGACGCTGGGATCTACGACCTGGACATCCTCATTCACCCGGCGCCGCTGGCCACCGCCGCCGCATCGGAGCTCATCTTCAGCGAGCTCATGGCTGACCCCGATGGCAAGCAGGACAAGTGCCAGTGGTTCGAGGTCTACAACGACAGCTCCGCAACGGTGGACCTGAACACCCTGGTGTTCAAGGGTGGCACCGAGCAGTTCGTGGTGGATCACCCGCTCCTGGTGGCCCCGGGCGGCTTCCTTGTTTTCGGCACGGTGGCCGAGACCAGCCGCAACTGCGGCCTCAACGGGGTGTCCTGGCTCTACACGGGCATCGACCTGCCGGACAATCCCTCCTCGCCTTACACCTTGCTGATGGAGACTGCCGACGCGACGCTCATCGACGAGGTCGTCTACGAGTCGAGCTGGGTCTCCTCCACCGCGGGCCAGTCCACCTACCTGTGCACCAGCCACTACGACGCCGCCCAGAACGACGTCGAAGCGAACTGGGCCGTAAACACCACCGACGCCTACGCCGGCGGCACCAACTACGGCACTCCCGGTGGCGACAACCTCTACGACTGCAACTAGCGGCTTGGACCGTCGGTGAGGCGCACGTCGAGCAACTCGGCGGCGAAGTCGGAGGGGCGCAGCCGGGCATCGGAGACATGGATGGGGCCGTCGGGGTGGATGAGCTCCAGCCGGCTTGCCACCACCGCGCCGGCGCGACGATCGAGGTGCGGCTTTTTCGCCTTGAAGGGGATATCCACCCGATAGCGGCCGTCTCCGCGGTCCTCCGCGGGCCAGCGCCGTGGAGCGGTCGTCGGTCCGAAGAGGCTCAGCCGCTCGGCCCATCCGGGACCCAGGAGTCGGCCCTTCGAATCTGCGGGCGTCACCTCCAGACGCAAGATTCGATCGTCGACGACCTCTACCGTCCACGCAGTCCGGCTCGGGCTCGGCTCGAAGAGCACACCCACCGCGCGCGCGACCGTCTGGCGGAAGGCCTGTCGGGTGGTGCAGCGCTCGCGCAAGTATCGCAGCTCTCTGGTGAGCGCAGCCATGGGAAGCGTCTTTCGGAGCCTACGCTGGTGCGGCTCGAGCCAATCGCTGAGCTCCTGGGCGCAGAAGGGTTGGTCGCCTTCCACGGTGGTCTCGAGCTGGTACTCCCCGGCCTCGGCCAGGGTGATCCGGGTCTCGTATCGCCCGGGGCTCACCTCGACGAGGTTCCGCCCGAAGCTGCGTCCGGGCAGCATCTCGTCGTGTTCGATCAGGTATCGCAGCACCCGATCCGCCACGGGCTCTACGTCACGGTAGGCCTTGGAGGAGGACTTGCGGAGCTTCTTGACGAGGTTGCGGTCGGTGGCGACACGACGCGCCACGGTCTCCCCGGCCCAGGGGCCGGGCGTGTGCACCTTCGTGGTGACGCGCGCCTGGCGGATCGGGTTGCCGCGACGATCCCGCAGCAGTACTCGGAGCGTGGCCTCCTCGCCCGGACGCGGGCGTGGGCTCGTCAGCAAATCCGTATGACACTGCAGAGCCTGGCGGCACAGGGCCCCCACAAAGCAGTGGCCGACGCCAGCGGTGCCGGCTCCCCGGGTGACGCGCAGGGTCCAGTCTCCCACCCAGCGGTGCTCGTGCCCGGCAATGGCCAGCGGAAAACGCACGACGTACATCTGGTACGTCGGGCCCCGGTGGAAGGTGATCCCGTCGTGGGCCGCCGCCAGGGCCGGCGTCAGCTCCAGGTCGGTGTCCGGCAAGCGGACCGTGAGGTCCCACCGCTTGGGATCCGGTGCGTCGCCGAGCTGATAGAACACCAACGTGTCCATGGCGAGGTTCACGGCGATCTTGTGCGTCGCGGCGCCTCCCGATTTGAGGGTCGTGTCCCGCGGGCGGGGGGAATCGTGGAATCCGTAGAGGTCCGCAAAGGTGCGCACGCACCAGCGCTGTGTGTGCGCGAGGGCGGTCGCTGTGGGGTGAGGGCGGAGCGTCTGCACATCCTGGGCCCAGCACCCACCCGTCACGGCGGCCACGTCCCGGAGGCTGGTGGCGTCGGAGTCACTCGCCCCCATGGCCAACGAGCGGATGCGGACCCCCGGCCCCTGGGGATGGGTCGTCGGGGTGTTCTCGTGCCGGGCCCCGAACCGGTTCCAGTGTTCGTCTGGCGCGGCTACGAACACCTGGTCCAGCCGGGGGGCGCGGTTCTCCAGGCCGTCGGTCAGAAGCAGGATCGTTCGTCGTCGTTGCGGGCCAACGTCGTCGCCAGTTTCCGACTGCCGAGTCAGCTCATCCCGTCCGTAGAGCAGCCCCGCGCCGAGGGCGGTGAGGTGATCAGGTGCCTGCGCGCGACCGAGGTCGCAGACACCAGCCTGCGGCTTGTCCGCCGAGGCGTCGGTGTCACCCCAGAACCAATGGAGGCCCACCTGGCTGTCCAGGCCGGTTTCGCGCGTGAGCGAGGCGAAGAGGTCGGCTCCCGCACGGGCCGCATTCCAGTACCGTCCGGACATGGAGCCGGATCGGTCCAGCAGGAGGGCCACGTCGCCGGCAGCCGGCGATTCGTGCACGTGGAGCGCGAGATCGTGTCGCGTGCCGCCGGCGATCTCCCGGAACACGCCCCCGCCAGCCGGGCGGAGATGGGTCACGCGCACACCGATGGTGTAGGGATCGGGTCGGGCCGGGACCGCGCCGGGGAACCCTGCCGCCTCCGGTACATCGGGCGTCTGCAGCGTGTTGCGCTGGGCCTGGCCGGGTGCGTCGCCGGACCTGTGCTCCTGCTCGCCGGGGCGGGACAGCGCCAGCGGGCTGCCGTCGCCTCGCGCGGCGACCAGCGCGCCGCCCTCGAGGGCCCAGTCGATTCGATCGCCGTCCCGCAGATCGTACACCAGGGCCTCCAGCTCCCCTTTGTAGGGGAGCCGCTGGTAGGCGTCCGGCAGGCGGTGCGAAGGCATGGGGGTGGGCGCCCCCCAGCGCAGGACCGCAACACCCGCGCTCCGAGTGACCTCCACGGGGAGCGAGACCCGTACCGGGGGGCTCAGCGGCACTTCGGGGTCGTCGGCGCGCAGCAGCACCAAGGCCAGCTCACCGCTTTCTCTGGGCTGGAGATCGCCACCGCTCCAGGTGATGTCGACCTTGGTGGTCGGCGCGTGCAGGGTGGAGCGGTCCGCGTCGAGATCCGAATCCAGGTCGAAGGCGTCCAGGTCGCCGAAGACCCAGCGCTCGGAGTTCCCGGCCACGGTGATTTGCGCCCTGTGCGGTCCAGGGACCAGCTCGCGGCAGTCCTCGGTGAGCTTGTCCGAAAGGCGCAGAGTCCCCGGTGAAAGCTCCCGGAAGTGGAGGCCGCGTCCGTCGAAGAAGGAGGATGGAACCACCGTGGCTTCAGCCGCCTGGATCCGCAGGTTGAAGGTCTGGTCCTGGTGCCAAGGGGTGTCGCCGGCGGCCGAAGGCGGTGCGCTTGCCGGCGTGGCCGCCAGCCCCAGCAGCTCGTTGAGCACGAGGGGGGGATTGGCCAGGTCCGCACCGGCGGCATCCACCGCGCAGCCGGAGAAGGTCTCTCCCGGGGCGGCGATGACCGCGCTCTCCTTCCACAGGACATCCGGGTGGTCGTCCTGGTAGACCTGCCCGAGCATCGCCAGGTGGCGATCGCCGATGAGCTTGCGCAGCCGCACCGAGCAGGGGAGGTAGGAGTCCGCGAAACCCGGTTGAGACAGCTTCAGATCGAAGGTTCCCTCGGCCAGGTCGTCCGGATCCAGCGGCTCGCCGCTGGCCCCCAGGGCGGGCCAGTCGCCCGCGGTGTGGTGGACCACGATGCGCGCGCCGAGGTGATCGTCGTCCCCGGCGTCATGCTCGAACCCCACCGTGAAGCCCGCGTCCAGGCCCGCCAGCTTTTCCACGCTCCATGTGTAGGCGGCGTCGGGCTCCGACGGTTGCGAGATTCGCACGGGGCCGGCTCGGTCCTGTTTTTCGAAGACCAGGAAGGCGTCCGCGGACAGTGTCCGCAGCGCCACGGTCACCGAGAATGGCTCGTCGTCGAGGGTTCCGGTGAACCGAAACCAGGGGTTGCCCCGCGCGGTGAGGTCAGACTCTTCGAGCCAGATCCCCTCCGGCACGTCGATGGTCACCGGGACGACGGCCGCCAGACGGATGGCCTCGCGGCGGGGATCGCCTTGGGGCAGGGCCTGCCACACCGCGTCCGCGTAGGGCTCGATCTCGACGGTGATCCGCCCGGGCACGATGTCGTTCCACGCGACGATGTCATCGAGGTGCCACACATACGGCGTGGATCGTCCGGGTAGGGGGGTGACCTCGAGCTCCGGATCGTACTGCTGGTGATAGCGTCCGTCGTCACCTTGGGCGCACAGAAGTGTGATCCTGCTGTTGACCAGCGACAGAGGCGCGGTGACCTGGTAGGTGGCCAGGCCCGGGAAGGTCTGCTCCGTTCTGTTGCCGGCTGCGTCCCGGACCGTGACCACGAGGTCCTGCGGTCCGGCCTCGTCTTTTGTGTCGTCCACGACCAGGGTGAACCCGTAGGTCGGGTGGTCGAAGGCGGTGCGGGTCATCTCCCGGCCACCGAGGGAAGCATAGAACGTGGGACCGATGTCGATGTCCGAGTAGTCGTCGGTGACGTTCAGGACGATGTCCACGGCCGCCCCGGCCGCCACCGGAGCCCCGGGGCTGTGATCCACGGCGATCACCGGCCCTGTGAAATCGTAGGACACTGCGGCAGGGAAGGTCTCGACCGTCTCATTGCCCGCCTTGTCCCGAACGGTCACCACGAGGTCCTTCGGTCCATCGGTGTCCAAGTCGCTGTTGGTGGTGAGACTGTACGGGTAGCTCGGGTGGGCGGCCCCGCCTGGAACCATGGGCCGGCCGCCCAGGGTGACCACGAAAGTGTCGCCGGTGTCGATGTCGCTGTAGACGTCGGTGATCTCGAGGGTGACGTGCACGAGCGCGGTGTCTCCCACGGGCGCCGCGGGAGCGTTGTCCAGCTTGACCGCCGGCGGCGAGAAGTCGAAGGTCACCGCACCGGGAAAGGTCCGTGTGGTGGCGTTGCCCGCCGCGTCCTTGAACGTGACGTCGATGTCTTGCGGTCCCTCGCCGGAAACGCCGCTGCTCGCCTCGTGTCTGAATTCGAAGGTCGGATCGTCGAAGGCCCCGTCGACCATGGGCTGTCCGCCCACGGTGACGGAGAAGGTCGCGTCGTCCACGCTGCCCGGCTCTTCGGCGACCGTCAGGGTGACGGCGAACGGCCGGCCATCGCCCACCGGCTCCGCGGGCCCTTGGGTGAGCTCGATGCCGGGTGGCGCAAACTTGAAGGTGACAATGTCCACCAGCGTCTCGACGACCTTGTTTCCGGCCAGGTCCTCGGCGTAGACCTCGACGGAGTGCGGGCCTGGGCTGTCCATGTCCGCGTCCACCTGGTAGTCGAATTGGAACGTGCTGCCCGTCTGGTCCACGAGGGTCAGAGGTCGCTTGTCCAGCGTCATCCGAACCTCGGCGGGGTTCACGGCAGAGCCCACATCGGTGACCTCCACGAAGAGGTTGAAGGCCCCCTCGTCGGCCACGAAGGCCCGGTCCACCCAGGCGCCCGCAGCGTCGATGGTGGGTACGATGAAGTCGAAGGTCACACCTCCCACGTCGGTGACCTGGCTGGTGTTTCCGGCCGGGTCGCTGGCGTGCACCAAAACGGTCTGGGGGCCGGCGGTCTCAGCGCCGTCGGGTGTGTAGGTGTAGCAGTATGGACTGGTGGACTCGCCGTCACGGACCATGTCGCGGCCGCCCACGGTGACGTGGATGGTGGCGTCGTCCAGGGGCTCGCTCGAGGAGAACTCGACGGTCACCGGAGTTCCAGCCATGGCGTACTCGGGGCGCAGGTCGGTGATGCGCAGGGCCGGGCCGGAGTTGTCCACGACCACGCTGACCTCGCTCTGCGTGCAGCGTCCCGACACGTCACACACGACGGCCTTGCCCGTGACCTCCTGCTCGTCATCGATGGACCCGAAGGTGTGGCTGTCCAGCCCCGCGGGGACGCTGCTGTAGGTGCGGTCCGGCGGCGCGGTGCCCTCATTGACCTCCAGCGTCAAGGTGAGGCGGTCGCTGTCCAGGTACTTGTCGCCCGGGTTGTCCTGGCAGTCGAACTCCAGCGTCACCTCGCCCAGACCCGGTGAGAAAAGACGGAACGAGGGCGCCTGGTCCACCTGTTGGTCGGGGTCCGGCAGGGGCGCCAGGGGTGCCGGCCAGTAGGGCAGGGCGGTGCCCTTGTCGGCCACCGTCAGGTGGACGCTCTCCCAGTGGGAGGGCTGGGCGCCGAAGTTACCGAACCCGACTTCTGGTGGGGAGGTCGTCTGGGTCTGAACCTCGGCGTCGGGGTCGTTCAGGTCCTTGCTTACGCGCAGGGCCGCCTCGTCCTTGTCATACCGCGGGTCGCCCGCGGGCTCGGCCTCCAGGTGCAGGGTGCGGTGGGCTCCCGCCGCGTCCACGTCCAGCCGCAATCGCACACGGATCCGCGGCGCGTCGTCCGTCCAGTCCCAGCCTCGGTCCAAGACCAGGGTCGACACAGTCGTGGGGCTCGGTGTGGCCGCCATGTCACAAAGCACGAGCTGCTTCGTCCCGGCGTCGTCCTCGAGTCGCACCTGTACCGAGTAGGTGTCCGTGGAGGAGGAACCCGGATCGTGTTTGCGGAATGTGGCCCAGAGGCGCGCTCCGTCGGGGTCCAGGGGGGCTGCGCTCACCGAGAGGACGGCCTCGAGTAGCCAGCACTTGTCCGTGCCCAGCTCCTGGGGGAGCGCAAAGGAGCAATCCGGCTCCAGGGTCGTGTTGGTCTGGTCGCCGTTGCCGCGCTTCTGCCAATCGGTCAGCGGGTCCGTCGCCAGATCGATGAAGAGGTTCTTCAACACTGTCATCTCGACTGCTCCTCTTCCCAAGCCGAAAAGTAAAAGGGTACGTTCGGCCAATAGATACAACACGCGGCAGGGGAGCACAAGCGAGCGGCCAGGCAGCCGGGGCGGGGCGGTCAGGCGACAGTTTGGCGGGTCTACGAAGCAGACATTGGTATCCCCGCGGGATGGCCCGCACACGTCTCGAGCGACGAAACCCCATCGATACCGAGGCCTTGCGCGATCGCACGACTTTCTGTGAGCGATCCGGGCTGGGGTCGCGGCGCATGGGGCTGCAGGGGCGGCGGTGTGATCAGTGGGCGCAAGACACTCCCGACATGTGGAAGCGGGACCACTGGTAGTAGATCCCATTTGCGCCGACGAGGAAGCCGGACGTGTATGTCCAGCTACCCGACTGGACCACGACGGCCGGCGGGGTCCCGGGGCTCCGCCCCAGGGAGTCCACCGTGGGGGGACAGATCCCCGTGGTGTCGGGGGGGCAGAAGGCCTGCGCCGCGGTCATGGGCGCGGAGATCCCGGTGGATTGGAGCCAGTAGTAGACCTGACCTCCGTAGGAGAACAGCACTACGGGCTCGGCGACCCCGGGGATGTCATTGGCATACATGAGCGTGATGCTGTCGAGCCCGTTGGTGCCGAAGATCCCTGAGATGGGCTGGGACTGCCAGGTCCCCACCGAGCTGTCGAAGGCGTAGGCGGTGGGGCCGGCCATGACCCAGAGGCTGTCGGATACTCCTGGGAAGACACCCGCGGGCAGGACGAGCACGCTGTCTACGGAGGTCGTTGGGGGCAGGGTTCCATTGGGCGATATGGCGTTCCAGGTGGCGCCGAGGTCTGCCACGGCGAAGACCACGCTGTTGACGCTGTCCCACATGGCCAGGGTGCCGTTCCAGGCCACGAGGAATCCCTCGGGCAAGCCGAACCAGCCGCTGGGGATCCACTCGAGGGTGGTGTAGTCATCCGGCAGGAAGGTGCCGTCGTCGAGTACGCCATCGCAGTTCTGATCCCGCCCGTCACACAGCTCCGCGGTGGGATACACGGCCCCCTCGCAGGGTCCCCATTGATAGTCGACACACATCTGCGTACCCAGGTGGCACTCCCCTATGTCACTGGTCCCGCAGGTCAGCAGCGTCGACCCCGGGGAGCACACGCAGACGGATGTGTCCGCCATATCCGTCAGTCCGTTGCAGTTGTTGTCTGCGCCATCGTCGCACACCTCGGCGGCGCCCGGGTGGATCTGCGGGTCGCTGTCTGCGCAGTCATCTCCTCCGCAGGTGACGTCCGTGTGGCCGTCTCCGTCGAGGTCCGGGCAGGGCGGGCAGGAGATCGCGTCCTCGTCGTCGATGAGCCCGTCACAGTTGTTGTCTACGCCGTCGTCACACTGCTCGGTCGCCTGGGGATGGATGTCCGGCGCAGTGTCGTCGCAGTCTGCCCCGCCGCAGGCGAACGCGACGTACCCGTCTCCGTCGCCGTCGAGACACCCGTGGGGACACGAGAGGTGATCCTCGGCGTCGGTGAGCCCGTCGCAGTTGTTGTCCGTCTGGTCGAAGCAGGTCTCCATCGCGCCCGGGTTCACCTCAGCCACCGCGTCGTCGCAGTCGGTGCCCCCGCAGGCCTGGTCCGGATAGCCGTCGCCGTCCGCGTCGGCGCACCCCGGTGGGCAGGCCGTCGTGTCTTCGTCGTCCACCCGTGAGTCGCAGTTGTTGTCCAGGCCGTCGTTGCAGGACTCCACCGCGTTCGGGTGTACGCGGTCGTTTGCGTCGTCGCAGTCGGAGCCGCCGCAGGCCTGGTCCGGGAATCCGTCCTGGTCGGCGTCGTCGCACCCCGCCGGACAGTCGTCGGTGTCCGCGTCGTCCACCAACCCGTCTCCATCGTCATCGACGCCGTTTGAGCAGTGCTCCGCGAGCACCGAGCCGGCGAGCCGGTCGTCACCGCAACCGGCCGGGCTCGATCCGAGGATCAGCGCCCCGAAAAGCGCTGCGAGCGGGCCGCCGATGGCCGACCTCCGGACAACTCCGTTGGCTCCCCCGTCAGGGGTGGCAGATCTCCCCCGCGCCCCAGGGGTTTGCGATGCAGGTGAGCTGTGCTGCGCTACAGTCATTGTTGTTCACACACGCATCCAGGCAGTGGCCCAGATCTCCTTGGGTGCCGCTGGCGAGGTCCGAACAGATGTCGTCGTTGGGACAGATGCCGGTGGTTACATTGCAAAGGCTGGTGCAGTAGGTCACCGGCGTCCAGCCCAGATCGCACTGCCCGGAGGCGCAGTCGGACCCATCGGTGCAGACGATGCCGTTCATTTCGCCAGCGGGAGTGATCCCACAGCGATTGATCCATCGGTTGCAGAACCCGGTTTCCTGGCAGTCCAGCGCGGTTTCGCAGTGGGGCCAGCACAGGGTTTCGCCGGTTGCTCCGCGGTCGAAGCAGGCGTAGCCCGGACGGCAGTCCCCCGACGACGCGCAGGAGCGGAGGCAGACCGGCTCCCCGACCTCCGCCACCTCGACGCAGACCGACGTACCGGGGCAGGACACCTGGTCACAGCCGCGTAGGCAGTGCCCCTGCGGCCATCCGAGGTTGGCCTCGGTGCCGCACCACAGCGAGCCGCACTGCGAGGCCATGGTGCAGGGCTCGCCGTCGGCCCGCCGGCACCCGGCGGTGTCGTAGTCCTGACAGTCCTCCGAGCAGCCGAGGGTGCCCTCCCCCAAGCCGAGGCCCAGGCACGTCTGGCCGCCGAGCTCACTTCCATCGCACAGCTCGATCCCGATCACGATGACGCCGTCACCGCATTCGCTGTTCAGCGTGCAGCCCGCGGTGTCCAGGAGGCAATCCTGGGAGCAGGAAAGAGAGCCCACTCCCAGGTTCAGGTTTTCGCAGGTCGCAAAGCCGAGATCCGTACCGTCGCACTGCTCGGGCGCCTCGCGGACTGCGTTCCCACAGGCGCCCCCGAGCTCGCAGTCGGCGGTGTCCCAGAGGCACGCGGTGTCGCAGCCGAGCTCCCCCGCGCCGAGCGCCAGGGAGTCACACCCCAGCGCGGTGTCCGGTCTGTCGCAGTACTCCCCGGTGTCTACGACACCGTCGCCGCAAACGGGTAGGCGGCAGCTCAAACGACAGGCGTCGGGCTGCGTGTCGGAGTTGTCGTCGCCGTTGTCGCACTCCTCGGCGCCCTCGACGGCGCCGTTGCCGCAGCCGCCGATGCACTCCCCCAGTGAGAGTCGGCAGTCGGAGCTGCAGCTCAACGTCCCCTCCTCGAACCCGACAAGCTGACAGGTGAGGCCGGCCAGTTGCTCCCCGTCGCACTGCTCCGCTCCCTCGACCACACCATCGCCGCACACCGAGTCAACCGGCTTCGAGAAGTCCACCGTGCAGCTCACCGCCACCAGGCCGCCCACGACCAGCGCACAGGCCCCTCGCAGCCATAGCTCAACCCACTCCGCCGGGCGCGGAGCCCGAGGTCTTGCCCAGTGCCGGGGTCGGGTTGCCCAATGCTTCACGTCTACTGGTCCTGGGTGTCAGTATGTGCCGTCGCGCGCAGCAGCGTCAAGCGCCGGAGTGGCGGAGTGGCGCAGCGCCGGAGTGGCGCAGCGCCGGAGCGGCGCAGAGCACCTGGGCGGGGGACGCGACAGTGGGTGGGGATTCTGGTCGGAGGAGGGGCTAGCGGCCACTGGGCTTGAAGTGGAAGGGGTAGACCACGTAGGGCATGTTGCCTTCTGGTTTGGGGAAGCGCCAGGTCTTGATCATGCCCCGGATGCACCTCTCGGTGGGTCCGTGGTTCAGGGTGGTAGATGCCGTGCGCACGGCCTGGACCCGCCCCCGGGCGTTGATGGTGAAGGAGACCTTGTACATGCCCTTGAGCTTGGGGTTGCTCGCCAGGCCGTGGGTCATGTAGCAATACTTGATCTGGCTGATGTGGCGTCGGATGATGCGCCTGATGGTCGACGCGTCCAGGCCGCCGCCGCTCTCGAAGTGAGTGGTGTAGACGATGATCTTCTTGGTGCGGTAGGGACCCACGGGACGGCCGCCGCCGGGGAAGCGGAGCCCGCCGCCGGGTCCGTCCCAGCCGCCGCCTTCGCCCTTTCCGAGCTTCCACCCGCCTGGCCCCACCAAGCCGGCGCCGCTGCCCGGGCCGCCGCGGCCGCCGCCGTTGATGCCGAGCCCGTCGATGCCGGAGGGGTCGCCCACGGCGTTGCCAATGAGGGCGCCCAGGGCGTCCTCGGCATCGGAGCTGACGGCGTTCCTGGCGAACATGTCACCCATCTTGCCGGACATGTCCTGCATGACACCCACCATGCCCATGCCGCGGCCCACGCTGCGGTTGGCGGCGTTGGTGGCCGGGCTGACGGGGCCGGCGCCACGATTGTTGTTCATGCGGTCGTCGCGCTTGCCGCCGGGGCCGTCGAACTTGGACTTCTCGGTGAGCTTGGGCTTGTCCGGGTTCTTCGGGGGCTTGGGCTTGGTCTCGTCTTCGCGCCGGGCGTTCTTCATCTCGGTGCGGACCATCTTCGACATCTTGCTGGTCTCCAGGCCGTCGGCGTCAAAGGCGCCTGCTTCGGCGGGCCGGAAGGAGAAGAGCAGCAGAAAGAGGCCCACCACCGCGCCGGAGCCCATGGTGGCCAGGGAGATGGGCTTGGTGGCCGCGCTCGCCACGCTGGCCGGTACAGTGCCGCCCGACAAGGCCTTGGCCGAGGCCACTGTGCCGATGACGAAGCTGTTGTCGCCGAAGCGCACCCGGGCCTTCATGCCCTCGGTGATGGGGAGCTGGTAGGCACCCTCGACCTCGGGGGATTGACTGGCGATCCTCTTGTCCGCCAGCGCGGACAAGGACAGGGGCTCGTGGCCGGGCAGGTCCACTGTGCCGTCCATCATGGGGGTGTAGACGAGGTGGAAGGTGCCGTCCGTTGCGTGCACCAGTGGGAACTCCGCCTCGCCTGGGGGCAGGGCCTCGGTGGGCGTGTGGAAGGTGCACCGGGGGTGCTCACCCACGGTGAATCGGGGCTTGCGCAGGTCGTCGCGCGTACGCACCACGCCGAAGAGTAGCCAGAAGAGCCCCAGGGCAAAGCCCGAGGCGCCGGCCACCTCGGCGGTTCGGTTGGTACGGACCTTGGGAACGAACTTCTGGGGCAGTCCGCGCTCCTGGATGAACTCCTTGGTCCGGGCCTGGTGGGCCTCCTGCCGCTTCACGGAGTAGATCTGACTACTGAAGGCCACGGCGCCACCCACGGCGAGGCACAGCCCCACGGCAAGGGCCACCAGGCTGCCGGTGCGGGGGCGTCCGGCTCGCGGGTTGTTGAGGTGCTTCACCACGTGAGCGCAGCCCTGATACTGGGCCACCACTTCCACGGAGCGGCTGCCGTCGCTGTGCTCGACGCGGGCCAGATCATCGGCGGAGAGGTCGGTCTGCTGGTAGGAGGAAGAGCGGCGGATGCCGCGGCCAGTGGAGGCGGGCGTGGAGGCCACGGGGTAGTCGCCCGGCACGGGAGGAGGGCTGGGCACGGCGTGCGCCGCCGCCACGCTGGGCACGGCCGCTGTGGTGACGGCGGCGTCTGTGATGGTCACCACCAGCTCGGTATCGCCGAGTCGCAGCCGGTCGCCGTCCTTGAGCCGGGACTTGTTGATCCGCTGGCCGTTTATGAGGGTGCCCCGGGCCGAGCCCAGGTCCGAAATCTGCACCTCGCCGGCGGACGTGAGCTGGATGTAGGCGTGCATGCGGGACACCTGGTCGTCTTCGAGTCGCAGGTGCGCCGAGGTGAGCGTTCCGACCTTGATGACCTCCCGGTGGAGGGTCTGCTCGCTGACGAGCGCCCCGCGCTGGTAGATCTTGAAGGTGAGAGATTTGGTGGGGTTGCTGCCTGTCATGTCGTCCTCCTTGGCTGCAATACGGCGCACGGGTCCACGGGCCCGCCCCCGCGCCAACGGCGTTTGAATTTTGAGTGACGCTCTGCTCGGCTGTCGCCTCGGTCCGCCGGTGCAGTGTCGTTTCCGTATCTGGGCAGTAGGACAACGAGGTCTGCGGGCGGTTCCATTTTTTTTCCTGCCGCCAAACACCTTTACGGACACCGGTACCGCTGGTAGCGTTGATCCATAAAATTTGCCCGGTGCGGTAAGGAGGTCTGTGATGCTGTGGGTTCGCTCGCGTCATGTATTCGGGATGGGATTCGTGATCGGTGCGGTCATGGCGCTCGTGTTGCCAGCCGGTGGCTGCAACCGAGGCGTCGGGATCGCCGGCAACAACAACGGCAACATGAACGAAAACGACAACGCCGATGGCGGTCCTGGTCCAGTTTGTGGCGACGGCCTGCGGGAGACCCCGGAGCAGTGCGACGGCGACGACCTGGCGGGGCAAGACTGCGCGGCCTTGGGCTTCGACGGTGGGGACCTGGCCTGTGGCGCGGACTGCACCTTCGATCAAAGCGGCTGCACCGGGGGCTGCGGCAACAGCGTCATCGAGGGCGGTGAGCAGTGCGACGGCGACGATCTGGGCGCCTGGGACTGCTGGACCGCGGCGCAGCACCTGGATGGGGATCTGGCGTGCGACGTGGACTGCAACTTTGACACGTCGGGCTGCCACACCTGCGGTGACGCGGTGATCGACGGACCGGAGACCTGCGACGGAACGAACCTGGGTGGCGAGACCTGCGTGACCCTGGGCTTCGTCCAGGGCACCCTGGCGTGCGACGCCCAGTGCGGGTTCGACACGTCCGCCTGCGAGGGGCCCTCCACCTGCGGAAACGGCGTCCTGGACCCGCCGGAGGAATGCGATGGCGTCGAGCTCGACGGCGAGACCTGCGAGAGCCTCGGCTACGGCCAGGGCACCCTGGCCTGCACCGCGATGTGCACCTTTTACCATGCGGGCTGCTGGCCGAGCGTCTGCACGGAGGTCTCCCCGAACAACCCGCTCGGTCGCAAGCCGGTGCAGCTCGTCACGCGCGCCGCGGCTGACTTGCAGGTCGGTGTCGAGATCAACGCCCTGGTCGCCGACATCACGCCCGCCAACGCAGGGGCCGGGGAGGCTGCCATGACCTTCGATCTGAGCGCCGCCGGCCATGAGATGGCGGGGTTCGTGGTCGCGCGCAGCCCGGTCACCGGCGCCCTGGACGCCGAGGTGCTCGATGTCATGTCAGGGATCATCGGGCTGGGCTTCTCCAGCGCGGGAACCCGGTCGGGCGGCAGCTTTGTCGTCAGCCATGACCAGTACCCCACCGTGGTCTCCACCGTGATGACCGTGATCACCGCCGGCGCGGTGGATCTGAGCGAGGTGCGCAACGAGATCCTGGCCGAGCTGCTGGGCCGACCCCTGACGGACTTCACCTTCCCGGCGCCCACGGGCCATACGGGCACCGCCTTCGCCGTGACTTTCTCCACCCAGTGGCGGGGTGGCACCATGGTGGCCGTCATGGGTGGGGTGGGGCTGCTGGTGGACTACGACGCGGGCGGGGACGCCGCGATGCACCTGACAGACGCTGGCAATGGCAGCGGCCTGGCCGGCGCCAACAGCTCGACAGACGTGGCCTGCAACATCTACAACATGGTACAGCTGCCCCAGGCGGACATCATCTGGGTCATGGACGAGACGGGCTCGATGACCTCCAAGCTCCAGAACATTGCCAACAACGCGGTGACCTTCTTCCAGACCGCCGCAGACTACAGCCTGGATTTTCGCATCGGCGTGGTGAACGTGGAGGTCGCCAACAACGGTGTGTTCTGCACCAACCTCGGCCAGTCGGCGGACCACTTCCTGGGGCCGGCGGATCTCATCGCTTTCCAGAGTTGCGCGCAGGAGCCCTGGGGAGCGCTTCAGCAGGCCTTCGGGCTCGAGAACGGCATCACCCAGGGCTACAACGCCATCGTGAACCACCTGCCCCGGGCCAACCAGCCGGACCGGATCCGGCCGGACGCGCACCTGGCCATCATCTACGTCACCGATGAGCGGGCCCAGGAGCTCACCGACACCTGTGGGGGCGGTGCGGGCCCGTGGACCGACTACGATCCGACCTGCATGTGGTCGGTGGTGGGGCCCACGGTGGACCTGCTCCACGGCGTCTCGGACCCCGAGGGTCTGGGGCGCGCCCACTCCATCATCGGTCCCCCGCCGGCGAGCTGCCCGGACGCCTTCCAGGTGGGGCAGGGCTACCTGGACATCACCAACGCCACCGGAGGGCAGGTCCACTCCATCTGCACCCCGAACCTGCTCGACCCCATGCTGCGCATCCTGGAGGACATCATCTCGTCGGCCTCGGTGGTGGTGCTGCCCCACCGGCCCATCAGCCTCAGCCTGGCGGTGGCCAAGGAGGACAAGACCGTTCTCCCCTCGGAGCTCGTGGCCCTGCCGCGCTCACGGACGAGCGGCTTCGACTACCGGGCGGCCTCCAACGGGGTGGTGTTCATCAACCAGGACTTCTCCCAGCTGCCCTACGAGCTTGTGGTGGGCTACGAGCGGTGGATGGACGGGGAGCTGTGCGCCAACGGTGTGGACGACGACAACGACGGCATGGTGGACTGCGCCGATTTTGACTGCAACGGCTTGACCTGCGGCCCCCTGGGGCTTACCTGCGTGGGCGGTTTCTGTGTGTGCCCGGGGGGCGGCACGGAGATCTGCGATGACGGCGTGGACAACGACTGCGACGGGCAGACAGACTGCGCCGACGCCAACTGCCCCACGGTGGCCACGGAGACCGACTGCGGTGACGGCTTCGACAACGACTGCGACGGGCAGGTGGACTGCGCCGAGGCGAGCTGCGACGGCGTGGGCTTCTGCGAGCAGCCCGAGCAGTCCTGCGCCGACGGCCTGGACAACGACGGCGACGGGCTCGTGGACGGGGCGGACTGGGAAGACTGCGGCAATCCCGTCTACGCGGCGACCTTCGACGCCTGCCCGGGCGGCTGGATTTATTCTGGAGACTGGCAGTGTGGCACCCCGAGCGGCGCGGGTCCCTCGGCCTGCGTGTCGGGGACCTGCATCGGCACGAACCTGGTGGGCGACTATACCAACAACCGGGCCTGGGGCATGTGCTGGGCCACGTCGCCCGCGATCTCTCTGGCCACCACCACGAGCCCCACGCTGGTCTTCGACTCGTGGCTGGACACGGAGAACGCCCCCTATGACGGAGTGAACATCCAGGTCAGCTCCGATATGGGTGTCAGCTGGCTCCCGCACACCGCCGTGACCCCGGCCTACAGCAGCACGGTGGACAACCAGCAGTGCTGGGCAGGCCACACGTGGAACACGGGCTGGCAGACCTTCCAGGCCGACCTGTCGGCCTACAATGCTCAGACCATCATGATACGCTTCCAGCTGCGGACCGACACCTCGGTGACCGAGCCCGGCTGGTACATCGACAACGTGCGCGTTCTCGACTGATGGACGAGCGACGCCGCCCAAGGGGATGGATCGGCGGTCTGGGCGATCGAGTTGTTTGTCGGCGGACGCTCAGTACACAGCGTCGTGCAGGGTGACCCGCACGCGGATGATGCCGAGGTGGGAGGAGCCACCGGTGGGCTCGAGGCGGACGGCCTGGAAGTCGTTGCCCGGAATCAGGCAGGTGCCGAGGTTGATGCCCGTGGGGTGGAAGCTGAGCCAGTCGTGGGACATGGTGGCGGTGTCTCCGCAGAGGTTGAGGGGGTTGTACACGTCGAAGGTCACCGACGACGTGGCCGACACGCTGCGGCCCTCCACGCACACCGAGGCATAGCTGTAGCTGATCATGGTGTCCAGGCCGAGCATGATCTGCAGCTCGCTGCCGGGGCCCAGCTCCGCCAGGGTGGAGCCCACGGGATCGGCGTGCACGCTGATGTTGTTGTACACGTCCCAAACCTCTGGCCATGAGCTTCCGCTGGGTGCCCACTGGGGCTCGCCCCACCCCGGCGTGGTGGAGAAGGTCCAGTCGGGGTTGGTGGCAGTGAAGGCGCTGGAGTAGTCGATCTCGAACCAAACTCCGTCTGTGGGATAGCCGCAGGGATCCCCTGGCGAGGTGCAGGTGGTGGAGCAGGTGCAGCCGGCGGTGTCGCAGTTCCCCGAGCCCTCGTCGCACAGCTCGGCGCCGCAGACGAAGCCGTCCCCGCAGCCGGTTTCGGTCGCGGTGCAGTCCCCGCGGCAGCCGTCACAGTCCACGGTGTTGCCGTCGTCGCACAGCTCGGCGCCGCAGACGAAGCCGTCCCCGCAGCCGGTCTCGGTCGCGGTGCAGTCCCCGCGGCA
>Ga0272441_10001750_pt1 | contig 45620 bp, 29 predicted proteins | sample SSMProp6N_FD_193582 | JGI IMG/M metagenome (GOLD analysis project Ga0272441, IMG submission 193582) | Marine sediment archaeal communities from Little Sippewissett salt marsh, Falmouth, MA, United States - SSM-Prop-6N | ecosystem: Environmental > Aquatic > Marine > Wetlands > Sediment ... | reverse complement strand
GCCACCGACGGCGCGAACGTGTTCATCCGACAGATGCAGGTGACCTCGTCCGCCGGTCGCCGCTGGCTGCACCTGTACACCTCGGGCGGGTACCTCGACCCGAGTTGGTTCAACCGGACGTTCTGGACGGCCGGCAAGGCCAAGACGTCCGGCGTCATGGTCCTGGGCGAGGACGTGGCCTACGGCGTGGAGGTGTACGCCTCGCGTAGCCGCGAGACCGTGTTCCGGCCGGGCTCTAAGGCGTACCGGCTGCGGTGCGCCCCGCTGAAGACGCCAGCCACGCCGGCGGGCGGCAAGCAGCCCAAGCGGCCGCGCGAGCCGAAGCCGCGGTGGGAGCGGCGCGTCGACATCCGCATCATCGCCATGGTGCGGGCGGCCGACACGCTCTTCGTGGCCGGGTCGCCCGACGTCGTGGACCCGAAGGACCCCCACGGGGCGTGGGAGGGCCGTAAGGGCGGCATCCTGGCGGCCCTCAGCGCCGCCGACGGCCGGGAACTGGCCCGGTTCGACCTGGCGGCCCCGCCCGTCTGGGATGGCCTCGCCGCCGCCGGCGGACGGCTGTACGTGGCGCTGGCCGACGGCCGCGTTCTCTGCATGGGGAAGAAGTAAGCGTACGGACGGAAACTGGAGAGCCTGATGAAGCGTATGCGAATCGTTACAGCGGTAGCCGTGCTGGTGGGCCTCGCGGGGCAGGGAGCGATCGGCGCGGCGTTGCCCGCGGACGAGGCCCGGCAGATTCTCCAGGCCGCCGGCGTCACGGGCGGTCTGGTGGTTCACCTGGGTTGCGGTGACGGCCGGCTGACGGCCGCGCTCCGTGCCTCGGAGGCCTACACGGTCCACGGCCTCGCGCGCGATGCGGCGACCGTCGCAAAGGCCCGGGCAACCGTCCGCCAGAAGGGCCTGTACGGGCCGGTGTCGGTTGACCGGTTGGCCGGCAGTTGCCTGCCGTACGTCGATAACCTCGTTACGCTGCTTGTGGCCGACGACCTCGCCGGCGTGCCGGTGGCGGAGGTGATGCGCGTGCTCTCGCCCAGTGGCGTGGCGGTCGTGGGCGGCAAGAAAACCGTCAAGCCGCGCCCCGAGGCCATCGACGACTGGACCCATTACCTGCACGATGCGTCGAACAACGCCGTGGCGCGCGACACGGTGGTCGGTCCGCCGCGCCGCCTCCAGTGGCAGAGCGGACCGAAGTGGACACGCCACCACGACCACATGTCGAGTCTCAGCGCCATGGTCTCCGACGGCCGGCGCCTCTTCTACATCCTGGACGAGGGGTCACCGGCTTCGTTGTACCTGCCGTCGCACTGGGCGCTCATTGCCCGGGACGCCTTCAACGGCAAGCGGCTGTGGTCGCGGCCACTCGGCACGTGGTACACGCGGTTCAAGGGCTTGAAGGATGGTCCGGCGGACGCGCCGCGTCGCCTGGTGGTCGCCGGTGGCCGCGTGTACGTCACGCTGGATCTCCACGGGCCGGTCGTGGCGCTGGACGCCGTCACGGGCCGCACGGTCCGCGAGTACGCTGCCACGGAAGGAGCCGAGGAGATTCTGCTCTCCGGCGACACGCTGTTCGCCCTCGTGGGGCCGGGTAGCATCGGCACCGGTGCGCGCCTGACCCGCCCGGCCGAGAAACGCACGATCATGGCGCTCGACGTCGGCTCCGGGGCCAAGCGGTGGCAGGCCTCCGACGTGGTCGGCGCCTTGACGATGGCCGTCGACGGCGCCGGCGTCTACTACTTCAACTTCGCGAGCGGGCAGGTGGTTGGCCTGGACCGCCGGAGCGGCCGGCGGCGGTGGGCCTCGGCGACCCTGCCGGCGCCCGAAAAGCAGATGTCGTTCTTCGCCTCGAAACTCGTCGTGTACGACGGCGTGGTCCTGCTCGCGAGCGGCGAGCTATCGGGCATGACCAAGTCCGGGGGCGGCGAACGCCGCGACGATACCCTCACCGCCCTTGCCGCCGATACCGGCAAGACCCTCTGGACGGGCAAGCATCCGCCGTCCGGCTACAGTAGCCCCGAGAACCTGTTCGTCATCGATGGGCTCGTCTGGTGCGACGCCAGTAGCAGCGGGGGCCTGAAAGGCCGGGCCGTTGCGTATGACCTGAAGACCGGCCGCGTGCAGCGCGATTTCACCGAGGACGAGACGAGCTACTGGTTCCACCATCGGTGCTATCCGGGACGGGCCACGAGCAACTACATCATCACGTCGCGCACGGGCGCAGAGTTCATTGATTTGAGCCGCAAGCACTGGGACCTCAACCACTGGACGCGCGGGGCCTGCCTGTACGGGCTCATGCCGTGCAACGGCCTGCTGTACACCCCGCCGGCGCCGTGCATCTGTTATGCCGAGACCATGCTGCACCATTTCAACGCCCTGGCGCCGGCGGGCGGCTCGGCCCCGGCGACGGACGGCGGTGGGCCGCGGCTTGTCAAGGGGCCCGCGTACGGCTCTGGAATCTCACAGCCCACGTCTCGAATCTCACCGCCCAGGTCTCCGATGTCAGCCGCCGGCTGGCCGACGTATCGCGGCAACAACGCCCGGACCGGGGCGACGGCCACACGCGTGCCGGCCCGCCTCCGTTCCGCCTGGACGGCGACGGTGGGCGGTCGCCTGAGCAGTGTGACCGTGGCCGCCGGAAAGGTGTTCGTGGCCGACGTCGACCGGCACACCGTTCACGCCCTGGACGCCGGCACCGGCAAGGACGCCTGGTCGTACACCGTGGGGGGGCGCGTGGACTCGCCGCCCACCGTGCACGAGGGCCTCGTGCTGTTCGGCTCGGCCGACGGGCACGTCACGTGCCTGCGTGCGACAGACGGCGCGCTCGTGTGGCGGTTCCGTGCGGCGGTGGCCGACCGCCGCATCCTTGCCCTCGAACGGGTCGAGTCGCTCTGGCCGGTGCATGGCAGCATCCTTGTGCAGGGCGGCATGGCCCACTTCGTGGCGGGGCGAAGCGTGTTCGTCGACGGTGGCATGCGCCTGGTTCGCCTAGACGCCCGGACGGGCCGCCTCATCTCCGAAACCGTCCTGGACGACCGCGACCCCAAGACCGGCGAGAACCTCCACGGGCTCGTCAAGTGGCTGAACATGCCGGTGGGCCGGCCGGACGTCCTGTCGAGCGACGGCAAGTACCTCTATATGCGGTCCCAGGCGTTCGACCTCGAAGGCCGGCGCCTGGCCATGGGCCCACGCGTCAAGGGGCCCGACGAAGGCAAGCAACAGGGAGGCGAAACGACCCACCTCTTCTGTCCCACCGGGTTCCTGGACGATACCTGGTTCCACCGGACCTACTGGCTGTATGCCGAGACGTGGTCGAGTGGATGGAACGGCTACTTTGTGGCGGGCAAGTACGCGCCGGCCGGCAGAATCATGAGCGTGGGTACGGACCACGTCTACGTTTTCGGCCGCCAGCCGAAGTATTACCGGTGGACGACGCCGCTGGAGTACCGTCTGTTCGCCGCCCGCAAACAGTGGAGGGCCGCCCCCAAGGCCAAAGGCGTCACGGTCTTCAAGGCCGCTCCCAAACCCGCCGCCAAGAAAGGCGCCAAGGGCAAGAAGAAAGCCGAACCGCCGGGCCCCGTCCAGAACCCGCAGAACTACGCCTGGTCCACGAGCGTACCGATTCTGGTGCGGGCCATGACCCTTACGGACCGCACCCTCTTCATCGCCGGCCCGAAAGACGTGCTCGACGAAAGCCAGCTTCGCAAGGCGGATCCCGGCCCGGCCCCGAGCCTCGTCCAGCAGGAGGCCGCCCTACGGGGCGATGCGGGCGCCCTGCTCTGGGTTGTTTCCGCCGATGACGGGACACGCCTGGCCGAGTATCCCCTGGCCTCGCCGCCCGTCATGGACGGTATGGTGGCCGCGGGCGGCCGGTTGTACGTCTCGCTCGTCAACGGAACCGTCGTGTGCCTGGGAGCCCAGTAGCCACTCGCGCGGGGTTCCCAAGCCGGGCGCCAGTGACGGCTTGTCCGCCAGTGGGCTTCGCAGGGGGGGGCAGCCTCAGCCACCCCCGCCGCGCGGGAAGCCGTTGCGAAACGGCCTCGGTCTCGTTCGACTTAACGGAAAGGACTCCCACCGTGACGACGTACCTGCCTTGCCCTTTAGCGTCCCGCCGGTCGTGCCCGTTGCTCGCGCCCTGCCTGCGTCTCGCGCGAGTCGGTCTGGTGATGCTCGTGGTGATGGGGGCCGCCGCGCCGCTTGCCGCGTTTAACGGGCACGTGGTGCACGAGAGCCCGCTGAAACTCAACATCGGCGAGGTGGCGGACGTTCGCGCCTTCGATACGCCGTACGATGTGCCCGTGACCGTCGAGAACACCGGCAAGGCGCCGCTGGCCGTTCGCCTGACGCTGACCGGCCTGGTGGATGAATGGCGGGCCGTCGGCGACACCGCCGCCACGGTCGAGGTCGCGCCCGGCAAAGCCGCCGGCGCCACGTTCCAGATCGCCGCCGGCGCGGGCGCGGTCTCGGCCCTGTATCCCGTATGGGTGGAGGCGACCGTGGGCGAGGGCGCCGGGGCGACGCGCGTCCGGGCCGTCCGTATCGTCGAGACGCGCTTCCCCGAGGCCGCCCGCGCCCCCAAAGGCGCGACGTGGACGCCCGTGAATGTGCCGAGCCACGGCACGTTGCCGCTTCTTGGCCTCCGCAATCACCGGGTTACGTGGCAGTACGCCGGCAAGGACCCCGTGACGAAACCCGTGGGCTGGCAGGGGTCCGACGAAACGTCGCGGGCCTCGTATTCCCGGCGCCGGGTGGACCGCGGTGGCGTGCGGAACGCCCTGGAGATGCACCCGCCGTATATAGGTGGCACGGGGGGTGTGTTTGCTGAGTATCGGCTCCGCCTGCCCGAGACGACGCCCATCAGGCTGCTTTTTGCCAACGCCATCCGCGACCACCACCCGCCCGAACCGGCCAGCGACGGCGTGACGTTCCGCGTGTGGGTGGCCGAGGAGAAGGTCTTCGAGCGGCACAGGGCCGACAAGGTTTGGGTGGAGGGCGAGGCCGACCTTTCGCCGTACGCCGGCCGCGAGGTCCTCCTGCGCCTCGAAAGCCATCCCGGGCCCCGCAACAACACCGTCTGCGACTCGTCCTACTGGGCCGAGCCGACCGTCGTGGCAGGGTCGGCGCCGGCGAAACCGTCTGAGACGGTGCGGGCCACGCGGCGCGAGGCGGCCCGCGCCGCCGTTCTCAAACCGGGCGATGCGGCCGCCGGCGCGGTTGTCTTTCCGCTCGACGGCGAGTCGGCGGCCGCGGTCCTTCCGGGCCCGAGCGGCCTGGCGGATGCGGCGATCGCCTTCGCGGCGGGCGACCGGGTTGTCGTCTTCGACGGCATGGTGATTGAGGTGGAGGGCGCCGCGGTCGGCGCCTGGCCGCCCCAGGTCGTCGTTCGCCAAATCCAGACGCGGCGCGACGCCAGGACGGGCCGGCTGCGCCTCGTTCACCAGTGCGATCTGCGGGGCGAGTCGTTCAACCTCGTGGCCGAGGCCTGGGCCGAGGGGCCCGGCCTGCGCGTGCGGATTACGTGTCCGCGGTTACTGACGGACGTTGCCTCCGGTCCAGCGGACCGTTTGGCGCCGGTGGTCACCTACGGCCACGGGTACCGCGTGGTGGAGCCGGAGGCGTTTCGCGCCCACGCGGGCGGGCACAATCTGTCGACGAGCCACGTCGGGTTCGACTTTGCGGACGGCCCGTCGCTTCTGGTGGCCGCGGACCACGGACCGGACTATCTCGACGTGGACCCCGACCGCCGCCGGTACGCCCTGCACGCCCACGAGGACACGACCTTCACGTTCGTGCCGAGCGGACGCGGGGCGCTGGATGCGGCCGTCCGGTATCGTCCGCTGTGCACGCTCCGGCCGGCGCCGGGCGTGGCGAAGAAGGCGGGGCGTTTCGTCTTCGACATCTGGGGTGGACGCTACGCGGACAACGTCCGCGATGTGCGGCAGGCGTTCGCCTACGGCCTCACGGATTCGCTCTATCTCCTGCACGTGTGGCAACGCTGGGGATACGACTACCGCTTGCCGGACATCTGGCCGCCCAATCCCCAGTTCGGCACGCTTGAAGAGGTTCAGAAACTTGGCCGGGTCTGCCGCGAACGCAGCGTGCCGTGGGGCCTGCACGACAACTATATCGACTTTTACCCGGACGCGGCGGGCTACACGTACGATCACATCGTGTTCACGGAGTCCGGTCGTCCGCAGAAGGCCTGGATCAATGAGGGCCGCGACGCCCAGAGTTACCGCTGGCGGCCGGATGCCTTCCGGCCGTTTCTCGAGCGGAACCTGGCCCTCATCAAGCCGGCGCTTGCGCCGACGGCCTCGTTCGTGGACGTCTTCTCCTCGATGGGCGGGTGGGACTTCTGGGACGGACGTGGCACGTTTCATCCCAAGAGCGAGACGCTTCGCCACTGGGGCGAGGCGTTCGACACGATCCGCAAGACCCTCGGCGGCGCGATTACCGTCTCGGAAGCCGGCGGCGACCATCTCATCGGCCACCTCGACGGGGCCGATTGCCAGCACCTGCAACTCACCGATGAGCACCGATTCCATTGCATCCGCCTGCGGTGCAAGGCGTGGCAGCGGGTGCCGTGGTTCGACGCCGTCAACCACCGCCGGTTCAGCCTGCACGGGGTGGGGTATTCCGGCCGGTACCAGGGCCAGCGGTCGCGCCGGCAACACGGCATCGAGAGCGACGACTACCTGACGAGCGAGATCCTCTTTGGCCATGCCCTGATGATGGACCGCGGCGGCATGGTCCGCGGGGCCGTCCGCAAGTATTGGCTGGCCCAGGGCCTGATCCGGCGCCTGGCCGACGATGCCATCGCCCGCGTCGACTTCGCCGCCGGCGATGCCTGCCGCCAGACCGTGACCTGGGAGTCCGGGGCCGTCGTCCACGTGAACCGGGGCGAGACGGATTGGGCGGTGGCCGGCCACACCCTGCCACCGTTCGGCTACTACGCCCGTAGCGGCAAGGTGGCGTCGTGCATCGAACGGCGCGGCGGCCTGATCGTGGAATGGTCGCGCGGACCCGGCCGATGGTACGTCAACGGCCGGGGGTCGGACCCGGAGCCGTTGCTCCGCATCCGCCCGTCGGCGGGCGACCTTGCGTACCTGGGCGGGCGGACGTTTAAACTGCCCATCCACTGGGACGCCGAGGCCCCCGCGCCCAACGATCTGCACACGTTCGTCCACTTTGTGATGCCGCCGCGGTCGCGACTTGGCCAGCACCACTTTTACACGGGGTCAAACCCCAAGCCGCCCACGAGCCGGTGGACGGGTCGCGTGACCACGGGCACAGATCGCGTCAACACGGTGCCGGAAGACTGCCCGCCTGGGCGGTACGACGTGCTCGTGGGCCTATGGAGCACCAAGGACCGGCAGCGGCGCCGGCTGCTCGGCGAGGAGGCCGACCAGATGCGGTTCCGCGTCGGCACGATTGTGCTGGAGGGCAAGGGTGGCCAGGTAACGGCCATCCGCTTGGAGAAGCCCGCCGGCGGGCCCTCCGTATCGGTCCAGCGGACGAACCCCGACCGCGTGGCCGTGGACTTTGGCCCCATCGTGACGGCCGGGGCCGTGCGGTGCCAGATGCCGGAGCCGCTCGTGCTCGTCCTCACGCCTCTGCCCGAGGAGCAGCCGGTGCAGTTGGCGGTTCGGCTGGCCGTGCTATTGCCGGAGGCCGTGGGTGTCCGCGAGGTCGTAGCGGTTGACTCGGGCGGTAACCCGCTCCGCCCCGTGCCGTTTAAGATGGCGGACGGGCAACTGACGTTCGAGACCCGTAGCGGGGAGTTTGCGTATCGGGTGACGGCGGCCCGCCCGGCCGCGCAAGAGGCGGCGCCGTAAACCGCGCCGGTTCGCGAATCACATGAGACGGTTATCTCGGGGAGCAGATCCTATGCGACGTGTCTCAAAGCACACGGGGTTCATCCTGGCCGCAGCCGTGCTCGTAGGGTTGGCGGGGCGGGGCGTGCGGGGAGCGGCGTCGCCCGTGGAGCAGGCCCGGGCCATCCTTGATGCGACGGGTGTCAAGGGCGGCCTGGTCGTTCACCTCGGCTGCGGCGACGGCGCCCTGACCACCGCACTGCGGGCCAACGAGTCCTACCTGGTCCACGGCCTCGACACGGACGCGGCCAACATCGAGAAGGCCCGTGCCCGCATCCGGTCGCTCGGTCTTTACGGCAAGGTCTCGGTCGAGCAGTGGGCGGGCAGGGGCCTGCCGTACATCGATAACCTCGTGAACCTCCTTGTGGCCGACAACCTGGGCGGCGTGCCGATGGCCGACGTGATGCGCGTCCTTGCCCCGAACGGCGTGGCGCTGGTGGGCGGCAAGAAGACGGTCAAGCCACGGCCGGCGAACCTCGACGAATGGACGCATCACATGTACGACGCCACCGGCGTCGGCGCCGGGAAAGACACGGCCGTGAGTCGCCCGCGATGCATTCAGTGGAAGGCTGAACCTGAATACGGCCGAAGCCACGAGAACATGTCGAGCGTCAGCGTGGTCGTTTCGGCAGGGGGACGCGTCTTTGCGGTCATGGACGAGGGGCCCAAGGCGTCCGTTTACCTGCCGGCCGAGTGGTCGCTCTCGGCCCGGGATGCCTTCAGCGGCGTTCTTCTGTGGCGGATTCCCATCGAGCGCTGGCACGCCCGCCTGTTTCCGCTGAAGAGCGGCCCCACGCAGGTGACGCGTCGGCTCGTGGCGTCGGCGGACCGGGTCTTTGCCACGCTCGGCCTATACGCCCCGGTCAGCGAGATCGACGCCGGCACCGGCAAGGTCGTGCGGACGGTTAAGAGCACCGCCTACGCCGAAGAACTGCTGCTTGTCGATGGCCAACTCGTGGTCCTCGTCAACGACGAGGGCAAGCCCGTTCCGTACAAGGGCCGGATGCCCGCGAATCGGCCGGGTTTTGTTGCGCGGGAGCACACGATCAGCCTGGTCGCCGAGCGGTCGGTGGTGGTGTTCGATACACGTACCGGCCGGACGGTCTGGACGGCTGCGCAGGGGCGGGTGGTTCCCCTGACGATGGTGGCCGACGCGGGACGCCTCTACTTCCTCGGCGACGGCGGGATGCGGTGCCTGGACCTGGCCACCGGCGACGCGCTCTGGGAAACGGCGATTCCCGGCCCGGCCCCGAAGGTCCGAACCGACCACAGCCCCACGGTGCTCGTCCATAAGGACATCGTGTACGCGGCCATCGGGGGCCGGCTGAACGCGTTCGGCGCCGGCGACGGAAAGCCGCTGTGGACGGCGCCGTGCGCCGTGACCGGTTACCAATCGCCCGCCAGTGTGTTCGTTGTCAACGGCCTGATCTGGGATGTAGACGTTCGCAGTGAACCCTATCGGCCGGGCACGGAACGGGAAAGTATTAAACGTAACTACATCGGATATGACCTCCGCACGGGCGACGTCCGCAAGAAGATTCCGGTTTCCAGCGAGCACGGGTACGGCATCATGCATCACCGTTGCCATAGTCCCCGCGCGTCGGGCACCTGTATCATTACGAGTTATCCCGGCATTGAGTTCTTCGACGTCGCGAGCGGAGCGATAACCCATGACAGCTGGATTCGCGGCGCGTGCCTCTACGGCTTCATGCCGGCCAACGGGCTGCTGTATACGCCGCCGCACCCGTGCGCCTGCTATACCCAGGGTAAGTTGACCGGATTCCAGGCGGTGGCGGGTGCGCGGAAGAGGCCGGGGGGCAACGGTCGCGAGCCGGAGAGATGCCAGAAGGGCCCCGCCTTCGCCAGGGCAGCGGCGGGCAAACCCGCCGGCGGTGCGTGGGCGACGTACCGGGGCGATGCGGCCCGGAGCGGGACGACGACGAGCGCCGTTCCCGCAGCCGTGACCCAGTTGTGGCGCGCGGACATCGGCGGCGACCTCAGTCAATGCATTATTGCCGACGGAAAACTCTTCGTGGCGTCGATCGAGGATCACACGGTTTACGCCTTGGACGCGATGAACGGGAAGACGCGCTGGACCTATACGGCGGGTGGCCGGGTGGATTCCGCTCCGACGTTTTACCGGGGCACGGTCGTTTTCGGGTCGCGCGACGGATACGTGTACTGCCTGACGGCAGAGAAGGGCGAACGTGTCTGGCGGTTTCGGGCGGCGCCGACGGACCGTCGATGCGTTGTCTATGACCAGGTGGAATCGGTGTGGCCCGTGCACGGGAGCGTGCTGATACAGGACGATGTTCTCTGGTTCTGCGCCGGTCGTTCGTCGTATCTGGATGGCGGCCTCCTGGTCTACCGATTGAATCCCCGCACGGGTGACGTGCTGTCCGTGACCCCGGTCGATTCCCTGGGGCCGGACGACGAGCAGCCGCCGATTACGCCGACCATATACGCTCGGCTGGACATGGAAGGGGCAAAGCCTGACGTGCTGTCGTGCGACGGCAAGCACGTGTTCATGCGGCACTGGGCGTTCGACCTGGACGGCAAGAGCATCGAGCGGACAATCGACCACCTGTTTTCGCCGACGGGGTTTCTGGACGCCTCCTGGTTCCGGCGCACCTATTGGATTTATGGCCACGTCTACGTGTCCGGCGCACAGGGTTGGGCGCGAACGGGCAACGTCAGGCCGTCGGGTCGGATCCTGTCGATCGGCGAAGACCGCGTCTACGGGTTCGGCCGGAATTACTACCCGCCCTCGCCTGGCAACCGCGACCAGATGTACGCGCGCGGCGAGCAGGAGATGCTCTTCGCCTCGACGAAGGCGACCGCTACGACGGCAGGCGGCCTGGCGGGGGGCGGCGCCCCCTTCGCGGTCAAGACCAAGGGGCCGAAGAACGTTCCGGCCTTCCGAAAGCCGCACGTCCAATGGTCCACGCCCTTGAAGGTGCAAGTCCGGGCGATGGTGCTTGCCGAGGCGGACGGCAGGCTGTTTCTGGCCGGGGCCAAAGGCGACTGGATCACCGAGCCGGACGCGTACGACGGCCGGCTGGGTAATGTTCTGATGGCCGTTTCGGCTGCCGACGGCAACACGTTGGCGGCGTACGACTTGCCGGCCCCGCCGATCTTTGACGGCCTGTCGGCCGCCGACGGGCGGCTGTATCTTGTGCTGAAGGACGGGGTTGTCCTGTGTCTGGGCGGAACGGATTAAGAAAGGACCGTGGTTATGAAGAGGGCATTCAGATGGTTGTTACCCCTCGGGCTGCTCGCCGCCCTTGCGGGGACGGGGGCGTTTGCGGGTACCGCACGGGCCGCCGCATCGCCGGCGGATCAGGCCCGGGCTATCCTCGATGCGACCGGCGTCACGGGCGGCTTGGTCGTTCACCTCGGTTGCGGCGATGGCCGGCTGACGGCCGCCCTCCGGGCCGGCGATGCCTACGTCGTCCACGGCCTGGACGCCGACGCGGCCAGCGTCGCGAAGGCCCGCGCCACCATCCACGGCCTGGGGCTGTACGGCGACGTATCCGTGGACCACTGGGCGGGCGACCGGCTGCCCTATGCCGATAACCTCGTCAACCTGCTGGTGGCCGACGACCTGGGCGGCGTGCCCGTGGCCGACGTGATGCGCATCCTGGCCCCAAACGGCGTGGCGCTGGTGGGCGGCAAGAAGACGGTTAAACCGTACCCAAAGACCATGGACCAGTGGAGCCACTACCTCCATGATGCCGGCAACAACGCGGTGGCCGCCGACAAGTTGGTTGGGCCACCGCGGTCCATGCGGTGGGGAGGGCCGCCGCTGTGGCTCCGCAGTCACGAGACGCCGTCCGGGTTCGAGGCGTTGGTGTCGTCGGGCGGGCGGCTGTTCTACATCTTCGACGAGGGCCTCATCGGCATTACCGACCAGAGACTGCCGGAACGGTGGGCCTTGGTCTGCCGCGATGCCTTCAACGGAAAACTGCTTTGGAAGCGGCCGGTCGAACCGTGGGGCTGGCCCCAGTGGGCGGCCGAGAAGTTCCAGGACCAGTCCTGGACCCTCATTCGCGGCGGTCGGACGGCGGTGCCCGAAACGAACCATCGCCGCCTTGTGGCCGACGGTGACCGTCTGTACGCCACCCTGGCCTATAGCGCCCCGCTGTCCATCCTGGACGCTGCCACCGGAAAGGTCCGGGCCACCGTCAAGGAAACCGACCCTGTGACGGAGATGGTGGCGTCGGACGGCCTGGTCGTGGTCTATTCGGCGCCGCCCTCGTCGGGCCGCAAGGCCGACCGCGGCCCGGCCTCGGCCGCGCTGATGGCCGTCAACGGCCAAACCGGCAAGGTGGTGTGGCGCCAGAAAACGGAGCCCATCAAGGGCCTCTTCCTGGCCGTTGACCAGGGACGCGTTATTTACCAGGCCGGGGCGAATCTGGTGTGCCTGGGCCTGAAGGACGGCAAGCGAACGTGGCAAGTGGCGCCGCGCGAGAAGAAGGGAATTACGCTCGTCGCCGCGGACGGCGTGGTGCTCATTCGTGGCGGCGGCGCGCTGGAAGCCCGCGACGCGGCCACCGGCGACCCGCTGTGGCACCAGAAGATTCCACCGGTCGAAGGTGCGGCCCGGGTGGATGTGTTTGTCGCCGGGGGTTTGGTGTGGCCCGGCATCGTCTCGGCCGACGCGAACCGGAAACCGGGTAGGAATACGCCTCACACCCTGGCGGTCGGCTACGACCTGCGTACGGGCGAGGAAAAGAAACAGGTCTTCGTCAAGAACCTCCGCAGTCCCGAGCATCACCACCGGTGCTACCGGAACAAGGCGACCGAGCGGTACGTCGTCACGGGTTACGAGGGATGCGAGTTCTTCGACCTGGTGGGCGACGGGCATTCCCAGGACAACTGGGTCCGAGGGGCGTGCAGGTTGGGCATCATGCCTGCCAACGGTCTCCTCTATGTGCCGCCGGACCAGTGTTTCTGCCAACCCGGGGGCAAACTGCTCGGCTTGGCCGCACTGGCCGCCAACGATGCGGCGACCGGCGGCCCCGAGACGCCCGACGCCGAGCGGCTCCGGAAGGGGCCGGCGTACGGTGATCCGGCCACCCGGACCCCGACATCCAAAGCCCGAAACGACACGGACTGGCCCACGTACCGCCACGACCCGGCACGCCACGGGACCACGGGGTGCGCCGTTCCGGCGTCGGTCACGCCGTCGTGGCACGTGGCGCTGGGCGGGCGTCTGACGCCGCCCGTGGTTGCCGAGGGACGGCTGTACGTGGCCCAGGCGGACGCCCACACGCTCTATGCGCTGGACGCGAAGACGGGCGAGGGCCTGTGGCGGTTCGTGGCGGGTGGTCGCATCGACTCGCCGCCGACCGTGTACGGCGGCATGGTCCTGATGGGGAGCGCCGACGGCCGCGTCACCTGTCTGCGTGCGGCCGACGGCGCGCGGGTCTGGCAGTTCCTGGCGGCGCCCTACGATCGCCGAATCGCGTACTTCGGGCAGGTTGAATCGGCCTGGCCGGTGCATGGCAGCGTGCTGGTGCGCGACGGAACCGCGTACGTGGCGGCGGGCCGGTCAACGTACCTGGACGGCGGCATCCGCCTTTACGGCCTCGACCCGGCGACCGGCAAGGTGCTGCACAGGGGCACGCTGGCCGGACCGTTTCCGGACCGGAAGACGTGGCGCGAGGTGGCGTTCTACGTCCGCGGCGCCAATTCAGACGTGCTGGTCGGCGAGGGCGATGGCATCTACCTGCGCCAGAAAAAACTGACGCCGGCGCTCCAGGAGGTGGACGCGCCGACCCTGTCGTCCAAGGGCGAGGCCGACGTTGGCCTGCACCTCTTCTCAACGGCCGGCCTGCTCGATGACTCCTGGTACAACCGCACGTTCTGGATGTACGCGACGCGGTGGCCGGGGTTCCAGTTGGCCAACCAGGCTCCGAAGAGCGGGCAGTTGCTCGTTGTGGACGAGGCGACGACGTACGGCGTCAAGGTCTTCTACCGCCGGAACGTGCATAGCACGATGTTCTTCCCCGGCAAGCAGGGGTACCTGCTGTTTGCCGATGCGAATACGAACGAGCCGCAAATCGTGGGCGAGGAGGGAGCCCGCAAGCCGCTCGCCTGGCTGCCGCAGTCCGACTACTCGCGCGGCGGGAGCGTGATGCGCAAACTCGACAGCGCGGCGTTTGGCCAGGACAAAGGCATCGGCTATACCCGGGCCGACCCGCCGCGCTGGACGTGCTGGGTGCCCGTCCGCGTGCGGGCGATGGTGAAGGCGGGTGACGTGTTGTTCGCGGCCGGCCCGCCCGACGTGTTTGACCCGGATGACCCCTACGCTGCTTTCGAGGGCCGGGGGGGCGGTCGGCTGATGGCTTTCGCCGCCAAGGACGGTAAGGCCTTGGCAACGGTGGCGCTGGAGTCGCCGCCCGTCTTCGACGGCCTCATCGCCGCCGGGGGGCGTCTGTACATGGTGGACAAGGCGGGAGCGGTCCGCTGCTACGGCGGGAAGTAGCCCCGGCGCGCGGTGCCGTTCGAGCCGGCCGCGGAAGCGGCCGGTCAGCCCAATCGGCGGTGGCATGTGGCGGCGCGGCGGGTGCGGAGACCCGCCGCGCACAACCCGCGCGGCCGCGCGGGCCCTCTACGTCACGTCCGGTTGCGGGGCACGCTCCTTGCCGTCGAAATCCTTCGGCGGCACCTTGTACGTTTTCTGGAGGCGTTTCAGTTCAACGTGCAGGCGTTTCCGGACGTCGGCGTAAGCGGGATCGCTGTAGAAGTTTTTGTTCTCGCCGGGGTTGGCCTTCAGGTCCACGAGTTCCCACTCGTTCATGTCGGTTTCGTAGAAGTGGATGAGCTTGTACCGGCCATCGCACACGCCGTAATGCCGGCGGACGCTGTGCACGGCCGGGAACTCGAAGTACTGGTAATAGAACGTTGTCCGCCAGTCGGGTGGTGTCTGGCCTTTCAGCAGCGGCACGAGGCTGCGGCCCTGCATGTCGTCGGGAATCGGCGCGCCCGCCACGTCGAGGAACGTTTCGGCGAAGTCGAGCGGCGAGACGATGTTGCCGTTGACGCTGCCGGGTTTGATGACGCCGGGCCAGCGGACGACGAAGGGCGTCCGGAGCGACTGCTCGTAAATCCATCGCTTGTCGAACCACCCGTGCTCGCCCAGGTAGAAGCCCTGGTCCGACGAGTACATGACGATGGTGTCGGCGGCCAGGCCGCTGTCGTCCAGGTACTTGAGGACCCGGCCAAGGTTGTCATCGACCGACGCAATGCACCGCAGGTAGTCCTTGATGTACCGCTGATACTTCCAGCGGACGAGGTCCTTGCCCTGGAGGTTGGCCTTGCGGAACGCTTCGTTCTTGGGGTTGTAGGCGGCGTCCCAGGCCTTTTGCTGTTCGGGCGTCAGGCCGCGGGGGGGCTTGAGTTTCACGTCGTTGTCGTTCATCGTCTTGACGATGGTCATGTCCTGCTTCTTGACAGCGGTGGGCCGGCCTTCGTAATTCTCGAAGAGCGAGTCGGGCTCCGGTATCGTCACGTCGTCGTACATCGTCAGGTACTTCGGCCCCGGCTGCCAGTTCCGGTGCGGGGCCTTGTGCTGGTACATGAGCATAAACGGCTTGTCGGGGTCGCGCTGGGTCTTGAGCCAGTCGAGCGCCAGGTCCGTGATGATGTCGGTGGTGTAGCCGGTGTGCTTGACGCGTCCCTCGCCCTTCTTGATCATGGGCGGGTTGTAGTAGGGGCCCTGGCCGACGAGAATCTCGTAGTAATCGAACCCCTGCGGGTCTTTCTTGTGCCCCAGGTGGTACTTGCCGACGATGGCCGTCTGGTACCCCGCCTTCTGGAGCAGTTTGGGGAACGTCTGCTGGTCCACGTTGAACTGCTGGCCGTTGCGGCAGAAACCGTTCAGGTGGCTGTACTTGCCGGTCATGACGACGGCGCGCATGGGCCCGCAGATGCTGTTGGTGACGTAGCATTCCTTGAAGAGCATGCCCTCGCGGGCGATGCGGTCGATGTTCGGCGTCTTGTTGATCTTCGACCCGTACGCGCTGATGGACTGGTAGGCGTGGTCGTCGCAGTAGACGAAGAGGATGTTGGGCCGCTTGCCCGCCGCGGCCCGCGCCCCACGGCCGGCGACCCCACAGGCGGCGAGGCCGGCGGCGCTGGCCCCGACGGTTCTTAGAAACGTGCGTCGGTTCATGCCACGTGTCATGGAGCTGCTCCTTCCGTTCAATGGACGGTTCCAGTGTACGTTAATGCGGAGGTCGTGCCAGAGGTATCTCGGAAATTCGGGCCGCGTCCGCGGTGTTGCCTCTGCACTGGCCGGCGGCGTGAAGCGGCCTCAGCGCGTCTCGGCCGGTTCGATCGCGACGGTCCGTTCCACCGCCATCAGCCGGGCCGGGTGGGTGGCCAGCAGCGGCACGGCGCCCTCGACGACCGTGACGGTCATGTCTTCGCATGCCCCCTTGCCGGCCTTACCAAGGTCCACCGACCACGGCCGGCCGCGGGTGGCATCGGTTACCGTGGCCGATACCTCCACCCGCTCGGTCGCCACCGTATCGGCCCGGGCCACCTCTTTGCCGTCGGGGTCGCACAGGACGACGGCGACCGTCTCGCCGGGCGAGGGCGACTCCATTGCAATCGTCAGGCGTGTTGCCCCCGGCATCGGCAGGACGTACGCCCGCGGCTGGGCATGGATGAAATGCACCGTCGGGCCGAGCAGGCACGCCGTCCGGTTCTCGGGATAGAAGTGGGCGGCGTTGCGGCCCGTGTCGAGCATAAGCGTGTAGAGGCCCGGCTTGCCGGCAGGGCCGCGGACCTCGGCCGGCTCGCCCACGCGGGCGTGCCCGAGGATTACCCGTTCACCGGCCGGGTCCAGCAGCAGGTAAGCGCACTCGCCCTGGTACCGGCCCACCTGTTTCAGTTGGAGCCGCCCCGCGACGGCCTGGCCTTGGCCCACGCGGATGACGAACGCATGGCGTCCGCGGACGGTCAGCGCCGTTTGGCGTGCCTCGGGCGGCACGGGCGTGTCGGCATGCGGGGCGAGGCCGGCCTTGGCGAGCGCCGCCACGGCGCCCATGACCGCCCGCTCGGTCGGGTCCGGCGTCTCGCGCGGTTGTTGCCAGAGGGCGAAGCGTCCGGCGGCGATGTCGCGGTTTGCCAGGTTGAACCAGTGGAAGTACGCCCGGTGGTCCTTGGTCGGGTCCGGCCCCTGGTAGGCGTACTCGGGGCCCTCGTAGAAAATCCAGTACCCGTCCGTGGCCTGGGCGATGATGTCGGCGTTCTTGCCGGAGAACTCCGGCTCGGCGCCGCGAACGGCCGGGTCGATGCCGCCGGTGTAAAGGAAGTTGATGCCGGCCGCTTGGGGAATCTTTCGCCGCTCGATCAGCCGCTGGCGGTTGGCCTCCAGGCCGTTCGCGAGCAGCAGCGCCCCGGAGCCGTTGCCGTACGTGCTGCAGTCGGCCAGGACCAGCGGCGCCGCCTTCGTGGCCCATTCCGGGTAGATGGCCTCGACCATGAACGGCGTGCCGGGCGCCGGGTACACGCAAAAGCGGAACCCCGGGTCGTGCTTGTCCACGGTTTCGCGGAGGGTGCGGCACCGCTCGCGCCAGTGCGCCACTTGGAACGCCGCGAAGGCGTCGTGCAGGCCTTTGGCGTCGAGCCACGCCTTGCGCTCGGTTAGAGGGAGGGCGGGCAGGTCGAGCGTTCGCGCCTTCGCGAACGCTTTCAGGATGACGTCGTCGTAGGAGAGGCTGTAGCAGTTCGCCTTGCGCAGCGGCGAGTAGTTCTCGTAATCGAGGAACACGCCCACGACGTACGGGTTTTCGGCCGCCATCGTGGCGTACTGGACGATGTGGCGGGTTGTCCATTCCCAGAAGGCGTCGGCGTTGGGACTCCAGAGGGGTTCTTCGGTGCCGTCGGCCCAGACGTACCGACGGCCGTCGGCCTGCTTGCCCTTGGGGGCAGCCAGCGTGCCGCGCATCCAGGGCATGAAGAAGATGCCGTGTTTCCGGCACCACTGGGCCACCTGGCGGACTTCGTCCGGGCGGTCGTGGCCCTTGCGGGGAACGAACACGTTGAAGCCCGTCCGGACGGCCTCCTCAACCATCCATTCCTCGGTCACCCAGCCCTTGGTGGGCTGCATGACCTTGTCGACGAGGATGCGGTACTTGACGCTTCGGCCGAGGGCCTCGCGGGCTGCCCGGGCCTCGGCCTTTGCATCGGCGGCCGATGCCGCCGGTGCCGACGCCAGCAGGCAGGCGGCGGCGAGGATGGCCAGCTGGACGCGCCGGACCGGCATGCTCGGGCGGCTCACGGGCGGCTTCCTCCGTGTACGATTGCCGTTGGGGCGAACGGGTCAGACCAGCGTCTGCTGGGCCTCGCGCAGGAGTCGGCGAATCGGCACGTGCTGCGGACACAGGGCCTCGCACCGGCCGCAGTCGGCGCAGGAGGTGGGCCGGGCCGGGGCGGGAATCGCCGCAAAGTGTGCCCGGGCGGTCTCGCGCCACCCGAGTTGGCACGCGTAGTACTGCCACGTCCGCATCACGTCCTGGATACTCACGCCCTGCGGGCAGGGCGTGCAGGTGCCGCACAGGGCGCATTCGCCGAGGGGCCCCTCGGTCGAGGCCGACGCGGGCGGCGTCGTATCGTCCTGCCGGGCCAGGGCCAGGTACCGGTCCAGTTCGGCCTTGCGGGTCATGCCCTTGATGATGACGTCGATGCCGTCGGCCAGGAAGCGTTTCCAGGTGCCGATGGGCTCCTGGTTTTTCTGGATTCCCTTGAGGGTTTTCATGGCGATGAGGCCGATGTCTTTGGCCCGGGTCTGGGCGATGAGGGGTTGGAGGGTCTTGCGCGACGCCCAGTTGTACGTGGGCAGCAGCACGTCGTACCACCCGGCCTCGAGCCCGGCTTTCCAGACGGCCGGCACGTTGCTGTGGAATACGAGGCACAGGTACCGGGCCTTGCCGGCTTTCTTGGCCTTGGCGAAGGCGTCGGCAACGGCCTGGTCGGCGGCATCCTTGGGGCTGTGGATCGGGGCCATGACCAGATCAATGCAGTCGGTCTTCAGGGTCGAGAGGGCGCCGTCGATGGCCTTGGGTTGGCCGGCGTAGCCCAGGAAGATGCGGTTGCGGTTTGTGGCCTGCGACAGCCACGGGGCCAGGGCTTGGGCACACTTGCCGCCGTGGGCCATGACGAAGTTCAGGCCGCGGTCGATGGCGGCCTCGAAAACCGGCATGCGTTCCTTGTTCAGTACGACGCCGCCGATGGCCAGGGCGCTGACGGCCATGTTGGTTCGGCCCAGGCGCCGGTACACGTTGCCGGGTATCAGGTTGCGGCTTTCCACCTTGGGCTCTGCGGCCCGGGTGCTGCCGGCGACGCCTGCCGCCAAGCCGAGACCAAGGCCGGCGGCGCGAACCATGAAGTCGCGACGGTCGAGGGGGGAGGCGGTGGGCGAGTCGGACGGACGGGTCGGCGGGTCATGGCGTGGCATGGACGTCTCCTTTCGGGGTTCCGTGGGTTACTTTCAGGTTCAACCCGCCGGCGGGGCGGAGGTGACACCGAAAAGAGGGACCGCGGTGGTGGCTGGGGCGGTCTGTCGCCCTATGGGACTGACGCGGGGCGCACAGCCGGGCAAAGCCGGCCGTGTCACAGGGCGCTCGGTGCACCACGGGCGCGGAGACCCGCCGCGCCGTTTCTCGTCACAGGCTCGGGGCCTATGTGGTCAGGCCGAACCACTGTTCGGCCACGCGTCGAATGGCGTCGGGGTCGGTGGCGTGCTGGATGGCGTCGCGGGCCTCGGCCGCCCCGGGGAACCCCCGGGCATACACGCGGCCGACCTGGCGGATGATCTTCAGGGCCGACGCCTCGCCGTATTGCTCGACGAGGCGCGCGTAGTGTTCCAGAAAGACCTCGCCCCGCCGCCCCCGGGACACGTCGGTGTAGGCGCCCGTCCTGGCAAGGTCGTGAACCTGGCGGAAGATCCAAGGCGTGCCGAACGCCCCGCGCGCCAGGCTCGCCCCCGCGCAGCCCGTCTGCCGAAGCATCGCAAGCACCGCCTCCGGGCTGCGCAGGTCGCCGCTCCCGAAGACCGGCACCGGCAAAGCCTCGGCCCAGGCGGCGATGGTGGCCCAGTCGGCCGAGTCGCGGTACCGCTGGCGGGCGCTGCGGCCATGGAGTGTCACGGCCACGGCGCCGGCGCTGGCGGCGCCGCGGGCCAGAGCCAGCGCCCGGGCCTGGTCCTCTGCGGCGCACGTGAACCCGAGCCGGAGTTTCACCGTGACGGGCAGGGGGGAGGCGGCGACGGCCGTCTCGACCATGCGGACGGCGTCGCCCGGCCTGCAGAGAAGGGCGGCCCCTCGGCCGCTGCGGCCCATGACGCGCCGGCTCGGGCACGCGAAGTTCAGGTCCACGAGGTCGGCCGTGCCTCGCCCCGCCAGCATTCCGACGACTTCCTCGAGCGGCCCCGTCTCGCGCGGGGCCACCTGGACGCCCAGCGGGCGGTCCTCGGGGCAGGTGGCCAGCAGGTTCTCGACCTTGGCGGCCCCCTCGAGGCCGAGCAGTTCCTGGGGCGTGGCCATCTCGGTGTGGGCCAGGGCCGCCCCCTCGCGCCGGCACAGCAGACGGAAGGCCAGGTGCGTCCGCTTATGCATGGGTGCCAGAACGAGGTTGTTCGGCAGGGTGAGCGGCCCGAGGCAAACCGGCCGGACCAGGCCGGGAAGCCCGTTCTCCGCGTGGGGCGGTCTGGTTGAATGGGCCATGGCACGGGTCCGCCTGAAACCGCACTGGGGCACTGCTAGGGTACGTTTGTTGGGTCTCGGGTCAAGGGTTCGATGCTTTTAGGTCGTCCGGAATGAGGGCGGGTTTGCCTAAGGAAACCCGGGTCTCAGGCCGATAAATAACAGCGGTCAGTCGTGGGGGGCACTGTATGCGACAGGAGGGACCATGCTCCGGACGGAAATGCGAACGACGCCGCGGATTACCACCCGGATTACGGTGGAATCGGTTGGGCCGACGCTGAATATTTCGGCGGGCGGCATGTGTGTGCTTATGGCCGACCCCATGCGTGAAGGCACCACGCCTCACCTGACGTTTAGTCTGCCGGATGAGGGGCCACCCGTTGCCTGCAAGGCCCGCATCATGTGGTGCCGGCCGTCGAAGATTGATCCCGACCTGTTCGAGGTGGGCTTGGCGTTCGTGGATATCGGCGACGCCGACCGCCAACGGATCATGGATTTTGTAGATGCCCACCTGACCGCCGAGGTCTAAGCTGCCGGATTTCCCCCCGGTTGCCGGTTGCGTTTTGCGCCGTTTGGTGTAGAATTGGCAACGGTTTGCCTTACAGGGCCATGGGGGGCTCTGGGAGAGGCTATGGGCGTTTCGGCGACGTGCCCGGGTTGTGGCAAGCGGATTTCTGGCCCCGACTCGGCGGCCGGCCACAAGGCCAAGTGTCCGAAGTGCGGACAGGTCGTCCAGTTTCCGCCTGCCGATAACGCGCCCGGGTTGGCCGATGCCATCAAGGCCACTGCCGCCGCACGCCCGTCGGCCCGCGACCTTGCCCAGGCCCTGAAGTCGCCCTCGGCCGCACCGCCGGACGCCGAATCAAAGACCGTCGAGCCGGCGCCGGCTCCCGCCACAGAAGAATCCACCCCGCCGACTCCCAGCCGGGCGGGATCGGTCTCGCGTCATTCCTCGACCACCGTGTCGCGCATGCTCGTCAAGAGCAGCCCGTACAAGACGCTTCGGCTTTTGGCGGTCATCATCTTCGGCACGGGGTTGGCGATCAGCGTCCTCGCGCTGCTGGCCGGCCTGGCGGGGCTGATCCTGTTGGCGATCAGTGGGTCGCCGGGATTGGCCGTCGGCGCCTTTGTGGGCGGCTTGGTCGTGGCGGTCATCGTGTTCGTGGTCGGAAAGACGGCCAGCGAACTCGTGCGCCTCTGGGCCGATATGGGCGACCGTATGCGCCACGTGTCGCTCATGATCGAGGATTCGCTTGGGCAGAAAGGGCCGAATGGCCTTTAGGGGCGACGGCTTCGCACGCCACGCGCCGTCATGCGTGCCGGCCGGTTGCCTTACTTCACTGCGACGGCGCCGATGAGGGCGCCCGTCTTGGTCTTGACGCCCGCCAGCAGGTACTTGCCCTTGCCGATGGCCATGACCATGCGGTCGCGCACGTGGGGTTTGCGTTTGCCGTCCTTGTCCTTGACGTACTGGATCCAGGCGATTTCCATCTTGATGCGTTCCTTCGAGATTTCCTGGGGCACGACGCGCCGGGCGTAGTCCTCGATCATGGCCAGTTCCCACGCCTTGCCCAGGGGGACGGGCCGGGTTTCCTTGGCCACCAGGCGGAAGCAGTTGAACTTGTACTGCTTCAGTTCCTTTGTAATGGCCTGCAGCGCCGGGTCGACGTGCGGTTTTTCTTCGTTCGTGGCGTGGATGCCGAGGATGGTGACGGCCACTTTCGGGTCGTCGGGGGCCTTCTCCGCGGCCGGGGCGACGGACGCGGTGACCGACAGGACCAGGCCGAGTATCCAGGCCGAGGTCCTGATGCGGCGCCGGCGGTTTGCGTGTCGCATGGTTTCCACTCGAACCTCCGCGTTTAACCGTTCGGGTCTTCCGGTTCCAGCCAGATGGCCATTACGCCGTCCACGTCGCCGGTGTGGAGCACCACGTTGCAGGTGGGGTCGCACTCCAACTCCATGATATCCACGTCGGCTGCCCGCGCCAATGCCGCAGGCTCAAGGGGGGGAGCCCGGTCGAGCAGGAGGGCGGCCAGCGAAAGCAGGATGATGGCCGCGGCGGCCGCCAACCCCGCCAGGTGAGCCGTCCACCCCATCAGGATCGGGCCCGCCCGGCGGCGCCGCTGGACGGTCATCGCCGCGGCGGGCCGGCGGGCGGCCGGGCCGGCTGGGCCAGGGGCCGGAACCTCGCGGGCCGGCCGACCCGCAGGCGCCGCCGGAAGGTCGCCCAGGGCCTCGTCCAGCGCCTTGACGGTCGGCGACTCGGGCTCGGGTTCCGGCGGGAGTTCAACGGCCGGCGTGGGGTCGGTGTCCTGGGTGGGCGGCAGGGTCTTGAGTTCCGTGGGTTCGGCGTCGCCGACGAGTTCGGCCCGCAGTTGGCGGCCGACTTCCTCCCACACGGCCTCCGACACCAGCGGCGGATCGTACTGGGCCAGAACGTACTGGACCCGTTGCTGGTCGTGGACGGCTTGCCGGCACCGGCCGCACTGTTCCAGGTGGACGGCGATGGCGTCGTTCTCGACCGGCGAGAGTTCGCCGTCGGCGTACCCGGCAAGCATTTCCTTGGCTTCGTCGCAGTTCATGGCATCACCCGATTTCCGAGGCCAGGAGTTCGCGGAGCCGCTGCCGCGCATTGAAGATGCGGCTCATGACGGTTCCGATGCTGATTCCGAGCACCTCGGCAACCTCCTTGTACGACAGGCCTTCCTGGGCGTACAGGACCAGGGCGGCCCGGTTCTTCTCGGACACGTTGGCCAGGGCCTGGTCGATCGCCCGCCGCAGGTCGTGTTCCTGGGCTTCTTCCTGCGGCGTTTGTTGCGTGGGCCCGGTGGCGGCGGGCTCGGGGGCGTTCTCGGTGTCGAGGCTTTCCGCCTGACGGTGCGACCGGTAGCGCCGGTAGTCCAGCGCCGCGTGCGTCACAATCCGGTACATCCACGTTCGGAACGATGACTGGCCGCGAAATCCTTCAATGCCTCTCATGACGTGAATGAACGATTCCTGCACGACGTCCAGCGCGTCTTCGCGGGACCCGAGCAGGCGATACGCAATACCGTAGGCCGCGTCGCGGTGCCGGCGAAACAGCTCGTCGAGGGCCTTGGCGTCGCCGGACTGGAGCCGCTGGACGAGGGCGGCATCGCGCTCGGCCTCTCGGACGGCCGTGTCGTCGGCCGCATCATGCTGTTCCGGGCCTCCAGCCATCCAGACGCTTCCCGTGTGGGGCTATTCAATGGTTTCGCACGGCCCCGCGGCGCCGCGGGCGTGCCAAGCCGATTGTAGCCGCTAACCACGGGGGGACCAAGCGTTTTTGGACAGCAGACCGCGAGCGAGGGCATGGCCACCCCGGACGCCACGGGTTGCTTGTTAAGCGGTGCTCCTCGGCGGCGGGACGCACGGGCGGCGGCTGACCATGCCACCCTGCCAGGGCCGGGACTACTTCGCGGGGGTGTCTTTTGCGGGTGGGGCCTTGCCCTTTGCCCAGATGGCTTCCATCAGGTGGTACGTTTCGGGGTCGGCCTCGTGGAGTTCGCGCCGGACGAACGGCCAGTAATCATTCGTGCCGAGGTACGCCTCGGTCATCTCGGCGAAGAACTCCTTGTGGTTCGTGAGGGCGTAGTGGCGTCCCGTCCGTCCGCGGATTCGCAGGACCGATTCGTACCGCTTGCTCTGGGCGGCCTTCTTGTACGCTTGGACGATGGGCCCGTAGTTCCAGCCGAGCACCTGGTCGTGGTAGGCGTGCGAGAGCTCGTGCAGGACGGCAAACGGCTGGTGGCCCGGGCGGACCTCCCCCAGGAAGTGCCGGACGGTCGGAATGTGAACGGCCTTGACCATGGCGGTGTCGTACCCGTGATCGCGCAGCCAGCCGACGTCCGGGTGATACTGCATGTTGCCGAGGGCATGATCGAGGTCCAGGTAAATCGGCACGCGGCGCAGGTGGGCCAGGCGGTCGGCCGGCACGATGCGCGTAATCTCATAGAGCGCGTTCGCAAGAACCCGCAAGGCCCGCTTGCCGAGTTCCTCGTGCTCGCTTGCCAGCAGGCGCTTGTCCACCTGGATGGGCCAGCCTTCGATCTGGCGTTTCTCGTGCGTGATGCCGGCCGGGCGGTCGTCTTGCTTGAGGCGGTTACGGGCCTTGGCCCGGATCTCGGCCCGGATTTCCTTGCTGCCCGGCGGAAAGTGAAACGTCGGCGCCTTCGAGGGGTCGTAGCCCGCCAGGTGGCCCGTGAGGCGTGTGGTGGGTTTCGTGTAGACGAGTTCGGTGTCGCCGAAGATTTCTTCGCAGAGTTTCGCGAGCGCCGGGTCGTACTCGCGGAGTTCCTTGCGTGTGTTGACGTGGTTGTGGTCGTGGTCGGGCTCGCGGTTGTTGTTGAACCAGGACTGGACGGCCTCGGCCCAGTACTCGCAGTGATTGACCGCGGGGTATTTCCCCGCCCACAGGCCGCGGGCCATCGCGCGCTGGTAGGTCTGCCGGAGGCGTTTGTCGAACGTCGGGTCCACGCGCATCAGGCCGCGCAGGTGGATCGTGTGGGCGAACTCGTGAATCAGGATGCACTCGGTCGAGTACGGGTCCTCCGGATAAGCGAGCAGGTTCTCCTCGCCGCACGAGCAGACGGGGTCGGTCTTCGAGCCGCCCAGGCCGCGGGCCCGCACGGCCCACCACGCCTTGGGCGTCAGGTGGGCATGTTCCGGCACGTCCGTCGTGAACTCGTTGTAGGCCATGACGACGACGCGCGAGCCGCTCGCGATGAGGGCCTTGCGGACGTCCGGCCGCTTCGCCAGCATCATGTCCACGAGGTAGGCGGCTTCTTTCAGGGCGTAGTCGCTGACCTTGTCGGAGGCGAGGATCGGGTACCCCTGGGTAGAGAGGTACTTCTTGTAGAAAGCGGGGAGGTTCATCGCCGCCGGCGGCGGCGTCACCTTCAGCGCTGCCGCGTCGGCGGTCGCATCCCCGGCGGCAGCATCGGCGTGGGCCGGGGCCGCGGCGGCGCACCAAGGCAGTGTGAGGGCGGCCAGGCACAGGAGTGTGGCAAGAAGCGTTCGGGCCATCGGATGTCTCCAGGTACGGGGCGGGCATCGTCCACGAGCAGGGTACTCTACGCCCGCCTGACCTTGCGGGTCAAGCACTCGCTCCATCGGCCTGCCCTGGCGCGAGTCGGCGGCGGAGTCTCTCGCTCCGCCTGATCCTGAGCAAGACCACCAGCGCCGCAACAGCCGCCACCCCGCCAAGGGAGGACGCACTCAGGATACTCAGTCTGTTGTATGAGCGGGTGTCCGTCGCGTCCCAATCGTACACGAGCCACGGGTCCCCGAGACCGACTTCGATGACGCCGTGGGGGGCCATGCCCGAGAAGGTCCGGGCGGTTTGATTGACGTAGAGGAAGCAAACCAGCCCCGCCAGGATCACAAGCCCCAAGGTCACCTGGATGCCGAGCTGCGCTGTCGGGCTCTGGCGGGACCACCAACGGTCCAGGTCGCCGCAACGCTCACGAGCGGCTTCCGCGTCCCCGGCGGGCACGGGTGCGGCCGGCGGGGGGCCGGAGGAGATCGTGTCCACCTCCGTCTTCACGTCGCTGACGTGCTGATACCGTTGCTCGGGTTCCTTCTCCAGCGTACGGAGCACCACCTCGTCCAGCCGCACGTCCACGTGCACCTTCTTCGACGGCGGGGCGAACCGACCGATGGGCAGTTCGCCCGTCAACATCTCGTAGAACACGACGCCGAGCGAGTAGATGTCCGCCCGGTGGTCCACCTCGCCAAAGCGTTCCCGCTGTTCCGGGGCCATGTAGTCGGGCGTGCCCATCGCCTGGCCGGGCACGGTGAGCGTGGCCTCGGCAGGCGGTTTGCGGAGCATCTTGGCCAGGCCGAAGTCGGCGATCTTCACACGGCCCTTCTTGTCCAGCAGGATGTTCTCGGGTTTGATGTCACGGTGCACCACGCCCTCGTCATGGGCGTATTGGAGGGCGTCGCAGACTTGCCCGACCATGGCGAGGGCCTGGCGCGGCTCCAGGTCGCCTTTACGGATGACCTGTCGCAGGTTCGCTCCCTCGACGTACTCCATGGCCAGATAGTACAGGTCACCGGCCATGCCGAAATCGTACACCGCCACGATGTTCGGGTGGTTCAGTCGGGCCATGGCCCGGGCCTCGCGGGCGAACCGGTCGGCGAACTGCGGGTCGTCGGCCGCCTCGGGGTTGATGATCTTCAGCGCCACCGGCCGCTCCAGGCCCAACTGCCGGGCCTTGTAGACGACCCCCATGCCGCCGTGGCCAAGCAGCTCCTGGATGGCGAACTGTGCGAAGTGTTGGCTTAGCTCCTCGGGGCAGGGCGGGACGAACCCCGGCCCGCGGGGCTTCTCGCTGACCGGTTCCCCGGTTGCCCCCGTGCCGTCCATGCCGCGTGCCAGGACGCACTTGGGGCACACGCCTTCGGGGGCGTCGGGCGGCAATTCCGCTCCGCATTGGGCACAGCAGCGCGTCTCGGCCATCGGAGGCCTCCTTCCTTCTTGCTGCCTTTCCTCACCCCCTACTAAACGAAGATGGCCGAAAGGTTACAGCACACTGACGGTCTTTCCGGTCTTGGCCGACGGCCCTCAAGGGCTGATGGCGGTGAACAGGTGCCGGAGTTCATCGTCTACCTGTTCCGGATCAGCGACCGTCTGGGCGACCTCTTCCCGGATGAGTTCGCGGCACTGGCGGCGGAGGCGGTGTGCCGCGGTCTTGACGGCCCCTGCGGTCATGCCCACCGCATCGCCGATCTCGCGGTACGGGATCGCACTCGTCTCGCCGACCAGGTACGCCTTGAGGTGCTCGAAAAGACCCTGCTTCCCGGCGCGGATGGCCTCGTCGCGCAGAGCCGCCAGCGCTCGCTCAAGGACCGTCAGGGCCCACCGCCGCTCGAAGATCTTCTCGGGCGTCAGGTCGTGCGACGGCTCCAGGGCATACCGTGTCTCGCCGGAGTGGATGTCGAGGGGAATGGCGGCCCGGCCGCCGCCTCGTTTCTTCGCTTGGCTGCGGCGCCACTCGTTGGCCAGGAAGTGGTTCAGCGAGCCGAGCAGGAACGAGCGGAACCGGCCGCGTTCCGGGTCGGCCGCACGCAACGTCCCTTTCTCCAGGAGGCGGGCGAAGAACGCCTGGGTCAGATCCCGGGCATCCTCGGCCGTGGCGCCCCGCCGACGGACGTACGCGTACAGTGGGTACCAGTACGTGCGGCAGAGGGTCTCGAGGGCATGGCAGCGCTGGGACGATTCCTCCGCCCCCGCCGCCACCACGATGCTCCAGTGCGTCGTGGCGAAGTGCCGCGTGCGCCGAAGGTCGTGGCCCGGGTCGTGTGCGGAATCTGACACGCGACGGCTCCTGGCAAATGCTCACCCCGCCCTTGCGGGCGACGGTACCATCTACCGCCCGTTGCGGGGCTGACCGCCGTAGCGGGTCTTACGCCGTCAGGTTGGCAATGGTCCACGGCGCCCGCATCGGCCGGTCGAGCATCTTGGCGGCTTCGGCGTCGCCGAGAATCTGTTCCTTCTTCGGGTCCCACCGGATGGGCCGGCCCGTGCGGATGCAGATGTCCGATAGGTGGCTGATCGTGTCGCTCCGGATCGCCGATTCCAGCGGGTTGATCGTGGGCTTGCGTGTCTTCATGCAATCCAAGAGGTTCCGGCCCTGGCAGTTGCTCTCGTAAGGGGGTGTGTCCGAGGCTTTCATCTCGAGTTTGTAGGCGTTGACGCTCTCGCCCTTGACGTTCATGTAGCACCCGCCGCGGTCCACGCTGACCCAGCCCTCGGTGCCGAAGAACGTGGTGCCGTGGCCCCGCCAGGGCCGCTTGACCATTGTCTTGACGACCGGCTCGGCCACGCGGTGGCCCATGAGCCGGATCGGCACGCCGCCGGCGTATGTGCACGTGACGTCCCACGATTCGATAGAGTCCCACAGGCTGCCCTTGGGTGGAATCTTGCCTGTGCCCTCGTACTTGACGGGTCCCGTGTTGTCGGCGTCCATGCCCCACTGGGCGATGTCGAGCGGATGGGCGCCCCATCCCGCGATGAATCCAAGGGCGTAATCGTAAATGTGATACGCCCCGAAACAGGTGCACCGGTCCACGGTGTACGGCTTCTTGGGGGCCGGGCCGAGCCAGGTGTCGTAGTTGAGGTCGGCGGGCACGTCGGCCGGTTCGGTCGACCCGTACGGTTTGACGTGCGCGTTGTTGAACTGGCTGGACATGTCCGGGCACCAGGCCTCGATGCGTTGGATCTGGCCGACGTAGCCGTTGCGGACGAGGTGGACAGCCCGGCGGAACCCGCCGCCGCTCCGCTGCTGCGTGCCGTACTGGAAGAGGACGCCGTTCTTCTTGACGAGGTTCCGCAGTTTCCACGCCCACGTCATGGCCACGCCGAGCGGTTTCTCGACGTACATGTCTTTCTTGGCGGCTGCGGCGGCGCAGGCGATGGGCACGTGCCAATGGTCGGGCGTCGAGACGACCACGCCGTCCACGTCCTGGCGGGCGAGGACCTCGCGGAAGTCGGCGTAGGCCCGGCAGACCTCCGAGCCGTACTTCTTGTTGACCTTGGCGGCGAAGGCCTCGCGCCGGCTCTTACGCAAGTCGCAGGCCGCCAGGTACCGGACGTCGTCGTACTTGACGAAGTAGTTCCAGTTGTTACCCGACCCGCGGCCGCCTACGCCGATGGCCGCCATGTGGATGCGATTGCTCGGGGCATTCGCGCCGAAGGCGGACGAGCGGACGACCATCGGGGCGGCCAGAGCGGCGGCCGCACCCGTCAGGAACGTGCGGCGGGTGACGGTGTGGGGCGAATGGGTCATCGGGACCTCCTTGTGTGCCATGCCTGGGGATCGGATGTTACTCGAACCGACCCGCGAAGGGAGGTCGCGGCTCACGGCTCGCCGCGGCGCGGGGGCAACCTCCGCCCGCTACTCTCTCGAACCCCAGAGCGCGGTGGCCGGTATCGCCGCGTTACCGCGCAAAGGCGTCGTACTCCTTCATCAGACGCTTGGCGTCCCAGCGGTCGGGGTGGACGAGCACGCGGTACCGCAGCGTGAGTGACTTACCTGCCTTCAGCGTGTGCGGTTTGTAGCAGATGACCGCCGGGCTGAAGTAACTCATCGGTTTGCCGACGATGACGTACCACGGCGTGGGGGCATTCAAATTCGTCGGATGGTCCAGGATGGCGATACCGGCGGGCTTGCCGCCCACGAGGCCGCTGTAGTCCATGGCCGTGTGCTTGCCGCGGTACTTGTCGCCCTCCAGCGGCACGGGGCCGTCGTTCGAGACGGCCTTGCGCTCGGCGAGGTTGTTGGCGAGTCGGACGGAGAGGCCGGCGTACCCGCCCCAACCTTTGCCGCCCGGTTCGCCGGGCAGGGGGGTGCGGTTGAGCACCACGTCCTTCGCGCCCGCGGTGAACGTGGCGGTCCAGTCGATGCGGTACACGCCGGAGGCGCCCGGGGCGGACACGTCCACGACGCGTTTCTCGGTGAGGACGGGTTCGGCGTCCGGTGGGCGATAGGCGACGTCCATGACGATGTGGGCGGAGTGGTCGTCGCGGGTTTCGGCCCGGACGTTCGTCCACTCGGTCTTGCCGCCGGCGCCGTGCTTGCCGCTCGGTTCCCAATAGTTCAGGCCGTTTACGAATTTCCAGGCGAACCAGAGGGCGTGGTGCCAGGCATGGTCGGGCGGGGCATTCTCCGTCAGGACTTGGCCGTCGGCGGTGGCCAGGGGATGGAAGTATGGCTTCGGCTGCCCCTTGGCGTAGTTGAACTGCCAGAGGACGCCGCGAGGGCCGACCAGGGCGACGGACTCCCCTTTCGTTTCGCGCCATTGCCAGGCGCGGTCGGCGGCCTGTACAGCCGGGGCTGCCGTGAGCAGCACGACGGCCAGGGCCAGTGCGGTCGGATAAAGGCGGTTCGCGCGGCGGGTCATCCGTTTCTCCCTTCAGGTGACACCCGTGGGCCGGATGTCGGTCGAACATGCCCGCAACCGGAGGTTGCGGCCCACGGGTCGCGTGCTTCAGTGATTGAAGAAGACGAGCAGCCGTGCCCCGAGTCCCAGGTAAATGGCCACGCCGAGGATGTCGTTCATGCTCGTGACAAACGGGCCGCTCGCCAGGGCGGGGTCCACGCCGATGCGGTTACAGGCCAGGGGAATCAACGTGCCGCTGCAGGCGGCGGCGATGATGCCGCAGAACATGCTGGTGGCCACGACCACCGCAAACCCCACCTGCCCCCCGAAGAACGCATACCCAACCGAGGCCGAGATGCTGGCGCACACCACGCCCACCAAGGCCGCCACCCCCACCTCGTGGCCAAGAATCGTGCCGAGGCCGTACGGCCGGAGATCGCCGGTCGCCAACCCCCGGACCATGACGGCGGCCGATTGCAGGCTCACGCTGCCCGCCATCGCGATCATCACCGGCACGAAGAGCAGCAGGGCGTGTTCGGCGCCCGGGTCGAAGCCCAGCCACCGCGTGATCTGGCCCACCAGGAAGCCGAAGAAGAGCGTCGTCAGAATCCAGGGCAGCCGGAGCAGGGCCCGCTTCCAGACCGACTGATGAAGCGGGTCGGTGGCGCCGGTGCCGGCCATGCGGTACATGTCCTCGGCAGCCTCTTCGTCGGCGGCGTCCATCACGTCGTCGAATGTGATGATACCCTTGACGCGGTTGGTTTCGGGGCTGACGACGGGGACAGCCAGCAGGTCGTACCGGCGGACGATGTCGGCCACCGCCTCGCGGTCCATGTCTACGGGGACGGGGTGCACGGCCTCGTCCATGATGTTGCGGACGGGCGTCTCGGCCGGCGAGACGACGAGTTTGAAGAGCGGTACCTGGCCGATCAGGCCGCCCGTCTCGTCCGTAACGAACAGGTAGTGGCGGTGGGTGCTTTCGCTGGCGCCGCGGGCCCGGACGACGGCCTCGCGAACGGTGGTGTTGGCGGGCAGCGTGACGAATTCGGTCGTCATCAGGCCGCCGGCCGTCTCGGGCGGGTATTCGAGCAACTCCTCAATGTCGCTACGGTCTTCGAGACCGGCGAGGGCCTCGGCGGCCTCGTCGGGTTCCATTTCGCCGATGACGTCGGCGGCCTCGTCGGGTTCGAGTTCCGAGAGGGTCTCGCGCAGGTTATCGGGGCGGATGCGGTCGATCAGGTCCTCGCGGCTCTCGCGGTCGAGTTCCACGAGGACGTCCGCCGCCGCCTCCCGCGGAAGCAGCGAAAATAGCTGGACCTGCTCGTCGGTGTCGAAGGCGTCGAACAGGTCGGCGATGTCGCTGGGATGGAGGCTGGCCAGGGCGTGAGCCAGATCGCCGCGCCGACCTGCTTCGAGCAGGGTTTGGACCCCGTCGATGTATGATTCATCCAGCGGCGGCTTGGGCGCTGTATCGGGCACGGTATCCTCGGAGGTGCCATGAAGGGCCGGAAACGCAGTCTAGACGCCTGGCACCGGGCGGTCAACGAGAAAAGGCGTGCTCTGCTCGCCCGTCGTCCGTACAATAAAGCACGCTTCCAGGTACCAAGGAGACACGGGTGACGATCGAATTCAGGTGTTCCTGCGGGGCTGTTTGCCGGGCTCAGGAAGCCGAAGCGGGCCGCTTGCACCACTGCGAAGCGTGCGGGTTAGACGTGCCGGTTCCCTCGCCGGAGGAGGCCCAGACGACGCTCCAGGCCGATGCCACCGGGCCGGACCCCTCCGATGCCGTGCCGGAGACCGGCGACGCGGTCGCCGGCGCCGATACCGCCGAGGGAGAACCGGCGCCCGACGCCAGCTCCGGCCTCGACGCCCTGCGACACCAGATCGTTACGGACGAAGACGCGGCCCAGGCCGCTGAGGAAGCCCAGGCCCACCAGGAGGCCGCCGACGCCCTCCGCGACCAACTGGGAGGCGGGGGCATTGGCGACATCGCAGCCCATCTCCGCGATGGCGAGGATGCCGACATTCAGGCCGACGCTGACGCTCAGGCCGACAAGCGTCGCGGCGACGCCGAGGCCCTGCGCCAGCAACTCGGCGGGGGCGGGGTTGCCGACATCGTCGCCGCCTTCCGGGGCGAGGATGCCGGTGAGGATGCCGGTGAGGATGTCGGCGAGGCAGGCCCGGCCGCCGGGGAAGGCCCCGCCATCGATACGGCCGCGCTCGGGGCGGCGGCGTTACGCCGTCCGCCCGCCAAGAAGAAGGTCCTCCGCGGGTATGATCGGGCTGCCCACCACATTACCTTCAAGCGGGTCATCTGGATGCCCGCCATGCTCGTCGGCCTGGTTTGCCTGGGGATTGCGGTGTACTGCTTCGTGCCCAAGTCAGACCCCGTCTACGAGCAGCACAGGGGGCGGTTCCATGAGAAACTGAAGGCGGCCAACATCCCGGTCAACGGGTTCGAGATTGTCAAGCACGGCGGGGAACTCTGGGCGGTGCCGAAGGGGGCCGACGCCCGCAAGACGGACACCGGACGCGTCTATTACACCAACGCCGCCGGCTTCGACGAACCCGCCGTCAACGCCGAGGATTATGCCCTGTCGCAGATGGCCGAGGAAGGGCGGGCATCCGGTCTGTTCACGTACGGGTTGCTGCTGGGCGGCGTGGGCCTCGTGTTGATGGTGCTGAGTCTCATCACGGTCCGCGACGTGCGGATGGTAGCCGCCGCCGAGGCCAAGCGTACCCCGGTCGCCGAGGAGGCCGAAGATGAAACCGACGACGAATCGGTTTCCGAGGGCGAGGCCTTCGAAGACGAAACCGACGACGAATCGGTTCCCGAGGACGAGGCCTTCGAAGATGAAACCGACGACGAATCGGTTCCCGAGGACGAGGCCGACGACGAAAGCGAGGACGAGGCCGACGAGGATGAGGCCGACGACGAAAGCGAGGACGAGGCCGACGCGAACCCGGAGTCCGGGCCGGCCGATAACCTGACAGACGAGGAGCCTTCCGGCTCCGGCGCAGGCGGGTAGGGAACTGTCAGGGTTGCCGTGGCGCCCCGGTGAACCAAGGCTGACAGGCACGAGACGTTCTCAACGCTCCCACCGGCGCCGCAGGGTGCCGGACACCACCTATGGCCGAACGCAATTTGCTACCAGCCCCGGACCTGACGCTGACCGAGCGGGAGTTGTTTGAACGGCTCGGGTGGTTTACGCAGGTGCGGTGGGGGGCGGGGATTCTGAGCCTGGCGTTCATGGCCATCGGGTGGTACGTCTTCCACGTCCGCTTTGCCTGGCAGCTGGCCCTGGTGGTGGTGGTGGGGCTGTTCGTGTACAACTTGGTGTTCGTGTTGCAGGCCCGCCGGCTGTACCGCCGGCATCGGATTCAGAAAGACCGGATTCGCCGGCTGGCCCACGCCCAGATTACGTGCGACCTGCTGGCCGTGGCCGCCCTCGTCCACATGATCGGCGGCGTCGAGAACCATTTCGTGGTCCTGTTCGTGTTTCCGGTGATCGTGGCGAGCGAGTTCTTTGCGCCGCGCGTTGCCTACGCCTACGCCACGTTGGCGGCCGTGCTCGTGAATCTCATTGGGTGGGGCGAGTACGCCTTTTACGACCGGTTTCACTACACGCTGCAGGTGTGCGAAACGGCAGAGGGGGCCCGTTGCCTGCCGCTTGTGGCCTCCGGGGCCGGCCAGCATTACGTGTTCGTTCTGCAGGTCTGTTTCGTGTTGACGTTTGCGGTGTACGTGACGGTGTTCATCGCATCAAGCATCGCGGGCCGCCTCAGGCAGCGGGAGGAGGAACTGGAGGTTGCCTACCGCGACGTCAAGTCGCTGGAGGCGGTTAAGTCGCAGTTCATGCGCAAGACGAGCCACGAACTCCGCGCCCCCATCGGCGCCATGCAGAGCCTGCTCAAGGCCGCCGTCCGCCAGATGCCCGATACCGGCCCCGGCCGGGACTTGGTGGACCGGGCCTTGGCCCGGTCCGAGAACACCCTCGACCTGGTCGACGACCTCCTGCGGTACAGCCGGCTCCAGGCGGCGCTGGACCTCGATCGCTTCGAGCCGGTCGACTTGGCGGAGGTGGTCCGGGCCTCGGCGGACCTATTCCGCGACCGGGCCGGGGAAAAAGGCGTCCGGTTGGACGTGCAGGCGGCCGGTGCGCAGGTGCGCGGCGTTCGCGACCGCCTGATAGACCTCGTCAACAACTTCATCTCCAACGCCGTTCGGTACACCGACGAGGGCGGGACGGTAACCGTCCGGGCCGGGTGCGAGGGTGGCCGGGCGGTGATCACGGTGTCGGACACGGGCATCGGCATCGCCCCCGAGGAATTGCCCCACATCTTCGACGAGTTTTTCCGCGGCGAGGCGGCCAAGCGGACCGTGGCGCACGGTACCGGCCTCGGCATGACCATCGCCCGCCGCGTGGTCGACCTGCACGAGGGACACATCGATGTCGCGAGCCGGCCCGGACGCGGTACGACGTTCCGCATCGTCCTGCCCATTTGCCTGGGCCAGGACGGCGTAAAAACTTCCCAGCGTGCTTGACTTGCCTCTGGATTGGTGTTACACTTCGGACGTTGCGGGTGATCGGGCAAACGGTTCGGAGGGGCCGAACCGGTTGCCTTTTTTTGTGCGGTAGCCGCATGTGCCGCAGGGGTGCCTGCGCTGGGCGCAGGCGACATTCTGATGCGACGTCTATCGGCGATGCCTGGAGGGGCCGACCTTCGGGGATCGCCTTTTTCTTTCCCGGGCGCGACTGGTCGTGCGCCCGCTGAGGAGTGGGTCTGGGCGGCTCGCGGGGCGACAACACGCGCCCGCAACGCCCAAACAGGGAGGCTTACAACCATGCGGCACCGAACGCTCATGCTTGGCTGTGTCATGGCCCTTGCCCTTGGCGCCCTGGCGGCGGGAACACGGGCAGACATCGTTCACCGGTACACCTTCGAGGGCGGCAACGCCGACGACAGCGTGGGCACGCTCGATGCCACCACCGTCCAGGCCACGATCGACACCACGACGGCACAGGAGGGTACCTACTCGGCCGACTTCGACGGCTCCGCCGATTACCTTGAGTTCACCTCCACGGCGTTCAACGGCACGGCGTTCTCCGTCGCCATGTGGGTTCGGCCCAACAACGTCAGCACCATCCAGGGGCTCCTGACGAATAAGGGCGGCGGAACGACGGCCGGGTTCTCCATGCTCCTGATTAATGACGACCTGTATATGGAGGCCGTGGACGCGGCCGATAACGGCGACTCGGCCCGGGCGGACGACGTCATGGGTTCCGGGGCGTGGCAGCACGTCTGCTACGTCATCGACCGCGCAAACGACACCTGCCGCATCTACCACGACGGCGCCGACGTAACCGACGATTCCGACATCCAGGATTCATTCGTGTACGGCGGCACGTGGCGGCTGGGGCTTCTGATGGATGACGGGTCCGACTACAACGGCCGTCTGGACGACGTTCAGATTTACAACCAGGTTCTGACGGCCGACGACGTGGCGTGGCTGGAGGCGAACCCGGGCGGCGTGATTCCCGAACCCGCCACGGTGGCTCTTGTGGCCGCCGGCTTCGTCGGCCTGGCTTGGAAGCGGCGCCGCTGACCGGACCAGAGTATTCAACCCCCGCTATGACCGGGCGGACGCGTGTGGGCGTCCGCCCGGTTGCTTGTTGCGCCGGGGGGGGATGGGGAAATGCCGGTAACAGCTGCGGGGGCGGGGGCTTACGCCTCGAGGGTCTGGGCGCAGGTAATGGCCATCGCGTCCACGATGTTGGCTACCTGGCAGCCGCGCGACAGGTCGTTGATGGGCCGGGCGAGCCCCTGGAAGATGGGTCCGACGGCCTGGCCGCCCCCGAGTCGTTCGGCCAGTTTGTAGCCGATGTTGCCCGCCGCGAGGTCGGGGAAGATGAGGATGTTGGCCCGGCCGGCAACCGGGCTTCCGGGCGCCTTCGTGCGGGCGACCTCTGGCACGAGGGCGGCGTCGAGTTGCAGTTCGCCGTCCACCACGAGGTCGGGGGCCCGTTCCAGCACGCGCTGGGCCACGCGGGCCATGCGTTCGGCCGACGCGTGGCGGGCGGACCCTTTCGTGCTGAACGACAGGCACGCCACGACCGGCTCGGTGCCCGTGAACTGCCGCCACGACGACGCCGCGCTCAGGACGATGTCCACGAGTTGATCCTCGGTTGGCTCGGGAACGACGCCACAATCGCTGAACAGCAGAACTCCCTCGTGGCCGAACGTGGCCGTCGGCATGAGCATGACGAAACACGACGACAGGGTCCGGAGCCCGTCCCGGGTGCCGACGGCGTGCAGGGCGGCCCGGACGACGTGTGGCGTGGGCGAGGCGCTGCCTGCCACCATGCCGTCGACCAGCCCTTCGCTCACGCACATCGCCCCGTAGACGACCGGGTCGCGGACGGTGACGCGGGCCTCGTCCAGGGTGCAGCCCTTGTGCCGGCGCCGCGTGTAGTAGGCGTCCGTAAATGCCTCCAGGCGGTCGGGGTCGGCGGGGTCGAGACAATCGACGGCGTCCGCGTCGCCGCCGGCCGTGCGGATGGCGTCGGCCAGGGCGTGGTTGGCACCCAGAAGGACGATCTGGCAGAAGCCCTCCTGCGCCCCGCGGGCGGCGGCCTCGACGACACGCGGGTCGTGGGTCTCGGGCAGCAGGATGCGGCGTCCGAGAGGGCGGACCCGCGCCTTGATCGATTCAAAGAGGTTCAACGGCAACTCCTATATGGCGTGGCCGGGGCGACGCCGGGCGGTGTGTCGCTGCACGATGCGTAACCGGGTCACGAGGCCTTCTCGGGTTCCCCCTTGAGGAGGCCGAACTTCTGAAGGCGGTACCGCAACTGGTCGCGGCTGAGGCCGAGCAACTGGGCCGCGCGGGACTGGTTGCCGTCCGCTTGCTGGATGGCCTTCTCGACGAGCAGGCGTTCGACCTGGCGGATGTCGACGCCGTCGGGCCCGAGGACGATGAGCGGTTTCGGCCCGGTCTCGGTCTCGACACTGGCGATGATAACGGGCGTCATGAGTTCGGCAGGCAGGCTATCGACGGTCAGGCGTCCGCCGGTGGAGAGCAGGGTGGACCGCTCCACGAGGTTCCGCATCTCGCGCACGTTGCCGGGCCAGTCGTAGGCCTGCATGACCGCCATGGCCGCCGGATCGATGCCCGTGACTTCCTTGTGAAACTCGGCGTTGAACTGGGCGACAAAGTGGTTCGCCAGCACGGGAATGTCCTGAGGCCGCTCGCGAAGCGGCGGCAGCGTGACCGGGAAAATGTTCAGCCGGTAGAACAGGTCCTCGCGGAAGAAGCGGTGGGCGACCAGGTCGCGGAGGTTCTTGTTGGTGGCGGCGATGATGCGGACGTCGACGACGAGGTTCTCGGTGCCGCCCACACGCCGGAACGCCTTTTCCTCCAGGAACCGCAGGAGTTTGGCCTGAAGGGGCGGGGGCATGTCGCCGATCTCGTCCAGGAAGATCGTGCCGCCGTCCGCCAGTTCGAACAGGCCTTGCTTCTGCTCGTGGGCGTCCGTGAAGGCGCCCTTCTCGTGGCCGAACAGTTCGCTTTCGAGTAGCGTCTCCGTCAGGGCCGTGCACGTGATGTTCATGAAAGGGTGCTTGGCCCGCGGGCTGTTGTAGTGCAGGACCTTGGCCACGAGGTCTTTGCCGGTGCCGCTCTCGCCCTGGAGGAGGATGGTCCGGGCCTCGCTGGCGGCGACGTTCCTCAGGAGGTTCAGGACGTCAAGCATGCGCGGGTCGCACGCCACAATGTGGTCGAAGCCAAACGCCTCCTGCTGCGAACTCCGGATGCGGTTAACCTCGGTCCGCAGGCGCTTGGTCTCGAGGGCCTTCTCGATGACCACCATCATTTCATCCAGGCTGAACGGCTTCGACACGTAGTCGTAAGCCCCGAGGCGAATGGCCTGAATCGCCAGGTCCACGTTGGTGAAGGCCGTCATCATGACCGTCAGGGTGTCGGGGAACTTCTGGCCGATGGTGTTGAGGATTTCGAGGCCGTCGGCGTCGGGCAGCCGGTAGTCGAGCAGCACCAGGTCAACGGGGATGCTGTCGAGGTGGGCCATGCCTTCCTTGCCGGTCGTGGCCGTGGCGACGAGACAGTCGCTCATCTTCAGGCGCCGCGCCAGCGCGGTCCGGACGCCTTCTTCGTCCTCGATGATGAGTACGGACGCTTGCGCCATGGAAACCCTGTTGCCGAAGACCTTATGGGGCAGGGAAGTGTACCACCGAGGCGGGCGGGTTGCAAGGCCACCACGCCCGTTCTCGACCCTCCGCCGGCCGAAAAGTGTTGACCCGCGCCACACGCCGACCTATACCCATGGGGGTTACGAGGCACCGCCAATCGCGAGGGTCCATTCATGTACGCAGCCATCATGGCGGGGGGTGAAGGCACCCGGCTCTGGCCGGCCAGCCGCGACACCTGCCCGAAGCAGTTCATCAACGTCCTCGGGGGCGAGGCGCTCGTCGTCCAGACGCTCAAACGCCTCGAGGGGCTCCTGCCGCCCGAGCGAATCCTGGTCCTGATTAACCGCAAGCACCAGGAGGTGGCCCGCCGGCTCCTGCCCGACCTGCCCGCCGAGAACCTCATCGTGGAGCCCCGTATTCGCGATACGGGCCCCTGTATCGGGCTGGCCGCCCAGATCATCCGCAAACGCGCCGGCGACCAGACCGTGGTCTGCCTGCCGTCCGACCACGTCATCGAACCCGCCGAGGCGCTGCGCGAATGTCTCCAGCGGGCCGAGAAGTGCGTGGGCCAGGACCCCGGGTCGCTTTATGCCATCGGAATCCGTCCAACCTATCCCTCCACCGGGTACGGGTACCTGCTCCGGGGCGAGGCCGTGGGCGACGTGGACGGCGAACCTGTTTTCGACGTGACCCGTTTCGTCGAGAAACCGTCCATTGCCCTGGCCGAGGCGTACTTCGATTCCGGCGACTACTTCTGGAACAGCGGCATCTGCTTCGGGCGGACCGACGCCATCCTCGAGGAAATCCACCGACGCCTCCCCGAACTCCACGACGGCCTCCAGCAACTCGTGCCGGACCTCGATACCGAACGTCAGGAGACCGCCCTGGCCAGAGTGTACCCGCGGTTCCCGCGGATCAGCGTCTCCTATGGCGTGATGGAGCAGGCCGACCAAGTCCGTGTTATCGAGGGTCACTTCGCCTGGGACGACGTCGGCACCTGGCGCATCCTCCGGGCCCACCTGCCCCCCGATGAGGACGGCAACGTCGCACGCGGAGAGGTGGTTTCCATCAACGCTCAGAACAACGTCACCTACGCCGGCGGCGGGCAACTCGTGGCCACCCTCGGCGTCCGCGACCTCATCATCGTTGCCACCCCCGACGCCACCCTCGTCACCACTCGCGAGAATGCCGAGAGGGTTCGGCATATTGTGGCCCTCCTGAAATCCGACCAGAAAGACCGCTTCCTCTAACGGCAGGAAACGAGGGAACGAGGGAGCAAGGGGTCGAGGGATTAGAAACAGCGCGTGCCACTGGCGGCTTGTGCGCCAGTGTGTGCCCCGGCCGGCAGGTGAATCGCGACGGGGTCTATTCCTTGGCCGCCTCGCTCGCATGGCGGATGATGCCGACCGCGCGCGGCACGATGAGGTCGAGCGTCCGGTCCCATGCAAGCCCGACCGTGGGCGGCTTGGCCGGCGTTGTCTCGGCGGCCTCGCCTTCTTTGGGGGCGGGGGCAGCGCTGCGGATGCCCTCCGGCACGGCCAACTCGGCCGTCTCGCCGGGGGCGACCGAGGTGTGCAGGTCATGGCAGGCGTCGCCCGCCGCCATGCCTTCCACCACGACCGGAACGCCGGAGCGGTTCGCGACGTGAACCACCTGGTTTTCCCCGCGCACCTCGACGGCATCCTCCAGGAATCGGTGCACGGTTCCGTCCATGGAGGCCTGTTCGGTAAACCGGTTCCGCACGCCCACGAGCATGACGAACTGGGCGCTGTAGTCGGCCAGGTACCCATGGTACTCGGCAACGCGTTTCTGGGTGTCGGCGGGGTTTATGACCTCCAGGATGACGGGCCGGCCGATGTACTGTTCGATCATCGGTTCGTAGGCGTTGGCGGTTTCGCCGATCAGGATCGTGCCGATGGCGTTGATCTGCCCGCCCTGGGCCGCCAGCACCGGGCTCGGCGCCGCCTGGGTTGCCTGCTGGACGGTCATCCCCATGGCCTTGACGAAGGCGTCGCGGAAGGTGTTGACGACGTTGCGTGCCCATCGGGCGACGCGGCTCGCGAAGGGCGGGTGGGCAAGCCGGCGAGCCTGACGGCGGCACCGCCGGGCGTTCGCTTCACTCAGCCGGTCGGTGAATCGGCACAGGGCGAGCAGGCCGCCCAGGTCCCCCTCGTACATCAGGAACGACCGCTTGGCCGGCCGGCCGAACGGCGTGTCGTACTCCAACTCCAGGCCCGCCGAGAAGACCTTCAGCAGGCCCCAGATCTGCCGGCCCGACTGCTCGGTCAGCGTGACGCGGAACCCCCGGAACTTCTTGAGGCACCGGTCGCGCTTCCGCGCCGTTGCGAAGGCCGCCACCATCGCCACCAGAAAAACCAGCCCTACGCCCACGGCGAAGGGGTGGTCGCTGACGAACCGGACCAAGCTGCTTGCCCGGTCGCCGTCCAGCGGGCCTGCGGCCTGCTCGGCCAGAATGGTCAGGGTCCACATGAGGTGCCGCCCCCATTTCGGCTGGCGTGCGGTGGGTAAACTCCGCCGGCCTGTACGCGCGTCGATGCTGACCAAGCACCCCTGAGCGTGCCGCCTACGACACGCCGGCCGCCTGTTCCCGGGCGGTGCCCGCCTCGTTGCGGACGCGGCGCTCCGCCCGGCGGGCGTAATCCTTCGAGAGTTCCACCCCCAGCCACTGCCGGCCATGGTTAGCGGCCGCCACGAGCGTCGTGCCACTGCCCGCGAACGGGTCCAGGACCACGTCGTCCGGGTTCGAACACGCCAGGACGATGCGCTCGAGCAACTCCACCGGCATCTGGCACGGGTGCCAGCCCTCCCGCTCCTTGAAGGTGCCGCAGACCCGGGGAAATTCCGTCCACACGTCGTGGGGCAGGCGGCCCTTCGGGTTGGCCCGCTTGTCGTTGTACTTGAGTTGGCGGTCGCTCGGCACGCGCACGCGCGGGTCGTCGGCGTTAAAGGTGAATTGCTCCGGGTCCTTCACGAAGTAGAAGAGGTGCGTGTGGCTGCGGTTGAACTTGTACTTGCAGTTCTGGCCGAACGTGTAGTGCCAGATGACCCAGTTTCGAAGCGTTGCCCGGCCCCGCATCATGACGCGAACGTCGGCCGCGTACTCGTCGCCGATGGCAATCCAGAACGTGCCGTCGGGTTTCAGGACCCGCAGGCAGGCGTCAACCCACTTTTTGGTCCACGCCATGTACTCGTCGGGCGGGCGGCTGTCGTCGTACTGGTCGTACTCGTAGCCGATGTTGAACGGCGGGTCGGCGAACACCAGGTCCACGCACCCCTCCGGCCACGTGGGCAGCACCTTCAGCACGTCGCCCCGGACGATGCGGTTGACCGCGGGCGGCTCGGGGCGGGCGGATGCGGTGTCGGACACAGGTTCCCCAAGCGGTAGGGTCGTCCGGAGTGCCGACCCCCAGGTCTTGTTCTTTACTTGACCCCGCGGCCGATTATAATCGGCCTAACGCTGGCTGCAACCGTTTTCGGCCGCCGGCCCCGCGATTCACCCAAGACGTACTCGAAAGGTACAGGCTTTATGCGCAGGTTGGTTTCCGCGACATCGCTTCGTGCGTCGACGTTTCTGGTTGCCCTCGTATTCCTGGCGGTGCCGTGCCCGGCGGCGGAGGCGCCGCCCAACCCGGCCGCCCTCGCCGAGGCCCTCGATGCCATCCTCGCCAAGGCCGGCCTCGGCAAGACCGTGACGGCCGTCCGGGTACTGGACTTGGGCGTGCCCGGGCGTCCGTCGCGGCCGGTGGAACTGTACCGGCGGGAATCCGACCGCCCGCTCATCCCGGCGAGCAACATGAAACTCATGACGACGGCCGCCTGCTTCGACCGCCTGGGCCCCGACTGGCGCATCCGGACCCACGTTGGCCGCATCCCGTCGGCCCGCGGCAAGGGCACGTGGGACCTCGCTGTCATCGGCGGCGGCGACCCGAACGTTTCCGGGCGTTTCTGGGGCGGCGATGCCGTCGGCGCCTTCCGCCGATGGGCCCAGGTGCTGAAGTCGCGCGGCCTGACGGCCGTTGAACGCATCGTCCTGGACGATACGCTCTTCGACGCCGCCCTCGTCCACCCCAACTGGCCCGCCGACCAGCGCGACAAGTGGTACGAGGCGCCGGCGAACGCCTTGCCGATTAACGATAACTGCGCAAGCGTTTTCGTATCGCCGGGTTCGGCCGCCGGGCAGCCGGCCCGCGTCCGTCTCGACCCGCCCGGCTCCGGCATCCGGCTCAGCGGCGGCATCCGGACCGTGGCCGACCGCAAGGCCCACCGCTACAGCATCGAACGGGTCATCGGCTCGGGCGGGGTCATGCGCATCCACACCGACGGCGGATTCTGGGTCCAGGCCCCCGAACGCGTGGAGTACCGGACCCTGGTTGACCCGACGCGGGTTTTCGGGCACGCCTTGGCTTGGGCCCTCGAGCGCCAGGGCATCGACGTGGCCGGACCCGTGGTGCGCGGCGTGCTGACGCAGCCGTCCGGGGCGGTCGCCGAGGGGTTCCAGTGCGACCTGGTGCACACCTCCCGGCTCGCGACGACCGTGGCCGTGGCCAACACGCGCAGCCAGGGGGTGTACGCCGAGTGCCTGCTGAAACTGCTGGGCGCGTACGGCCAGACGCCGGCCGTCCGGACCCCCAAGCCGCCGCGGCAGGGGTCGTGGGCGAGCGGCCGGCAGGAACTGGCCCGCTGGCTGGCCGAGCGCGGCATTCCCGCCGCCGGGTGCGTCTTCGACGACGGGTCAGGCCTCTCGAAGGAGAACCGCCTGACGGCCTTCGTCCTGACGGAGGTGCTCGTCCTGATGCACCGGCACTATGGCGAGGGGTTCCGCCGAACGTTGGCCGTCGCCGGCGCCGAGGGCAGTCTGGCCAAACGCATGACCCGTACCCCTGCCGAGGGCCGCGTCTTCGCCAAGACCGGGTACGTCGCCGGCGTCAGCACCCTTTCGGGGTACGCCGAAACCGCAAGCGGTCACCGGTTGGCGTTTTCGGTCCTCATGAACGGATTCCCTTACGGGCAGTTGTGGAAGGCTCGCCTGGCCCAGGACAAGATGTGTATTCGGATGGTGGGGTACTGAGATTTTGGATTTGGGCCGGCTCGGTACGGGGGTGGAGGGTCCCATCCGGCGGCCGGTGCGCACGGGCGACGGGCCAATGACAAAGGACGAATGACAAAGGACACGCCGTAGGGCCTACGGCACCAGGAACGAGTCGTCCTGCGACCACACGCGCAGGGTGCTTGTGCCGTTGTAACTGGCCGGGTCGTTCGCGGCGCGGAGGGTGGTGATGTTCGCCGGGTCGATGCTGTCGGCGGGCACGTCCTTGCGGCGGAGCCAGATGTTGTCGTAGCCGACGCCGCAGTAAGGGTGGACAACCCATTCGACGTGGCCATCGAGAAACAGGACGTTCATGCCTTCGAAGTTGTGATTGGGGCTGTTCAGTTCCCACGCCTTTGGGCGGGCTCCCGCCCGGCACCAGGGTTCCGTTGCGTCGCCGCCGTAGGCAGGGTTGCGTGTCACAAACTCGGGCTCATGGTCCAGGTACTTATCCGTCGCGCCGCGCTGCACACCGCCGGGGGCGCCGCTCCAGAAATCACGACGCAAGGGAGAGGCGTCGGCAACCACGGCAAACCGAGCCGGGTGGCCGGAACACGTCTGCGTCAGGGTGTAAAGGCCCAGGACGTTTTGGAAGGAGTACTGACAGTACAGTTCCCCGCGGAAATCGCGGACGGTACCGTACGCGAATCCCGGGCCGCCTTCGTCAGCGGAAGCGTCGTACAGGCTGACCACGTCCGGGGGCCGCCGCCCGGAGTCGGGGCAGACGAACATCGCAGGCGACGCACCGGCCGAGATAATCAACCGCCAGAGGTTGGCCGTGTTCGACTGGATGGGCATGCCGTTGTCGCTCGGTTCGCTCCTGGCGGGTTCGGACGGGTCCCGGCCGGGTACCCACTCGTCCGTACGCGTGTTGCCCACGTCGTTCCAATGCGTGGAGGTGGCATCGAATACGTCCGGCCACTGCCGCCAGTGTGCGGAGGCCCAGTTCTGGCAGGCTGTGCCGATCTGTTTCAGGTTGTACTTGCAATGTACTCTCGGCGGGGTATCCAAAGCCCACCACATCGTCGACAGCAACAGGGCGACGAGAATCGCCAGAAACACCAGCGCGACGATGACGCACCCCAGGCGCATACCTCCCCGCCTCGCGGCCCCGGCGGACGGTGGCATGGCGGCTTCCTCCGTGCGGTTCTCGTAACGTATTGTGGCATGCGAGACCGTGCCTTGCAAGCGCCGAGCCCCCGCGCCGCTTTCCCCTTGCTGCGCCGCCGCGGGCGTTTTACCATCGAGGCCATTGAAGCGCCAGTGGGGGAGATCCCATGCCGCAGGTAAGGCTCGACATCCTGGCCATCGGCAACCTCGCAGCCAACCCATACTGGGGCGAGAAGACGCCCGTCCGTAACGAGTACGCCACAGCCACGCTGGTGCGGTCGGAGGACCTGGTGCTCGTTGTGGACCCCGGTTGGCCGCCCGAGGTTCTGAAGGCCGCCCTCTATTACCGGGCGGGCCTCGGGCCCGAGGCCGTGACGCACGTGTTCCTGACGCACTTCGACCCGGCCCACTTCTCGGGCATCGACCTCTTTGGCGGGGCCGAGTGGTCGATGTTCGAGGAGGAGATCCGCTTCGCCGAGGCCGAGGGCGACACCGAAGGTCTCGGCGGCCGGATCGTCGCGCAGGCCAAGGCCGCCCCGGAGCGGTTCGCCACGGGCGTGGACCTGTACCCCACGTTCGGCCCCTCGCCGGGCCATTGCTCGTTGCTTGTGTACACGGCGGTCGAGAGCACGATCGTGGCCGGCGACATCGTTCTAACGCGCGACCACTTCGAGCACGGCAACCTGGGCGAGGAACCCTGGGACCTCG